>Ga0310696_10000309_pt1 | contig 81561 bp, 44 predicted proteins | sample AusTroGonzalo_MG_4_FD_203885 | JGI IMG/M metagenome (GOLD analysis project Ga0310696, IMG submission 203885) | Bovine rumen microbial communities from tropical cattle in Woodstock, Queensland, Australia - Gonzalo_02 (v2) (version 2) | ecosystem: Host-associated > Mammals > Digestive system >...
AACATCTTATCGGATATGATGAAGTCGCCAAACTCGCGATTCAGACTTCGCAGAACACAAAAGATATTGCATTACTAAAAGAAAATATGGCAACCAAAGCAGATGTCGCGCACATTATTGAAGATTTCACCAATCCGGAAATTAAAAAGGATTTTTTGTTTTTGAACGGCAAGCCCGTTGAAGCCGATCTCGCATATCAGGAGATTTACGCCAATGCGAAAGAGACTATTTTCGTGATCGACAACTACATTGACTTGAAAACGCTCGTTCTGCTTAAATCGGCACGAAAAAATGTTAAGATCACGATATTCACCGACAACAAAGGCAAGGGGCTGCATCAAAAAGAGTTCGATGATTTTTCCAAGGAATATCCGAATATTGCTCTTACTTTAAAAACGGCGAACGGGATCTTTCATGACAGATACATCATCCTTGATTTCGGCACGAACAACGAAACTATTTATCACTGCGGAGCCTCATCCAAAGATGCAGGAAAGAAAGTCAGTTCGGTCATGACTATTGCCGATAATGAGGCTTACAAGCCGTTAATTGAAAATCTACTGAAAAATCATGATGTTGTGTTGTAAATTCTTATTGCGCCATTTGGACCAGTGCTGGTGTAATTACTTTTTCTCTTTTGCATTACGTTGGCTTTTTTGTTCTAAAAGTATTTTCTGACATCCTTCAGCATTGAAAAACTTATCCCCGGTTCCTGTCAACGATATCAACTGCAATCCCTTTGCAGAACTTGGATAATCTTTAAGTTCTGAATATGAAAAAACATATTTTATCCCAACTCTTTCAATCAGAATTTTATTACCGTCCACTTTGTAATCGACTGTTGATAAATAGGTTACTTCTCCAGCGTTGTCACCGTCTTCAGACCAAAATTCATGAAAAACAAATTTGGCTTTTTTGTTGCTTAGAAAAATGATTTTTGTGTAAAGTTCGCCTTCACAGACACTTTGAAAAGTTTTTCCTGACAAATTAAAATTGTGTTGCTTTTCTGTCTTTTCTTTTCCAAAAACAGAAAACGAAATAGAAACAGCAATCATAAAAATAAAAAATGCTTTCATAGCTACCTCTTAATACCAATAAGGATCGATATTTCCGCAGTAATTCACTAATTCATAAATCCGCAACTCTGTAAAATGTAAAAACACACTAATGATAACAAAAATACGACAATCATAATTTTTCTCTTGTTTTCTAGCCCCTTAACAAAAAAGCTCGCTATAAAACATATTTCAAAAATTAGATACGGAATAATTTCAATGCTCCCTGAAATTAAGTGCTTAAAAAGCAAAAGGTTTTTGTCCGGTTGCTTTCCCGATCTATAGATGGCATCTAAAACAATATTACCACCCAACCAATTAACAAAAACAAAAGAGAGCAGCAGTATTCTGAATAGAAAAAGCAATATTGCTGTTTTTCTTAAATATTTTAATTCCTCCATCTTAAAGCTCACAAATATGTAGTATATGTGAAAAGCCAAAAAATATATGAAGGGAGCTACTACTATAAACAAAAAAGTAGTTTCTGAATTTAATATGGACAATTTATAATACAAATGGAACTCGACCCACAATCCAAAAAATATGAACAAATAAAAGATTTCGGAAATCAAAACCAGATGGCGCCATCGCTTATCGTAATCAATTATCTTAGCCATGGGTCAACCTCCGGCTGGACGAAACCACTTTGTTGCCATTTCTCATAAGTTGTGAAATCGTAGCCGTATTCAGCTCCGTTGAATCCGATTTTGTATTTATCATTTTTTTCTTAACCACTACGACACTCGTAATGTGCGCCCGTATTTATACTCCAGTTTGCCATCACTTTTCAGCTCATAAACCAAGAGAGAGCTTCTTGCGCATAAAGGACCGCAGTACCAGTGTTCATAGACAAAAACCTGATTGGTTGCCGGATCCAGATAAGGTGTAGAGAAAGTGATCTCAGGGCGTTCCCATGATGGTTTCATGCACTCTTTACTTATGCGGATCATTTGACCGTCAATCTGTCTGTAACACTCTGCATCGCTTGTAAAACCGTCATTTTTACACGAATATTTTTCAAGTCCTCGGATAATCAAGGGTTCTTTATTTTCATATTCTGTGCTTATTTTTATTGTTGTACAGGTTCCATCTCTACTGTTATTGCGTGTCTGATGGCGGATTATCTGCAGTAGTAGATTCTGTTTCAGCTCCTCGTATTTCCTCGTTTCTTCCAAGGCAGTACTGTTTTTGATCATTTTTTCGGTGATTTCTATGCCATGCGCTCTGCAATAATCACCGATGCTGGTATCGTTGAACTGCCATTCAGGGTCAAAACCGATAGAAATCATAAATTCTACCATCTCCTGATTTTTGCATCCGCACATTTTCGAAACCGGAAATATGAAATTTCTAAGCACTGCTCCGTTTTTCAGAAGAAGAGGGATAGTCTTCTTAACGCTTTGATTGTATGCGGCTTTATCTGTTTCCGGCGGAACACACTCATTCGGCACAACAGCAAAAAACGGATAAACTCTGAAACCATCTGACCTTCGCGTGAAAATATCCGCACTCGCACCGTTTTTCAGCAGAAGTCCAGCCATTTCATAGTCAAAAGTCAGAAAAGCGACTTCAAGAGCCGTTATTTCCGGATCATATTCGTTGTAATCAGGGTCGGCACCTTTTGACAAAAGATATTCCGCCACATCTTTTTTGTGTGAGAGGGCTGCTTCAATCAAAGCCGATTTATCGTTTTCCTCTTCGTCAAAAAAGCTGGGATTGCCCTTCGAATCTATAGAATCTCTGACTTTTATTGTCTTTTCATTAACCGACACCCTCGCTTTTTCAATCAGATATTTAACTGCTTCAATATGCCCTTCACCCGCTGCCGCATTCAATGGAGAAGGATAAGAAATTATCACATCTTTACCGTATTTGTCTTTTCTTTGAACAGAAAGAACTCCTTTCTTTCTGGCGTCGGCGCCGTTTTTTATCAGAAAATCGAGGATTTCGACATTACCGTTAAATGCAGCCCACATCATTGGTGTCGCACCGTTTTCATCGATAAAGCTGACATTTTCCTGCGTTGTAATTCTCTTAACTTTCTCGAAGTCATTGTCTTTTACTGCTTTAATCAGATTTTCTCCGCTTTGGGAGCAAGAGATAAACAGGAAAATTAAAAGTACAGAAATTATCAGTTTTTTCATTTTGACCTCCTATTCAAAATACGGGTCTACATTTGTTTGTGGGAATCCAGATTGCTGAAATTTTTCGTATGTAGTAGCATCATAGCCATATTCAGCACCAGGAGCAAAAGGATTTCTGACAAAACCCTTTGTTCCATCAGCGTTTTTGGTTTTCCAGAAGATCTGTTTCATAGGATCTTTGCCTCTGTAAAATGGATTAAAAACAAAAACCCATTTTGGATTACCTGAAACAGTTTCTACTTGGATTTTTACAACTGGACCTTGGTCATAAATAGAAAAATCGCTGTTTCTTAATATTTTGGAGAGCATACTTTCCATTAGTTTTTGTTGATAAGAATCGTTTGAATTGTCAGGATCGCTGGGATATTTTTCTCCACCTTTGCCCTTTTTTTCCTCTTCATTTTTTTTAGCTTCATCCAATTCATCTTGAGCCTCTACTTCCATAGCAACAGCGTAGGCTTCTTCTAGGTCTTTAGTTTTTTTACTACTTTTTTTGTTGGCAATATCAACAGCGTGTGAACCTTCATGTGCAAAGACTGCTTCGGCATCAATTTCTCCACTCACGGCATTAGCTTTACCTGACTTTACAATATCTTCAGATATTATGATTTCAATAGAATGTGTTCCTTCTTTGGAAATAGTTGCTGCTCCACCCATATCTCGCAAACTTACAGGTATACGCTCTCCTGTTTCTTTATCTATATCATAATCAATAATAGAATCTAACGATGTGGAAAAAATGGTTACATTTACACTATTGTCTGCATTTAAAAAAGCAAATATCGCATAAGCTCTGTCTGAATTTTTACATGCATTTTCTATTATTTGTGCTAAATCATCACCAACTATTGTAACATCCAACCCACTCGGGTCACTCGCTTCAATGACCATTCCGGCAACATAAGCGAAGCCGTTGCCGAGATTGTTGGCATCACCCCAGATTCCTATCGGGTCTTGGTTGATGAAGCGGTGCATATCGATGTAGTAATAGCGGTTTCGCATCCAGTAGAGGTTGGTTTCTGGTTCATAGAGCGAGCCGCCCCAGAGGAAGTTGTGCAGGTTCGTTGCGTAGCAGGTCTGGTTGATGCAGTTTTTCGGTATGAATTGTGCATCAAGGATCTCAAAATCGCCGTAAACACGGTATCTGTACCGTTCCAAAACATTGCCGGTTGCATCGGTGATGGCCGTCACATTGCCGCGCTCGTCGGTAAGGAAATAATAAAGTGTAGAAGTGTTGTTTGATGTGACTTCGATCGCGATGTGTCTGTCTGTGTCAGAATCGATGATGTTTGTATAAAGGTTTGAATTTGTTGAGATTTCAACGATGTTCCAATCGTCATAGCTGTATCTTTCGGTCGTATTTCCGACGGTTTTGGTTATGCGGCGGTTGAATGCATCATAAGTGTAAGCTGCGATCGTGTTTTGGCTGCCGTCTTTGACTTCAATGAGGCGGTTCAGGTCGTCGTAGATATAGGTTTTATCATTAGTTGTGCCGCTTCTGTCCTCGGAAATCATATTGTTTCTTTCATCGTATTCATAAGCGGCATCGGTGTTTGAACCGACTTTTTTGTCACGCAGTCTGTTGAGTTTGTCCACTCCCCATGCGAATGTCGTGCCGTTTTCGGTGCTCTGCTCGATGTTGTGAACGCCGTCCTGATAAAATGAGTCGGTTCTTGCTGCCGTGTTGTTCGCAAAATCGTATTTGACTTCTTTCAGGCGGTAATAGGAATCATAGGTGTATTTATCCGATGTGTTTTTGATGCCATCAGCTTTCTCAATCAGGTGCCAGCCGCGGGAATAGTTGTAGCTCATATCGTAAACATCGGCGTTCGCATTGCTTACCGTGTGATTGTCGAGCATGTTCCAGTTGTTATAACTGAATGTCTCGATCAGGTTCTGACCTTTCGTGACTGCGGTGAGGACACCGTCTGCGCGGCTGTATGAAGCAATTTCAGAATTGTTGTATTCAATCGAATCGAGATCGTTTCCTGTCGCGGTTTTGCGGACGATTTTGCCGTCAGGATAGGTGAACTGGTATGTTTTTGCATCTATCATCCTGCGGGAAACGGTTTTTGTGACATTGTTCACCGAAACCGCTTCGGAATACGGATCGCCGAAAGAATCGTAGTATCTTGTCACGCTTGTTGCGGCGGCGTTGCCGACGGTGTCTGTTGCAGTTTCAAGAAGGTTTCTGTTATTGTAGGTGAATGTCTGATTTACCGGAACTGAACCGTTCGATGTTTTACCGGTGATTCTTCCGTAGCCGTCGCGGGTGAAACTGACTTCAAGCGAATAGTTGTTGCCTTCGGTATATTCGACACTTGCTTCATCGCCTTTGTCATCGTAGGTGTAAGTGTATTTTTGAGAGACACTGCCGGGGTCGGTGTAATCTGTATCACCGTTTGTAAGTGCAGGAAAAATCTGAATACTTTTCAGTTTGTTGAGACTGTGGCTTGTTCCTGGGTTTTCGTCATAATAACGATATTCAGTAACACCCGAGCGGTCGTTTGTCCTCGATGTGATGCGCCCGAAAATGTCATACACAAAATTCGTCGTGATCTGACCGCTATTCAGCCACGGATTCAAGTCGATTGAACCAAGACCGGTGCCTGAATCAGTCATCACATAAACAGTTTTCATAAGATCGCCGAAAGCGTTGTATGTGTAATATTTCTGGTTGCCCACTTCGACATCCATGATATTTAAGTTGTTAAAATCATTCCTGATTCCGTTTGACTCCTCGTCAGCTTCCCAGATGACCTGTCCGCCTGTGTTGTAGAATTTGACACGATATCGCGTCTGCGGATTTTGTGTGCTTGAATCTGTCGTTTTTACGGAAGTGACACGACCGAAAGTGTCAAAGCCGTAGTCTTCCGTTATTGTCTGGTTGTTTCTGGTTGTTTCCGTGCTGGAAAGCCTGCCGTTTGCGTCGTATGAGTTTTCGGAAGATGAGGTTTCGACCCAGTTGGAATTGATTTTTTCATAATTTATCGTTTCGACCGGTCTGTTCAAAGTGTCGTAGGAATAAGCCTGTTTCGTGCCGTCGCTCGATTCGACCGAAGCTATATTGCCGATGCCGTCGTATTCCCACCAGGTCACATGGTTGACAGTGGTCGTGTTTTCCGAACCGGGGATAAACTGCTTGCGCGTTTCACTTAATTTTCTGTCCAGATCATCATAAGTCCATGTCGTTTCACCTGTTTTCACCTCGGATGAAGTCGTTGTAATTTGTGAAATAATGTTGTCGGAATAATTGCTTTCGTAAGTTGTAACGGTTTCATTTCCGAACGGATCAGTCTGTTTTGCGGCTCTGTTCCACTTGTCCCTGTAGGTCGTGAGAGTTTTTCCGTATTTGTTTGTTATTGCGTCATTGGCGAAGTAGCCGTCTGAAGCAGTATCGTTGTAGGAATACTGCTCGGTCTGAAGTCCGTCAACTGTGACTGTGAGAGGTCTGTTTCTAAGGTCGTAGGTGATTTCACGGACTTCGCCGGATACATGATTGTCAGCAAGATACGGAAAGCCGCCCGGAGTTAAAGCAGTTGTGCGGTATGTGCCTTTTTCCTCTTTTTTAACAATGTTTCCGAAGATGTCATGTTCTGTTTCAATGCACCTTTCATGCATACGCAGAATGTCGCTCTGGCAGCTTCTGACTGCGCGGCCAAGCATATCGTATTCGGTAAGCTGCTTTGAAAGTGTTGCGATTTTTAATGTGGAATTTAGTATAAAACTACAAACATTTATCATATATTTGTTTGATAAAAATATTTATTTCACGATGCAAGGTTTCTCCGTCAGAAATTGAGCCTTGTCTATAATAGTCAATGATTGTTTTAACTTTATCACTAATTTCATCCATAATTTCTTGTGATGGTTCAAAATATGGTATCTGCTTTACATAGTTTGCAGAATTATTAGCTGTAGGATTAATAGTGTGAATCAGACTATTTATAATGTCTGAGTTCATAATGGCTAAAATATAATAAAGTTTTGAACAGTCCTTAGGAAATATACCAACTATAGATTGGTCAAAAACACGATTTTCAAGCAAGAAAGCTCTTATTTTGCTTGATTTGACCATAGGAATCGCTACTCCAGTGTGAAAATAAAATGATGAATTTTGAAAACGGGTTTTTTTATTACCATTATAGAAATCTATTGATTCTTTGTCCCACCTAACGAACCATTCGTCATTTGGCCTGTAATATCGATTACTTGAAGCACTTTTAACATAAGGAACATATCCTTCGGAAACATCTTCAATTCCACTAATAGAAGTACATGGAAATATCAAAGACGGATCTATTTTATCATACCCTTTACTTCCTTTTACATTATCGTCAAGCACCCGAATAAATCTTTTATTGTCTCCAGTGTAAAATCCCGTTACTACATCTGCAACATCTCCAAGGGAAGTAGAGGCCTTATTTATTGTGTCAGTAACACTAGTATCGGCAAGAATAAACCTATGCTGCTCGCAATTTAAAACATCTGATTGTTTTAGCATATATGTAGACAAATGCGCGGGTAACTTTTCTTTAAGGCATAGCGACTGGAATTCTGTTACAGAGCGAAAACCCTTAACAATTCTAATAGTATTGTCAAGAGCAACTTCTTTTTCCGTCCTTTCAAGTGTTATAATTGACAAATTGGAATAACCGAAACTTATACCTGGGAAGAATTTTGACGGGAATATTATTATTTCCTCTATTTTTGTTGATGTCAGTAACAGTTTCCTTAATTTTGAATGCAAATTTAAAAACATATAAGTATCAGGAATAATAAAAGATAAACGTCCACCGGTTTTAAGAACGGACACACAGCGAAGCAAAAATAATGAATAAGTTTCTTTCACATATTGTCCGGGATACTTCTTTTTAAGCAAATCCCTTTTTTCGTAATCCTGCCAAGCGCCGTAGGGGGGATTCCCGATAACTTTATCGTAATGACCGCCAATAATTTCAAAACAGTCAAGTTGGGTATCCACCAATGTATCTGTTTTTTTTAGCCATATTTCTGGAATGCCAAAAGCATCAAGATGTTCATCAAGAAGAGTGTCGGTTTCTCTGACAGTGACTGAGCTGTTTCCTTGATATTTTCTTTTAAGAGTAGAAATAGCCTTTTTATCAATGTCTAATGCATCAATCTGTACAGGAATATCGTTCTTTAAGATTTCGTCAATAAAAATACCTTCACCTGCCGAAGGTTCTAAAACAACATCATTGTTTGAAAGCATAAGACGATTAACCATATATGAGGTTATTTCATCTGAATTTGTATAATAAGAACAAAAAATATCTTTCATGGGTGTCCCTCCTTAAGATTTAGCTTAAGACAAACCTTAAGACAGCATACTCTTTGTCAATCACCATGTCAAGTACTTTAGCAAACCATTTGCTTGGAGATGAGTTTTCAATTCTTGACTAATATCTTGTTCCCAATTGACATTGTTGTTCAGCCATGCTCTAATATCAAATCCTGTAAAGGATTTTATTGCCGCATAACAATCAGCAGCACAATAAACTTCCCAATAATTTGAATTTTTCAATGTTTGAAAATAATTATTATTGTTTTCTTCTCTAACGAACAACAATGTTTTTTCACCCAGATATTTGTATATACTGGCGACAAGCAACAATCTGTTCGTGTTACCTTTTTCATTTGAATGAAAACCGCTTTTGAAATCGCAATTATAACAAATTCCACCTTGCTTAAAATGCAAATCCAAAGCTAGGTCTATTCCGCCGCTATTAACTAGTGTCCAAGGAATTGCATAAAGTTTTTTGAGTTCTTCTTTTATTTCATATGAAAGTTCCAACGAATCTATATATTCCGTTGCATTTCTTTTGATATTCTGCTTAACCTGTTCAAAATTACGAGGTTTTATAATCTGCAATTTCTTGAGAGGATATTTAAAAGCAAGTTTACAAAAAGGTTCCCAAAATTCACCTATACGACGAGAAAAATCCATATACTCGTAAGCTCTCAATTTATTTCTGCATTCAAGCATTACAACATATGAAACATAGGTTATTTTGAGTATTTCGTTAAGCAAGCGTTCATTATCCCATTTTTCAGAGATCGCTTGTTTTTGAACAAGTAATATTTTTTCATCACTGTAAGACTTGATAAGTTTGTTTATTTCACTTGTCTTATCTTTCTTGCTTTTCTGTGATGTGAATAAAGATCTTTCCATTTTTTCAGCATAACAACGAAAGTTTTCCAACCATTGCGTTTTCGTTTGCATAAAAAAACTCCTTTCATATTTCTCATTATTTTTTTTCATCTCTTGCCGCCATCGAACCGAACACATCGTCATTATAAAGATAATTTAAATTAAAACAACGAGCAAGGCGTTCGTCGCGAAAATCAGCCTGTAATGGCAGTTTCCCGTGTTATAGCAGGCAATTTCGTTGAGAATCGCAAGAGTGTCGACCGTCGAAGCCTCGTTCAGAATACAGTTGAGTCCAGAAGCGTAAAATCCAGCTTCGCAGCTGCATACTTCCGCACCGCTCACGACCGAGCAAGTGCCGTGACCGCTGCATGTAACGCCGTTGCACCCCAAAACACACTCTAAGCCGTCTGCGACATATCCTTCATCACATACACACCATTCGTTTTCACCGTCTTCCTGACATTCACCATGACCGGAACAGGTCACATCTTCGCAGAGATCGGCTCCCCAGCCGGCAGAAACAGAAACAAAAGAGAAAAATACGACAAAAAACAAAAACAGTTTTCTCATGACGGACTCCAAAATGGAAATGAATAAAAAACGCTGAATTATATTGATTTTAGAGGAATAAACAAGCAGAAAAGCAGGCTATCCCTCAAACACCCTGACTACAAGTTTTTCATCACCGCCGATATTCCGTAAAGTGGAACATTCAGAACGGTTTTGTCTGAATATCTTGATAAAAGTGTTGCCAAGATACAAAAAACTCAACTTAAAAGGTCGTTGGTAAAAATCAACTCCTTCTTTTACTACCGTTCATTTATTGGAAAACCGTTGAATTTTGCCGAAAAATTCATGGAAAACCGTTAAATTTTTCAAAAATTTTCTTGGAAAACCGTTAAGTTTGTGATATTTCAGCTGTAATTTCAGCTCTTTTTGCTTTTTAGAGAGGATGGGCTCATGTTAGTCAGGAAAATAGAAAAAATTCTGGAGAAATTTTTCGATAAAAAAAACAGAAAAGCACTGCTTGTGACAGGTGCGCGTCAGGTCGGAAAAACTTACACGATCGAGCGTTTTGCAAAAGAGCATTTCAAGCACTATGTGAGGATAAACTTTATCGAAAACAAAGAGGCTGTTTCGATTTTCGAGAATGTTTCCGATGCGAAAGAGCTGCTTCTTCGCATTTCGGTCTTTGCAGGGAAGGATCTCGTTCCGAACGAAACACTTGTGTTCTTTGACGAAGTTCAGGAGTGCCGTGAAATTGCGACAGCGGTGAAATTTCTCGTTGAAGAGGGAAGTTTCCGATACATTTTGAGCGGCTCGCTTCTCGGTGTCGATCTCAAGGACATCCGCTCGGTTCCTGTAGGATATATGGACATAGTTGAAATGTATCCGCTTGATTTTGAAGAGTTTTTGACAGCAAACGGCATTTCGCAGAGGGTTTTCGATGCTCTGCGCGATGCATTCGAAAACAAAACACCTGTTGATCCCGTGGTTCACAGCAAACTTATGGAGTTTTTCCGGCTTTATCTCGTTGTCGGCGGAATGCCTGCTGTCGTGCAGAAATATCTCGATACAAACAACATTGCGGAAGTTGTTGACGAGCAGAAAAGTATCGTCACGCTCTATAAAAAGGATATTGCAAAATACGATCCGGCAAACAAGCTTTATCTCGAAGATATTTTTGAACTTATTCCGAGCGAACTGAACGCTAAAAACAAGCGTTTTTTGTTAAAAAAACTTAACGAAAACCAGCGTTTTTCAAGATTTGCAAACAGTTTTCTCTGGCTCAAGGATGCAGGTGTCGCACTTCCGGTCTTTTGTGTCAGCGAACCGAAAACACCGCTTCTTCTTGCAAAAACCACAAATCTCTTCAAACTTTTTCTGGCTGACACCGGGCTTCTCGCAAGCATGTATATGAACGGCATTCAGCGGAAAATCCTCGGAAACGAACTCGACATTAATTTCGGCTCGGTATATGAAAATGTCGCGGCGCAGGAACTCAAAGCTCACGGTTTCGATCTCTATTATTTCAACAGCAAAAAGCAGGGTGAACTTGATTTTGTCATCGAACAGAACGGTGAAATCGTGCCGGTAGAGATAAAATCGGGCAAAGACTACGCAAAACACGCAGCCCTCAGCAATGTGTGCAAAAATCCTGATTACGGAATCAGAAACGCCTTTGTTTTCCACAACGGCAATGTGGAGCAAAACGGAAAAATAACATATTACCCAGTTTATATGCTGATGTTTGTCAAAAATGCGGAAGTCGATAAAAATTTCTTCTACAAAATAGATTCGGATATTTTGAAGTAAAAGACTATACTTTTTTCCAAAAATTCATAAAATACAACGTTTTTATTTTGTCATCATGAGGAAAAGATGAAACATTTCTGTTCGATTTTAGCTGTTTGCTTAATGTTTTTCGCAGTTTCCTGCGGAAGTTCAGGCAGTAGCGGAAACAAAGACAACACCGACACGGGTGAAACCGTGACTGATGAAGACACGGCTGACAGCGGTCAGAATGACACGACACCGGAAGAGCCTGACGATGAAGATCCCGGTAGAAAGCCTGGTGAACTTTACGGCGAATGTTACCCGAACGCAACATGCAATAAAGGCTTGGTTTGCGATGAAGAAAACAATATCTGCATCAAAGATCCGGACAGCGGTGACGATGCCGACAGCGATGTATCCGATTCAACTCCGGATAACGGCAATACAACACCTGAACAGCCCGACGACGCAGATTCTTCCGACGATTCCGACACTTCTGATCCGACCGATGATGCCGATTCTTCCGACGACAATGATTCCGCAGATTCCCAGCCCGATGCAGATGCCGATAGCGCTGAACCTGAAGAAAACTGCAAAACAGTTGACGGCCATTTATGGTGGTCATCAAAAACAACGGACACGATGGATTGGGAAAGTGCGATCAATCACTGCAAAAAATTGAAGGAGTCGAATGCATGCGGATACTCGGATTGGCATCTACCCACAATCGACGAATTAAAGACACTCCTTAAGTGGATAAGAGATTCCCAATGCAAGGTTTCTGAAACGAACAACAAGTTGTCTCTTTCTGACTGGACATGTTCAAGCTGCTCCGAAGGTTGTACGGAAGGATCTTACGGATGTGACTGCCCCTTTACCTATTATTACGAAGACGGAAGATACAGCGAATTAGGCGATGTCGGCAGGTTCTGGTCATCATCTGTTATATCTGGTTATTCCCATATGGCTTGGTGTGTCAATTTCTATTACGCTCAACTCTATTCCGAAAGTAAGTCAGATAGTTATGACGTCTATGTCCGTTGTGTAAGTCAGGATTAGCTATCCCTCAAACACCCTGATTATTTCCTGGGCTGCCTTGCGGCCTGATGAAATGGCTTCGACGATCGTGGAACCGCCTGTTTTGCAGTCGCCTGCATATACAAGTTTCGCGTTATCGTCGCTCTTTGTGTCGGAGCGGCTTCCGACTGCGCGGATGATGAGGTCGAAGTAAGGAAGCGAGACTGACGAATTTTCAAGCGGGATCCACTTTTCGCCGTCAAAGAAGTTGCGTCTTACGGTAAGGCAGAGTTTGTTCCCGATTTTTTCTATTTTTTCGGGACTTGTCATGCCGTTGAGGTCGATCCTGTGATTTACGAGATCAAGGTATTCCACTTTAGATATGCGCATGTCCGAAATACGGCGTCTGACGAACATTTCGACCGATGCCGCGCCGTTTCTCATCGCTGTCGCTGCGCAGTCTGCCGCGACATTTCCGCCTCCGATGACCGCGACATGACCGTTCGTCTGGAAATCTTCCGGATGGTAGAGGAAATCGGTGTATGAAACGCTGAGTTCTTCTCCCGGGATCTTGAGTTCAAGGCAGTTCGGCTCGCCTGTTGAAACTATTACGGCGTCGAAACGATTGAGAAGCTCGACTGTGTGACTTACTTTCGCGTTGAGTTTCAGCGTAACTAAATCGTTGTTGCTTATAAACTCGTAGTCGCGCTCTATTACTTCGTGCGGAAGCCTGTTTTCGGGGATCATGCAGAGTGCGCCGCCGATTTCGTGACGACCTTCATAAATCGTAACTTTAAAGCCGTTTTTGACAAGAAGTGCTGTTGCCGCAAGCCCGGCAGGCCCTGCTCCGACGATGGCGACAGTGTGCCCGTTGTGCGGAAGCGAGACTTTTCCGGGATGATCGACCCTGAAATTGTGCAGGATAGTCGCCTGAACTCTCGGAATGTTGACCGGAAAGTCGATTCCGGAGCGCGTGCAGGCTTTCATACAGAATTTGTCAGGGCAAATGAGGCCGCAGGTCTGACCCATCGGGTTGACACGCGTGATCGCAGCCACAGCCTCGTCCCACTCCTCAGCCTTTGAATACTGGATGAACTCTCGCGGATTGCAACTCACGGGACATGCAGTCATGCAAGGCTGGGTTTTGCAGTTGAGGCATCTTTTCAGCTCCTCGCGAAGCTGGATTTTGGTGAGATAAAGCGATTTTTCGGACATGATTTTTTTTAAAAATGATTCTACTTAAGTGCGTTTTTAAGGATCTCTTCAGCAACTTCGAGCGTTTTTGCCGTTCCGCCAAGGTCATAAGTTACAACTTTGCGCTCTTTAACGGTAAGCTCGACACCTTTCTGGATCCTTGCAGCCATCTCGTGCTCGCCAAGGTATGTGCAGAGCATTTTTCCTGCAAGGATCGTAGCCATCGGGTTGACTTTGTACATGCCGGTGTATTTCGGTGCGCTGCCGTGAACAGGCTCGAAAACAGCGTAGTTCGAACCGATGTTGCCGCTGTGAGCGAAGCCGAGACCGCCTACAAGCTGGCTGCAGAGGTCGCTGATGATGTCGCCGAAAAGGTTTTCAGCAACGAGAACTTCATATTTTTCGGGGCATTTTACAAGCCACATTCCGATTGCGTCAACATTGTCGAACCATGCAGTGATCTCAGGATATTCAGCAGCGATCTTCTCGAAAACTTCGACCATAAGTCCGCCGGTCTTTCTGAGAACGTTCGGTTTTTCAACGAGCGTAACTTTCTTCTTTCCGAATTTTCTTGCGTGCTCGAAAGCTGCTCTGATGATTCTTTCAGCGCCTTTTCTCGTGATGATTCTTGTCGAGATCGCAAGATCTTCTCCCGGAGTATCCATGAAGAATTTCATCTTCGGCGAATCCTTAGCTAAAGCCGCTTTGAGCTCGTCGCTTACAGGGCCGTATTCAACACCGGCATAGCTGCCTTCAGTATTCTCTCTGAAAACCGTGATGTTGATATCTTCCTTTCCGTTGAGGTTGAGCGGGTTGCCCGGAATAGCGATGTTCGGTCTTTCGTTGCAGTAAAGGTCGAATTCCTGGCGGAGTCTGACTATCGGAGAAAAATATGTGAGACCTTTGTCGCGAAGCTCGGGAACGAGCTCGTTCTTAGCCTCTTTCTGCGGTTTTGACGTGATCGCGCCGAAAAGAGCGGCATCAGTCGTCTTCATCATATCTGTCGTTCTTTTGGGAAGCGGATCGCCCTCTTTGCACCAGAATTCCCAGCCGATGTCGCCGTGAATGTATTCAGCATCAAGTTTGAGACCGTCGAAAACGATCTTTGCAGCTTCCATAACCTCTTTGCCGACGCCGTCACCCGGCAGCCAAGCGATACGATACTTTGCCATGATTTTCTCCTTTTAAAAAAAATTATTAAAACCCGGATAGTGAATGAACTTTGAAAGCGGATGATTCTACATTATGAAATATTTCAGTCAAACAAAAAAATCATTTTGCAAAAACTGTGCATTGTGCTATAAAAACACGGTTTTTGCGGAGTTAAAACATGATAGTCCCTTTTTCTGAATTAAAACTTTTTCTCTCTGATTTCGAAGGAAAATATCTTCCTTCCTTTGTTAACGATCTTGTCCGTGAAGGTTCTTTCGAATGCGGAGTGCTTGTCGCCGAGGCGTGCGACAAAACCGGTTATGTCCTTATTTCCGGCGGAGCGCCGGTGCTTTCGCGCGTTATCGCCTTTTCAGACGACGAGCAGATCTCGACGGATATTCCGATCGATGCGCTGCTTGAGGAAAAGTCGCTCGATCTCTATCTCATGGCGGTCAAAGACGATGCGGTTTTCAAAAGTCTGACCGATTTTTTCGTCTATCCTCTTTCTCTTTATGCGCCGTACCGTTTTGTCAATGTTCCGATGCTTGTTTCCTCTTTTGCTGAAAGGAAAGCGTCCGCGGTTCTTGGTTTCAAACACGGTTCAGCGCTGAATTTCGCGGTTTTTGATAAAGGAAATTTTTCGCTTTTCTGTTTTTTTGATTCAGCTGAAAACCGTTATGTTGTCGGGCGCGACCCTGTCAGTTTCGGCTCATATCTCGGTTCTCTCGATCTTTCAAAGCCGGTCGTCATAAGTATCGAAATTTCGGAAAAGGCGTTTTCGTCGTCGTTTTTCAAAAGCAGGCTCGATTTCCTGGAAAAAGATCCTGTCAGCAGCGAAACAGACCTGTATGCCGGCGTTTTTTCGCTGGTTTTAAATTCTCTTGCTAAAGTTGTGTCTGCCGAAAATGTCGGAAAAATGTCGGAAAAACTGTTTGCGTATCTCAGAAAAAAATATCCAGGGCTCTATTCGTCTCTCGCTTATTCGGCGGAAACGGCTTCTGTAAACTGGGAAACGCTGCTCGACGACAGAAAGAATGTGCCGGCGGAATACCGTTTCGGCGAATATCACAGGTATCTTGACGAGATTCTCGGGCTTTTCCTAAAGAGTGCAGCCGCGCTTCTCGGCCGTGCAGGAGCAAGTCAGCTTCAACTGGATGTGCGCGCTTTTATCCAGAATTCCGAGAGCGGGAACAAAGATTTTTCAGGAATGTTTGACAGATTCGATAATTTGTTGAAAATCTTGCAGTAATGTTTTTTCAGAGGTGAGTCGCGGTGCTGAAACTTATAGTCGAAAACGACAAAAATGAGCTGAGTGTTTTTGAATTCGGCGGCAATCTGATTACCGTCGGCAGAAGCGAGAAGAACGATTTAGTCCTGAACGAAAGGAATATTTCCCGATATCATTTCCAGCTTGAAATAATAGATGACAGAATAATAATCAGTGACCGCGGAAGTTACAACCACACTTTTGTCGACGAACGCGAACTGACCGGCGAAAAGCTCGAGATCTTTGTCGGAAATGTCATAACAGCTGGAGATTACAACATTTATCTGGAGCAGGACGAAGAGTCGCAGCTTAAGACGATCCAGCCTGTTGCTGAAGTCGAGGATAAGAAAATTGCTTCCGACAACCTGCTGCTCGCGAAAAACAGCTATCTGGGCGGCAAGGTTTTCCCGCTTGCCGGACGCGAGACCGTAATCGGAACGCATGCCAGCGCCGATGTCTACCTTTCGTCGCCTGACATTCCGCCGATCCATTCAAAAATCGTGTTCGACGGCAACATTTACCTGTTGGTCAAGGGCGACTACAACGCCGATTATTCGCTTATCGTTAACGACACGGAAGTAGATTCGGTCGATATGAGGAACGGTGACGAGATCAGGATAGGCGATTTTCTTTTTGAGTTCATCGAAAAAGGGGAGGAGTATGACCCTCAGCCTTACCAGCAGGTTGCAGATGAGACCCGTAAAGAGAAACTGAGAAAGGATATAAAAGGCAAAAAAATAAAAAGTATCAACGACGAAGAACAGGATGAAAAAACCGAGATCACCCGGATCGACAAGCCCGGAAAAGGTAAAAAGATCGCTTTGATACTGCTTGCCGTCTTGGTTCTTGCCGCAGTTGCGGCCGGTGCGGTTTTCTTCTTTGTTTTTAATTGATTCACGGAATGTGTCTGCCGGTAATCTTTTTTATTCTTTTTTTATTTGTTTCATGCAGTCAGGGCGATGCTGCCGTTCTTAACCGGATGGGTTATGAAGCGGACGGCCCCGGTTTTCTCGAGGCTGTAAGCAACGGCGATTCAGAAGCGGTCGGAATTTTTCTCAAAATGCCGCAGCTTATCAATTTTGCAGACAGAACAGGCAGAAACGCTGTGATGCTCGCATCAGGTAAAAAAGATTCCGTGATTCTTAAAAAACTCATAGATTCTGGTGCAAATCTTAAAATAATGGATAATTCAGAGAAGACTCCGCTGCACTATGCCGCAGCCGGAAATTCGCTTGAAAACGCGAAGATCCTCCTTGAAAACGGTGCCGATGCAAACTGGCAGGATAACTACGGACGTGATGCCGCGAACACTCTTATAAGTTTTGTCAATGAAGAAAATATTGAGCTGTTTCAAATACTTATTGAAAAATCGAATGATCTGGAACGGCGCGACAAAGACAAAAAAACGCTCCTTATCCTTGCTGCCGAAAGAGGTTTTGCAAACTATGTGAAAATTCTTGTTTCGCGCGGAGTTTCGCCGCTCGCCAAGGATTACAAAGGGAAAACAGCGCTCGACTACGCTGCCGAATCGCTTGAAGCAGGGAAAATCGATGCAGGGGCATTCGGTGAACTTGAAGATTATACGCAGAAAATAAAGGAAAAACTGTAGAGAGGCAGAAAATGGTAAAACTGATCGCCGCATTTTCGCCGAAAGGCGGTGCCGGAACTTCGCTGATCATAGCTAATCTTTCGATTTATCTCGCACAGAAAGGTAAGAAGGTCCTTCTGATCGACGCTGCTCCGAACGGAGGAACGCTTCATTCGTATCTTAACCTGCCGGCGATCGCCGTTTCCGACGAGGTCGCGGAACATTTTTCTGTCCTGCCTCTGATCTCGACGGATTATCAGAATCTTAGTTTTTTCAGCAATCTGCTGCATCAGGGAATGAAAGTGAGCGAGCTCCTCGTGCGCTGGCAGATGGAGATCCGGCAGGGGCAGTACGATTTTGTCTTCATCGACATGGGTTCTGTCATAAATGCCGATCTGATGGAAGTTATAGGAATAGCCGACTATTCGCTGATGTTCATTTCGCCAGATTTCATTTCGTTCGAGAAGAGCAACTACTTTTTCCGCGAGCTTGTAAACTACCGTCTGCGCAATGTCGAACTCAAATACGACATTCTGCTTGAGACCCAGAATATCCGGCGTGCGAAAAAAGACTATCTTTTCACTTTCAGGAACCTGCTCGTCCTCCTTTCGCAGGCGATCCCGAAAAATTCCAATCAGATCGCGAACATCGAAAGCGACATCAAACTCGGAATAGTCTATAACGGAATGAAAAATTCGGCCGACAAAGAGCTGACTTCGCTTTACCAGTTCATAATCAGCAGCAGTTTCGGAGTCGAGACCGACTGCATTGCCGAAATCGCATACTCAGACCTTGTCCCGACTTCTATCGCAGCGATGAAACCAGTTGTCACGCTCGAGAAAAATGCTGAATTCATTGACACTCTTGACAGTCTCGCCAGCACGCTTTCCGCTTATCTCTTCCAGCAGAGTTCCGCGAAAAAGAAGCTGAAAATCGCTCCGTTCAACTATTACGAATGGTTTGGGCTTGACCGCGGCTGTTCGACTTCCGACATAAACAACCAGTATGAAAAGCTGAAAAAACTTTATGTCGTCGACAATCCTATGCTGCGCGATATTTACAGCGACAGCGACCTTTTCATCTTAAATTCGCTGATCGACACTATTGCGAAAGAGTTCAACGACCCGGAAGTCAGACGCGAATACGACATGGACATCGACAGCCATCTTGTTTCGCTTGAAACCTCGTTTCCGGACATTTTCATAATAGGCGAGGTGATCAAGAAATACAACCGCGGCAAGAAAAGGGAAGTTCTTGTCAAAAAAGATGTTTTCGGACGCAGTGCCGAGAAAAATGTCTCTTCGCAGACAGAGTCGGATTTCGTTGATGCTAATGAAATATTCAATAAATACAAAGAACTGCCTGTGACAGGCGATATGCTGCGCAAAATCCGCGAGGAAGTCGGGATCTCTTACGAACTCATAATTTCGCGGACAAAAATCTCGAACGGAGTTCTTTACGCGATCGAAAATGACATGTATCAGCAGCTTCCGGCAGACCTTTATGTCAAAAATTTCGTCCAGCAGTACTGCAGGACTCTCAAACTTAATCCAGAAAACACGGAACTTATCTCTTCGGGTTATCTGAAATCGAAGAACGTGCCACAGATCGCTGCTGAAACTGTTGAAAATCATTAGGAGAAATCAATGAATACTGATTTTTTTAAACCAATTTTCGATTATTTCGGTCTAGGTTATCCCGGCGCATACATGACGATCCTCTTTTTCTCGTTTTTTATGACAGTTCCGATAATGCTTGTTTCGTCGAAACTTTTCAGTCTGAGCCTGAAAAAGATGATTTTTATGCCTCTTGTCATTGTTCCGTGCGCCCTTCTAGTCTCGAAAATTTTCCATATTCTTTTTGAAGGTCAGCTTTCAACTTATCTTGACGGTCTGAAAGTTAACGGAATTTCTTATCTTTTCAGTGTGATGCTGAATCCTTTCAGTGCCGGGCATGTTTTTTACGGCGGCCTTCTCGGCGGGTTCATAGCAGGCGCGCTTTTCACTCTGGCGGCTTATCCGCACGATGAAAAATCGTTTCTCAAAACCGCAGATGTCGCTTCGATCTGTGTCGCGAACGGTCTATGGCTCACGAGGATCGGCTGCTTTCTTGAAGGGTGCTGCTTCGGAATCCCGTCTCAGCTTTTCGGGATCCGCTTTCCGCAGGGTTCGAAGACGATGTTCCTGCTTTACCATGTCGATCCCGCTCACACAAGCCTTTTCACCGACACGCAGCCTTTGATTCCGACTCAGCTTATCCATTCTTTCAGCAATTTTGTTATATTTGCCGTTCTTCTGAAGCTCGCTTTTTCAAAAAATCAGAAAAATCCGGGCTATATTTCGGCAATTTTCCTTCTTTCCTATTCGGTAACGCGCTTTCTGATCGAATTTCTTCGCTTTGACATCCGCGGAAGTTTCCTTGTTTTTTCAACAAGCCAGTGGATTTCGATTTTTCTTTTTATCGGCGGTTTTCTGCTTTGGAAAAAGACGAGAACTGTTGAAAAGCGGGCAAAATAATTATTGGACGCAGATTACTTTGTAAGTTTCCGACGATTTTTTGCCGTAATCCATTACTCCGCTGTAAGTGTGTATACGCCATGCCTGCGTGTCGCTTGCCGGATTTGTCGAGGATGACCAGAAATAAGCGGAACTTATTCCCGGAAAATCAGAGGCGGGGCTCAGATTCGAATAGTTGACGATTGTCGCGAGTTCGTTGATGCTCGGAAGCCTCCAGCCTCTTCTTCCTGCATATTTCAGCTTTTTGCAGTAGCTGAGTGCGGCCAGCCATGTGCGCAGATTATTGTCACTGACGGTCCACTCAAGGTTGCTTACTTCGTCTTTCACGATCTTCTGGTCTGAATTGCCCGAAACTTCCTCGAATTCCGGAGCCGGAAGCGGGTCGCCGCTGACACATTTCGGATAGAAGTATTTGCCTGGTTTTTCATCGGAAATAAGCGCTGTTCCGAAGTCGAGGATCCAGTATCTTCCCGGATTTGCCTTGGAAGGGGTGCTTGTCCAGAACTTTTTAACTCCCGTTGACGGAATTGTGAAATAATTCTGGGTGATTGTCGGTATCTGAGCAAAGTCGATAAGTGTTTCGAGCTCTTTCAGAGTCGGAAGTCTCCATGTTCTGTTTTCCAGCTTAAGGTTGCTGCAGTAATTTTCCGCTTCTTCGTAGGAACATGTCGCTCCGTTGTTTCCGTTGCATCCTGCAAATGTTGACGAAACATTCTTTTCCCATACCAGATTCGTGATTCTGTCTGTCACGGTCTTGGATGAATCCGTCGTCGAGTAGCTCTTTTTGAGGCAGTAGCCTCTTTTGGCATACTGCGTGTCCTGTCCGAAGAAATCGTCGCTTTTGTCTTCCGGACAATCGATCTCTCCCGAGAGGCTGTAGCATTTAGTGAGACCGGTGCAGAGAACGGCAGGTTCGTCCTTGCCGGGGAAAGGATCGTAGTCTTCGTCCTCTTCAGGATCGTCGTCATCTCCTGGATCGTTGTCGTTTACGCTCTCGCCGTCAGGTCTGCCGGAATCGCCTTCGTCGGGATCTTCCGGTATGCTGTTGTCGCCGTCAGGTCTGCCTGAATCGCCTTCGTCCGGGTTCTCGGGTCTGCTGTTGTCGCCGTCAGGCCCGGTGTCGCCGTTGTCGTCCGCAGTATCGGAACTGTCGTCTGTCGTATCGGAAGTGTCGTTCCCGGAATCGGTGTCCGATGAATCCTGTTCTTCGGGATTGTCGGAGTCGTTATCGACGATGTCTTCGTCCAAATCCGGTTTGTCGCTGCCACCGCCGCAGCTTACGCAGAAAAAGAGTGCGGCGAGAATTAATGCGAAAAGCGAAATCTTTTGTAGTTTCATGGTAATCCCCCTTTATTCAACACAAATAACAATGTTGCTGTTCAGCTTCGAATCCAGAGCGATGCTGCTTGTTCCGAAGTTTACGACATAAGCCTCGGCCTCGTTGGTGCTTGAAGTCGTAGAAGTCCATGCTGTGTCGTTGAAATCCGGGATCAGCGAGCCGCCTTTCTTTACATCGAAGAGACGGATGAGTTCGGTGACTGTCGGAAGTCTCATTTTGTTGATCCCGTTGTAGTTGATGCTTTCGCAGATCGCAAGGGCGTTCTCCCAGCTTTCACTCTGTTTCGTTTCTCCGAAATACCAGAAAGCGAAATTCCACTGCGAGCTCATAATTACTGAGAAATCTAATACTACGACATGAATCAGTTGCTGGTCTCTGCACTGGAGTACCGAGCAGCTGCTGTTGTCGGAGCGGACGCATTTTACCTGAGCTGTTCCGTTTGACGGTGCAGCTGTTCCGTTAGCGGACGAGAAGACTATTTTCTCGATGGTCCAGTAGCCGCCGTGCGTGTTGTCGAAGCCTGAGTAAAGGTGAGGAGACGAAGCGTAGTCGGCGATTGTCGAGAGTTCATGCGCAGTCGGCAGTCTCCAGTCGTCGTAACCGCCTGTCGTGCTGTTTTCGCAGTAAGCCAATGCCTCGTCATAAGTGCAGGAACTGCCGTTCAGGCATCCGTCATAGCTTGACGGAGTCGCTTTCTGCCATACAAGCTGCGAAACTTCTTCCGTAACGACTTCCGGATTTTCGCTGTCAGTTGTGAATTCATGTTCTATGCGCGGCAAATTAGGCTCCTGACCGAAGAAAGGCTCTCCGCTTGCCGGACATGATGCCATTACCGAATTGTTGTCGTAGCACAGAGTCTGCATCGTTTCGAAGAAGCTCGGTGTGAACGAATCTGCATTTTCGCATACGCCTCCGATAATCGGCATGCAGTTGTCGTCGCAGGTGTTGATTATGCCGCTTCCTTTGAACTGTGCTATGATTGCGCATGGTATCGTTTCCTGCATCTCGCCCGGTTCGCAGATTTCATCTTTGCCGATTTCACCGTCGCCGCAGCTCGATTCACCGCTGCATGTAAGGTTGCAGTGTCCGTGCAGGCCGTTGCTGTCGCCCTCGTCGCATGTTTCGGCTTCGTCACCTTCAGCGAACGGAACCTCTACGCAGCATTTGTCAGGTGTTGAGCAGTTATAGCCGGAAGGACAATCTGACACGGATTTTTTCTGCAGTTTTCCGTCACCGCAGTATCCCGCTTCATATCTGCCTGCGCAGCTGAGGTTGCAGTGACCGTGGGTCCCGTTGACTCCGTCACCGTCGTCGCAGAATTCATAAGCGCCGGCCAAAACTTCGCATGTGCCTTCTACGCCGGTGCAGTTTTCGCGCTGGATGATTCCGTCGCCGCATCTTGCAGGGTTCATGCCGGTGCAGTCGCTGTTGCAGTGGTTGTAAGTTCCGTTGAGATCGTAGTCGTCGCATACTTCGTCAGTTTCCAGTTCCGGAACTTCCACGCAGTAGCCCGTGAAATCCGAGCAGTCTTTCCGCTGGACGATTCCGTCGCCGCATTTCCAGTTGACTATGCCGGAACAGTCTGTCTTGCATTTCATATAAGTTCCGTTGACTCCGTCACCGTCGTCGCATTTTTCGTCGAAGTCGACTTTACCGTCGCCGCATCTCCAGTCGATTATGCCGGAACAGTTGCTGTTGCAGTGGCCGTAGCCAGATCCGTTGAGAATAGCGCCTTCATCGCATACTTCCTCGCCATCATCTACGTGTTTGTCGCCGCAGAAATGCGCTGTTCCGGGTTGGAGCATACACTCGTTCGAGCATACGAAGCATTCGGTCTCGTCGTGAATGTATGCGCAGTCCGAACTGCCGTTGAGAGTGCCGTTGTCGCACTGCTCGTGGGCGTCCTCGTTGCTTACGCATGCCGTGTCTTCCGGATCGCACTCGGCGGACTGGATTATTTTGTCACCGCAGTGAGGCGCCGTAAGGCCGGAGCAGTCGCCGTTGCAGTTCGGTTCATCAATGGAATATACTCCGTTGAATACGCCGCTGTCGCAGATTTCGCTGCCGTTCCTTATTCCGTCACCGCAGAAGCTGATTGCGGAACAGCTGCTGTTGCAGTGGCCGTATTGTCCGTTGAGCTCGTCGCCTTCGTCGCACTCTTCGTCCATGTGAGGTTCTACTACACAGTTTTCGTATCCTGTGCAGTCCGCGCGCTGGATCGTTTTGTCGCCGCATCTCGGCATGTAGCCGGAGCAGTATTCGTTGCAGTGATTCGTGGTTCCGTTGAGTTCTCCGTCATCGCACTCTTCGCCGTTTGCCGTGTCAGTTGTTTCGTCGCCGCAGTAAGAAGTTTCTCCTTTTGCAAGTTCGCAGTTGTCGGTGCAGACAGAGCATTCCGTGAGGCCGTAAGCGCATTTCATGTTGCCGTTGTCTCCTTCGAAATCGCACTCTTCGTCGCCGTTTTTCTCTCCGTCGCCGCACGAGCCGTAGCTTCTGTCGCAGGTGTCAGAGCAGTATGCCCCGATTCCTTCGTATGGTTCGACGGACGGGTCTGCATTATCGCACTCTTCGATTTCCTGAACTTTACCGTCGCCGCAGAAACCTGTGATCGTTTTGCAGTCTGCCGAGCAGTAATCGCCGTCTTCATTGTTTCCGTCGTCGCACGCCTCTTCGTTCGTCTGGACTCTACCGTCGCCGCAGTATCCGCCGATCGTAGCGCAGTCTGCCGAGCAGTAGGTCCCGATTCCTTCGTACGGTTCGACGGACGGAGCTGCATTGTCGCAGCCTTCGTTGTCCTGAACTTTACCGTCGCCGCAGAAACCTGTGATCGTTTTGCAGTCTGCCGAGCAGTAGTCGCCGTCGTTGTTGTTTCTGTCGTCGCAGGCTTCGCCGTTCTCTTCGTCAACGATTCCGTCGCCGCAGTATGAAGTTCCTGTCGTAATCGTTGTCTGCTGGCAGCCTGAGTTGCAGACTACGCAGCTTGTTACGCCGTATTCGCAGGTCGTTCTGCCGTTGAGTTCTTTGTCGTCACATGTTTCGTCGCCGTTCGTTATTCCGTCGCCGCAGTATCCGCCGTCGCCGTGTCCGGTACAGTTTTCATTGCATGTGCCTGGAGCGTAGAAAGCGTAGTGTCCGTTGCTTGTGCCGTCGTCGCACGCTTCGCCGTTATCTGTATCAACGGTTCCGTCGCCGCATCTCGGGCCGAACGAACAGTCACTCAGGCAGCCGCCGTATGAGCCGTCATTTACGCCGTCGTCGCAGGTTTCGCTGCCGTTCAGTTTTCCGTCGCCGCAACGCTCGCCGTTTCCGTAGCAGCCTACGCCGCAGTGACCGTATGAGCCGTCGTTTACGCCGTCATCGCAGGTTTCGTTGCCGTTTACCGTGCCGTCGCCGCACCATGTTCCCGGAACTTCTTCAAGTTTGCACTCGCTTGAGCAGGTCTGGCAGGTTTCGTTGCCGTAAGGACATTCCTTGCTTCCGTTTTTATCGCCTAAATCGCATTCTTCTTCCTCGTATCCTTCAAGGAATTCAACGACTTCGCAACAGTTTTCCGTCAGTGTATCATTGCAGATCGGCAGCGTTCCGCAGTTTTCGACTGAAGATCTGTGGATCTTTCCGTCGCCGCATTTTGCCGCTATTCCGGAACAGTCAGCTTTGCATTTTCCGTATTTTCCTTTGTCAAAGCCGTCATCGCATTTCTCTCCGTAAGTGGTTTCCGTTTGTCCGTCACCGCAGTAATGCACTGTTCCGTTTTCAAGCGTACAATCATCGGAGCAGAGCTGACAGCTCTGTTCGCTGTAATCACAGTCGGTCCTGCCGTTTGCTGAGCCTTCGTCGCACGCTTCGTTGGTCTGGACTTTACCGTCGCCGCATGAACCGATGACTTTCTGGCAGTCGCCGGAGCAGGATGAACCGATACCTTCTTTCTTTCCGACGCTCGGAAGGGCGTTGTCGCACGCTTCGTTGGCCTGGACTTTACCGTCGCCGCAAGAACCGATGATCGTTTTGCAGTCGTCGGAGCAGTATCTGCCGATTCCTTCGTCGAAATCGGCCTTGTCGCACTCTTCATACTGGGATGTGACCTTTCCGTCGCCGCAGAATCTCGGGAGTCCGTCGTATAAACGGCAGTTTGTGGAGCAAAGTTTGCAGGTCGTGGCCGAAGGATAAGGACATTCCGCGTTGCCGTTCGCGGTGCCGCGGTCGCACTCTTCATTGGGCTGCTTGGTCCCGTCTCCGCAGGCACCTTTGATCTCCTTGCAGTCGTCGGAGCAGTACGCGCCTGTTCCTGAACCGAAGTTCGCTTTATCGCAGGCTTCGCCGGCTTCGGGAACGATTTTTCCGTCGCCGCACTCGCCGCGGTAAGTTTTGCAGTCTGCCGAGCAGTAGTCGTTTTCTTCGTTGTTTCCGTCGTCGCACGCCTCGTTGCTCTGTCTGATCCCGTCGCCGCAGTAGGGGCCCTTTCCTGAGCAGTCCGCTTTGCAGAAACCGTAGTAGCCGTTGTTGTCGCCGTCGTCGCACGCTTCGTTCGGCTGTTGATCCGAGTCACCGCAGCTGCCGATGATTTCAAGGCAGTTCAGGTTGCAGTAGTAAGGACCGATACCTTCGTGTTTGCCGACGCTTTTTTCGGCGTTGTCGCACTTTTCGTTCGACTGCTTTGTGCCGTCGCCGCAGAAACCGGTAAGCTCGGTGCATTCGTCGTTGCAGTAAGGATTTTCGACAGGATCGCACTCTTCGTTGAACTGTTCGGTACCGTCGCCGCAGAAACCTGTGATCTTCTTGCAGTCTGCCGAGCAGTAGTCGCCGTCGTAGTTGTTCCCGTCGTCGCACGCTTCGCCGTTATCCGTGATACCGTCGCCGCATCTGGCGAAAGTACAGTCCGGACGGCAGGTTATCTCGTAGCTTCCGGGATCGTTGTTGTTATTTATTCCTTCATCGCACTTTTCGCCGGGATCGACGATGCCGTTTCCGCATTCCGGAACATAGACAGGTTCGTCGCTGTCGCCGTCGTTGTCGGGAGCTGAGTCGGAGTTGTCGCCGTCGTTGTTCCCCGAATCGCCGCTGTCAGGCTGAGAATCGCCGCCGTCAGGCTGAGAATCGCCGCTGTCAGAGATATCGCTGTCGTCAGTGTTGTCGGCGTCGTCTTTTGCATGAGGATCGGTACACACTTTTTTGATGCAGAGAAGTCCGTCCTCGCAGTCGGGGTTCTTTTCGCAAGGATCGCCGACTTTGCCTTTCTTGGCTTCAGGTTCGTCATCGGGATAGTCGTAAATGCTGCTGCCGCTTCCGCCGCATGCCGCGATTGCAAGAACGAACATCATCAGAAAGAAAATTTTCAAGAATTTCATCAAAAACCCCCGTATAAAAAACAATTAAATTTAAAAAAACCAATGGATTTTAATCAAAAAAGAAAAAAAGTCCAGTTTTTTGAGCCGGCGGCGGCGCCAAGAACGACAAAACTTGCCAAAAAAAAACGGTTTTTTAAAATCAGCCCATGTTTGTGTTTTTTTTGTGCTTCATATTTTTGTTTTTGATCCCGGCGGAAATTTCAGGCGGTGATTTTTCGTTTTCTGATTTTTCCCTTTTTGCCTCCCGTTCATGGAGCGCGCCGGCCGATCTGCCGCACGGAAACGTTTCTTCCTTTTACCGCGACGACAAAGGTCTTGTCTGGGCCGGAAGCGCTGAAGGTCTCGCGAGGATCGACTCGAAGTCGTCGAAATTTTTCGCCACCAATACAAAACCTGCGATCTTGAACAATAAGATCAATGACTTGTCAGGCTGCGCCGGCAGGGTCTTCGTTGCAACGGCGACAGGAATTTCTGAGATCACCGGTTCGGGTGCGGAAACGGAACCGTTTGCGAAATCGCATTCGTTTTTTGATGTCGAGGCTCTTGGCGACTGCACTCTCTTCGCGGCGGACGAAAAAGGGGTTTATCAGATAAAACAAAATAAAATCAGCAAGTTATCTGCCGAAGGTGTTTCCGCTTCCGTTCTTTTTTCTGACTCTCAGGCACTTTTCGCCGGTTTTTCTGACGGTGCGCTCAGATCTTTTTCCGGCGGTGTTTTTTCTGAAGACCTGTGTCCTGCTAACCGGTCTGAGATCAGAAGCGGGGCAGCCGGAGAGGGCAGGATCCTTTTCGGGACGAAAGACGGTGCACTGTTTCAGATTGAAAACGGCAAGTGCTCGAAATTACTGAACAATCAAACGCGTGAGGCGGTGACTTCGCTTGATTTCAATGCAAAGACCGCCGTTTTTGCGGCCGGCGGAAAACTTTTTTTCTATGAAAACGGAACGGTCCAGCCGTGCGGAGAGCAGTGCCGCGCTGCCGGAAGCGTTGCGAAAGTGAAGATCGACGGCGACTTCCTCTGGATCGCCGGAAGCCGCGGTGTGACATTGTTTTACCCTGGAAAATTCATAACTTACGGCCGTGAATCGGGGCTTTTTTCCGAAAAGGTCTATGCGCTTCTCGAAGACAGTTCCGGCAGGATCTGGGCAGGAACGCGCGGCGGCGGGCTTTTTTACCGCGAAAACGGAAAATTCAGGTATCTCCGCGACAGAAAAGGGGATATCGGGCGTTTTGTAGGCGCTCTGTTTCAGAAAAGTGACGGGCGGATTCTCGTCGGAACGACATCCGGCATAGTTTCCTTTTTGCCTGAAAAGCCCGGTGTTTTCCGCAAGATGCAGGCCGACAAGAGAACAAGCATGGAGTCTGTCGGCGTTATTTTCCTCGACAGAAAATCGCGTCTATGGGCAGGCGGAGGCGGCGGTGCGATATACATGGAGACGGCAAAAGGGTGGCATCTCCTGCGTAAATTCGGCGACGATTCCGATTTTGTCTCAGCGATAACCGAAGACGATGCCGGAAACATCTGGTTCGCCGCTTCGAAAGGGGTCTGGAAACTTGATGAAAATGATGAATTTCACGAAATAAACCGGGAACTTGCAGGTGATGTGCCTGTTTCGCTCCATCCTCTTGACAACGGAGTCCTGGTCGGAACGATGAACAGCGGGCTTGTTCTGATCGACAAAAACGGGAAGATCTCCCGCGTCGATTCGCGCAAAGGGCTCTGCAGCGACACGATTTTGGGAATAATTGCCGATGACGGCGGAAATTTCTGGTTTTCGAGTACAAAAGGGCTTTTTTCCTTGCCTCAGAAACTTGTCTTAGATGCCGCAACTGCTGAAAATAAAACGGTTTTTTGCAATCTTTACGGTATGGCTGACGGAATACGCAGACCTGAGTCGACCGGCGGTGTCCAGCCTTCGGTCTTGAAGAGAAGCAACGGCGATCTGTGGTTCCCGACCCTTGAAGGAATAGCCGTTCTTAAGAAAGATGCCGCGGATCATGCAAAATTCGATACGGTTGCACCTGACGCTGAGAAAAACCTGGAAAAAAATCAAGAAAAAAATGAAGCTGAAGGAAACGGCAATAATTTCAAATATATGTTTATTGTTTTCGCGGTTCTGGGCATTGTTTTGACTGTGATTTTGAGGAGAAGACCTCATGACCTCACCCCCAAACCCCTCTCCAGTGTGGCGAGGGGAGAAGACCTCACCCCCGAACCAGACCTCACCCCCGAACCTGACCTCACCCCCGAACCCCTCTCCGGTGTGGCGAGGGGAGAAGACCTCACCCCCGAACCCCTCTCCAGTGTGGCGAGGGGAGAAGATGATGCCGCTATTTTTGATCCGGAAAGCGATGCGGTCGAGGAAAAACCCAAATATGAAGGTTATCAGCTTGACGACGAGGTCGCTGCGGCTTACGCGGCGGAGGCGAAAGAACTGATGGAAAAAGAAAAACTCTACAGAAATCCGGATCTTACTCTGCCTATGCTTGCGAAAAAACTGAAACTTTCGGCGAATACGCTTTCTCAGGTGCTTAACGGCTACTGCGGGCAGAGTTTTTATAATTTTGTCAATACATACCGGCTTGAAGAGGTCGTTTCGATGATGGAAGACCCGAAATTCGACGGCAAGAGCGTGCTTGAGCTTCTTTACGAGGCCGGTTTCAAGTCGAAGAGCACTTTCAATCCGATCTTCAAGAAACGGACAGGTAAAACTCCCAGCGAATACCGGAAAGAGATCCAGGAAAAAAGAAAAGTCTGAGATATCCGGAAGACTGAACGGAAAGGTAAAAAAAAGAAAATCAAATAAAAAAACAAAAAAACGGCAGAAAAAACCACAAAAAAACGCCCTTTTTCAGCGAAAAATAAAAAATTGCATAAATTCTTGATTTTATTTCGAAAACATGGTACGAATTTACACAGCCGTACTTTTTGCGGCATTTTTTGGTGTTCTTTTCTACACACGCGGACGAATTTATTTTGTTTATATAATAAAAAAACTCGTTGATTTGACGGAGGTCGAGTGATGAAAAAAGGTTTTTCATTGATTGAATTGATAGTCGCGATGGCGATCGTGACTATTCTGGCGACGGTGGCTGTTCCCAAAGTCCAGATATGGAACGCCAGAAACCGTGGTCTAAAGACGGTGATGGAAATTCTTTCCGATTTTTCCAAGGCGCGTTCAGTCGCAGGCTACACCATCGTTTCCCAGGAAGACTCGCTGCAAATTCCCATCAACTCAGAGATCGAAGATTCCGAAAAGATGACTGTGTATATGGGCGTCAGAAGTCAGACGGCGATCGTTTTCAGAAAGAACGAATACGGTATCTATCAGAAAAAAAGCATGGCGACCAACGATTGGGGCGGTGCCGGCTCGACGCTGCTGAAAAGGAACATCCTCGCGAAGAACGTTTCGATAGAGAAGGTAAACCAGACCATGGATCCGCCGGCAAACACGACAGGTTTCGACGCTCTTCTCATCTTCACTTCGAACGGCAAGGTCAAAAGTACGTCAGGTTCGATCATAGACGGTGTCGGTTCTACTTCTACGGACAAGTGCAGCGACGGAAAAAGCTCTCTGAACAAACTTGTCCTTTCGGCCGTTATCCGTTCCAAAATCTCCGACTCGGGCGCAGACTCGATATGGTACAGGCTTAACATCGATAAAAACGGCAACTATACGATCTGCACGGATTTCACCAGCAACGGCAGCTACAATTTTGCGGAAAAAGGCAATCCGCTTGACGGATATTTATGATTTCGGGAGGCGTAAAAATGAGAAAGACCAAGGCTTTCACCCTCATAGAGGTTATGGTTTCGATATTCGTGTTCTCGATAGCGATGGTCGGCTACATGACTTTCCATGCTCATTCGATGTCGGTCCTCTTCGACAACGAGTCGTCGCAGTTCGCCCACACGCTTGCTTTCAACCTTATAGACGAGCTTAACGCTATGTCTGCGGATTCATTCAAGAAATTTGTCGACGACAGCAACACTTTGAACTCCACTAAAAAAGATTCTGAGATAACGCCGACTCTTTTCAGCAACGATTTCAAAAAAGGTCCTTTCACGATAAGCGACGGCGACGGCTATAAGTTCGTGAGGACTGTTTCCATCGAGAAATATACTGACAAAACGCAGAGTTACGCGCCGGACGACTCCTATCTTTCGACTCTTTATCATGTCGAAGTAGGGGTATACTGGCCTAAGCGCGGATACGGCAACATAGCCGACTGCTACGAGGAACGCGGAAATACGGCTGCCTGCAATTCGCTGACGATTCCGATCGTGCGTTCCAACAGGGCTTATTAGGGAGGGGAAAATGGTGAGATCAGTCAAAACGAGAGCTTTTACTCTTCTTGAACTTATGGTGAGTATTTTTATTACCATAACTATTATTGCCTCTTTCTACAAACTTTACGAGGCTTCGCTCAAAACCGAGCGCGCCGCAACGATCCGTGTTTCGGTCAATCTGCTCGGCGAGCAGATATGCGAGACGCTGGCCGACTCGATGAAACTGATAGGGCTCAACGGTCAGAAAATGGCTCTGGCGGATGATCCTGCCGAGCTTACTTCCACTGATTTCAAAGGAAGCCCGATCTTCTACGGAGACTTGCAGGGAACATACGGAACGACAGACCTGGAGCTGACGTTCAATTCGCCTTACGGTTCACCTATAACCAAAACCGAGGATAATTTCACCGAGAGCGATACCCACCCGAACTGCAAAACATTCCATCTTTTCAACAGTGCGGCGTTCCATAACGACGTCAAAAAGCTTTATTTCCACACTCAGTACGGCATCGTTCCGGCGAATGTCGAAGTCATTGTCGGCGCCGACCAGCTGCAAGTGAATGTAAACCAGTTCGAATCCGATTATTCCCCGTCAGTCGACAACAAGAAATGCAAGGATCTTTTTCCCGCCGGAACGCTTGTCACGGGAGAGGATTTCCGTTTCCAGCTTTCATATCAGTCGTCGGGTGATACGAACCACCTTCTGCTCACCTCAAAGCCGGTATGGGGCGGTTCTACCGTCAATCAGCTTATAAAATTCGACTACGACGAGGAGAACCAGACGAGCTACAGCATGCCGCGTTTTTCCCTGCAGTTCCTGCGTGAAAGGACCGACGGTGAAGGCAATATCGTCAGAAACTGGACCACGAGTGTCGCTTATCAGGACATTAAGGAAGTCATAGCCGTCAGATTCGGTTTTATAATCCTTTCCAAAAAGGAGAGGGTCACTGTCGGCGAAGGTTCCGTGACGGAAGATCTGCCGGAATACTGCATATTCGACGAGAAGGAGCACGATACGCCGTGTTACCAGCTGCCGAGTCTGAACTACACGGCTTCGGTTTTCCGCCGCGTGGTCTATCTCGCGAACTATAAAATGCTCATTGACTCCGCAAAGATAAAATAAGAGGTGGCAAATGAAAGGATTTTCTTGTGAAAAACAAAAAGGTGTCGCGCTTTTCATCAGCGTGCTTATGACGATGAGCCTTTCGATCATCGCCCTTGCGACACTTGCCAGACTTTCCGAGGTCTCGCATACCACGGGAAAGGATTTCCAGGACAGAAGACTTCTGGCTTACGCCTATTCGGCCGTCAACATAGTGAACGGCGAACTCAGGCAGCTTGTCGACGCCTCTTTCGAGTGCGAGGACGCCTATTCGATTTCCGGCGGTCTCGGCGGCAGCTCGACACAGAACACCGGAGAATTCAAATATTATCCGCGTGACCTTTCGATTGCGCAGAATACCGAAACGGGCACGAACAAACCGCTTTTCGCGTACCGTGCGGTCGCAAGAAGAATGACGACCGATCCGGGTGCGTCGCTGTACGGCCTGAACGACGGCTCTGTCAGTTACGACAAGGGCAAGAACGCATGCTACGATGTCACGGTCGATGTGCGCGAAATCGTCTATGTCGGCAAAAACGACTATATCACAGACGCCAACAAAAATGCCGTTATTGAAGGTAAAGAGGCGTTTTCTGTAGGCAAAGTCAAGACGATCGGTATTATAAGCTGCTTTTCCAGAGACGGTAAAAATTAGGTATAAAGAGGTGCAAAATGAGAAGAAACGCGAAGCAAAACAACTCTTTTCTTAAATCGGCGGCGGTGTTTGCAGCCGTTCTGCTTTCCGCTTTCATGCTTGAGGCGATCCAGAGCACGATGAGTGACAGTCTTAAGGACGATGTCACGGCGATGATCACGAACGCCAAGAAGCTGCCCCACACGATTTTTATAATAGATACTTCGGAAAGCATGAACACTTTCGCATACAGCGACTATGTCGACAACTGCAAGGACGGTATCGGCAACCTCGAAAAGGCGATTATTCTCTGCAACAACGCTTACCAGCAGTGCCGTAATGTTGAAAACAACGCGATGTGCGACGTCAACCTCGGATGCGGTGACGTTTCGACCAAATGTGCTACGCTGGTCAGCATGAAAAACCAGGTCAACGATTTCTGTACTAAAGTCTACAATCAGTACAAGGAACCTTCCAGGACCGCGGTTGCCAGCAGTCCGCTTGAAGATAAGGAATCCTTGAAGTATGTAGGTCCCTGGAATCCCAGCGTAAGATATGCCCAGGATCTCTGCTTCTACGACTGGAGCAAGGATACTGACGGAAACGTCCTGAACGGGACCACGACGGCGCAGGGCGACATGAACGCGTCAAGCGATCCGACAGACCGCAGGGACTGGGACTGCCTGACAGACGGCAGAGGAAGACAGTACAACACCGACGGTACCCTCGGAGGATCTATATACCTTGATGAGAACGATCCTAACTCAGGCTGGTCCGGAAAGTGGCTCAACTGGAAATACGCGACCTCGCTCGATGCCGTCAAGATCATTCTCGCCGATGCACACAAATTCTCTTTCCAGCCGAGGTACAGAGGTCACAATGTGTGCCACAAGTCTGTATACTATCCTGAGAATACATATTCCGAATGGGATGAAACAGCGAACGAAGGAGCAGGTGATTATGTCGATAAAAAGACATGCTTTATAGATTTTGATACTGAGTTCAACGATATAACCGACGAAAATCTCAGACTGGAACAGTTCAAAGCCATGAAAGATGCCATCCAGACTCTCTGGAGAGAAGAGGCTGTTGCTCCGAACGGCACTGAAAAGGCTGACTGCACCGGTTCCGGCTGTGATCCGTACGAGTTCAAGGCCTCTTACTGCTCAGACTACAGTAAAGACAGCGGTTTCAAGACCATGTTCCCTGTCGACTATGATCCGCGTCCGACCGAGGACGCTTCGTCAGACTGCGGCCGCTGCATGGAATGGGACAAGACCAAGAAGGAATTTGTCGTCAAGGCATGTTCTTTCTACAACGGAGACTCCAAGCCGGCAAGCAGCGCGAAAGAATTCGGTTCGGTCAGCGGCGATCTTACGAAAACATGCTGTAAGACCACGGAATGCGACAACCCGCACTGCAGAGACAACGACGAGGTCTGCGAATGGTGCGCCGACGACGACGAAGATTGCAAATCTGGTGACGATTACGGCTGCGCTCTCGGATACTACAGCCAGTTCGACCAGGACAAAGGCCACTGCTGTAATCCTCTGACCTGCGCCGAAGAAGGCGAAACCTCAGGTGAAGGCGAATGTGTCGAATGGGGTACGAACGAAGAAGGCGAGACATACTGTAAAGAGTATCAATGCTATACATGCAACAGCAATGTCACTGTCGGCGACGACGAGTACGACGCCGTTACAGACGATGTCATCATTCTTGAAAAACCCGCTTCGCCAGACGATTACTACGGTTCGGCGCTTGATGACGGAAGCATCGAACTGACAGTGTTCGTTTCGCAGTTCACGGCAGGCCTTGACCCGTCCGATATCGAGTCGGTCACCGTGACGGTAAATTATGACTGCAACGGCTACAACGACGACAACCCCGACAAGTCGATGCTGAACACTCTCGGCAGCCTTACCCTGAGCGGCGAAGATGCGGCTGCGTGCGGCTCTTTGAACTGCGGCACATGGCTGGGCCAGACATGTTCGTCAGGAGACACGACATGCCAGACGAACAAGGAACAGTGCGGAAACTGCGCTATCCAGGGTTCTGTTTCGGGCTGCAACGCCGACGGTTATGTCGCAAGCGCAAAAGTCAATGTCAGACGTAAAAACTGCCACTTCGGCAAAATCGAGACAGGCATGGAGCTCGATTATATCGTCGGAGCGTACAAACTCGGCAAATACGAGGAAGAGACGATCCTTGACGACGCTTCATTCTTCTACAACATATTCAAACGCGAGCCTTCATCTAAAAAGACTGTCGTATATGAATATGAGTGCAAGACCGCTTTCTATCACAGACAGGTCCTTGTCGTAAACGGCGGAAGCTGCCCCAGCTCGTCGGCTGCGCCCGGACTTCTCAACGCGGCCAACGGTGCCGGATCGAAAGTCGAATACTGCGACGGCAGAACGATGGAGAGAGAGGTCATCGCGAGAGACCAGTGGTTCAACGCTACGAAAGTTGCATGTTCATGGCAGTGCCGTGACGCTATAGCTTACGACGATCCTTGGAAATGCGCTTCTTTCTTCTATATGATGGACGACCACGCTGTGCACAACGGAAGCGATCAGGGCTGCATAAGCTCCTGCCGTTACGCTACAGGCGGCAGGATCTCGACGCTGGACGGCGGATCTGACAGTTTCTACACGCAGAACAACACGCAGCTTGAAGACTGCTGCAGATGCCTCAACAATGATAACGGCAAGTACGAATACCTCGAAAAACCTGAAGGCGTAACGCTTTCCAACGGTGAGAGAGTCACATGTTTCGTCAGCGGTTACCAGTTCGGAACGGCTTCCGACGGAAGTACGACAACGACAAGCGGCTACATGGCCGAGCTTGTCCGCGGTCACATCAACGAGACTCCGTCCGGCGGTTCGTACGCTCTCGAACCTTACGATTTCGGAAACTCCAGAAATTCTCCGTATAGCGAACCGAACGGATGGTATCACAGGAAATCGCTTGTCGGAGAAGCCGGCGAAGCTTTCGTAAGAGATACTTTCATCAGTGCTTTCGCGACCATTGACGACGCAAAGAGGGAAGTCGCCTGCATTTACGACATCCTGAAGTACGGCTGGAGCGGTGAGGACTGCAACAGCTGCGGAACGGGATGCTGCGCGGTCGATCTGAGCCAGAACGGCAACGAGTGCGACTATCCGCAGTTCTGGATGAAAGTTCCGATGAGTGAAGGCGGACACCTTGTTTATCAGGCTCAGGGCTTCACAAAAGACGAATACATAAAAGAGTTCCAGGATAAAATATCGAGCCTCAAGGCGATCGGCGGATCGACTCTCGGCGAAACGCTTTACGATGTATGGCGTTATCTCGGCGGAATGTACGCTCTTCACGATCCGAACCATGTCAAAGGCGGTGTCGAAGGTCCTTATCTGGCTCCTTTCGAGAACAATGACCCGACATGCTTCACCAACGAGGCGGTCGTTATTTCAGGCGGACAGCCCGAATTCGACCAGAACATCAAGCTTAAGGATTACGGCGTTACTGGATGCACCAAGATGAACAACGGTACGAAATCCGATATTCCGTGTGTTGTCGATACAGACGGCGAACCTGACAAGCTTCATCCTTACTATCAGTCGAACTGGCATCAGACAGCGTTCCTGAATATCGCAAATTTCGTTAACAAAAATACCTACTGGATCAAGTCCGACAAAGATTGGTGCAAAGATCCTGAGGGAAGTCTCAAGGCTGACGGAAAACTGAAAGACGAGTGTATCGAAACCACGAACAACACCGGTGTCGACATGGCTAGGATCAACCATGTACACACGATATCGATCGGTGAATGGGCTCTTGCTCCGCTTCACAGTGTCACCGGCACCGGAACGGACGATTTCCTTGATTCACTCTACCTCAGGAACGCGGCATCCTACACCGGCGGAAAATATTACGGACTTACCGCAGAGAACGCGGCGAACGCAAACAACGGAACGGGCGGAACGTTCAACTCGCTCACCGATCTTTTCTCCGATATGATGAACAAGTCGCAGGATACGGATGTCGTTTCAGGCCGTCCGCACTGGACTTCATCGCTTGTACAGCCGTTCGATGTCGAAGAAAAATTCCGCGGTCCGGATTCGTATTCGGCAGGCGCTATCCCGATAGACGGTTCTGTCAGCAGATTCTGGTTCGGAAACCTTAAGAAATATCAGGTCGACGGCGACAAGTGCGGCATTGCCGACGACGGCGAATGCGGCGAGTGGAAGAGACAGACTGTTCCTGACCAGGACTGCTTCGCTCTTGAAGACAGCGGCGGCGACGATTTCCTGCCCAGCGACAACACGGCTGCCAAACAGTTCAGAAGACTTATGGCCGGCGGTGCGGCAAAGAAACTCTGGGATAAGGTCCTCACAGGCACATGCACCGAACCTCCGTGCATCGTCTCCAGCCCGAGAAGGATCCTCACCGATAACGGCAGTGGTACAATTTCTGTCAGCGGAGCTTCCGCAGGCGGCCTTGAGCAGATAGTCGACGGAATCAGAGCGGCAAATCCGAGTGCTTCGCAAGATACCGTCTACAAGGTTCTTGACTATATGGCAGGTTACGACGCTTTTGATACGAATCGCAGGACAAAAATAAGATATCTCGATGACAACACAGGAAAAATCAAGACACTCAAGGTACAGGATCCTGTAAATGTCGACTTCAACCAGACCGAGGCGACTGAAATCACGATCCGTCCGCTTCTCCTCGGCGCTATAATCCACTCGAAACCTGTCGCAGTCTACTATGACAGTACAGCGAGCACGAGAATATACGCCGGCGCAAACGACGGTATGCTCCACGCTTTCGATCAGAACGGCGAAGAAGTCTATGCCTACATCCCGAGCAATGCATACAGTTCGATCATGAGTTTTGCCGAGAACCAGGCCGGTATTTTCTTCAACGCGACGGTCGATGGTCCGATAACGATGCTCCATATCGACCAAAACCACGACGGAATCATCAATCAGGGCGATCAGGCCAACGATATCAAACCAGAGAGTGCTTACCTTATTTTCGGATACAGACGAGGCGCAAGAGGTTACACTGTGATCGATATCTCCAATCCCGACAGTCCGTCTTATGTCCAGGATCTCAATCTCGACGGCGGTTACAGCTTTGCGAAGGCTGTGGTATTCAGAAAGTGCCTGAAGTCAGCTGACAAGTGCCGCTATGCCGAGGATCTTGACTACTATCTCGCTGTTCCGGGCGGTTACGACACATGCAACGACCCCGCTTCGCTTTCCAATGTCCTTTCGGAAAATATACCGCTCTGCGATCCTGCTGCACAGAGAGGAATCGGCTTTAAGATCTTCCACTTTAACCAAAAGCTCAGAAGATTCGAAGACGAGCCTGTTTTCTCGTCCACATCCATGGGCTTAGATATATGGCTGAGAGCGTCGTTCACTGCGACTCCTCTCGCCATCAATACAAAAGGCAAAGCTGCCACCGACACGGAATATGTCTACTTCAACGACCTTTCCGGAACTGTTTTCAGAGTCGATGTCAGCAGCAAAAGTCCATCCGCATGGACCGGAAGCGTAGTATACTCGCAGAGATCCGACCCTGCCCTTAAATGGGAGAACGGTGTCAGCAGAAGTTATGTCGCTTCGAATTTCTTCCCGCCGCTTGAAAGATACAATCCGCAGAAGACGGACGACAACACAAAGAAGCTTATTCCGATACCGGTCGTTACAGGAAACGCAGCCAACCCGAAACTCGTCGAGCGTGACTTCATGCTTGTTTTCTACGATCAGGCAAACGGAGTCGCAAGCGGAGAGAAGTACGAATCGCCGTTCTCGCTTGACTACACGGTAAACAACGACGGTACCCGTGAAACCAGCGACACGCTTGACGGCGGATTGTTCAAGAGCAGAGGCTGGATCACTTCATTCGGTCAGGAAACAGGTATCAGTGACGGCGAAAAAGGCATAACGGAACCGCTTATAACTTATAATATATACGGCGGCGACTCGTCCGACGAGAACTCGAATGCCTACACGATAGCGTGGAACACCTACATTCCGAAGAAGGCGACGCAGTGCAAGAGTTTCGGAACGAGCAGCAACTACGAGAGAGTGATAAACAACGGAAAACAGGCTTTCCAGAATCTCACGATGACAGGTGCCAACGGAGAGTGGAGCACGGAGAACGCTTCGTCCGAGTGTAATCTCGACACGGACAACATCAGTCTTGCGACAGGTGTCGGCATCATAGCGACGGAAAACGGCTATGACCTGACATTCGGCGCGGGTGCCGAGATTTTCAGAAAGCCTGCGATGACGGTAAAGAACAACAAGACATATATTATCAAATGGTATGAACTTTATTAGGAGGATGGTATGAGAAAACTTTTTGTGCTGTTTTTCATTGTCGCGGCGGCATTGAACCTCGCGGCTGAACAAAGAACTGTCGGTGAAGGAAACTCATACTCCGAGTTCCCGTTCGTGATTTTTGTCGGTCAGGTCGTCGAGGTTACGCCGTTTTCCGTAACGGTCGAGAACACGGCTTACGGGACAGGAACATCGACCGAAAGGATCAACCAGCTTTTCGCCACTCTCAACGCTGAACCCGATTTCAGGTCGCACGGTCTGGCAAACGCGCTCCGCTGCGCAAGCGTCAAGGACGGAAAAATGCGTCTGACGTTCTATCCCGACAATATTCTCCAGATTTTCGACGACAATGTCACGACCTACATGAGATATATTCCGCTTTACTATCTTTTCCGCAACAACATTCAGGAACTGAAGCTGCCGGAAGAGACGATGGAATCGCTGAAAAAACACTCGATCGACTATTATCTTTCGATCCCGATGGCTCAGGAACTTATGAAAAATTCTTGGATCGCCGGAGTTTTCACGGTAAATCCCGAAAACGACAAGCTCACATACAAAAGCGCGCGCTTTTTCGAGAATATCGACGAGATGAACAGCAGCGAGTGGGCTCAGGAATACAGGATCCCCGACATTGTCAAAGCGGGTCTCACAGTCACGATGACAAAGGCGATCATCATCGGTCACGAGTCCGAAGAGATCCCTGCCGACGAAGACAAGGAATCGTCGAAGAAGAAGGGCGGAAAAGGCGGCAAAAACCAGTTCCACAAGAAGAACGGCGCGCCTTACGGCCAGGAGAAATAAAATGAAGTTTTTTGAAAAAACCAGAGGCTTCACGCTTATCGAGCTTTCGATAGTCGTCGCCATCGTCGGGATTCTTGCGGCTGTCGCGATCCCGATTTTCGATTCCTTCACCGAAAAATCCAAGATCGACGAACTGAAATCGAACATACTTGTCGCTGCGACGGCGCAGGAAAAATTTTACCTTTCGAGAGGAAGGTACGCGACGACCGGCAACGACAGCGACATTCTCGAAACGTCGTTCGATTTTCCGAAGAAGACAAAAGACATGACGGTCAGGACCGGTATCATTCTCAAACAGGGTGTCGGAATGGGTTACTGGGTCAGCGGAGCGCGCCAGATAAGAGGCAAACTGCACTGCTGGCTGTTCCTTTCGTCGTTCATGGGAGTCAACGAAAAGAACGATTTCAGGGAATTCGGCGAAAACGACTATATTGAGTACAAAGGAGTTAGCTGTTCATTGTAAGTTGTGATATTAAATTGGTTTTTGGTTTTTAAAAGGTTTGATTTTTGATGAAAACCGTGTATTATGAAAAGTCTGTTTTGTATTTGTAGGAGATGTTTTATGAGAAAAAAAGGTTTTACTTTAATAGAGATCATGATTGTTATCGCGCTGATCGGCATTCTTTCGGCCATTGCGATCCCGCTTTACGTTGGTTATACGGACCGTGCGAAAGCGGTCGAGGCGCAGGAACAGCTGATGACACTGGCTTCGATTGAAGAGGATTATTTCAACACCTACCGCAAATACACGAGCGATGCCGACACTCTGACGAAGTTTTACGGCGCGGAGCTCGGCGGCGAAGGGACAACCAAAAACTACTCGATTCTCGTCACGACGAAGAACAATTCGACCCAGTACGAAGCCACCGCATATATCTGCTACAAAAAGAGAGGCAGCGCATGCGGCAGCGGTTCGCAGGATATGACCTGCAAGGTCTCCAACGACAAACATGATACAGTCTGCACAAAAACACATTGACGGAGGATAAAATGAAGGCAAAATCATTTTTGTTCATTTTAACGGCGGTTATTATGTCGTTCCTGATGATTGCATGCGGCGAGGAGACGGATTCCGGCAGCATCGATCAAAATCAGAAGGGAACGCTTCTGAACCGTGATCTTATGAGACGCGGACGCGTTTCGTCCTTTTCGGGCGAGGCTATCAGGCATAAAGCCAAGCTTCCTCCGCTCAATGCGCAGACATGGCAGACTCCGGCTACAGGTCTGACGAAATGTTACGACAACGAAAAAGAGATCGACTGCGAGAACGTCGGCAGATACAAAGGTCAGGACGGTCAGAGACGCTACGGTGTCCGTTCGGTCGTCTCCGAGCACAACAACGAGGTAATCCGTGACCTCAACACGCAGCTTTCGTGGACGAGGCAGGTCCGTTCGGGTCTTACCTGGAGCGAAGCGAAAAGCTACTGCGAATCGATCAGACTTGCCAACAAGACATGGAGACTTCCGACCACGGCCGAGCTCCGTACGCTTGTCAACTACGGTACGGCTGATCCGGCGATCGATCCGGAATTTACGGAAGGCGTAGAGGAGGCGGACGCTCTGACAGACTGGTTCTGGGCTTCGAAACACACCTATTTCGATGCCGAAAATGAAGCGGGCACCAAGGTGGCTTCGGCGTGGATAATCAACTTCTACGACGGATTCGTCGAATACACTTCCCGCCACAACAAATACAGCGCGCGCTGTGTTACTAAAAACTGAGAATGGAGGAAAATATGAGACACAACAGCATTTCAACGGCAAAAAAAGTGATTTTTGCTTTGGGTTTGGTCCTGTTTTTCTTCACTCTGCCGGTTTTGGCCGACACAGGCTGCCACACCCAGAACGGTTGCGGTACCAACGCGAGCGATATTTTCAACTCGACTCCGTTCGGCGAGCCCGCTTTCAGCCCGGCCTGGACTGATGTAACCAAACTTTACCGTGTTTACGGCGGCCAGTACCTCAGATTCGCCGTTCAGGAAGGTCAGACTTACAGATGGTCGACAGTCGGCGGCGAAGACGATTTCCACAGCGTCAAATACGCGGCTAACTGTTACTCCGACAGCGACTGTTTCAACGACTGCGCAACGAGCAGTTCGGACAACTGCGATATACAGCCTGTCCTGAAATGTCTCGGTAAAACGCCCGATATCGACCACGGTTTCTGTCTTTATCCTTTCGACACCGAGCTCACGCTCCTCAAAGGCGATACATGCAGTAAGGACGCGGAATTTCTTGCATACAGCAACTCCGACGGTTTCTACAGCCAGTCGCAGATCGAATGGAAGGCCAATTTCTCCGGAACGGTCGTTCTTCTTGTCACGAACTACGAAGCTCAGGCGGACGGTTCTTTCGCGACCTGCCGCAAAACAAGCAGCAATGTGAACACGACCGTCAAATGGCAGCGCGCTTCGTCAGACCACTGCACTGAATGCGGCGATCCTGACAATTACGCTATCCACTATGTAAGCGAAAGCGAAGACGGTCTCGCGCAGGCTCCTGCATGGGAAGTCGTTTCTTCGGCAGAACAGAAGCAGCTCAACTCGTCTCCTTCGGCATATGACGAATGGATCAAGCCCGGAAGCTACATCGTTTTCGATGTCGAGGAAGGCAACATTTACAGATGGTCGACATGCGTTCCCATGCTTCCTTACGATACGCAGCTTTCTCTTTTCAAAGGCGACGCGGCGAATAACAAGACCTGCACGACAGATCCCGATACCGGCGAAGTGACATGCAGCGGCGACTGTTCGACATTCCTTGCATACAGCGACGATTCGGATGTTTCCTACACGAAGGACGGCACGACTTTGTGTCCTGTAGGAACGAAACAGTCCGTTGTCGAATGGCATGCGAACTATACCGGCAAGGTAACGCTTCTTTTCAACGAATACAACTGCTATCAGTGCGGCAAGCGTGACTACGGAACAGAGTCGCACTGGGCTCACTGCTACGCGACGACCACTTCGGACGGCACGACCTACATCCAGCCGATGCCTCTCGAATGGCAGAAATACGACTGCGAGTCAGACGACGGAACTTATACAAACCCGAAATACAGAAGCGGTGACTTCTGCGGCGTAAACAGCACCACTATGGAGCCTGTGAGCTGCTCAAGTGCCGGTTACAGCAAGACATTCCCCGGCGTCGACACCCTTAATGCCGGAGAATATATGGAATTCTCGCTCAAAAGAGGTTCGAAATATCTCTTCTCGACCAGCGACAAAAACGCTCTGATCACCATCAAGGCGCAGCGCGAAGGATGGTCTTCGTACAGAACTCTCGCGCAGGGCACAGGCGAACTTTCATACTTTGCCGGTTCATATGGCTCGACGTCCGGTGGCGATCCCTCGAATTATTCCGATGTGATCATAGTCATGGTCTCCGCGGCAGACTGCCGCAAGTCGGGCAGCATCCAGCTGACTTACAAATTTTATCCCGATACCACGGCTGACAGCCGCTCAAGGTTTGAAAGTGTCGTCAACGCCGACGGTTCGAAGTACTATATCGACAAGCTGACGAATGCCCGCTACAAAGAGGAAGTCAGCCTCGCGAACAGCTGGGCGGATGCTCTTGATGCCTGCCAGAACGGCAACACCGCCGGCGGTATTTTCGACTGTCCTGACCCTGCATGTCCTGCTTTCAGCAGATGTTACCAGAACAACGGAACATCCAATCTGGACTGCCGCAGCGATGCTTTGTGGAAAGATGCCGACTCGTGCACACTTATGGATTGTGACGTGCCTGTATGCGGCACAGGTTACGCTGAATACAGCGGTCACCCGACCGGTGAGGCGGGCAACACATACTACAGCCAGTTTAAAGGTGTATGTTATACCACCTCAGGTTCAGGTACCGACGTCCATACCATCGGTATTCAGGAATGTCCGGAAGGCTATGTGATGGGCAAGAACGGCAACAATCAGGATACATGCTACAAACCTGACGGAAACAACTATGATCTCACTGTTGAGGGAACAGCGCATCCTGAGTGGGAAGATTGGTCAGATTCCGTTATTACTAGTATTGAGACGCAATGTGCGCAGGAAGTTGCTGCCTCTTCCACATTCCCGACCGAGAATTGCGGAAGATATGTAGAAAATGCATCCCAGACAACGAATTATACACTACTAACAAAGAGCTCATGTTCTGACAAAAAATGCTGTTATGAGACAAAAAGTAGTAAGACTAAAACCGATTGCTGCTGTGCTGATGCTGAACATCCTTTGTTGAATAAATCATCAGGCAATCCTTATAAATCTCCTTTCTATTGGGGAAAATATACATCCGATTTCAGCCAGATGGAAGATATGTCATGCAGCTCTGGCACGGAACTTAAGTGTACAAATGAAGGCTTCAACCTGTTCGATGTCCATCCCGGAACAGAAGGCTGGGTCTGCGGTAACTCGCAGGGATGCTACAAATGCAACACCGAAGGGTTGAGTGAATCTTACGCTTCTGCCATGAGTTACCCTGTAAATTATCAGGTCTTGTGGGATAATTACGAATACAAATGTGTCATGTACTGTTACTTTGGTGCACCTCAGAGAGAAGTGGATAACTATCCTAGCGCCAAAACATGGGAATGTCTCTATGGTTGCACAAACGGTGGTAATATTTTAAATATAGGCGGAGAACTGCAGTGCGGCGAATGTCCGGAAGGTTATACATTTAGTAACAACCAATGTGTAAAGGCGTGCCCGGCCGACAAAGTCAAAGTCGGCGGAAAGTGCTATACCGAAACGGCTGATTTCGTCTGGAGATGCCCGACCACGACTGATGAGAAAGAGGCTGACAACTGGGTCGAAGTCGAATCAGGCAAATGCAGAAAGGTCAACCGTCCTTGTGAAAAGATCGGAACAAAATGCAGACAATATTATAGCGGTATGTCAAAATACTACAAGTACTATGACCAGTATGTAGCCTGCAAGAGTCAGTATCAGACGCTGGCAAACGACACCGCGCTCGAGACATGCGACGTTCTCCATCCGAATTCCGATGCCTGCCACTGCAGTGCTGTTGTCGCAAAACAGACGATCAGCGGTAAAACATACAAATATTACTGCGAGCAGAAACTTAATCCTCAGTGCAACAACTATGAATACAACGGCCACACCTACACGAGCGAGGATTTCACGCTCATCACTGAAGGCGGCAGAACATACTGCCAGTTCACCGATATAACCGGTTCAGTCTGCGGAAAACCGATGGGCGGCTGGACACTGCCGAACATCAACCAGCTTTATGCGATCGTCGATTTCGACCTTTACGATCCGGCGACAGTCTTCCCGCTCAGCAACTATATCTACGGGAACGACCCGGGTACAGGCTGTGCTCCTGTTCCGGGTGAAGGCAGCGACGACCCGTACGGCGACAAACAGTGTTCTGCCGACGGTTCGTATATCTGCGTCGACAAGAAATGCGTCCGCAACAACTGGTACTGGTCGAGCACGACGGTCTTCGACAAAGACACAAGCTCGACAGGCAAGTTCGTATGGTCGGTCAACATGCAGGACGGCCGTTCATACCGTGCGGTAAAAGGCTGCCCGGTAGACGATACGGACTGTCTGGCGTCGTCAGACCTCAACGCGAGAGCACACAGAGTCCTCTGCGTCAAAGGTTCGACGGTTGCCGGAATCTTCGACGCCGACGCTCCGGCGCTTGAACAGACTTTCTCAGGCTGGTCATGCGATAAATCAGACAGCGACACTTCGGTCAACATCTACTTCGAGATAACCGATAACAAGGGCAGAAACGTCGCGACTCTTACCGGAATCGCCGAGAATCCGCTTGTAACAAGCATTCCGGGTCAGGGAAGTACTGACGATCCAAAGAAAGGTTTCATGTACGGCCCGACCGATGTAAAACCGACATCAGCTTTCCTTCCCGACAAGTGGCAGGATATCTACAACAACTGCGGATTTGAAGCAGATCCAGTTCCGCATGCTTTCGAACTCAACTGGCACGGTGCAGGTGCGGTCACCCCGGGCAAAGAGGACCTTGCGGCTCTTATCATGAGCATCGACACTCTGGAGTGCGACGCGGAAGGACTTGCACAGTATGCACAGTACGAGTCGGGCGACCTCGACGACGCTCCGAACTGCACGGTTCCGCCGTATTTCGTAACGGCTTATGCAGAGAACCCGTCGAACGGTCTTTCGATGATCGTCGCGCCTGAAAAACGGCCTTTCGTTTTCCACAACGACTGCGGCGACGGATACATGACCTACGACGGAATATATGCAGAAAACTGCGAAGATGTCGATTTCGGCAATACATGCGGTTACGGTAACCCGAACTGCAAACTCTGCGCTAAGGTCAGCACGACCGTAGACGGCGAGCCGGTCAACGCCTGCACACTTTACGAGGCGCACGCTCCGTCATGTATGGACGGTACGCTGCAGAGCCAGTACTGCGAAAATGTCGACGACACCGGTTACGGCACCGTAGCTTCCGGCGCAGCTGCCGGCGCGGCATGCGTAAGCTACGATTTCGAGGCTGAGGACATCCTGAGCCAGAACGAGGAATGCGACTGTGCGGCTGAACTCGGTTACAACTACTATCTGTGGGACGGCGCTAACTTCAGCTGCTCAGGCTCCAAAGGTCTGTCGGCGAAAGTCTGCCCCGATTACTTCACAGGTGTTTTCAATCCTGACAGCGAAGACGCTTACTGCTACATCTGCTCAGGCTGTAAGAAGGAAAGAGTCGCGAAAGCGCACTGCGGCGACGGTATCAGACAGCACAAAGACTGTGCGGACAACTCCTGCCAGAAAGTCGCGGGTGCTGAGGAAGAGTGCGACGACGGAAACAGCTCGAACACTGACGACTGCAAAAACGACTGTACGCTTCCGGCATGCGGCGACGGCATAATCCAGAAGAACCTCGGCGAAGTCTGCGACAGCGGCGAATACAACGGTTACTATGAAAAGGCGTGCGGCGTCGGAACGGTAACATGCCCCGGCTGCGCAAGTTCGACATGCGGTATCGCCGAAACTGATCCGCTTGGTCCGAGATGCGGCGACGGCGTGATCCAGAATCAGGAACGCTGCTACGAAGACGGTTTCCTGTCGGGAGACGGAGCTATGTTCGACAGCGTCGAAGACTGCGAAGTAAAACTTGCTACCGCGCACGAGCTCTGCGATCTTGGCGCAAACAACGGAAAAGAGGTCAAATTCGAGCAGTTTATCAATCAGACCGATCCTGATCCCGAAACTGATCCGACAGGATGTTTCACGATAATCGCCGAGACAAGACAGCCCGTCAGCTCGATGCAGTCAAACTACGCTGAATGTGTATACAAATATAAGAAATTCATAGAGAAGTATTCAGGCTGCTCGGCAGACTGCACAAGACCTGCGGCTCCTTACTGCGGCGACGGAATAGTCGATCCTAGCGAGGCGTGCGACGAAGGTCTTCCTGTTGTCAAGAAAGTCAACGGCGAATACCAGATCGCCGAATCGGCAACCTACAACGGCAAAGGCTACGGTTCATGCAGATTCGACTGTTCGGCACGTTACAACTGCGGTGACAACTTTATAGAAGTAGACTGCAACAATCCTTCGGGGTGTCCTATCGGAACAGAAGATTCCTCCGGAAATTACCTCTATGTCAGCGGCGGTAAGGAAACCTGCGACCAGGGAATCCTGAACGGCGGTTACGGACGCTGCGCTGACAACTGTCTTGAAATGGCAATGTGCGGAAACGGAAACAAAAAGACTCTGCTTGAACAGGGCGACTGCATAAGAGAAGAGGACGGAGTATGCGTTGAATACGAGGAATGCGACTTCGGAAGAGAGCAGAACGGCAACAAGTCGATCCAGGAAGGATACTCGAGAGCACAGTACGGTTCCTGTATTTCGGAATCCGAAGACTGCCAGCTGAGACCTGAAGAACGTCCTGATTCCAACGCTATATGCTGCAAATTCGGCAGATACTGCGGTGACGGAATCGTTGACAACGGCGAAGGTGTCAAAGCAGGCGACAAAGACTGGTTCGATGCCGCAAACTGGGATGCTTCAAACATGACGGTTACTGCCGACAGCCGTGAACTTGTCATGGTATTCACTCTGAACGGTGTTTCAGCCGAGACCGAACTCGATATCCCGATCCCTGTCCAGGGCGAACGCAGATATTTTGTTGAATACGATATGAAGGTTTACAACGGTGATCCGGCGGCTGTCCATGTTTATGCCGGTGCAAACCAGTACAGCGACGAAGAAGGCACGACAAAAATCACCGATGCTTCGTGTCCGAACAACAGCCCGTATTATTTCGTTGACAACGGTGTCAAATTGTACAGCGAAAACGGCCACTGGTATCACAGCAAGAATGCATCGCCTGTCGAATATCCTCAGGATGCAAGTTTTGTATGCAGCACTTCCCGCTGGATGTGGGGTACAAAAACCGTTAAACTTACATTCAAAGTCACAGCCAATACCGGCACAGTTCTCCATCTGAGAGGACTCAAGTTCTACGCTATGGAAGAACTTCAGGAAGGCGGTCTTCCGAAGTCTGGCGGCGGCGGTGCTAGAGAGATGTGCGATGCCGGCACCGACAATATCCTGTCAAGTATAGCCGGTAGCGACAACACGTATATGGTAAATTGTACCGACGCTTGCAAATGGACCAACTACTGCGGCGACGGCGAAGTTTTCGAAGGCCAGGAAATCTGCGACAACGGAACGAACTCGCCGAATGTCTACGGCGGCTGCGAACCCGGATGCATCAAGCGCGGACCTTTCTGCGGCGACGGTATACTGAATAGGTTGTCATGCAGCGGATACGCTGAAGGAGACTGCGTTGTTCCCGCTATGGGCCTGAAAGAAAACGAAGAGTGCGACAACCCGCTCGGGAATTCGAACGATCCTCTTGCAGCAGGAGACGAGCCGGTCTGCCGTGAAAACTGCAAGTATTCGACATGCGGCGACGGTATTCTCGACTTCGGCGAGTCGTGTGACTGCGGTGTCAAAGGACTTTACGCCGAGGACGAATGGCCCGACACGATCCACCAGTACGCTGTCGAGCAGTTCGAGACTGACGCAAGCGGCAACAGGATCCCGATAAAGGACAAACAGGACAAGTGGATCTATCCTTGCGTATACAAGAATGCGGCAGGTGAGGACATCCGTGACTACAACACATATTCGGCGACTAGATCGGGCACATGCCGTCCTGACTGCAAGCTTTCGACATGCGGCGACGGTATTAAAGGACTCGACGAGGAGTGCGACGACGGCAACCTGAGCAATGACGACTCGTGTCTGGAAGGCTGCCAGCATCTTGACTCCTGCGGCGACGGATATTTCTCGTCGAAGCGTTCGTATCTCTGCGAAGAGCTTCTCGGAACGATTACGAACAGCGAGATCGGAACGGACTGGGAAGGCACAGGCGTCTCCCTTTTTGATCTTCAGAACAAGTGGAGCACGCGCGGCGTAGTTGAGTGCGGTCCCGGCAAAAAGAAATCATGCGACGAACTCAAATCCGAACTGACTACAGGCCGTGGTATCTACAGCAATCTTATTGCAGGTGTCATCCACTGCTGCTTCAACCCGAAACTCATAGGTGATGCCGACGACCACAACTGCGAGATCCAGCATGCGACAGACGAGGGATGGGATACGCCAAGAGATAGGGCTTTGCAACGCTGCATGACGACGTATCGGAAGAATGGATATCAGGATGATAAAACATTTGTATCGTCCCGTGACGCGGCGCAGTGCGAGGAAGAGGGACTGGATGACCAGCTCGAGAGATGCGAGTTCAATGCCAAAAGATTTGCTGAAGAGTGTGAAAGCACATTCGTTGGCGACAAGAATAAGGAAAGAAGGGAACTCTGCATCGCTCAGCTCAGCAACTACCACAATTACTGCGACCGCCTCACATGCTACAATGTAACCGGCGGCTGCGGCGACGGAAAGAGAAACTATGTCGGAGACACGCCAATAGAAGCGTGTGACAGCAATTTGGCAGGTCAGGAAGGCTTCTATTACAATATAGACGGCACCAAGATCTATGTCGCTTCCGGAGGTCAGGGCAAATACTGCACAGGCAGGTGCCGCGGTAACTGCGATCTTCGTCCTGGAGACATACAGGCACCTATGTGCAGCGATGAGGTCCTCAACGACTGCTGGGAATACAACAGTAAAGAGACGGCTGAAGAATACTGGGGTTCGGTCGGCTGTACTGACTATAAGCATAAAGACCAAACACAGGATTCGAAGTGCGGAGACAATAAGATCGATACATTCGCGGACGAAGTATGCGACGACGGAAACACTCTGCCTGGCGACTACTGCGCGCCAGACTGCAAATCGAAACCTGGCAGATGCGGTGACGGCATAAAGCAGGACGATACCGCCGAAAAATGCGACAACAAGGTTTTTGAAGCCGGTGAATCGTGTAACGCAACTATACCAGTCTGCGACGCCAAGCCCGGTTGTCCTACCTCGCACCCCAATGATTGTTCGAAAGTAAAAGGCAACTACTGCAGCAAGGACTGTCAGGAAGACTACGGTTCATGCGGCGACGGCAGAGTCACCGGCAAGGGCATCAACCTTTACGACGGATGGGTTTCCGGTAATGAGGTTGACGGTTATGATTATCATTCGCTGATAACTTTGGCCGAACCAAACAAAAAGGCTGGTCCTGAGGACTGCGACAAAAACGATAACAGAACCAAAACACTGCTCAATGCGCTTTATCTGCTTTCGGGCGAGTCTGATCTGGATGCAAAGAAAGACGCTTTCTTCGAATCTATGTGCCCGGGCTGCAAAAAAACCGGAAGCTGCGGTGACGGAACGCGTAACTACAGGTTCGAAGGCTGCGACTGCGGAAACGGCAACGGCAACGGAAGCGGAACATGCGCACCTAAATCGAAAAGCGAAAATCTGACACTCAGCGATCTCGTGGGCTACGAGTGCCATGCAAACTGCCATTCTGACCCGATAGGCCAGGTTTACATTGATCAGATCACGCCGACCAATATCAGCGGCTGGGCGTGCGATCCCGACCACCCGATGATCAAAGGAAACTACGATATGGTGAAGATAAAGTTCATCAATGCAAAAGGTGAGGAAGCAAAAAATGCAGCCGGCGTCACTGTTGCACCGATTATACTCAAGACGGGCCAGGATGTTCCGCAGAGCTACAACGGCAACGCACATTACCGTGAAGATGTCGTCACGATATGCGGCGGCGGCTCAGGACAGGGCTGGAACTACAATCTTTCGCTCGCCGGCATCAATCCTGCGGAAGGACCTTACACGATAGAAGTCTATGCTCTTCCGTTAAAGACAGGTACGGATCCGAATCCGGTGGACGGAAACGAAAACGAAGTTCTTATCGGCACAAAGACTAACTTCATTACGGCAATGCAGTGCGGCGACGGAGTCATCACGAAATGCAGCTCTCTCAGTGTCATGCACAAAGACGACACAGTCGAATTCCTTTCCAACGGCTGGACATGCGACGCTGCAAAAAATGCAGAGCTGAAGGGCGGCTGCGCGGGCAACGGTTTCGAGATAGGCGAAAAATGCGTTGACGAAAACTGCGACAACACTCCCGGCACGCGTTTCGGCTGCGTCAACAGCGACGGCACCCCGTGTTCTGATCCGACTAAGGCTGACAATGCCGACTGCTACAGCGCAGGAGATAATAAATGCCAGTGGACATGGTGCGGTGACGGCAATATTCAGGAAGAAGCTTCGACAGAAAGACAGCACTCGGGAATTCCCGGCAATCCTGAAGAGGAGTGCGATAGTACATCTCTTCCTGCGACACTTTCCGACAGCGAAGCAGCAGCATGCTCGACTCTCGGACTGGAGAAACCGACTGGTGAGGCTGCTACTGTGTCAGACACCATTACGGGTAAGGCAAAAACATGCAAAAATACATGCAAATACAAGAGAGAGTACGACGCCGACAAAAAGACGGGCTGCCAGCTTCGGAGCACATGTCCGTCACTCAAGGATATCGTAGACGGCTGGATAAAGAAGAATCCTGGGGAAACAGCAGGCTATGTTGCTGCCGACTATGCAAATTATGTCACATACCACAGTCCAACATACTTGAGAAATTGGGAATGCAACGCGGCCGGTGAATGCGGCTGGAGCGGAACAAAAGAAGCTGATTACAAATCTAAATATGTGGATAACTCCGACGACGAGTATGGATGTTTCTTCTACTGCAATAAAGGTCTTGTATGGGACAAAAACAAAAAGTTCTGCGCTCCGATATCTGCAACCGATGAAACGAACCACATCAAGACCAACTGCAATGAATGTAGTGCAAAAGACACCAGCCCTGCCGGCGGTATCTGGAACAAAACAGATGGAGGAGCATGCAGTACTACTACTGATGGTCCTGCTACGACTAAGGAAGCATACATCGGAACGGTTGTCGAAGGCGGCAAAGTTAAATATGTTGTACCTCAGCCTGACGGAACAGAGAAAAAAGTTCCGGTCGGCGGTCTTGTACCAACGCTTCCAGCCAAATACGATGCCAGCGGATCACCAACTTATCAGTGCAGCTGGAAATGCGATTCAAATTCGAAATACAGTGAAACGATGAATAAATGTTATAAGGAAGACAAGACATACACATGTGGCACAAAAAACAATAAAGACAAACCACCACATTCCGTATGGGTCGAAGTCTTAGGCGTAGAAGAAGATGATGACGGCGTTGTGACAGGTGTAAAAACAAAGATCCTCGGTTCGGACGATAAGCTTGAGGTTTCTCAGAGAATTAACGCCGAAGACGAATTTGACTCATCTGGCGTTGCGAAATACAATCCTGATGACACTGCAAAATACACAGTTGCAGGATACACAGATATAGGTATTCTCGATCCTGTCTATATCAACGAGCCCGGCATTTCTGCATTCAAGCAGAGAAACACACTCAAAAACTACACCAGCAACTCCCGCTGCTTCTGGGTATGCGAAGATAGCTATGTCGCTATAAAGGGCCACGGCTCAGCAGTTTATGATACCTGTGACCAACCTGAAGGCTCAGGAAGTGGAGATGAACGTTGTCCTGTTAACGGAACAACTGACCGCATATACAACGAAGACTGCTCGAATGTTGTGGAAGCCTACCGTTGTGAAGTCAGGATAGGTTATCACCAGAGATGCAACGACACCTATATACCACCAAACCAAAACAAAGGCACATCCTACAACGGTGAATACGGTTCGTGGACATTCGATGCTGACAAAGTTGATGACGCTGAGTGGAAAGGTGTGACCGTTTCCCACTGCAACACAACATGCGGCGAGATACAGGATGAAGACGAAAACTGGGTCGAAGACGAGAACGATGAATTGGGCAGAATCCTCAAGAAAGACTCAAACGAAAGAAAGTTCTATTGCGGCGACGGTTTTACCCAGGCAGCACCAGGCAGTTACGGCTTAGACAATTTTAACTATGCAACTCTGGAAAATTATTCTGGCGCAAAAACTGGCCTTTTATCCGGTTCATATGCCGTGGATGAATACTGTGACGGAACTGACTACACCCGCCAGCAGCTTTGCGACAGGTATCTCAGCAAATTTGGTGCAACAATAGCCCCGGAAGGAATCTATTATTACAACAATTCATCAATCAAGTGCAACTCCACCTGTAATGGTATGACTAAAAATGACGGTACGACTAGTATTTCCGGAACGTCAAAAGACAATATCAACTACACGGACACAAACTATCCGTGCGGTTTCTGCGGTGACGGGAAGTTAAATATAAATAGCTCTGGGGAAAAAGAAGGATGTGACGAAGGTTTGAACGCTTCAGGCGGATACGACCCAGACAAATGGACATCTGATTTCACAAACAGCACAGGTACCACAAGGAAGTGTAAGACTGACTGCACCGGCTGGGCACCTTACTGCGGTGACGGACACCCGGATCCTGGAGAAAGTTGCGACAAAGGAACATCTAACAGTAATGGCTATGATAAAACAGGATTCTGCAAAACAGATTGTTCCGGATTGGGACCGCGTTGTGGGGATGGAACTCGTCAAACTGAAGAAGGCTGTGACGGATCGAACTTTTCCTCTGGTAAGACGACTCCATGTACAAGGAGATGGTCAACTACAGATAGAACAGTTACGCACTCTTGTGATCCTGACGATCATTACTATGGATATAAAACCTGTACTCGTTCTGCTTGCACCACTTCGGGAACAAATGCGTGCAAGGAAGTTTGGACTTGTACAGGTCCTTATGAGCAAGCGGATTCCGCACCTTCAGACACCTGTCCTGCTCCATCTACTCTAGTTAGTATAGAAGCACAACAATAGCGTAGAATATGCTTGTCATACAAGATTTCTCTTTATTTGTATTGTTTTTTAATTTTAGTTTGTCATGGATAAATTCATAAACTTAGCGCATCCGCTGCTAATGGTGAAATTTCCTGTTTTTTTGAGATATTTGTCTGAAAACAGGAAAGATATTTCCAAGAGGTACTATCCGCAGATACTGATCAACTGGCTTGCATCGTTTTTTCTGACTCCGGCTGTCTGGGCGGAGAACCTGATATGCAAAAATGCAATAAAGAAAAACACTGTGAAATCTCCGCTTTTTGTTCTCGGTCACTGGAGAGGCGGAACAACTCTTCTTTATTTTCTGCTGGCGCAAGATAAGCAGTTCGGTTTTATTGATCCGCTGATGACTCTCACTATGAATTTTTATCATATCGGCATTTTAAAGTGGCTGTTCAGACCGACAATTGCGGCACATCTCCACGAAGGACGAAAAATGGATAACGTCAAATATTCGATGTCTCTTCCGATCGAAGAATATTTGTCGTTTTGCCTGCGGGAATCCGACAGCGTCTATCCGCTTAATTTTTTCCCGAAATCTTTTATCCGCTACAACAAAAACGCCTTTGTTGATCAATTTTCAGAAGAAAAACGGGAGAATTGGAAAAAAAGCTACGACTATTTTTTGAGAAAGATAACTTCTTTAAACAACGGAAAGAGTCTTGTGCTGAAAAGTCCTGACAACACTGCACGTGTCAGACTTTTGAAGGAGATGTATCCAGATGCCAAATTCGTCAACATCTATCGTGATCCTTACACTGTGATTCGGTCGACAGTTCATCTTTACGATAAAATAATGCCGAACTGGGCACTTGAAGAAATCCCTCCGGAAGAGACGATGGAAAATTGGATTATTGAAACTTTCAAAATGATGTATGAAGCATATTTCCAGGAAATTCAGGCTCTTCCGCCGCACACTCTTTTTGAGATAAAGTTCGAGGAGTTTGAAAAAGACCCTCTTCCGATTCTCAAAAAAATGTATGAAACTCTCGAATTAAGCGGTTTTGAGGAGGCTTTTCCGTCAATCAAGGACTATTGGGAAAGTCTTGCCGGTTATAAGAAGAATAAATTCGAATACTCCGACAGACTTGTAAAAAAGGTAAATGACAACCTCGGTTTTTATTTTGAGCACTACGGATATGAAAGAAGATAAAAAAATAAAACAGATTTTTAATATGTTGCACAAATTAATAATAATTATATCAATTGCTCTGTTGATCTGGTATCTTTATATTTATGCACCGCAAGTTGGTCCTATCTATAAAAAATTTGTTCTTGCATATATTGTTCCTATCTGTTTTTTTACATTTTTTTTCTCATACAATTGCATGCTGACATATTTTCACAAAAAAGGGGCTTTTACCTCTGAACAGGCAATGGATTTTTATAGAATATGCAGCAAATCTGGAATATTTTTTGTTGGTGATACAGACATGGAAAAAGCCAAGGATATTTATTTTTCAATTTTCGGAACAGATAAATATCTTGGAGAAGGAACACTGCTTTCCCACATGACAGATGTCTATAATGTCGGCAAAGAAATAACTGAAAAACAGTAGAGGAAAATATGTTTCCTGATGTCATATTTTTAACTATAAATCTTTATATGTGGGGGCACATTTTAGCTGTTGCCGCTATCACCGTATTTTATGCGTGGTATCTGAAAAAATACCGCATAAACGCTGTAAAGGCGTTTGTTCTGGCAACTTTGATTCCGTCATTCACAATTTCAGCAATGTGTATTCTGTCAAATTTTGACAGCACCGGCGGTTACAACTGGGTAAGGGCTGTTGTTGTTATGCCAGGAATAATATATATGCTTTCTTTAACTGTTGATCTTCCTTTTGCTAAGGCTATGGATTTTGCAGCCCCTGGAGCAGCTATCCACCATGGAATTGACCATATTTTCTGCATTTTTCCAGGTTGTTGTTACGGTTATCCGTCAACATTCGGAATTTGGAATGCAAAGCAGCAGGATTATCTTTTTCCGGTTCAATTGTTTGAATCCGCTTCATCGCTTCTGATCGGCTTGTTTATGGTTTGGTATGCAAAGAAGAAAAACTATAAAACTCACGGAATCTCTTATGCACAGTTTCTTTTTCTTTTCGGTCTGACACGGACATTCTGGGAATTTTTCAGAGACAATACGCCGCAACGCTGGCAGATATCAACCTTTCAATATTGGTCTTTCACCGCATTTTTATTAGGAACAATTTGGATAGGCATAATATTTTATCTTCAGAAACATCCGGAATTTGTTGAAAAACACAAACTTTTCTTCAGAGATGATGTCGGAGAACTCACCAGAATCAAAATGTTGCTGAGAAAAATAAAGCGGAATATGAAAGCGGATTTTCAGAGCGACAACTAAAATTTTGCAGGCAGTTTCATCGTATTTATCCAATTGCGAACGCACTGCGTTCGCAATTAAACTGGTATCAGTATAGATCTTTAATTCAAATCTCCGATCCTGACAAACGCGAATACTACGAGCTTGAGGCTGTGAACAACTCATGGAACGGACGTGAACTCGAACGCCAGATTCATAGTCAGCTTTACGAGCGGCTTCTGCTCAGCAACGACAAGGAAAGTGTTTTGGCTGTCGCACGAAGAGAGCGAATCCCTGAAACACCAGAGGAAATCATAAAACAGCCGATGTTTCTTGAGTTTTTAGGGCTGGAAACAAAACATTCCTACCATGAAAACGATCTCGAAAGTGCAATAATTTCACATATCGCCGATTTTCTGCTTGAAATGGGAAAAGGTTTTTCTTTCGTTGCGAGACAAAAAAGGCTCATGCTTGAAGACGACGAATTTTTCATCGACCTCGTTTTTTACAACAGGCTCCTGCGCTGTTTCATTATAATCGAGCTGAAAACAGGAAAAATCACTCATCAGGATCTTGGTCAGCTGCAGATGTATGTGAATTACTACGACCGCATCGAAAAACTTCCCGAAGAAAATCCGACAATCGGAATCCTGCTCTGCACGAACAAAAACGATACTGTCGTCAAAATGACTCTGCCGGAAAACAACAAAACAATCCTTTCAAGCGAATACCAGCTTTACCTGCCAACTTCGGAAGAACTTGTAAAAAAGGTGGATGAAGTAAGAAAATCATCGAAAAACACCTCTCCCATTTCGTAAAAAAATTGGATTTATAACTTAACGAGTTGCAAATAAAAGGTCGGATTCGTTTGTTGAAGAAAAAATGCAATATTTTCCAAATATTACTTCTGGTTTCGCACCAAATCAAGATTTTTGAAAGGCGTTTTTCGCACCAAATCAAGATTTTTGAAAGGCGTTTTTCGCACCAAATCAAGATTTTTGAAGGGCGTTTTTCGCACCAAATCAAGATTTTTGAATTTTCGCTTTTTCAGAAAACTGGTGTATAATGCCGCGGTTTTGACGAGGTTTGTTTTGACAGAATATAGACAAAAATATTTTGCATTTTTCATTTATTTTCTCTTTTTTGCGCTCCTTTTTTTGCAGTTTCCGTTGCGCAAAGAGATTTCGGGCAACTGCGATTCCTGGCTTGCGCTTACTTATTCTGCACACAATTTAGAGGTGATAAAATCGTTTTTCACCGGTGAAAATGCCGGGAAAGCGATGTTCCCCGCTGAAAATCCGCTCGCTTACGGCGAATCTGCACCTGGAATGCAGCTTCTAATTATATTTTTCAAAATTTTCGGTTTGACTGATTACTGGGCGAATTTCTGGTTCATTACAGTCCTTCTTGCGCTGACTGCTTTCGGAATTTTTATTTTCACAGGAAATTTCACCTCGTTTTTTCCCGCGAAACTCTTTGCCGGATTCTGCTTCACATGCAGCAACATGGTTTTCGCCCACATTGACGATTCAGTTATAATTTTCTTCTTCATTCCGGCCATAGCGCTTCATCTGATCTGGCGGCACTTTGAGACTTCTAAATTAAAATATTTAATAATTTCAAGCATTTTAGCAGGCCTGGAAATTTATTTCTCGTTCTATGTCTTTTTCTATCAGTTTCTTATGATTTCAGTGCTTTTCGCTTTCCTCGCACGGAAAAACGGCCTGAAAATTGCCAGGATCGCAAAACTTTTTTCGATTTATATTCTGATTTCATTCGTCATAGCGGCTCCGAACTTTTTTTATTATCTTTACACACTCTATGACATTGATTTTACTCCTGTTTTCGAGGCTTTTTACACGGCGAAGATGGCAAGTTTCAGTCTCGTCGACATGTTTCTGGTGCTTCCAGACAACCTGATTTACCCGAATATCGGAGAATTTTTCGGAATCCCGATGAACTGGGGATTTGTCCGGCATTACAATTTCATCGGCCTCTCCGTGCTTGCACTGTTTGTTTATTCGATGTTTAAATGGAACAGCAAGCACCGGATTTTACTGGCACTTTTTGCCGTGACCGGCATATTTTTCGCCTGCGGGCCGGTCTTTATGTTCAACATGAAAGAAATTTTTTATTCGCCGCTTTACATTTTTTACAAACCTCTGCCTGTTCTGAAATTTCTGCGTGTCGCAGTAAGAGCATACTTCATATTTCTCTTTGCTGTATCCGTTTCGGCGGCACTTTCAATGGAAAGGATCTGCCAAAAATTTAAGAAGCAGCATCTTGTGATCATTGCGTTTTTTGCAGTCAACTTTGTTGAAAACGTACCGTTCCCGCTGAAAGGTTTCGATGCCTCTGTGGCAGAAAAAGTGCCTGAAATTTATGAAACGCTATGGCAGCAGAATATCAAAAATCCGCTGATTTTGGAGCTTCCGGCAGAAATGAATATCGAATTTGATGCGGAAGAGATGAAAAAATTCAAAGATCCTAAAGATTTTGTTCACAAAAAAAGCGGAAATCCCGAACTTCATGTTATGAATATGGGGATGTTCGTCGATTCGTGGGACGATATTTTCCAATACAACCGCGAAATTATTTACACAAACTGGCAGAACCGCCACAAAATCGATTCAATAAACGGCGTGAACGGATATTTTCCGACTCCGCGCATGATTTTTCAGTATCACATCAACAGCCTGCCCGATCCCGAATCGTTTATGTTTTTAAAGAAATCGGGAGTAAATTTCATAGTTTGGAATGAATTTATGAAGATAAAATCTGACAAACTATCGCTTTCGGACCTTGAAAAATCGCCTTGCCTCAAAAAAATTGCCGAAAACAGCGAAGGAAGCGTTCTTTTCAAACCGGTGAACTGCGATATCCGGAAAAAATCTGAAAAAAACGATGTCAGAGAGCCTACTTTTGAGAATAAGAGTCCTTTTTTAAAAGTCCGCAAAAAATAAAAACTGAAGCCGAAAAAACAATGATCAGATAATAAAGATAGACCGCAAAATAGATGGTCGAGATTCCTGTCGGCTGGCTGTGTTTCCATAATCCTGAATAAATTCCGGCACTTTCAACAGCTATCGAAAGCAGGTTCATCAAAGCTGCGGCAATCAGAAAAACAGTTGCCCGCAAAAATCTGCTTTTGAAAAGTTTTGCCGCCTTCAAAGCAGAAAAATTTATAATTCCTGAATAAAATCCGCCAAGCAGAATAATTGCGACAGGAAAATCGAAAAACGGAAAAGGAAGCAGAACATCCGGATAAAAAGTTCCGACACCCTCAAAAACCATCTCATTCACGATTTCAAGAGCTGCCGCTGCAAACATCGAGGCAAAAAGCGCTTTTCCGATTGCCGTTTTAGCCGTAAAATACCACAAAAACGGGACTGTCACGATAAAAACCGCAATTTCAACCACAACGAACAGAGCCATTACCCCTCACGATTTCTTTTCAAAAAAGCAAAAATTTCAAAGTGCGGTGTGTCGGGGAAAAGATCAAGCAGGTAAAGGCTTTTCACGCTGAAACCTTTCGCGAAAAAAGTTTTGAGATCGCGCACCAGATTCGGCGGTTCACATGCGATATAAACAACATTGTCCGTACTTTCGCAAACGATTTCGGAGAGCTGCTTCCCCAGACCTTCGCGCGGCGGATCGGCGACGACAAGGTCTGTTTTTTCCAGTTTCCGCAGTTTGTAGGCATCGATTTTCACGATCTCGGCTTTTTTCCCGAGATTTTCGGCAAAACTCGCGCACGAATCGGGAACGATTTCATAACCTGTTGTTTTTATTCCTTTATCTGCCAGAAAAAGTGAAAAGAGCCCGCTTCCGCAAAAGAGATCTGCCGCAGTTTTCACATTGTTTTTTTCGACCTCGCGCATAAGAAGTTCCGCCATGATTCCCGCCCCTTCCTCAGATGACTGGAAAAAGCAGTTTTCCCTGATTTTTATTGTTTTTCCGCAGACAGATTTTCGCAAAAGTTTCATTCCCGGCATAAAATCGCCGGTTACTTTCGAATATTCATACTGGATGTTCCCTTTTCGTTTTGCTATGTCGGCTCTGATTTTTTCAAAAAACAGAGGGTCGAGAAGTGGACAGTTTTCGATTCCTACAAGGTCGTTGCTCCTTTTTTTCCGGTAAGCCGGCTTTCCTTTCAGCGCGAAGAATTTTGCACGCGTCCTTATTCCTGTTTCGCCCGGAGTTATTATAACAGGTTCTATCTCAAGAGTGATGCCGTTCTGCTTTAAAAGTTCATTAAAAACAGCTTTTTTTATTCTCAGCTGCGCAGGATAGGAAATGTGCTGCAGCGAGCATCCGCCGCATGTCCCGAAGTGTCTGCAGAGCGGTTTTCTCCGCTCGGGCGAGACTTCGAGAATCTCAAAATCCTCTGAATAATAGAAACTTTTTTCCTTGACCGAACTTTTGATCTCCACAGTTTCACCGGGACATGTGAAAGGAACAAAAAATGTTTTTCCGTCAGCCCAGCCGATCCCGCAGCCGTTTGAAATTATTTTCGCGATTTTTACGATCAAAATTCCACCTTTATTCGTTGCGAGATGTTACACATCTTCAAAAAAACACAAGCTACAAAACCGGAACCGTTGCAATATATCCCAATTTTTCAGAAAATTCGATATTTTTATTAAAGTTGCTATAAAGTTTCAGTTTTTTCCGTTTTGGGAAAAGAGGTTTTTATGCTTGAATCCGTAAAAAAACTTTTTAAATTCAAAAATCCACACTCTTATTCATACCTTATTCTGATTTTTTCGGTTTACTGGTCGATGAAGTTCTTTCTCGGTTTCTACATGTTCGACAAAGTGGGAAGCGATTCGCTTGTTTTTGTGCCGCCTTTTTCGCTTGTATTGAATGTGACCGATGTCTTTTTCTGCCTTCTTGCGGCATATCTCATTGATTTTATTGCAAGAAATAATAAGCATCTGTTTTTTTCCCTGACATGGGCAACTTTTCCGCCGATCTATTATTTTGCGATAAAAGGCTACATAATTTACCTCTATTTCCACGGTTTTGTTAATTTCGGGCTGAACAATTTCCTTGGTTCGAAAGGAAATGAAACTGTGAATTTCATTCTTTACGCTCTCGATGTCTACGCCGTAATGTTCCTGATTTTTCTTTTGATCGTTACGGTTTTATATCTGATTTTTGCAAGGAAATTAGGCAGTTACATCGCAAAAAAAATACCTTGTCTTCCGCTTTTCTTTTTAATTGCAGCCCTTGCCTTGCTTCCCTTCAGAATAGCTTTTTCGGAAAAGTGCGAACGGATCGAAGCAAGCCCGCTTTTCGAACTTCCGTTAAGCTATATCACGATGCCGGATTATATGCCGAGAACTTATTCCGAAAATTTCACTCCGCCTGAAAAACTGATTTTCGGCAAGGAAAAAAGCAGTGTCAAAGTGGAGAAAGGAGAACTTAAAAAGAAAAGGAACATTCTGCTTTTACTAATAGAATCGACACCTTACACAAAAAAAGACAAACTCGATTTTTTCAGATACTTCGATAAAAATTCAGTCGAAGCGACCAATTTCAGAGCATGCTTTCCCGGAACGACAAGGTCGATGATTTCAACGATGTGCGGAACTTACAGCGGAACCGAGTTTACGGCTCTGACACGCTACCAACCTGATTTCAACTGCACTTCATTGCAGAAAAAACTTGGTGAAAACGGGTACAGGACAGGACTTTTTTCAGCCGTAAACCTTTCTTACGACGAATTTGACCAGGCAAAAATGCTTAAAGATTTCAATGTTATAGAAGAGCCGGCAACTTTGACGAAACGCTATGAGCCAAAAAAGATCCATGGGACCGGAAACGCGATAGAAGAAGAGATCCCGATTGAAGAGATCATAAAATTTATGAAGCAAAACGACGAACCGTTTTTCGTTTTTTACTATGTTTACTGGACTCACAGCCCTTACGAGCATCCTTTCAAGGCAACAGGCTCACTTCCGCTTGAAGAGCGCTACGACGAATCGCTGAAGTATGTCGACGAATCGGTTCAGAAACTCTTTGAAAAGATGAAGGAAAACGATCTTTTTGACGAAACTGTGATAATCGCGACTTCCGATCACGGCCAGGCTTTCGGCGAGCATCCCGGAAACTACACTCACAGCAACTACATTTACGAAGAGTCTGTAAAAGTTCCGTTCATAATGAGAAGCCCCGATTTTCCCGAGCAGAAACAGACAGTTGATGTCGATGCGGCCCATTTTGACATTCCTGCGACGATCCTTGATTTTGCAGGAATAAAGCAGCCTGAAAACTGGGACGGTCAGTCGCTGATTTCCGGAAATTATCAGCAGAAACCGCGACTTACATTTGCACGCGGCATCGTTTACAGCGATGGGATTTTAGACAGCAACTACAAATATATCTACTATCCCGATGGCAAAAAAGAGGAACTTTTCGATTTAAGCCTTGATCCGCTCGAAAAAAATAATATAGCCGCAGAAAACAAGGAAAAAACTGAGAAATATAAAAAACTTTTTCAGGAATGGATCCCTTGGCAGCAAGATCGGATCACAAAATAACTATCTGATTTCATTAACCTTCAGTCCAGAAATTCCAACAAGTTTTTTGCCGGAATCGTCGCAGAGGGAAATCGATTTTTCATTTGCAAGACAGATCCCGCTTTCCGGAATTTTATGAGAGAAAAATTCGATTTTTCCGATCGAAACAGGAAGGACAAGTTTGTTTGCCATAACAAGGGCAGTCTGAAGCATTGAATCGACTAAAGTCGGGAAAATCGTTGCAGATTTTTTGAAATCCGAGAATGAAAGAGAGCGTTTTTCCCCTTTTTTCCAAGCCGCGGCGCAGCAGTTTTCTTTTAAAGAGACGATTTTTTCGAGATGGCGGAAAAATTTTCCGTGGAAAAGAGGATTCGGGATAAATTTTTCAATATCTATCGGATTTTTCAACGCTTCAGGAAGCGAAACCCGCCCATCCGATTTTCTTGTATTATCGTAATAAAATTCACAAGTTACCACATTGTTCGTAAAACCGTCAAGACTCGTCCTTATGACTGAAACAATCAAATTTTCAGAGTCTTTCGAAACCGCTGAAAACGAGCGGATTTCAACCGGTGATGAATCGGAAAAAATAACAGGGGAATTGATTTTTATGTTTTTTATTTCGCGAAGTTTCTTATTTCCGGCAATAGAGGCGGCATTTTTTGCAAGAAGTTCAAGCAAAAGGACAACCGGCATTACGACCGCGCCGCCGATCACATGATCAAGGAGATAACCATCATTATTTATTGACATTTTTGCCTGTGTTACTATTTCAGTGAATGGAATGAAACGGAGAATCCTCACATTTCTGGCTTCATTAAAAACTTCGGATTCAGTGTAGAGGTTTGCTTCTAAATGCTGTGCGAGCCTGCCTGTGACAACTGAAATCCTTGAATCGGAATTTATTATCTTTTCGTAAGTCTCAATGCCGTCATGAGTGGAAAGCGGAACAACTCCGACACTTTTCAAATATTCGAGAACATTGTCTTTTTTACCCATTCCGGTTTCGTTCCAGACTGTGTAACCGATTGATTTTGCTGAAATATTCATTTTGTTTAACAGCAAACACAAATAATCGAGCCAGCTGTTTGCAAAAGTGTAGTCAGCCTGCATCCTCATTCCGGTTTTTGCAAGAACAGAGGAAATAAGATGAACAAATTTCAGGTTTCCGGTTCCGCAGAGAGGTAAAATGTTGAGCAGGCTATAAACTTTGACAGCCAGACATTTATCGAAACTGCTTTTTTTCATATCTTTGAAAAGAGCATAGTTACTGATTCCTGCACCGTGGAGAATTCCGCTGATATTCCCATGATTTTTTATTATTTCTTTAATGATCTTCCTGGTTTCTGCACCATCGGAAAGATCGCATGGATAGTAAAATATTTCTTTCGCATTCTCGTTCAGGCGGGCTAAATTTTTTGCAGTTTCAGAACCGGTTTTATAAATATCTTCGCTTTTGGTGGAGCCGACGAGGACAAAACGGCAGTGCAAGATCCTGCTAAGAGCAAGAGCGTGCTCAAAAGTTATCCCTTTAGCTCCGCCGGTAACAAGAACAAGATCGTCTTCTTTGATCAAATCACTGATTTTATTTGGTTTTTTGCCAATAATTTTAACAGCCGCCCAGGTTTTTCTATTCAGATTTTCATCATAAACAATGTGAGTTTTCCCGTCAGAAACAACGCGCGATTCTTTTTGAACAAGAAGAGGAACGATCGAATCATCGATTTTTTCGTGTATCGAAAGAAGGAGAAACTCCCCTTTTGTGTATTCCAGACGCAAAGTTTTAAGGATCGCTGCGACAGGATCCAAAGCAGCACTTAAATCGGAAAAACGCGATACAAAAATCACGCGGAATTTTGAATGGACTGGGTCTTTGTCTTTAAGGAACTGTTTCAAAACGGCAAAAATTTTGCTCGAAAAAGCAGCAATGCCGCCGTTTAACTTATTAAAATCATTTACATTTTCTGTTTCATTAAGATAAATGATCTTAGTCTCTGTATTTTCTGCAAAATCATTTTTCCTGTATTTGAAAAATGGTGCATCGCAAAGTTCCATCTCAAAAGTTCCGATCCAGTCCGGAATGACTCCTGGAGTCGTGACAAGGGCTTTTTTATCGTTTCTCAAGTCAGTATCGGAATATTTTTCAGAAATATCGGCAAGCATTGTCTCGATTATTTCGCGGATCGTAGATTCGGAAAAAAGGGTCGGACTCCCGATAATTTCGTCAGGACTGAGCTTTCTGCCCAAAGCGAAAACAAACTCAGCCACTTTCAGCGAATCCAAGCCGAGATCGTATTTCAGATTTATGTCGATATTCAGAGTTTCTTTCGCAAAACCGGTTCTTGCGGCGATCCAGTTAAGAGCAAAATCGTAAATATTTTCATCGTTTTTCGATGTTTTTCCGTCAGAAATTTTCTTTTCCAGCGGTTCTTTTTCCAATGGATTCGTGATGAACGAATGCACTGGCAAGCTGTCAAAATCAAAAGGCAACGCACTGTTTTTATTAGATAAATTGCCGTTGTTGTAAAGCAAAGACAAAACAGAAAGAAGCGAACTCTGCGGAGTTTTTTCTGAATTGTCAAAGGCAACGCAGTTTTTATTTTTTAAAATATCAGAAACCAGAGAAGTCAGGACATTTTTCGGACCGCATTCGATGAAGAGTCTGACTCCCGATTTTTCCATATTTCTGATTGTTTCAAGGAAATCAACCGGTTTCAGGATCTGCTGCGAAAGATAAGCGGCAAAATCGCAAGTTTCCAATTCTTTGGCGTAAACTGTTGAAAATATTGAGCTTTTCTTTTTATTAAAATGAATTTTTTCGAGGAACTTTTTGAAATCTCGTGCCGCATTTTTCATAAAATCCGAGTGGAAAGCATTGGAAACATTGAGCTTTTTATAACTTATCGCAAAAATACCGAGACAAGGCAAAAGTTTGTCGATTTCGCTTATACTTCCTGAAAGAACAGTCTGATTTTCAGAATTTATGTTGGCTATGGCAAGATCGATCTTAAAATTTTCGAGTATGTTCCGCACTGTTTCAATATTGCTGAAAACCGCGATCATTCCGGTGTTTTCAGTACTTTCAGACATCAGCATTCCGCGTTTTGCCGCGATTTTGACTGCATCAGTATCGGAAATTATTCCGTTGGCACACAAAGTTGTTATTTCACCCAGACTGTGACCTGCAAAACAGATATTTGAGAGAGAATATTTTTTCAGAAGATCAAGAACAACGAGAGAAGTCGCAACGATCGCGGGCTGCGCGTATTTTGTCTGAGTTACAAGTTTATCGAGTTTTGAGAGTTCAGAATCCGAATAAATCCAGCGTTTTTCGAGGACAAATTCTGAAATTCCTTCGGGAATTATTTCTTTTATTGCGGCATCAAGTTTGTCGAAATAAGCCTTTTCTTCCGGAAAATATTCAAAAATTTGTCCTAGCATTCCGAAATACTGGCTTCCCTGGCCAGGGAAAAGCAATGCCGCTTTTGCAAAACTCTCTTTTTTTTCTGCGATCTCATTCAAAAGAGCTTCGCACTTTTCCTGAAATGAAGATGGATCGTCCGCAACGATCGAAACTCGATAATTATCTGATTTTATTGATTTATTGTAAGAGTCTGCAAAATCTGAGATTTCTGAAAAACTCATATTTTTCGCAGTTTTTGCAATTTTCAAGATTTCATTTTTGAGAGCATTCTTTGTGGCAGCCGAAACCATGAAGATGAAAGAGTTTTGTTCAGGCTCTACTTTCGCAGCAGGATAAATTTTCCTAATATTTTCAGAAACATATTCTTCCATTGTAATGTGTGCATTCGATCCGCCGAAACCGAAAGCACTGACTGAGACTCTTCTTTTGTGGTTTTTCGGAAGCCAGATCTTTCCTTCCATCGACGGCTGCAGGATTTCAGGCGGTCTTCCGAAAGCTGAATTCGGAATAAAGCAGCCTGTTGTCGGAGGAATGAAGTGATTTTCAAGCGCGAGAAGCGCTTTTATCGTGCTGAAAGCGCCGGCTGCAGCCTTCAGATGGCCGATATTGGCCTTTAAACTCCCGATGTACGAAGGCTCTTTTTTCTTTCTCCCCATGACCGAAAGCAGAGCCTCGATTTCAGTTGCATCGCCTCGTGCCGTTCCAGTGCCGTGACCTTCGAAATAATCGACTGAATTTATTGAATATCCCGCTTTTTCGTAAGTTTTCCGGAGAGCAACTGCCTGACCTTCCGCTTTCGGAGCAGTTATCGCTTCTCCGCTTCCGTCGGAAGAAAACGCAAACCCTTTAATCACCGCTTTCGGCGTGAAACCGAAATTCAGAGCGGTTTTGAGGTCAGCCAGAAGCAGCAGTCCGCATCCTTCGCCCGGCAGCATTCCGTTTGCACGGGCGTCGTAAGGAAGAATATTCTCCTTCGCGAAAGCTCCGACCTTGGAAAAGCCGACATATTCAAACGGGTCGAGACTTATGTCGACTCCGCCGCAGAGAGCGAAATCTAGGTCGCCCGATTCAATCGCAAAGCACGCGTTTATTACCGAAAGAAGCGACGACGAACATGCGCCGTCGACAGTGTAAGCGCCGCCACGGAAATCGAAAAAGTTGGCGATCCTGCCGGCAATTATGTTCGACATTCCGCCCGGAAGCGAATCTTCATTGATCTCAGGCAGCATTCCGACCATCTCTTTTTCAAACTGAGCCGAAATTTCAGCTTTTGCATCAGACTCCAAGTCGAAGTGGCTCAAAGCCTTTTTCAAGCGGTCGTTTATCGTGCTGAAACGCGATTTCAGCGTAAAACTTCTCGCAAATTCGCCTGTGATGCTGTTGCCGATAATCACACCTGTGCGCTCTTTATCGACATTTTTTAAGTAATTGAATTTACTAAGCAATTTTTCAGCAGTATCGAGAGCTAGCCAATGCGTTATGTCATAATGTTCCGCACTAAGAGGAGAAATTTTATAACGCAGCGGATTAAATTTCCAATCCGTGATCAACGCCATCAGCCGCGTCGCGCTTTTTTCAGGAATTTTTCCGCTTTTTTCATAGTAAAGTTCTTCCGGCAGCCTGACATCAGGCATGATCCGAAACTCTTTTTTGCGGTTTATGACGATTTTCCAGAGATCTTCCGGAGTTTTTATTCCCGGACCTATGCACGAAAAATCAAGAACGGCAACTGATCTCAAATATATCTCCATATTTCGTAGAGACGTCATATTATGGCGTCTCAGGAACATTCCTCGACCTTTGAGACGTCATGGTATGGCGTCTCTACCGCAAAACCGCCGCTCCTTAAATACCCTAAATTCTTTAGACTCCCTAAATCCCTACAAAGGCGGCGGCGCAAAAACCGCAGTATTATACTCAATTTTTCAGGAAATGCGAGAGGTTATTCCGGTTTTCTCAGGTACTCGGCAGCTTTTTCCGCAGCGCTTCGTCCGCTTAAATATGCAGGCGGCATGCCGTAGGGAAGTTTTAATTTGTTCCAATAAGTATAATCTCCGGCCAAAAATACTCCGGGAAGCGGATTCAAGGCGGTTTCGCTGAAATTTTTGTAGGCTTCTTCCGAAATTACGGTGCCTTCCTCCGGCCAGAAGCGGGAATCGATGTGCAATATTTGCGATTTTTCGTTCAGAATCTCCATATCGCTCAGTCTCTGTCTCGCGAAATCAACGCTTTCTCTCTCCGTTTTACCGTGGATATAGCAGTAAAGAGACGACACATTGCCGGAGTTGTTCGTGACATAGAGTGTCAGATTTTCGCTGTATGCCGAGGCAAATTCGGGCTGTTTTTCAAGCTGCGCTATTATGTTTACAACGGCATAGCTGTGATAAGACATTGATTTTAAAAAGTTTTCTGATTCTTCATTCATGTTTTTCAAGATTTTTGCAGCGGCAGTCGCAGTTGTCGCAACAATCACGGTTTTCGCTTTGACGACCGTGTTTTTGCCGTCTTTTTTGTAACTGACAACGATATTTTTACCTTCATTTTGAACAGAAACAACCTCGGCTTCAAGAAGAAATTTGCCGGCAAGTTCTTTTTCGTAGGCTTCGATCATTGTTCCGTTGCCGCCGACGCGGTGTGACAAATATTCGTATTTTCCGTAATGCTCACCGTTTCCGATTATGTTTGAGTAGTGAGAAAGCGATGTGTCGCGGATCGAAACATTTTTGGAAAATGTCATTCCGCCGTTTTTATATTCGCCGTAAAGATCGGGGGAAACCAACAGTTCTGGAAGCTCTAAACTTTGAGGGACGATCGTCGGGCTGTAACCGAATGTCGCACCGAGTTCATAAAAATATTCGCCGAACTTTTTTGTCAGGATCCTGCCTCCGAGCCTGTCTTCCTTTTCAAGAAGCAGTATTTTTGCCTCTTCGCCAAGTTTGTTTTTTAGATTATACGCCGCGCTAAGTCCTGCAAGGCCGCCTCCGACAACGACAGCGTCGTAAACATCGTCCGACGCGTTTCTGACGCAGATGACATAATTTTCAATAATCGTGTCATGTGTGTAAACCCCGCCGTTGTTTAAATCGACATACCATCTGTCATAAGGAAAATCCGAGAGAACTGACGATGACCAGAATTTTTCTTTTTTAGGCAAATCGCTAAAATCACTGCCTTTTCTCCCGTTGCAGTCACGAAATGTCCTGTCGCGCGAAGAAAGCTTTCCCGCTTTCTCGCTTATTCTGCATGTTCCGCCGGACTGCGTTCCAGAATGGTTATGAACAAGCGTCCGCAACTCGTCAATATCCGGCAGACGCCAGTCGCTGAAGCCGTCTTCATCAAGATTTTCGCAGTATTCTTTCGCTTTTTCCCAAGGCCTTGTGTAAGAGATTTTTGACCAGATAATTTCAAATCCTTCTCCGGATTTTGAACCTGAGACCCCATTGTCTTCGCCGGCAGTTTCACTTTTGCCGTCATCGTAATGGGTCAGCCCTTTCCATGCGAAAACAGAGAGAAAAACCAGCAAAACCAATGTGAAAAGAGCCGCTTTTTTGAAATTTACTTTCCCGAATCTGAACGAACGGTTTTCATTAGTCAGTTTTTTATACAGGAAGATATAATACAAAACAGCGAGAAGCGTCAGAATAACAGAAATCCACTGCGAAACTGTAAGACCGAGAAAATATGATGCTCTGTCAAATCTAAAAAAATCGATGCAGAATCTATATGGTCCGTACATTGCGAAATACAAGGCAAGATAGCTCAGCGGAACTTTCTTTTTGTCGGTAAAACATTTGATGAGAAGAACAAGCAGGATGACAACTTTAGCGATGACCATTATCGGCTGAGTCGGGAAAAGAGGCGGAGTCACCATTCCCTCTTCAAGCAGTCCGCGTGTGACAAAATCTCTTGCAGCTTTGCTTCCCGGCCCGTAAACCATACTGAAAGGCGAATCAAATATAAAACCGTACGATTCGCCTGTGTAAATATCTGCGATTCTTGCAAATATCGAAGTGAACGCAAAGCAGATGATCGTCACGTCAAAGCAGCGCAGATATGCCTTTTTCTGTTTCCAAAACAGCGGATAGCACAGCGCCATTCCAAAAAGGCAGCCTATCAACGAGCCGTAAAACATCGTCGCAGTGCCGTAAAAATTAAAAAAAGCCTTGAAAAGACTGTAATCCGGCCTCGTCAAAAACTTTATATATGTCGGAGTCGCATCCAAAAAAATATGGAAAACATGCGAAAGGACATAAGAAAAATAAACAGAAGGCAGTGATGCGAAAAAGAACTTCAGCGGCGAAACAGAAAACCTTTTTGCAAGATAAAGTTCCATCGGAATCATAACAAAAAACGCAAAAATCATGAGTTCATTGGTTATTCCGATACTTATGAAATTTTCAAGGAAACGGTTTACCCACATTTCAGTTCGTAAGGAACTTTTTATTGTCTACAGACCGTAAGCCGAACAAGCACTTCCTGATGTGCTTTTATTGCTGCCTGATGTATAAGATTTCTGATAACCGCAGGAAGAATTGCACGATACAGCGTAATAATCATAATACGGACACGAGCTACAACCGTTACCGTGATCGCAGTTGCACTCGTAAGAGCCGTTCTGGACATAACAGGTCGCGGAGAATCCAAGAGCGGAATCGCATTTTTCAGAACCGTTAACCGTTCCGTCGCCGCAGTAGGGTGCCCAGCCGCTGCAGTCTGCTTTGCAGTGCTTAGCCAGAGTCCAGCCGTTATTGTTTGACGTGCCGGTGTCACAAGCTTCACCGCTCTGCGGAGTTCCGTCACCGCACCAAGGTGCATAGCCGCTGCAGTCAGTCTTACACTTCTTTGTGGTGCCTGTACTTGTGGTTTGGTCAGACCATTTGTCTGTGCCGTATCCGCCTGAAGAATTCAAACCTGGGTCACATCCTTCTTGTGCCGAAGTCGATTTGTAGTTTATCTTGCCGTCACCGCAGAAACCGCACGGATAGGTCGTAGATGTGCTTGTCGTGCTGCTTGCCACCTCGGATGTACTGATGTTAGTCATACCGTTGCAAGTGTCTTTGCATGCGATGCTGGAAACATCGTAATAGGTCTTTCCTGACGGAGGACGCAGAGTTATACTGTTGTACTGCAGGAATCTGTTGCAGAGTTTTTTACGAGTGTCGCTTGTCGGAGTTCCGTCACAGACTTCATCAACCACGCCGTTGGTGCCGACCTGAGCCGAATCTGCACCCGGGTAATTCGTTGTATTTGCAAGAACGCAGTCAATACCCTCGCATGCAGCCTTGGTCTGGGTCACACCGTCACCGCAGTGGAACTTTCTGTCGCTTGTGTCTTTCTTGACGATTCGGCCGAGAGCGTCAGACGAACCTTCGCCGCAATTTGCGTCGCAGTGGGAATATGTCTGACTGCCGATAGTCCACGGACCGTATTTGCCGTTGTATGATGCGCCGCCTATGGTGTCGTTGCACTTCTGGTGGTAACCTTCCTTGACTTCGCAACGGTCAACTTCCGTAACCAGCGAACAGTCTTCGTTGTATATACGGTCAACTTTTCCTTTAGTAGGACAACGGGTTTCAGGATCAAGTTCGTTGTCAGGTGTGCAGGAATAGTCTCCGAGGCTGTTTTTGGTTGCATGGAAGGTATCACGACATACCCAGAAGCACCGCGGGTTGGAAGTGTATTTCTTGAGCTGCGACCTCTGTGCATATGCGCTGAGACCGCTGTCGGCATTGACATACATCGCTTGAAGAACACCTATACCGGTGAGTCCTGCACCTGTATATTTTTCAGTTTCATCAGGATCATATATCGCAACGCCTGTCGTTGTGTCGATATGGTGGAATGTCTGAGAAACAGAAAGCTTTGCCGTCGAACCGAGGACCTCTGTCACAACGCTTGTGTCGGTAGCGCTTTTTACTTTGACCCATACTGAATTATCGGGTTTGCCTTTGCACTCGTATGTCTTGTCGCTCGGGTAGCATTTGTTCATCTTTTCACTGTAGTACGAATTTGGTCCGCATTTCCAGCTGCACTGATAAGTTGGTGTCGTTGCGCTAGCATTGTAGCTGGCAGGAAGCGTTGGTACAAGACCGCCGACTTCCTCTTTTTTATTCGTTCCGTCAGGCTGAGGTACGACATAGTAAACTTTACCGCCTTCAACAGCCGTTCCGATGTAAGCTGTCTTGGTGTTCTTACACTCGTTTCCGACTCCGTCATTCCAGATACCGTTGGCAAGAGTGTTGTCGGTGCCCGTACATTTAGCGCAGTTGGTCTTGATGCGGTTCGTTTCATCGGCTGCTGATATCGGAGCGCAGATGTGTCCGTTCCATACAAGACCTGTATTGCAGTAGAATTCACATGCATGGTCGTCCGCAGTCGCATTTTCATCTTTGTATACAGCGCTCTTTGTTCCGCTCCAGTTGCATGAGCTGCCGCTGCATTCCCAGTCTCTGAAGTAAGTTGGACTGTGGTATGTGACATAATTTGCATAGTCGGCAGCAACATAGCCTGCTGTTTCCGAAGCATAATCCGTTATCCAGCCGGCTACGACATCCTTGAGTGACGGACACTTGCTCTGGAGCTTGCAGCCCGCCGTTCTGTCAAATCTGCATGTCTTGTCGCATGTTTTTGTCGTGCCGACAATGACATCGTCAGTTGCCGGTTTCGTAAGTCCGAGAGTCGAGCATGCTTTTGCTTCGCTGTCGGGAAGGTTCGTCGGAAGAGATACACCAGGATCGCACTCCTCTTCAGGATTGCCGAAAATTCCTGTGTGCTTTCTTTCTGTCGTAGCTTCGTTCTGGATTATGCCGTCACCGCACCATGTCCACTGGCATCCTCTGCCTTTGAGAGGCATGTCGTCATTAAAGTCATTCGGATAGTCTTTGTCGTAGCAGTCTCCATCTCTGCCGAACGCGATACCTGTAATATCGTCGCATACTTCGTCTCTGCAGACCTGACCGTCTTCAAAGCCGTAAGCTGAGCAACCGCCGACGACATTGGCATCGTGGCATTCCCAGCCGTCAGAAAGAACCTTAGTGCTTGTCGTAGAGCCGTCCTCATTCTGGATGGGTGTATTGAGTTCAACAGAAAGCTGGCTGCATTTAGTGACGACTTTGTCACCGCACTGCATTGCCGTGACGAAATTCGTCTTTGTGCCGATGAGGACTTCATTCTCGTTTCCGTCCACCGGATTCGGATCCGTACCTTTCTTTAACGGAATAGCATAGACTTTTATCGTGTAAGGTCCCTGTGCAGGATCGATGTGAGCACTTGAAGGATCGGCTTCCCAGCCCTGAAGCTGACCGCCGCCGCATATCGTGACGACATCGTTCCTGATTTCTTCCGGAACCTGCAGACCGGTCTTTGCATACAGCGGCGGAACGACATTGTGCGCTGCCGATGCATCCGTTGCCGGCTGGTTGTTTTTGTTGAAGAAGACTATTTTTACCATGTCATATTTTGATCCGTCGATCATCGGATGGTCGGGATCGCATGCCCAGCCGTGGATCCTCTTCGGCGAAATGTCGCTGTAAACCTGACCTATCGGGTCGGAATTACAGTTTGCATGGCAGTGATAGCCCTCAAGACCGCTGAGTGTCAGATTTCCGCTTTTCGATTTAGGTGCGCATGTTCCGCTTCCGTTGCCGTTGCCGTTTCCGCAGTCGCAGCCTTCGAACCTGTAGTTACGCGTTCCGTCACCGCAATTACTCGGCTTTTTGCATGTGCCGTCGCAGAGCTCGTTAAGGAATGCCTCTCTCGCAGCTGTCTCCGTTTCCAGAATCGTATTGACAAGAGAGACGGTCCTTGCGTCGCTTCTGTCGCAGTCCTCAGGACCGGTAACCTGGTTCGGAGCATCCAGAGTAACCAACGAGTCTGCCGCAGTGTAGCCGTCATAGAAATCGTAACCCGGACCTTTGATCTTGCCGTCACCGCATGAACCGTAGTCTTCCTGGCAGTTGGTGCTGCAGTATTCGCCTTTTACTTTCGTGCAGTCATTGAGATGACAGCCGGCATTGTCGCAGATTTGTACAGTTGCGTCACACGATTCACCGTCTTCAAAAACCTTGTTGTCGCATTTCTCGGCGGAATCGTTCTGCTTTATACCGTCGCCGCAGCTTCCTGTCGGCCTTTTGCAGTCGGCTGAGCAGTAGTCACCGGGCTGAGTGTTTCCGTCATCGCATTTCTCGCCTGCGAATGTATCGATGGTACCGTCGCCGCATTTGGAACCTGCCGTGCCGTTGTGCTGATAGTCGGTACAACCGCGCGAGCCCAGCCAGTATGCTTCGACGGAAGCGTTACCGTTGGTTTCCCAGCAGTTGTTGGTGATCTCGTCGCTGCACATAGGTTTCTGCTGGCCTGATTCAGGATAGCAGTCGCCGCGGCACTTGCCTGTGCAGTAATCGCCTTCGCCGCCGTTTGCCTTATAGATTTTCGTTCCGTCCATATTGTAGTAGAAACCAGGATCAGCATCATCGCCTGAGAAATTGCGGTCGCATGCTTCAAGATATACTTTCTGTCCGTCAGTACCGTAGACATAGTTTCTTTCGCCGTCGCCGCAGCCGCCGGTTACATTGTAGCATGTTTCGCGATTGCAGTAAGTATGGTAGTTGGTGACCTGCGCGATGCAGAGTTCCCTTCTTTCCTTGTTCTTGTCGCCTTTATATTTGGCCTCACACTCTTCGGCAGATACTTCGGAGTTGAAGTCGCATCTCTCGAGCTGGTCGTCCAGTTTGTCTGTCTCGCACAGCGCCTCAGTACGGAACGGTGCATCGTCGCCATCCTGGAATGAGTTTAGACGTTTCGTCGTCATGCAGCGTTTTAATGCCCTTTCTCTCGGCTTGTCCCATCCTCCGGTCGGAAGTTCGATCTCGCAGTTGCGGTTATCGGCTTCACCTATGAGTTTCGGGTTGAAGCAGCAGTGGATGACACCTGCAATAAGATTGTCGTAGATGTCCTGACCGCTCTTGAGTTCGCCGGCAAGCGCCTCGCATGTTTTCTTTTTGCCGGGACCGCACTCAACTACGCCGCGCTGGCTCCATATGTTCTGAAGATCATATGTCGAGGTGATACCTGTGCCTGTCCATACCGTTCCGATCTCGCTGTTCGTGATCGTTCCGAGAAGCTCTTCGCAGAGATACGAACGCTTCGACGAGAAATATCCGTCGCCGCATTCGTCAAGCTGCTGGCAGCCGTTCAGACACGAGTCGTCGTTGCTCAGGTTGCCGTCGTCGCATTTCTCGCCGGGACCAAGGATACCGTCGCCGCATGTCGAAAGTTTGCAGTCAGGACGGCATGAACCCGATCTCGTAGCCGAATATGTGTTGTAGTCACGGACATCGTCACCTGCCGCATTCTTGTATACGCAAGGATAGATCCACTTGTCCTGTTTGTCCTTTATCGGGATCCTGTTGCCGCTTGCGTCAGTCTCGAACTGCTCGACAGCGTACTGGTGGATCGTGTCGGGCCATTCGTCCTCGGCGTAAAGTCCTGCTACACCGCAGTCGCACTCCTCGCCGAAGTCGAGAATACCGTCGCCGCATTTCGAATACTTGCAGTTTTCACGGCAGACAGCCTCTTCTCCTGCTGCAAGAGGATCGTTCGAGTTACCGAGCGGGTTGTCGCATTCTTCGTTTTCACTCAGGCCCATAGCGGGAACAACGCAGTCTCCTTCAGCGTATCCGCTGCATGACAACCTATTCAGTATACCGAAAACAATATGTCGGAAACATTTTTGATTTTTGTTGTAACAGGCGTGTTTTATTAGATATTTTTTATTATAAGCCATGCAGAATTTGACTGGTTTCAGGTAATAGTGTAAAAAATAGTGTAATTTTTTGAGAGGAAGTTCAATGAAAAAATCGGGCAGAATGGTTAATGTCTTTAAGAAAAAGGGAAGCGCAAACTACTATTTTCAGGTTATGATAAACGGTCACAGAATCGTTGAATCCACGCGTAGAAGCGATAAGAACGAGGCTTTGAAAAAAGCGGAAGAGAGATGTATGGAACTGAAGCTCGGAATGGACTATTCTTTCTATCTGAAAAAGGTGATAAAACTAGTGAACGAAATGGAACCGAAAGAGCGTGACGCGGCTTTGAGGAAGTCGATAGAGGAACTGAACGCTGAAATCGTGAAAAGGGTCACGCTTGACGAAGCTTTCGATCTTTTCAAGATGAAGCCGAGAAAACGGAACATCGCGCCTGACACATACAATGCCTACCGCAGTTTGTGGAAAAGATTCGTCGGATTTGTGAACGCAAACTTTCCAAATGCCAGATATTTGAGCGACATAAACAAAAATATCGCCGAGAAATTCCTCTATGCAGAATCGGAAAAAATGATTTCGGAACGCACTTACAATGAGCGTATCACGAAGTTCAGAACTATTTTTTCAGCTTTAAGCGAGGATGCCGGGCTGAGTGTGAATGTCTGGCAGAATATAGACAAAATGAGGGAAGGGCACATTTCAAAGCGGCCGTTTTCCAAAAGTCAGATCGACACTATTTTCCGGTTCGCTGAAGGTGACATGCGCACTCTCTGCATGATCGGGCTTTATACCGGACTCAGGCTGGGCGATGCGGCAACTTTGAAGTGGGAGGAAATAGATTTCGGCAATTCGCTGATAACAAGACTGCCGCGTAAAACCAGAAATTTCAGAAAAAATGTCGAAATCCCGCTCCTAGGAGGTCTGCGTGAGGAACTTGAGCGTGTCCGTGCATCGCAGAAAAGCGGCGAAATTTATGTTTTGCCGGATGTGGCGGAGCATTATTTGAGGAATCATTCCCATATTTCGTTTCAAATCCAGGCCTTTTTCAGGAAAGCCGGAATCGAAACCGGGATCAGTCGTGACGGCGTTTCGAGAATATGTACGGTCTACGGTTTTCACAGTTTCCGTCATAGTTTCGTATCGCTTTGCGCTGCGAACGGAATTCCGATGAATGTCGTGATGGAACTTGTCGGACACAGGTCGGTCATGGTGCATGAAATCTACCAGCATGCGAGTGCGGAACAAAAAATCAAGGCGATAAATGTGATCGAAAGGGAGTTTAAGGAAGGGAAATAGCGTTCGGTGGAGTAGGGAATTTAGGGAATCTAGGGAATCTAGGGAGTCTAGGGAGTCTAGGGAGTCTAGGGAGTCTAGGGAATCTAGGGAGTCTAGGGAGTCTAGGGAATCTAGGGAGTCTAGGGAATCTAGGGAGTTTAGCGGTAGAGACGTCATAATATGGCGTCTCTACGTCCCCTCGCCACACTGGAGAGGGGAATAAAAGGGGTGAGGTTTTTATTCTTCTGAGTCTTCTTTCGGTTCTTCAGGAAATTCAACCGGATTTTCCGAATTTTCAAGAACATCGTTTATGTCGCCTGATTCCGGCTGCAGGTCTTCGGGGTCAATGATTTTGGTAACTGATACGACAAGTTCGCCGTTTTCGACTTTGAAGAGTCTGACGCCTTTTGTGTTTCTGCCGATCACGCTGATTCCGCTGACCGGGATGCGGATCGCCTGACCGTTCGAAGTGATGAGCATTGCCTCGTCGTTCTGGTTGACTTTGAGAACGCCGACGACGTATCCGTTTTCTTCGGAAGTCTTGATCGTGATGATGCCTTTGCCGCCTCTCGACTGAAGCCTGTAATCTTCGACCGGAGTGCGTTTTCCGATACCTTTGTCGGTGATTGAAAGGAGCGTCGTTCCTTCTTCGATTACATCCATCGTGACGACTTCATCGTCGCTGTTGATCCTGATACCGCGGACACCTGCTGCAACACGGCCCATAGCTCTGACATCGTTTTCGTTGAAGCGGATGCTGAGGCCTTTCTTCGTTGCGAGAACGACATCGTCGTTTCCTTTCGTGATCTTGACTTCGATAAGCTCGTCACCTTCGTTGAGTTTAATCGCCTTTTTGCCGTTCGTGCGCTGGGTCTTGTATTCCATGATGTCGGTCTTCTTGACGGTTCCGTTCCTGGTTCCCATCATTATGAATTCACCGTCAACGAACTCTTTGATAGGAAGAACGGCAGCGATTTTTTCGTCCTTTTCGATGTTGACGAGGTTGATTATCGGTTTGCCTCTGCTGTTTCTTGCCGCTTCCGGAAGCTGGTGGACTTTGATCCAGTAAACTTTACCGTAGGAAGTGAAGAGAAGGAGAAGGGTGTGGCTGCTTGCTACGAAAATGTTCTTGACGTAGTCGTTTTCCTTCGGATTTATCGCGTTGATGCCCTTGCCGCCGCGTTTCTGCTTGCGGTAGAGGTCAAGCGGAGTGCGTTTGATGTAGTTTTCTGTCGTGAGAGTTACGACCATGTCATCGTCCGCGATAAGGTCTTCGATGTCGATGTCGCCGTCGTAGTTGACGATGTCAGTCTTTCTCTCGTCTCCGTATTTCTCCTTGATCTCCTTGAGCTCGTCCTTGATTACGCCGAAAAGAACGTGTTCATTCGCAAGGATCTCTTTGTACCATTCGATCTTCTTGTAGAGTTCTTCGAGTTCGGCGATGATCTTGTCTCTTTCAAGTCCTGTAAGTCTGCTCAGTTTCATGTCTAAGATGGCGTTCGCCTGAAGCTTCGAAAGCTCGAATCTTTCCATAAGTCTTGCTCTCGCGTCATCTGTCGAAGCAGACGATCTGATTATGTGGACGACTTCGTCGATGTTGTCGATCGCGATCTTCAGACCTTCCAAAATGTGAGCGCGTTTTTCGGCTTCGGCAAGTTCGAAACGTGTTCTTCTCGTTACGACATCCTTCCTGTGAAGAATGAAGTAGTGGAGCGCGTCCTTGAGATTTATCGTCTTCGGGATTCCGTTGCAGATCGCGAGCATGTTGATGCCGAAGGAGACCTGAAGCTGCGTCATTTTGAAAAGCTGATTCAAGAGAATGTTCGGGTCTGCATCCTTCTTGAGCTCGATGACGACTCTGATTTTCTCGCGTCTTCCCGACTCGTCGCGGATGTCGTGGATACCTTCGAGTTTCTTTTCCTTAACGAGTTCGGCGATCTGTATTATCATGTTCGCCTTGTTTACCTGATAAGGAATTTCGTGGATGATTATGCGGTCACGTGCACCGTTCTGGCCAAGTTCAATCGTTGCTTTCGAGCGGATCTTGATTATGCCTTTACCCGTTTCGTAAGCCGCTCTGATGCCAGCTTTGCCGAGGATCGAACCGCCTGTCGGGAAGTCCGGACCGGTAATGAATTCCATAAGTTCCGGAATGTCTGCGTCCGGATTGTCGATAAGGTGGATCGTCGCGTTTACAGCCTCGGTGATATTGTGCGGCGGGATGTTGCTTGCCATACCGACTGCGATACCGCTTGTTCCGTTGACAAGAAGTTCCGGGATCTTCGTCGGCATAACTTCGGGTTCCTGCAAACTGCCGTCGTAGTTGTCTCGCATATTGACGGTGTCCTTGTCGAGATCGGCCATGATCTCGCCTGCGATCTTCGCCATTCTTGCCTCGGTGTACCTCATTGCAGCCGCGCCGTCGCCGTCGACCGAGCCGAAGTTGCCCTGTCCGTCAACGAGAGTGTAGCGCATCGAGAAATCCTGAGCCATTCTGACAAGTGTCTGGTAAACAGCCTGGTCGCCGTGCGGATGGTATTTACCGATGACGTCGCCGACGATCCTCGCAGACTTCTTGTAAGCCGCGTTGTAGGTGTTTCCGAGTTCCTTCATCGCGAAGAGGACCCTGCGGTGAACAGGTTTCAGACCGTCTCTGACATCGGGCAGCGACCTGTCGGTGATGACGCTCATAGCATAGTCGATGAACGCCGTTTTCATGGAGTGTTCGATCGCGATATCTTTGATTTTGCCGTGTATCAATTCGTCCATTGCCATTGTTTCCTCCGTTAAATGTCGATCGTTGCGTTAAGGGCGTTCTCTTCGATGAACTTTCTTCTCGGTTCGACGTTTTCGCCCATGAGGATGTCGAACATTCTGTTGGCTTCAGCCGCGTCTTCCGAAGTGACTCTGAGAAGGACCCTGTTTTCTGGGCTCATCGTCGTTTCCCAGAGCTGTTCGGGGTTCATTTCACCGAGACCTTTGTAACGCTGGATCTTCTGACCTTCCTTAGCGATGTTGAGGACTGTGTTGAGGAGTTCTCTCCAGCCGTTGACTTCGGTCGATTCCTCTTTCGCGACGTTTTTGATCTCGTATTTCTGCGAGCCGTAAGCCATCATCTTTTCACGAAGTTCGTTGATGAGTGTGATCTCGGAATTGTGTGTATATTTCTGGTCGATCACGCTGACTTTCTCAACACCGAGAGTCGTCGTGTAGATCTTCATCTTGAATTCGCCCTGGACGCGCTGGTTTTCCTCAAGTTCCATTCTGAACGGAGCTTTCTGCGGGAAATTCTGTTCCATGTAGTTTTTGATGGTTTCCCATTTTTCCCAGAGGTTCGTCTCTGATTTGAAGTCGTCTTCGACAAGAGTGGTAGTTGCCGCAATCGATTCGACGATCGCCGAGTCGTAGATAAATTCCGTTTTTGCAAGGTTTGCGTTGAGATCAACAAGAAGCTCGACATATTTTTTGAGCCCCGCTTCGTCAAGTTCGGTGTCGCCGATTTTCAGCGTAAGTCCCTGAATGCCTGTATCGATAAGGTAATCCTGGAATTCCTTCTCGTCCTTGACGTAGGTTATCTTCTTGTTTTTCGTGATGCCGTAAAGCGGCGGCTGAGCGACATAGAGATAACCTCTTTCGATGACTTCCGGCATGTGGCGGTAGAAAAGGGTGAGGATAAGAGTCATGATGTG
>Ga0310696_10000310_pt1 | contig 81284 bp, 77 predicted proteins | sample AusTroGonzalo_MG_4_FD_203885 | JGI IMG/M metagenome (GOLD analysis project Ga0310696, IMG submission 203885) | Bovine rumen microbial communities from tropical cattle in Woodstock, Queensland, Australia - Gonzalo_02 (v2) (version 2) | ecosystem: Host-associated > Mammals > Digestive system >...
ATGGGCGATGACCGCACAGGATGTCCTGTGGCGGCGCACCAAGGTCGGCCTGCATGTCACCGCCGCAGAAACCGACGCCCTCGAAACCTTCATGGCCAAAACCGTCCTGCGCCGAGCGCAATAGCAGGTGGCGGCTGGCCGTGAGGCCAGCCCATTCAGTGGCGTGTAAGCGGTTGTGAATGCGCGTTTTATTTTCACTTTACATTCCTTGCCTTCGCGTTTGGTTTCGGTTATCGTTTCATCAACGACAAATGATCGCTTAGACAGCGGCTGTATCCGGTGGAACGCTAGAGTTGGGGTGGCACGTGCAAGCACGTCCTTACGGGCTCATTGTTTTCGGAGTTGATCTCGACGGCTGCGGCGTTGCCCAGCCCGCCGTGGACACGGCGTTTTGCGGGGTATCCGATAGCAGGATCTGGCGTTTCTCCGATCGCGAGCCTGCCGGACCAGCGTGCACGCCGTCACTTCTTTTGAGCATGGCCGCCAGTCCAAAACGCGCCGCTTGCCGCGGCGCAATGGCTGTTCAAAACCTTGTTTTCAATTCACCATCCGACATCCAAACCAAGGGGATCGCAATCCGTCTGGGGAGCCGGGAGGCTTGCGGTTGCGATCTCTGGCCGAGCCGAAACACCACACCGAACGCAAGAGAAGAAACAGGAGGAAAGTATGACGAAATATGTTGGATCCATTGATCAGGGCACAACCAGTTCCCGCTTCATCATCTTTGATCGAAAGGGTACTGTTATTGCCGTCGATCAAAAGGAACACGAGCAGATATTTCCCAAACCCGGCTGGGTTGAACACAACGCGATCGAGATCTGGCGCAACACGATGAGCGTCGTTGCCGGTGCGCTCAAGAAAGCCAAGCTTTCCGCATCGGATCTGGTCTCGGTCGGTATCACCAACCAGCGCGAAACAAGTGTTCTCTGGGACAAGAAGACAGGCGCGCCGCTGCACAATGCCGTGGTCTGGATGGATACCCGTACGGACCAGCTCGTCGGCCGCTACGCGAAGGACGGCGGCAAGGATCGGCTGCGCGAAAAGACAGGTCTGCCGCTTGCGACCTATTTTTCCGGATTGAAGCTGCATTGGCTTCTCGACAACGTGCCCGGCGCGCGCGCCAAGGCTGAGGCAGGAGAGGTGCTTTTCGGCAATATCGATACCTGGCTGGTCTGGAACCTCACCGGCGGCGCCGATGGCGGCATTCACATCACGGATGTGACGAATGCCTCCCGTACGCAGCTGATGAACCTCAAGACCCTGGATTGGGATGACGAGATTCTCAAGCTCTTCAACATTCCGCGCGCCTGCCTGCCGACCATCCGCTCTTCGAGTGAAGTCTATGGCGAGATCAAGGCTGCGCCGCTCCAGGGCGTGCCCGTCGCCGGCATTCTCGGCGATCAGCAGGCGGCATTGTTCGGCCAGGCATGCCTCAATCCGGGTGAAGCCAAGAATACCTATGGTACCGGCTGCTTCATGCTGATGAATACGGGTGAAAAGCTCGTTCCATCGACCTTCGGCCTGCTGACGACGGTCGGCTACAAGCTCGGGGACAAGAAGGCGGTTTATGCCCTCGAAGGTTCCATCGCCATCACCGGCGCCCTCGTGCAATGGCTGCGTGACAACCTCGGCATCATTCAGACAAGCCCCGACGTCGAAGCTTTGGCCCGGACGGTGGAAGACAATGGCGACGTATATTTTGTCCCGGCGTTTTCCGGTCTTTATGCGCCGCATTGGAAGGACAGCGCCCGCGGCGTCATTGCCGGCCTGACACGTTTTGCCAACAAGGGACACATTGCCCGTGCGGCGCTCGAGGCCAGCGCCTACCAGGTGCGCGAAGTGCTCGACGCCATGGTCAAGGACTCCAAGGTCGAGATCAAGGAACTGCGCACGGATGGCGGCATGACCGTCAATGAATTGCTGATGCAGTTCCAGTCGGACATTCTCGACGTGCCGGTCGTGCGCCCGAAGGTCATCGAGACCACGGCTTTGGGTGCGGCCTACGCGGCCGGTCTCGCCGTCGGTTACTGGAAATCCACCAATGACATCGTGGAAAACTGGGGTGTCGACAAGCGTTGGCATCCGGCCATGTCAAAGGCCGAGCGTACCAAGCTCTTTGCTGCCTGGAACAAGGCTGTAACCCGTTCGCTTGACTGGGTGGATTAATACATCGTCAATTGGGGGAGCTGCGCTCGTCGCAGCTCCCTTTGTTCCGTTCATCATCATTTTTAGGAGGAGGAGACTATGCATACACCATTTATCGGTGAACTATTGGGGACGATGATGCTCATCATTCTCGGCGACGGCGTCGTTGCCGGTGTTTTGCTGCAGGGTTCGAAGGCGCAGAATGCGGGCTGGGTGGCAATCACCGCTGGCTGGGCATTTGCGGTGCTCGCGGGCGTGTTTGTCGCCACATCGACAGGCAGCCCCGACGCGCACATCAATCCGGCAGTGACAATCGGTTTTGCTGTTGTATCGGGCGATTATTCGAAGATCGCGTCCTATATTCCGGCGCAGCTGATTGGTGCTTTCCTCGGCGGGGTCATCGTCTGGCTGCAATATCTGCCGCATTGGGCGAAAACATCGGACGCCGGCCTGAAACTTGCAGTTTTCTGCACGGGACCGGCCATTCGGAATACGGGGGCAAACCTTATCAGTGAAATCATCGGCACCTTCGTGCTGGTCTTCGTCATTGCCGCCATCTTCTCGAAAGCGGTTGCAGGCGCCGGCATCACCCCGGCCATCGGACCTTACATGGTTGCCATGCTGGTCTGGGCCATCGGCCTGTCGCTCGGCGGAACCACCGGTTACGCCATCAATCCGGCCCGCGATCTTGGACCGCGTATTGCCCACGCCGTGCTGCCGATCTCCGGCAAGGGCGGCTCCGATTGGGGCTATTCGTGGATTCCGGTGGTCGGTCCTATCGTTGGTGCTATCATTGCTGCGTTCTTCATCAAGGCCCTGATTTAACCCAAGGAGGCTGGCATGAAAAAGCTGATCAACGCTCCCGACGCTGTCGTGGAGGAAGCTCTGGACGGCATGACTGCCGCCCATGGCGATCTGATCCGAGTCCACCGCAACCCCAATTTCATCACGCGGGCCGATGCGCCCGTTCGGGGAAAAACCGCCCTCCTTTCGGGGGGCGGCAGCGGTCATGAACCCATGCATGGCGGCTTTGTCGGCCGGGGCATGCTCGATGCAGCGTGTCCGGGAGCGGTCTTCACCAGCCCGACCCCGGACCAGATGCTGGAAGCATCAAAGGCGGTCAACGGCGGCGCAGGCATTCTTCACATCGTCAAGAACTACACCGGCGATGTGATGAATTTCGAAATGGCCGCCGATCTTGCCCGGGCTGAAGGCATCGATGTCGAGAGTGTTGTCATCGACGATGACGTGGCGGTGAAGGACTCGACATGGACCGCCGGCCGGCGCGGCGTTGCCACGACGGTTCTGGCGGAAAAGATATGCGGCGGTGCCGCAGAAGCCAGGATGCCGCTCGCACCGGTGGCCGATCTTTGCCGCAGGGTCAATGCCAACGGCCGCTCCATGGGCATGGCATTGTCGGCCTGCACCGTGCCGCATGCGGGCAAGCCATCCTTCATCCTGCAGGAGGATGAGATGGAAATCGGTATCGGCATTCATGGCGAGCCGGGCCGGCACCGGGTGAAGCTGGAGAGTGCGGATCGCGTGGCGGAAATGCTGCTCGAGCCCATTCTCGAGGACCTGCCTTTCAAGAGCGGCGACAATGTGCTTCTCTTCGTCAATGGCATGGGGGGAACGCCGCAGATCGAACTGTATATCGTCTATCGCAAGGCATATGAGATCGCGGCGAAACACGGGCTGAAAGTCGTCCGCAATCTTGTCGGGTCCTATGTCACCAGTCTGGAAATGGCGGGATGCTCGATCACCCTGCTGAAGCTGGACGATGAAATGGTGAAGTTCTGGGACGCTCCGGTGGTCACGCCATCGCTGCGCTGGGGCGCCTGACATGATCGGCTGAAGCCCTCTGTCCGGGCTTCGGCCAAGCTGTGAAATCAAGTCCCATCCCGTTCGCGGGGTGGGACCATTGTTGTCAAAATCTATCCGGGAGATACTCAAATGGATGTGCTGTCCGTCGCAACGCTTGTCACGTGGATCAACCGTGCTGCCGATGTCTATGAGCGTGAAAAGGCCTATCTGACGGAACTCGATGCGCCGATTGGCGATAGCGATCACGGTGAGAACATGGCCCGCGGCTTCCTCGCGGTCAAAGCCAAACTGGCGGATCAGTCATTCCCGGATGCCGCTGCGGTCTTCAAGACGGCGGCGATGACATTGCTCTCGACCGTAGGCGGCGCCAGCGGTCCGCTCTATTCGACATTTTTTCTCAGCGCTGCGGTGAAGGCGACGGGCAAGGCTGATCTCACCCTTGCCGACTGGACGGCCTGCCTGGAAGCCGCCCTTGCCGGCATCGTACAGCGCGGCAAGGCGGCGCTGGGCGACAAGACCATGATCGATGCGCTGTCTCCTGCCGCCGATGCGCTGAAGCAGGCCGCCGGCAAGCCGCTCGCCGAAGCGCTGGCCCTGAGCGCGGCGGCAGCCGAAACCGGCATGAAGGCAACCATTCCGCTCGTGGCACACAAGGGCCGAGCGAGTTATCTCGGAGACCGCAGCGTGGGGCATCAGGATCCCGGCGCGACGTCCACCCATTACCTGCTTAAAGCACTCGCTGATGTTGCCGCAGCATGAGCGGCGCGTCTGATCACGTCGCGCTCATCCTCGTTTCGCATTCCCGCATGCTTGCCGAGGGTGTCGCCGCGCTGGCGCGGCAGATGACCGGGGATACGGTCACGATCATCTGCGCCGCCGGAATGGGTGACAATGGTGACGAGATCGGCACCGACGCCATGCGAATTCTCGAAGCCTTGACCGAGGCGGACCATCCGGCAGGCTGTCTCGTGCTCATGGATCTCGGCAGCGCACTTCTGTCGGCGGAGATGGCGCTGGACCTGACCGAGGGCGACCAGCGCACGCGTGTGATTTTATCGGCGGCGCCGTTTGTCGAAGGTGCCATCGCGGCTGCGGTGGCAGCAGGGCAGGGCCTGCCGCGCGCGGAGGTCGAACGTCAGGCGGTGCAGGCGCTGCGGCCCAAGATCGAGCAGCTGGGCGGTGAGGTGTCGTCCGCGCCGGAGGCCGCACCGGCAGATACCGGCGCGCCCGATGCCACGGCGGAGGCGGTCATTCCGGATCCGCATGGTCTGCATGCTCGCCCCGCCGCGCAGGTTGCGGCACTGGCTGCAAAATTCAAATCGCAGATCGGCATTGCCCGGGCGGACGGCAACAAATCAGCCGCTTCGGCGGTCAGCATGATCGACCTCATGACGCTTGGCGTGCGGCAAGGCGATCGCCTCATCATCACGGCGAGCGGTGCGGATGCACAAGAGGCCGTATCCGCCATGCGCGACCTGATCCAGAGCCTGGCAGGCAAGGCCGACCCTGCAGCAGCACCGGCGCAAGTCGTTGCAAAAGGCAATGCGACACCCGTTTCTCCGGGGATCGCCGTTGGACCGCTGACTGTTCTCAAGCGCCCCGTGCTCGAGGTGTCGAACGCATCCATTGCCGATCCGCAGGCCGAAATTGCCCGTCTGGATGCTGTCATTGCTTCCGTCGGCGAAACCCTGGGCAAGACGCATGGCATGGCGGGAGACATCGCGGCTGTTCAAATCGGACTTCTGGCCGAGCCTGGACTCATTCCCGCGGCCCGGACCAAAATCACCGATGAAAAATTGAATGCAACCGCGGCGGTTTCGGCGGTCTTTGACAAGGCGGCACTGGCATATCGCAGCCTTGAGGATGCCTATCTGCGTGCGCGCGAAGCCGATCTGCTCGATCTGCGCGATACAATTATCGCGGCGTTGCTCGGCCGTGCGGCGTTTGAACTGCCGGCCGGGCCGCCAGCCATCCTGCTTGCGGACGAGTTGCCGCCGTCCGTAGCCCTTGTTCTCGATCCCGCTCAGGTTCTGGGTGTGATCGAGCGGCGCGGCGGCGCGACATCGCATGCGGCAATCCTGTTGCGCGGAGCCGGTATTCCGGCCATCGCCAATGCCGGGGCACTTGTTCCGGCGGATGCGGCAACCGTTGCATTCGATGGCGCCACCGGTGCTGTTCTGTTCGATCCGACACCCGAACAAAGCGCACCGTTCGTCAAGGCGCGCGATGAAGAAAAGCTGGATGCTTCCGGCTCCCCCCTGATTGACGGCAGCATCGAAATGCGGGACGGGCGCCGAATTGAGCTGTGGGCCAATGTTGTCGGCGTTGGCGATGCCAAGGCTGCAGTGAAGGCCGGTGCGTTGGGCATCGGTCTGCTGCGCACGGAGATGATGTTCCTGGACCGGCAGGAGGCCCCCGGTGAAATCGAGCAGATGCGCGAACTCAAAGCGATCTTCGACGTATTCGCGGGCAAGCCGATTGTCGTGCGCACGCTGGACGCCGGAGGGGACAAGCCGGTTCCCTATATGAACATGCCCGAAGAGGCCAATCCGTTCCTCGGTGTGCGTGGCCTGCGTCTTTCCCTCGCGGAACCGGCAATCTTCCAGACGCAGCTGCGTGCGATCCTGCGCGCTGCCGCCGGGCACGATGTGCGGATCATGCTGCCCATGGTGACGCAGGTCGACGAACTGCACGCGGCGCGCCGCGCACTGGACGAGGCACATGTGGCGCTCGATGCTGCAAAAATCGATCATCGCTGGCCGATTGATCTCGGCATCATGGTTGAGGTGCCGGCTGCCGCGCTGACGGCGAAACAGTTTGCGCATGCGGCGGATTTCTTTTCCATCGGCACCAACGATCTGACCCAGTACACCCTTGCAGCGGAACGGGGCAATCCACGGCTTGGCACCTTTGCCGATGCGGCCCATCCGGCCGTGCTTTCGCTCATCCGCGATATTGTCGAAGCGGCGGGAGCGACCAATATTCCGGTTTCCGTCTGCGGTGAAGCCGCAGGCGATCCCGATGCAGCCCTTCTTCTTGTTGCGTCCGGCGTGACCAAGCTCAGCATGGGGGCGGCATCCCTGCCGCGTGTGGCAAAGCGATTGCGCGGAACAGAGGCAAACCTGCGGGGTCTGCGGGACCGCTGGCAGGATGCTGCTTCAGCGGCCGATGTGCGGCAGATCCTTTCGGATGGCGAAACCGGCGATCAGCGTTCGACGAAACGGGCTTGAACCATTCAGTGATGCCCGCCTGAAGCCTGGCTCGTTTCAGGTTTCCGGATGAAGAACGCTGCGACAACGGCACCCAGCGAGATAATCGCTCCGCAGAGAAAAGCGGTTTTGATGCCGCTGGTGGTGGCGGTCAGAATATCGGCCCCGCCCGCAGCAAGGCTCGCCGAACGCAAGGTCATGATGGCGACAAACAGCGCCGTTCCCGCCGCGCCGGCCACCTGCTGGGTGGTGCCGATCATGGCGCTGCCATGGGAATAAAGCTGTGGCGGCAATGAACCGAGGCTGACCGTGAACAGCGGCGTGAACATGAGCGCGAGGCCGATGCTCAGCACGATATGCGCAATCAAAAGGACCCAGAAGGGCGTGTCCTGCTGCACGAAGACCAGACCCCACAGCACCAGGCTCAAGACGATGGCGCCGGGGATGATCAGCGGTTTCGGTCCGTACTTGTCGAAGAGGCTGCCGACAGTGGGCGCGCAAAGACCCATGATCAAGCCGCCCGGCAACATCAGCAATCCGGTCTCCAGCGTGGAAAGCCCAAGGACGTTCTGCAGATAGAGCGGCAGCAGGATGAAAACGCCGAACATCGACATCATCAGGATCGCCATCATCGCGGTCGAAATCGCGAATGTCGGTATGGTCAATGTGCGCAGGTCGAGCAGGGCCCGCTCCTGCTTTTGCAGCTGCAGCTGGCGCAGGACGAAAACTGCGATGACCACCGCTCCCAGCACGAGCGGGAACCAGGGCGATACGGCCGGGGTATGGATGGCGGCTTCACCCAAACCGCTGAGGCCATAGACGAAACTGCCGAAGCCGATGGCCGAGAGAAAGATGGAGAGGATATCGATCGGCGCCTTGATCGGAATCGTTACATTGCGCATGCGCAGGGTGCCGAGGGCCAGCGCCAGCAGCGAGATCGGCAGGACCAGCAGAAACAGCCAGCGCCAGTCGAGCGCGGAAAGGATCAGCCCGGAAATGGTCGGTCCGATGGCCGGGGCCACGGAAATGACAATGGAGATGTTGCCCATGGTCTTGCCTCGCGTTTCCGGCGGCACGAGATTCATGATCGTGGTCATGAGCAATGGCATCATCACCGCGGTGCCGGACGCCTGGACGATCCGTCCGACGACCAGCTCGGGGAAACCCGGCGCCAGCGCGCATACCAATGTGCCGGTGCTGAACAGCGACATGGCCAGAATGAACACCTGCCGCGTATGCAGCCGCTGCAGCAGAAAGCCGGTGATCGGGATCACCACGGCCATGGTCAGCATGAACGCCGTGGTCAGCCACTGGGCAGCACTCGCGGTTATCTTCAGGTCCGCCATCAAATGCGGCAGCGCCACGCCCATGATGGTTTCATTGAGAATGACGACAAATGCCGACACCAGGAGCAAGGCAATGACAAGCCTGTTGCGGGCGCTATGGTCTTGCGCGGGAGACGCAGACGACGTCCCATCGGCATAGGTCGGTGTATCATGGGTCATGGAGCTGCCTTGATTTGATATGGAATCTGGGTAGGCCCGGTTTGTCCGGCAACAGAAGCGCTTGATGCGTCTCATCTGTGATGACGAACCATCACGGGAGATTTCGACGGGTGCGATGGATTATTGTGAAATGTACATCGGCAAAGCGAGGCTCAGCATTGAACGAGGCATCGGAACAAATTCCTTGCGGACTCAAACGCGACTCATGGGAACAAGCATTCTCATTTGATTGCCCATAATGCAATAGAACGAATTCTGACAGACATAAATATTTGATATCATATTCCCGAACCAGCCGCTTCGCGCCTCCGGCGGATATGTGTGTCTTCATGTGCGGCTTTAGGAATTGATTTTCACCAATGAAATTGAAATTATAGCGATATATTAAATAGATGTCGCATTTTCATGATAAATTAAATAATGAAACCGTGCGCTTACCAATGTAAGCGCACGGTTCGCGTTTGTGCTGGAACCAACTATTTTGCGAGTTTATCCCAGCCATCGGCAATCGCCTTGATCGCGCCGGAGAAGCTGGTCAAATTGGTTGGAAAACGCACTTTCTCATAGGCGCTGGCCGGCAGCATCTTCGTCTTCACGTCGTCTGGCAGCGCGATGTCCCGGGTCGGATGGGCATAGCCCTGGGCGAGGAGCAGCTGTCCTTCATCGGAGAACAGATAGTCGATGGCAACCTTTGCCGCGTTCGGGTGCGGCGCGACCGAACTGATGTACTGGGCAAACAGCATTCCAACGGTACCGTCGGCGGGAATGATGACCTTGAGCGGCAAGCCGGTCGCATCGCGCTTGGCAAAGCCGTCGAAGTCGTAGACCAGGGAAATCGGGCATTCGCCCTTTTGCACGGAGCCAACATTCAGGACAACGCCGTTGCGCAGGTTGCCACTGTCGCGCAGTGTTTTGAACCAGTCGAGGCCGGGCTGCACATTGGCCTCGCTGCCGCCATTGGCATAGGCTGCGGCAAGGACGGAGGCTGTTGCGTAGGTCGAGATGCGCGGATCGCGGCTGCAGACCATGTCTTTGTATTGCGGCTTGAGCAGGTCATTCCAGGTCTGCGGCAGCTCCTTCACCTTGTCCGTGTTGACGAGGAAAGCGATGGCGCCCCAATAGGATGCGGCCCAACGGCCTTCGGGGTCCTTGTATTGCGGCTTTATGCTGTCCCACGAGGTATTCTTGTAACTGGCTGCCAGGCCGTTCTCCAGCAGACGCGCGGTGAAATCGTAGCCGATATCGGCAATATCCATGACCGGTGCATCCTTCTCCGCGAGAAGGTGCGTTATCTGTTCCGCCGATGTCATGTCGGTATCGACATGCTTGAGCGCGTATTTGCTTTCAATATTGGCGAAGATGGTACCGAGATTGACCCAGTCGTCCGACATGCCATAGCTGACATATTGGCCTTCCTTCTTGGCGGCGGCGAGCTTGTCGTCGGCCATCGCCGGCAGAAGCTGGGCGTTGAAGACGGCAGCGCCGATGATCATGGTAACGAGTTTCTTGGTCATGGTTTTCTCCAGAGGCGGGTTTGTTCGATACACGCCGCTCCCGCTTGCGGCGTGCATGTCGGTGTTTGCGTTCAGTGCGGGGTATCGGCTCTCGCGTTCTGGCGAACCCGTGTTGCACTCCACAGGATGGCAAGCGAAATGAGCCAGGCGAATGCAAAGCTCATGAAGGCAAGGGCGCTTGCCTGCCGGGCATCGGAACGCGTGAATTCGACGAGATAGATCGGAAAGGTCTTGAAGCGCGTGCCGGTCAGCAGATTGGCAAGGACGAACTCGGCGAAGGCCGTGGAAAAGACCAGCAGGCTGCCGTTGACAATGCCAGGCGCGATGTTGGGCACGATAACCCGCAGCAAAACCTGCGCGGGGTTGGCACCAAGGCTTTGGGCCGCCTCTGAAAGCCTGTTCGTGTCCACGCTTTCAAGGGCATTCATCACCGCGCGGTACATGAACGGCAGCGTGATGATGACATAGGCCGCGATCAGAAGATTGGGCGTGTTGATGAGGGGGAGCGGCAGCTTTGAATAGAGGCGGATGAGAGCAAGCGCCAGCACCACCCCCGACAGGGAAAAGGGTACGAGCGACAAAAATTCGAGCCATGGCTTGGCCCGCGGCATGCGCGCATGGACCAGATAGGCCGCTGGCACCACAAGGATCAGCGAAACCAGGACGGACAGTGCGGAAAGCCAGAGCGAATTCAACAGCGTATCGAGGAACGCCGAGCGCGATGAAACCTTGATCCACCAGTTCAGCGTCAGTCCTTCCGGCCACAGGGTCCGGTCCCAGCGGGTTGCGACGGAAAACAGTGCCGTTGCGATGACCGGGACGACCATGAACGCGATGAAGGAACCGATGACCGGCGCCCGCCATGTGAGGGATTTCATGGTCATGCGGCGTGCCTCATGCGGCGCATGAAATGCTGATAGGCAACGAGGCAGCTTCCCATGACAAGCAGCGAAAGAACCGCAAGCGCATCAGCCAGTGCCGGGTCAAGCTTCACCTCGCCGCGCACGAGGGCGGCGATCTGCACAGGGATGATATTGACGTCGGAACCGGTAAGGGTCCACGCGGTCGCATAGGCGCCGAAGGCATTGGCGAACAACAGGAAAAAACTTGCCAGCATGGCCGGCGCGAGAATGGGCAGTCCGATGCCGGTCCAATATTGCAGGCCGGAAGCGCCGAGGCATTCCGCTGCTTCCCGCCACTCCCGTCGCAGCCCCTTCAGCGCGGGGATGACGAGCAAAATGGCCAGTGGCAGCTGGAAATAGAGGTAAGCAATACCCAGGCCGCTGATCGAATAGATCCGGAAACCGGGATAGAGGTCGATACCGGCATAGCCCAGGAGGATCGTGATGAAGCCGGTTGAGCCAAGCGTGATGACAAAGGCAAAGGCAAGCGGGGCACCGCCGAAGTTTGCCGTGACATTGGCAAGGGCGGTCAGCGACAGCCGGACGGTGGCGTTGGAGGATGTGGCAATGGCATAGGCGATGATCGTCCCCAAAAGAGTCCCGCCCAGGGCCGTTGCGAGCGACAATTGCAGGCTGTTGGCGAAGGCTGTGGCGATGGATGGCGTCAATGCCCGCGCAAAATTGCCCAGCAGCAAGCCGTCCGGCCCGCTCAAACTCGATTTCACCAGCATGAGGACCGGCAGGATTTCGAAGGCGCTGACGAACGCCAGCAGCGGCAGAAGGCCCAACCAGGTGCGGTTGAGGTTTCCCAACCCAATCCTCTTCACGGCAGCACCACCACCGTGCCGTCACGCGCCACGATGACGTCGCCGTCAAACACGGAACTAACCTGCCGCGCCACTTCGTCGTCATCCGTATCCGGATAGAGATGTGTGAGCAGCACGCGTTTTACCCCGGCAGACGCTGCGAGGCGGCCAACGCCATCGGCCGTGAGATGATCCGCCGTGACAAAACCTGTGGGGAAGGAGCACTCGCAGGCGAAAAGGTCTGCCTTGGGGGCCAGTCCGGCAAGAGCGGCGCTTTCGATTGCATCGCCGGAATAAACAAAGACCCGGTCATTGGCTTCGAGCCGGAATGCCAGGCTGTTGTCCGTATGGCCGGTCAGGGCTGTTTCGATGACGAAGCCGGGAAAATCATGCCGGCCGGCAGTCAATTCGACGATATTCAGTTCGTAGTTTTCCGGCACCGTGCCGTCGAACAGGTTCATGATGCCGGCAACGAAATCGCTCAAACCCTTGCAGCCCATGAGGGTGAGGGGTGTCGTGCGGGTCCATCCGGGTGTGGCATTGAATGCCTGCAGCAAGGCGATGAGATCGAGCACATGGTCGGAATGCAGGTGGGAGATAAAAACCTTGTCGAGGTCGCGGTAGCTGAACCCTGCCGAATGCAGGCGCGCCAGCGTTCCCGCACCCATATCAAACAACAGCCGCTCTTCGGCGATATCAACGAGGTAGCCGGATGGGCTGCGGTTGGCGCAGGGAAGGACGGTGCCTGCTCCGAGTACTGTCACGTGCATGATTCATTCCTGGTAGCATCCTGTCCTTGGCACAAAGAGGTTGCTTGGATAGGATTTGTTTTTTATTACGAAACAGTGTTTACTATTAACACGTGTCTGTTTAATGACAGGTAGGAGGAATTGTGCGCAATGGCTGAAGATCTCTACCGGGTACAGAGCGTGGGACGAGCGCTCGATATCGTCGACAAGATTGCGGGTTCGGGGCGGGAGGGCGCGCGTCTGACTGACCTTGCGCGGGATGTCGGCATCACGAAAGCAGCGGCCTATGCCATTCTGCTGACGCTGAAGGCACGCGGCATCGTGACGGATGTGGGTGAGGGGATGACGCGGCGCTACCTGCTCGGCCTTGCCCTGGTGCGCCTGGGGGATCTGGCCATCAGCGGAACGGGGATCGCCGACGTTGCAATGCCGGTACTGCGCCAGTTGACACAGTCGATAGGCATCACCTCGCGCGTTGCCATCTGGGACGAGGACGCAGCCGTGGTGATCGGCAGGGCCGATGCGCCCGATGCCATTCGATTCGAAGCGGCGCTTGGCCGGCGCGAACGGCCGCATTGTTCGGCAGTCGGCAAGATCTTTCTGGCGGCCATGGCGCGCGAAGATGCGGTGACCATTCTGGAGCGTGTCGGATACCCCGCGCGCACCGCCAAGACGCTCAGCTCGATACCGGCATTGAGCGCCGCGCTCGATCTCGTGACCGAGCGGCATTATGCGATTGATGACGAGGAAGATCACGAAGGCGTGGTCTGCGTCGCTGCCGGTGTCTTCGGACATGATGGAGCGGCCGTGGGGGCGATCAGCGTGACGACTTTGAAACAGCTGCTGCCGGATGCCGCCGTACCGGCGATGGCGCGATCGCTCATCGAACATGCCGACCGTATTGCCGCGGCACTGGGCGGCCTGCCGTCTGCCACGGCCTGGCGCATGAAATCACGGGCAGGCACGGCAAAACCATGAATGTTTCCATGAGCGATGCGGCGCTTTCCGCACGTTACGATTTCGCTGTTTCATTGGCGCAGCAGGCGGGTGCGGTTGCCATGCGCCACTTCCGCAGGGCAGACGGTCTCGGGATCATCGAGAAGGGGCCGCAGGACCTGGTCACCACAGCGGATCACGCAATCGATGCTCTCATCCGCAATGCGATCCAAAGCCGATTTCCGGATGACGGCATTCTGACCGAGGAGTCCGGGGGAGACATCAGCGCGCAGGTGTGGGTTGTCGATCCCATCGACGGCACGGGGAATTTTGCCCGCGGCATCGCCGGCTTTGCCATCTCAATTGCTTTCTGCCTCAATGGCGATACGCGGATCGGCGTGGTGTTTGATCCCGTGGCTGAGGAATTGTTCGTTGCGCGCCGTGGCCGTGGGGCGTTCTGCAATGGCGAGCGCATGCGGGTGAGCACAACCGCGACGATGGGGCGGGCGGCGGTTGAAGCGGGCTATTCCAGAAGGACACCGTCAAGCGAATATCTGGCCTTGATGGCGCGTCTGCTCGATGCGGGGTGCGAGTGCGTGCAATTCGGTTCAGCGGCGCGCGGCCTGGCTCAGGTCGCCGCAGGGCGCATTGACGGCTATGTCGAGGCGCATCTCTTTGCCTGGGATGTGCTTGCCGGTTTGCTGCTTGTGGAAGAAGCCGGCGGGTATGCCGATCCGTTTCCCCTTGAAGGCGATGGGCAGAAGGGGCTGCCGGTCCGTGCCTGTACATACGGGCTCGTTGGGCCGTTGGGGGAAGCCATGAATGGCGCCAGCGGCCGCTTGGACAAAATGTCGTAGACGAAATCGTCAAAACATCTTCAATATCATTTTGAAAATGCTGCGCATCCGGTTGATTTACTATGGGCGGAATCGCCGCGTGAGCAGCGCTGATCAACCCATGTGATTTCAATGGGATTCTGCTAGGGATTGGGAGTTTGCTTCAATTGCAAGATGGTTCATAGGAGCGGGTAACACTGGCCCGCGGAATTGCGCATCTGGCGCTCAAACATTATTGGACAAGCTGAGGAGTCTCCTATGTCCCGAAACACCTATTATGCGCCCCAAGGCGGACATCCCTCGCAAAGCCAGCTGCTGACGGGCCGTGCCGTATTCACCGAGGCCTATGCTGTCCTGCCGAAGGGGGTGATGCAGGATATCGTCACCAGTGTTCTGCCGTTCTGGGACAAGACCCGGTGCTGGGTTCTGGCACGACCATTGTCCGGCTTTGCGGAAACCTTCTCGCAGTACATCATGGAAGTCGCACCCGGCGGCGGCAGCGCGCGCCCGGAACTGGACCCGGACGCGGAAGGGGTGCTGTTCATCGTCGAGGGCGCGCTGCAGCTGACGCTTGCCGGCAAGACCCACACCATGCAGCCGGGTGGATATGCGTTTATCCCGCCTGCAGCCGATTGGTCTGTTTTGAATACGACCGATACGTTCGTGCGTTTTCACTGGATACGCAAATCCTACGAGGCCGTCGACGGCATCGACCTGCCCACGCCGCTCGTGCTCAATGAAAACGACATTGCGCCATCGGTCATGCCGGACACGGATGGCAGATGGGCGACCACGCGTTTCGTCGATCCGGCCGATGTGCGGCACGACATGCACGTGACCATTGTCACGCTGCTGCCAGGCGCCGTTATCCCGTTTGCCGAGACGCACGTCATGGAACATGGCCTCTATGTGCTGGAAGGCAAGGCCGTCTATCGTCTCAATCAGGATTGGGTCGAGGTCGAAGCCGGCGACTTCATGTGGCTGCGCGCATTCTGCCCGCAGGCCTGCTATGCCGGTGGCCCGCAGCCTTTCCGCTACCTGCTCTACAAGGATGTCAACCGCCACATGAAACTGACGCTGCATCCCAGGCAGCGCTGAAGCGGATTTGAATGGAGCGGCCGGACACCGGAAAGCGTGTCCGGTTATGGCCGGCGTGAACGGACCGCGGCTGCGGTCGTGACGATAATCAGCGTCGCCAGGCATCCCGCCAGAAACAGATATCCGGCGATGGCCGTATTCACGACAGGCACCCATTTGATGATGGCCGCCGTCGCCGCCACCACGGCACAGGTGGCCGCCGTCAGCTTGGCATCGCCGAGGAACATCTTGTAGAGTTCCGCAAACACTTCCTTCAGAATATTCATCGGGAAATCTCCTGCCGCTTTGCGCTTAGGATGTAGGACATCGCGATTCCCGTCAGCAGGAAGAGGGCGGCGAAGAGCAGCAATGTCAGGTCCTGTCCCGGCCAGGCGATACCCAGGCCTTCTCCGGTCCAGAACACGCCGAAGGAGGACAGCATGACCCCGACGCCGAACTTCATGGTATTTTCCGGAACGCGCGACAGGGGCTTGTGGACAACGGCGCCCACCAGCAAGACGAGTACGCACGCGGCCAGTGCCCCAAGCGCAGCCGGGCCGACGAGGCCGCGACCGGAGCCAACGGCGATCACGATGAACACGACTTCAAGCCCCTCGAGGAGAATGGCCTTGAATGCCGTTATACCGGCGATCCAATCGAGCGAGGTGCCATGCGTCTGTGCCTCCTTGTCGAGATTGGCTTTTTCCGCCTGAAATGCGGCAAGCTCATCGTGCAGGGGAACAATGCCCGCCGACCGGAGGATGGCCTTGCGCAGCCAGCCCATGCCGAACAACAGGAGCAGAACGCCGATGACCAGCTGCAGGCCGTGCAGCGGAACCTGATCGAGCAGCGGTCCCAGACCGGCGACGATGATTGCAAGGACCGCCAGGCCCGCAAGGGTGCCCGCGATGGCGGGGCGCCAGCCCCTGAGGACACCAACCGCCAAAACGATGGTGAACGCTTCAACGACCTCGACAACGGAGGCCAGGAAGGCCGCGCCGATTGCTGGTCCCGCTATGCTCCACGAGATACTGTCCATGATGATGAGTCGCTTGGTTGTATTTACTACATTGCACGTGATAATGTAGTAAATACGACAAATGTCAATGGAGAACACGTTGTCCGGAGCACGTTCCATCTTTCTGCCGGTCCATGACGGCTCTCTTCCGCTGAGCCAGACGGAGCGGCGGGTCGCAACCTATTTCGCCGCGAACAGGCATCAGGTGCTGGTCATGTCCGCGATGGAACTTGCCAGGACTCTGGGTACCAGTGACGCGACCGTCATCCGCACCGCCAAGGCTCTCGGTTTCGACGGGCTTGACGCCCTGCGCCGCGCCATTGCCGATGATCTCAAGACGCAGGACAACCCGGCAGAGCGGATCACCCAGACCATCAGGGAAACCGGGGGAAACCTGAAGAAGGCGTTTGAAGACACGCAAAGGGCTCACATCCAGGCTATCGAAGCGATCAGCGAGAATGTGCCGGTGGATGATTACGTTGCGCTGGTGACAAGGCTGGCCGGCGCGCGCGAGATCGTCATTTTCGGCATCGGCCCCACGAGTGCGCTTGCCGTTTACTTCGCGACCCAGTTGACGCGGTTTGGTTTGAGGGCGCGGGCAGTGACGGCGACCGGTCTTCTGCTGGCGGATCAGCTCCTGCCGATGGAGAAGGGTGATTTGCTTTTCATCATGGCCTATGGGCGGGTCTATTCGGAACTCGACGTGCTCGTCGATCATGCGGACCGCGTGAATGCCGGAAAAATACTGGTGACGGATACGCTGGAAAGCCAGTTGGGCCCAAGAGTTGATATGACGCTCACGATCCCCCGCGGAAAAACCGATGCCTTCAGCATGCACACGGCGACGCTGGCATTCATCGAGGCGATCATCGTCGGCCTTGCGACCTTTCAGCCGAAGGCGGTGATTGAAAAGCTTGAACTTCTCAATCTGTTGCGTTCGGAGCTGGCCGGAGACGATGTCAGGCTTATGCATCGTCTCCACAAAGGCGGCAGATCAGGCAAGCACTGAGACACCGAGCAGGACAAGCCCGAAGAGAATGCGGTAGATCGCGAAAGCGGTGAAGCGGTTTGAACGTATGTAATTGAGCAGCCATTTGACCGCGATGAATGCGGTGATGGTCGACACGATGAACGCTATGCCCAAGGCGCCCCAGTCCTCATTGCCGCCACCGGTTTTCCACTGGCCGTACAATTCATAGGCGCTGGCTGCATACATCGTCGGGATGCCCACGAGAAATGCAAACTCGGTTGCCGCTGCGCGGTTACTGGTTCCGGCCAGCATGGCGATAAAAATGGTGGCGGCTGACCGGGAGGTGCCGGGGAATATGCCGGCCACGATCTGTGCGATACCGACGAGAATGGCAACCAGCCATGTCACCTCGGTCCGATCAGGCTGTTTTGCCGCAAGCCACTCGGCCACCAGCATCCACAGGCCGCCAATGATCAGCGCCCATGCGACCGGCTGCAGGGTGTCCGGCAATCTGAAGCCCAGCTTCTTGGCGATGAGCCCCAAGGCGGCGGTTATCAGAAATGCCAGAAGCAGCTTGCCGACATAGGCGCGGTTTTCCGGCAGATGGAGGCCGAATGCGAGGGACCATATCCGCCGCCAGTACACGATGGTCACCGCCAGTATGGCACCGGCCTGAATGACGATGTTGAAAAGGTCCGACCTTTGCCCCAGCCAATGCTCGGCGATCAGAAGATGGCCGGTGCTGGAAATCGGGAGGAACTCCGTGATGCCTTCAATAATTCCCAGGATGACTGAATTGAGAATATCCATTGTGCGCGCCTAGAGATGAGAGGGTTACGAATCGGGGAAGCCAAGCCAAGGTTCGAGTTTTTCGAACGTGATGTCCATCGCATAGGCAGGGTTGCCCCAAACCGAGAAATGACCGAACAGCGGAGAAAACTGCGATTCCGCGTGTTCTTCGCCGCCGTGCGAGATTGCCGCGATGTAAAGGGCCGCGGCCAGCCCGGTCCGGTCGGCCCCGCCTTCGCAATGGATCAGCACCGGCTTTTCGGCCTGCTTCATCACGGCGAGCAAAGCTGCGGCGTCATCCTGCGAGAGGATTTCCCGCGACGACATGCGGAAGTCGACATGCTTGACCCCAAGATCCCTGGCGGCGAGCACTTCCTTGTCATACCAGCCCGTGCCGGTATTTTCACCGCGCAGATTGATGATGGTCTTGATGCCATAGGTCTTCTTGTAGAACGCGATCTGTGATGGTGTCGGCTGGGCCGACCTGTAAAGTTCGCCGGGGATTGTTGTATGGAAATTGCCCTGCCACCGCATGGTGCCGTAATAGCCGCCGGCGCCCAGCACTGCGACAAGCAGCACCGCGCCGCTGCCTTTGAGAAGTTTTCGCCAACTGCCGCGACGAGCCGAATGCGAGTGCTGCTTCATTGGCCGTTGTTCTCCGCAGATGGGTTTGACATGAATGATTGCTTCGCGCGGGCCGTAGTCGCAGCCAGATCAGGGCGGTTGTAAGGCGGAACAACCGGGAACGACAATTTTACGCGCAGCCCCGGAGCATTGTCTTGCAACGCAATACTCGCTTGGTGGAGGTCGAGAATAGCCTTGACCAGACTCAAACCCAGCCCCGTGCCGGGTGTCGTCCGGCTTTTATCGAGACGGTAAAGCCGTTGGAAGACCTTGTCGCGTTCTTCAACAGGGATTCCCGGGCCATTATCGGCAACGTCGACATTGATCGCGGCGTTCGAACGGGTTGCGTTGATCCAGATTTTCGCCCCCTCCGGGCTGTGGCGTATCGAATTCTCAACCAGATTGGCGAAGAGCTGAATAAGCAGCTCGCGGTCGCCCGTCATCGTAAATACAACATCCGGTTCGAGCGATAGCCGCAATTGCTGTTTTCGATCATCGGCAACATCGGCGTAAACCTCCATGATCGTTTCAAGGCATTCCCGCAGGTCGATCCCGGAAAACCGTGACCGCCGCGATCCGGCCTCGATCTGCGCGATGCGCAGGAGGGCATCAAATGTCGCGTTGATGTGATGGCTTTCGTCCTGCGCCCGCTTGAGATCGGCGACAATCGACGACCCCCGGCCCGCCCTGTCGATGGCCTGGCTGATGGTCAGGGACAATCTGTTGAGGGGTGTCTTGAGATCGTGAGCGATGTCGGTGCTGACCTGGCGCATGCCTTCCACCAGCGAACTTACCCGGCCAAGGGCCTGGTTGACCTGCTCCGAAAGGCGGTCGATATCGTCGCCGTTCCCGACCAGCGGAATGCGCACGTCGAGCTTGCCGGAGCCGACCTTGCGCATGGTCGATGCAACCGTTTCCAGGCGCTTCTGCACACGCGACGCCAGAAAAACACCGCCCGCTGCGGCAAGGATCAAAACCATGACGCTGGCCCAGGCAAAACTGATGAAGACAATCCGCAGAAATTCTTCGTTTTCCCGAAAGCTCATTCCGACAGTCAGCGGCTGCTTGTCCACCTGGCCGGAATAGACGCGATAGGGTTCATCATTGGGCAAGCCCAGTTGCCCACCCTCGACCGTCGACCAGCCGGAAGGCACATCCGCCTTCTCTATGTTGCCTGCCAGGCGTTGCCCGTCCTTCGACGACAACAGGAAGACACGGCCGAGGCCCGAAGAAGACAGGACGTGGCTGGTGACCGTCTCGGACAGTTCGGAGGCATCGCCCTCTCCATAGGAGGCGGTCAGTATCGCATAGGTATCCTGGATGGTCTGGTCCAGATGGTCGGCAAGCTCCCGTTTGAGCAATTGAAACGTGATGAAACCCGCCACGACAAACGACATGATGAAGAGCGTGGCAAAGATGATGGCCAGCCGGAACGGCGTGCTTTTGAGAAGGTCAATGCGGCGCATGCAGGCTGTAGCCGGTGTTTCGGATGGTGTGCAGCAGAGGAAACGAAAACGGCTTGTCGATCTTTGCCCTGAGACGGCTGATATGCGTCTCGACAACGCTGGTCTTCGGGTCAAAGTGGAAATCCCAGACGCGCTCGAGCAGCATGGTGCGGGTCAAGACCCGGCCTTCATTGCGGATGAGGACTTCCAGCAGTCTGAATTCCCGCGGCTGCAAATCGATGATGGTGCCGCCGCGCCTTACGGTTCGGCGCATGAGATCAACTTCCAGATCCGCGACCGCGACGGTGTTGCTCTCGCTTTGAAAGGGCGGTCGCCGGTGCAGTGCGTTGACGCGGGCGGACAGTTCCGAAAAGGCGAATGGCTTGACGAGATAATCGTCGCCGCCCGCCTCCAGGCCCTCGACGCGGTCATCCAGTCCGCCGACCGATGTGAGAAACAGGACCGGCGTCTTCACGCCGGCCACGCGCAGCGCCTTGACGATGGAGAGGCCATCAAGACCCGGAAGCATCCTGTCGACAATGAGAATGTCGTATTCCGTGCCGGCTGCATGGGAAAGCGCGCTTCTGCCATCTGAAATCACCTCGGCGATGTGTCCGGCTTCGGTAAAACCTTTGGCAATGTAGTCCGAAGTCTGCCGGTCATCCTCGATGATCAGTATGCGCATGTCCCGTCCCGAATTCATCCGTGTTGATCGACTGTAGCATAAACCAAAAGCACATGATGCCTTGATGTGGATTCGTGTCCTCTGCCATGGGGCGTACAGGTTTCTCGTCACGGCCACCTTTCCGGCACCTTACAGTTTGGTAAGAAACCGGCGCATGCCTGCGCTTACGAAATGGTAAGGACGGGGCGAAGTGCCCGTAAGAATGGCCGTTCAAACTCTCCGGCAACGACCAACCCATGCCGGAGAGGCCCTATGGATCGATATCTCGCGAAATACCCCACCCTGTTTATCGGGGCCGTGCTGTTGGCGGCCCTGCTGCTCTCGTTCCTGACCGTTCCCTCCTGAGGGAACCGCCGCACCGCCACTTACGAACCCAATTACGCGCAGCAAACCGGCATGTGTTGCGTTCGGTTTGCCAGCCCTTTTCCCCCGCCGATCATTCAATGGAGTTTTCACGATGAAGAAATATGCCCTCCCTTTGTGCCTGCTTGTGCTCTCGACCAATCTTGTCACCTCGCAAAGCTTTGCCGCCGGGCCCGCGCCTTGCGAAGACATGTTGAAGGATGTCCGTGCTGCCAAGGCCACGGCGAAGCTGAACGACGCCGACAAGGCGCAGGTGGACCAGCTTGAAGCCAAGGGCGTCGAACGATGCAATGCGGACGACGACAAGCGCGCTGACGAATTCTTTGCTCAAGCTTTGAAATTGCTAGGCAAATAAACCGATTTTCACCGACCGGAAGGAACCCTGACAATGGATGTCACCAGGCAAGAAACGTATGGGGCGCTCAACCGCGTTCCCGAGGTCAAAGTCGATTTTTGGCTGATCAAACTGATGGCTGTCACCATGGGAGAAACCGCGGCCGACTATCTGGCGGTGAATCTGGGTCTTGGCCTGTCCGCCACCTCCCTGATCATGAGCACCGTCCTGATCCTGGCGCTGGCCCTCCAGTTCCGCCAGCGTCAATATGTTCCCTGGGTCTATTGGACAGCCGTGGTGCTCATCAGCATTGTCGGCACGCTCGTTACGGACAATCTCGTCGATAATTTCCATGTTCCGCTGGAGGTGACCACGATTGTCTTCACGCTGGCGCTGATCGCCACGTTTGCGGTCTGGTATGCCTATGAAAAGACGCTCTCGATCCATTCGATTTTCACAACGCGGCGGGAAGCGTTCTATTGGCTTGCGATCCTGTTTACATTCGCTCTGGGGACTGCGGCGGGCGATCTGGTCGCGGAAAAATTCGGCTTGGGGTTTGCCGCCACCGGGCTGATATTCGGGGCAATCATTGCACTCGTTGCCGTTGGTCACTTTGTCTTTCACCTCAATGCGGTGGTGGCGTTTTGGCTCGCCTACATCTTCACCCGTCCGCTCGGCGCATCGTTCGGTGATTTTCTCTCGCAGCCCATGGAATATGGCGGCCTGGGTTTTGGAACGATCATCACGAGCCTGATCTTCCTGGGGTGCATCATCGCCATCGTCGTCTACATGACCGTGATGTTCCGCAGCGGAAACCGCAAGGCCGCCAGCCAGGCCGCCTAGCGCCCCATTCCGCACCCGCAGACCTGGCCAAGGCTTCCAGTGGATCGCTATTCCTGCTTCACTGGAAGCTTCAGCCGGGAAGGGCTGCCGGACATGCGGCGTTTGCAGATTGTAACGATGGCAAGGATTGACATCTCCACCCCGACAAGACCAACGGCTGCCCAGAACGCGGCTTGAAACGGGTCATAGTCAGACGTTCGAAGGACATATCCCAGACAGAGGAAAGGCGCGTTCCAAAGCATGCTCCCAAGCAATGTTGCGACGCCAAAGATCTTGAAATCCAATCCCAGTATCCCGGCGGGAAGCGCGAGATAAACACGCGCTGTCGGGATGGTTTGCCCCGTCACGGTGACCCAGAAATGATTGCGCCGGTAGGCATTGGTCAGGCGGTCATAGAGCTGGGGGGACAGAAACACGAACCTGCCATACTGGCTGACCTTGCGGGCCACGCGTTCACCCCCCAATGTCCGGCCGATACCAAACCAGCAGCAGGCACCGATGGTCGAGCCTAACGTGGTTGCTGCAATCGTGGCAATCAGGTTGTGCGGTTCCGCGACCGTCATGCCCAGCAGCATGAGCAGGACATAGGACGGAAACAGCGGAATGAATTTTTCCACTACGGCGAGACCTGTGAGGCCGATGAATCCGTAGCCCAGAAGCCACGAAACGGCGCCGAGCTCATCCATTGGCGCTGTCCGGTTCCACGGCTGCGGCGCGGCGTTTGATCCGGTAAACCGATGCCGGGGGGATATTGCGCATCGTCTTGCCGACAAAGCTTTCCTCCAGCTGCAGATGATCCAGAATGTATTGCGGGACAGGACAGCGCGGACCATAGGTGATCTGGTAAAATGCGCCATCCGGGCGAAGATAGCGGAAGGCGCCGCTGAGAATTCCCTTCACCTGGCGCGGCGGCATCGTCAGAACACCCAGCCCGCTGACAACCGCACCGACCGTGCCGGGCTCGAACAGGTTGAAATCGCCGATCCGGGCGGCATCCATGCGCAGAATACGCGCATGCGGAAACCTTTTTCCCAGAAACCTGGCGAATTCGGTGCTGTACTCCACCAGAGTCAGTCTTGCCTCCGGTATGCCTCTTTGGAGCAGCGACCGGGTGAACGGCCCGGTTCCCGGGCCCAGCTCAAGAACTGGACCCATATCCGCATCGATTTCTTTGGTCATCAGGGCGGAGATCCTGTTTCCCGACGGGAGTATGGCGGCGGTGCGCAGCGGATTGCGTATCCAGGAGCGAAAAAAGGGGAGAAGATCAGCAATCGGCATGATGCGATCCTTTTGCGCAAAGGGTGTTGCGGCATGCCAGACGGTACGATGACCGGCGACGTCGAATTGATTTCATTGTTTCCTCGCGTGAATTGTCGTTGACGGGGAAACGGTTGCAGCTTCTACATTGAGGCAGCGTGTCATGTCCGGGCTTGTGAACAGATTTGGCGTTGCGCCGGAAAAAGCGATTTCCGATGCAAGCCAGCCTCAATGTACGCACGCTATCTTGTGTCATCTTGTTGGCGGACAGGCTTATGGGGGACTGGAATGCGGGTGTTGCTGGTTGAGGACGAGAAGGAGATGGTTGCCGCGCTGTGCAACGTCCTGACCCGTCAGAATATGATCGTCGATAGTGTCTCCACCATTGCTGCCGCGGAATTCATGCTGAGAGACAATGTGCACGACGTGCTCGTTCTCGACCGTCAGTTGCCCGATGGTGACGGACTGTCGCTGGTCCCGCGCTTGCGGGCAAACGGGCAGAACATTCCGGTTCTGGTCCTGACGGCGCGAGGCGATCTCAACGACCGTGTTGCCGGGTTGCAGAGTGGCGCCGATGACTACCTTGGCAAGCCGTTTGCCTATGAAGAGCTTCTGGCACGGGTCCGCGCCTTGCTGCGCCGGCCGTCGAGCCTCGTGCCGGAGGTGGCGAAGATCGGCCAGCTCGCGTTTGATTTCGGACACCGCGAGGCCTGGGTCAAGGGCGAACGCATCGACATGCCAAGGCGGGAGGTGCTTGTGCTTGAAGCCTTGATGCGGCGCATGGGGCGCATGGTGCAGCGCGCCACGCTGATGGAAGCTGTCTTCGGCATGAATGACGAGATCGATTCGAATGCGCTCGATACGCATATTTCGCGGGTCCGCCGCAAACTCACCGATGCCGGTGCAGGCGTTACCATCAACGGTGTCCGCGGTCTTGGCTATCTCCTGCGGGAGACCGCATGAAATTGTGGAGTTCGCGGTCGCTGAAATGGCGGCTCGTCAGTCGCCTGCTGCTTTTCGAAGCCGCGATCATCCTGTCGCTGCTGGTTGCCATAGTCGGCGGCCTGTGGAGTTCCGGCTATCTGATCGAGGATTATGAGGGCGGCAATCTCGATGTCCTGAAAGATGCCCTGTCCCGGAATGAAGCGGGTCAACTGGTTCTGCTGGATACGCCCGATATGGTGCAATTGCGCGGGGATGTCGCCGATCTCTGGTTTATCATCCGCGACAAATCGGGAAGTGAACTGTCGCAGGGAAAGATTCCTCCAGAATTCGCACCGATAGGCGCCTTGCTCGATCATCTGGCGGATGCGCGTCTGGCCGATGAACCGGGGCGTCCAAAACGGCCCGACGCCGTCGTCAAATGGCAGGATACCGCCGCCGGCAACGTGCAGATATTCACGGGAACGCAGGGACGCATGTCGTTCAAGCGCATGATCGCCGGCGTCTCCGGCGGGATGATGACGGTCATCATCCCTCTCTTCCTGGCAATGGCCGTGGCCAGCCTCGCCATAACCCCGCTGGTCGTGCGGTTTGCATTGAAGGGGGTCAAAAAGGCTGCCGACGAAGCCGCTCAAATCGCCTACGACAAGCGCGGCATGCGTTTGTCGACGGCTGAAGTTCCCGAGGAGCTCGGTCCGCTCGTCAATGCGGTCAATGATGCCTTGAGCCGGCTGGACAAGGGGTATGCCCTGCATGAACGCTTTCTGGCCCAGGCGGCGCATGAACTTCGAACGCCCATTGCGATCCTCAACACGCGCGTTGCGGCATTGCCCGCAAGTACCGAGAAGACTCAGCTCCTGCAGGACATATCAAGGCTGGCCATCCTGAGCGGGCAACTCCTCGACCTGCAGCGGCTCAATCATGCACCCGTGGCTTTCACTCCGGTCGATCTGGTGGGTGTTGCCGGACGCGTCGTGCTCGATCTGGCGCCACTGGCTTTTGCAGCGGGGTATGAAATGTCGTTCGAACCCGATGCCGGTGAAGTCGTCGTGAATGGCGATCCGATGTCGATCGAGCGGGCTCTCACCAATCTGGTTCAGAACGCGATCGATCATGGCGGCGGATCAGGCACCATTCTGGTCAAGGTGCTGCAAACGAAAGCCATTGTCGTGGCGGATGAAGGCGCAGGGATTTCGCGGGAGAAGCGCGAAGAGGTTTTCGAACCTTTCAACCGCCTGCAGCCGCAGAGTTCCGGAACGGGCCTCGGCCTGAACCTGGTCAAGGAGATCATGCAGCTTCACAACGGAGCCATCGAGATCGGCAATGGCCCCCTCAAGGGCGCCTGTTTCACGATGCGCTTTTCCAGCGCTGCGGCTTGATCCCGGAAGGTCTATGGCCGCTAGAAAAATGTCTTGAACACATCCTGGACCGTATAATTCTCATCGACGAGATACATGATGTCCCATTTGTCGAACGTCGTGCACGGATGTGAAATCCCCAGGCCGATACGGTCGCCGTAGGCGAGCTGCAAGCCGGGATCAAAGCGCATGAAACAATGCTGGTCGTTGATATCGATGATTTGACATCCCTCGGGAAGGTCCCGAACGCCGGTCTCCGCAGTTGCCGTTAGCAGCGGTATCGGCAATCCGGCGTCGGTGCCGCAATCGCGGCGGCCCGCCGTGAGCAGGGCAAGCCCGGGTTCGGGGATGGATTGCACATAGGCCCAGATTTCCAGCGCCCGCCTCAATCCATCTTCTTCTCCGATGACGGATTTCAGCTGGTTGTGGTGATTGTGATACAGGCCGGAATCGTGGGTCACGTAGCAGCCGCTGCGCGTGACGACGCGCATTCCCGCCTTCGCCAGCTGTTCGATGACAATGTGATAATAGGATGAGCCGCCGGCGGTGACGATGGGATGCTCTGTTCCGAACAGGTCCAATTCCCGGAACGACTGCGCAAGGGCGGCGACGTCGGCGACAAAGGCGGTCACGGCCTGTTCCTGTGCGCCGGATTTTGCCTTTATCAAGCCCTCGAACGCTTCAATACCAGCCAGGCAGACGTCCGGCGTGGCGCGGATGTGATGCGCAAGTGCGGTGGCGATGTCGTTGGTTCGGCAGCCGGTGCGCCCGCCGCTGTATCCGCGCTCGACAAGCAATTTGACCGGCCGGGCAAGACGGTTGCGCCGTGCGGCTTCGGCGACGGCGGTGACGCCTTCGACGCTGTCGACGATCATCATGAAGTCGAGGTCCGGCGCCTTCAGCATTTCGGCGATGGCATTGAGCTCGGCTGCACCCACGGCCTGGTTGGCGAGGATGATCCTCTGCGCGCCGAACTGGCGGCAAACACGCATCTGGTGAACCGTGGCAACCGTCAATCCCCAGGCTCCATCCGCAATCTGGCGGGCCATGATCTGCGGGCACATGGTCGTCTTGACATGGGGCGCGATCAGCGCGCCGCGATCGGAGACAAACCGCTGCATCCAGCGTGAATTGTGCGCCAGCGCATCGGCACGGATCACCGCCGCAGGAAGCGGGACATCGCCGGCAAGCACGTTCCAATGCTGTTTGCCGACATCGCTGAGCGGCATGCGCTTTCCGAATGGAAAACTCTTGAAGCTGTCGTCCAGCATCAGAAATGCCAGCGAATCCACGTTGAAAGTCATCAGCCGGTCCCTTTGATGCCGCGAGATATCAGGCTTGCAGCCGTTGGAGTGATTGGAGTTCCTTTCGCGCGGGGGAAACGGATCCCGCGTCGAAACCGGCTTCAAGGATCGCGTCCGGCACGGCCTCGTGACAGGCAAGCGCCGCCGCCACTTTTGCCAGCGCCGGAGCGGTCTGTATGCCATAACCGCCTTGGCCGGCAAGCCAGAAAAAGTTGGCGAGCGCGGGATCGTAGCCAACGACCGGGCTTCTGTCAGCGGCAAAAGTCCGCAGGCCAGCCCAGCGCCGCGATATGGAACGGACCGGCAGATCGGCCGCCTGCTGGATGCGGTCGACGGCGATGGCCACGTCCATCTCGTCGGCTTGCGCGTCACAGGGTTCGCTCGGCGTCTCATCCGCCGGAGATGCCAGCAGCTTGCCCGCTTCCGGTTTGAAGTAGAATTCCTCGTCAACATCGAGAACGAGCGGCCAGGAGGAGACATCGACACCGTCCGGCGCATCCAAAATCATCGCCGTCCGGCGCAGCGGCGTCAGGCCGATCCGGTCCGCACCGGCCGCCGCTGCCACCTCATCGGCCCAGGCCCCCGCAGCATTGATGACCGTTGTGCCGTGGAATGCACCAGTCGATGTCGCAACGTCCCAGCCTGTCGAGGTCCGCTTCAGCGCAAGCACATCCGCTGATGTTGCGATGCTGGCGCCACGGGCGCGCGCACCTTTCAAATATCCCTGATGCAGGGCGTGGACGTCGATATCCCGGGAGCTCTCGTCCAGCAGCCCGCAGGCGACATAGTCAGGACGGATGATCGATACGCGCCTGCATATATCGGCAGGTGTCATGACCGGAGAGGTTTTTCCGCTGGAGCCGAGGATATCGGACATGGCCGCGATACCGTCGCGCTGATCGTCCCGGGCGATATAAAGGACGGAGCGGGCGCTGAGCAGTTCATTCTGGGCAAAACCCTCCGGCGGCACTTCATACATGCTGCGGCTTGCCCGGGTGAGCGCGCGGATGGCGGCATTGCCGTAGGTTTCGGAAAAGAGCGCTGCGGATCGTCCCGTGGTGTGATATCCACAATGGGACTCGCGCTCGACAAGAAGCACGGATGACTTGGCGGCCAGTTCGTAGGCTGCCGAAGCGCCGGCAATGCCACCGCCAATGATAATGAAATCGAACATGTATCGCTCCCGAATTTAGCGCATAAGAAACTTAATTTTCCTAATGATCAAGTAAATTTTCCTTATCGCGTCGGTAGGCGGGCTGTAGTAGCGTAAATCGCGATAAATTGTAGGATGATAGAATTACAATGACCGATCAGAAAACTGGCTTGGGTGACTTTCTTCGGGACATTCGCGTTCGCAAGCATTGGACTTTGTTGGAAGTGAGCGAAATGACCGGGCTTGCGGTGTCGACGCTTTCCAAGGTCGAGAACAATCAGATGTCCTTGACGTATGATCGTCTGGTTCAACTCGCAGCGGGGCTGGGCGTCGATATTGTTGAGCTTTTTGGCACAAGGCCTGTGGATTCCACCCCCAATCTTTTGGGGCGCCGCGCCATAAGCCGGCAAGGGGAAGGGCGGCTGATCCAGACCGGCAACTATGACTATCTCTACCTTTGCACGGAAATATCCAAGAAATCCATGGTGCCGATCCTTGCTGTCCTGCATGCCAGGACAATGGAGGAATTTGGTGAATTCGTCCGCCATGACGGTCAGGAATATACCTATGTCGTTGAAGGCGCGCTGGAACTGCATACGGAACACTATGAGCCCGCGACGTTGAAAGCCGGTGATTCAGTCTATTTCGATGCTTCCATGGGGCACGCCTATCTCTCCGTCAGCGAGACTCCGGCACGGATTCTCTGTGTTTGCTCGACCTCTGAAAAGGATCTGATCAACTCACTGATCGGCGCCGATGGCGAGGTTTCGAATTTGAAAAAGAAATCCAAGAACCAGCGGAAGACTAGTACGATAAGAAAATAAGTTGCGCTTAGGAAAATCATTACCTATTCTGATTGTGCGGATAAATTGCCGGATACAAGGCGCCGTTCGAGTCCGCCGAACCTCAGAGGGTCTAAAATGGTTTTCTCACATTGGAAAAAAATTGGGCTTGCCCTGCTGCTTGCCACGTCGGTCAGCAGCAGTGCCATGGCCGCCGCAGATGTCCTGGTTCTTGCGCGCGCCGAGGATCCGCCGACTGCGGACCCGGGCGTGGAAATCAGCAACAGCGGCTATACGCTGATCTACGCAGCCTACGAACATCTGGTTGCGTATAAGGGAGCGACCACCGAGGTTGTTCCCGAACTTGCCGAGAGTTGGTCCGTCGATGACGCCAATCTGGTGTGGACGATCAAGCTCGCCGCCGGCCACAAGTTCGACGATGGCACCGCCGTTGATGCGGCGGCGGTCAAATTCAGTTTCGATCGCCTGATGAAGCTCAAGGCCGGACCGTCCGATTCATTTCCCGTGCTGAAGGAAGTGCAGGTCGTCGATCCGATGACGTTGAAATTCGTGTTGTCGTCGCCGTTCGCTCCGTTCCTGTCGACCCTTGCGGTTTCGGGTGCCGCGATTGTCAATCCGAAGGTGATGGAGCACGAAGTCAACGGCGACATGGCCAAGGCCTGGCTTGTCGAGCACTCTGCAGGGAGCGGTGCCTACCGGATTTCGAGCTGGGAGCGCAATCAGAGCATCGTGCTTGACCGCAATCCGCATTTTTCCGGGCCGGCACCCGCCCTGAAGCAGGTCGTCATCCGGGTCATGGGGGAAGTTTCCGCCCGCCGCCTTCAACTCGTCAATGGTGACGCGGATATCATCGAGCAGGTGCCCGTCGATCAGGCGGAAGCCCTGAAGAAGGATCCCTCGATTGTTGTCGAGAGCAATCCGAGCCTCTATGTCAGCTACGTCTACCTCAACAACAAGCGTCCGCCGCTGGATGACGTCCGCGTCCGCCAGGCGATTTCCTATGCCGTTGACTATAAGGGCATCGTGGATGGCATCATGCAGGGGCAGGCCGTCCAAATGCGCGGGGCCGTGCCCGACGGAATGTGGGGCCATGATCCCGCAGGTTTCCAGTACAGCTACAACATCGAAAAAGCCCAGGCACTGATGAAGGAAGCGGGCCAGTCCAATGTTCATCTGACCTATACGTTCTCCCAGGCCGATACCTCGTGGGAGCCGGTCGGCCTTGCCCTGCAGGCCAGTCTTGCCGAAATCGGCATCAAGCTGGATCTGCAGGCGGTGGCTGATACGACAAAGCGCGAAATGGCGGCCAAGGGCAATTACGACCTTGCCCCGGGTGCCTGGACACCGGATTTTGCCGATCCCTACATGTTCATGAACTATTGGTTCGACCCGGCGAAAATGGGCGGGCCAGGCAATCGCGCATTCTATAATAATGCCAAGGTAACAAGCCTCGTGCAGGAGGCAGCCAGCACGGTTGACCAGGCCAAGCGCGAAAAGCTCTATCTGGAAGCCCAGACGCTTTCCACGCAGGATGCGCCTTATCTCTATCTCATTCAGAAGAATGATATTTTTGCGCGCCGGGCCGCAGTCCAGGGTTATGTCTATAACCCGATGCTGATCCAGGTCTACAACTTCGCGACAATGTCCAAGAAGGAATAGCCGGGCGCTGGCGTGACCACCCGGCCTGATATTTCGTCAGTTGAAACTCCTGCCCTGAGCGTTCACGCAACGCGAGGGACAGGAGGACTATCGGGTTCCGTCCGAACAGGACGGAAGGGATGCGCGCATTTCCATGATGTGACTCAGCATAACCTGCACGAAATGAGGATTGATGTTCATGACAATCACTCGAATTATCGTTCCGCGCCTCATCCTGTTGTTCTTCGTCGTCTTCGGCGTTGCCATCATTACCTTCGCCATTTCGCATCTGATACCCGGCGATCCCGCACGCCTGATCGCCGGAGACCGGGCGAGTGCGGAAACGCTGGAGAATGTGCGGCGCGACCTGGGGCTCGACCGGCCGGTCACCGATCAGTTCGTCATCTATGTGCGCAGCCTGCTGCACGGCGATCTTGGAACGTCGCTGCGAACGCGGCGGCCGGTGGCCGCCGACATCGCGACCTTCCTGCCGGCCACGCTGGAGCTTGGCATTCTCTCGCTCGTGCTGGCGGTCCTGATCGGCGTGCCGCTCGGGGTTTTCTCGGCGATCTACAAGGATGGCCCGATCGACCAGATTGCCCGCACAATCTCGGTGTGCGGTATTTCGATGCCGGTCTTCTGGTTCGGCATGGTGGTTATCCTCCTGTTCTATGCCAAATTGCAGATTCTGCCGGGAAGCGGCAGGCTTGCCATGGCCTTTGCCGTACCGCAGCGCGTCACCGGCTTCTTCCTGATCGATACCTTGCTTGAGGGCCGGTTTGACGCGTTTCTGAGTGCCGTGCGGCATCTCATTCTGCCGACCTTCGTGCTGGCCTTCGCCAATCTCGGCGTCATTACGCGGCAGATCCGGGCGTCGATGCTGGACGTGCTGCAGGAAGACTATATCCGCACCGCCCGGGCAAGCGGCCTGCGGCGCAGGGTTGTCATTTTCAATCATGCCTTGCGCAATGCGTTGATACCCTCGATCACGCTGCTCGGTCTCGCCTTGGGTGATCTGCTCTACGGGGCCGTGCTCACCGAAACCATCTTCGCCTGGCCGGGCATGGGTACCTACGTGGTGACGTCGATCCAGACCCTGGATTTCCCGGCCATCATGGGATTCACCGTGGTTGCCTCCATCGGCTACGTCCTCATCAATCTGGTGATCGACCTGGCTTACATGCTTGCTGATCCGCAAATCCGGGAGGTGGGATAATGGTTGCTATCAATCCCGAAGATCAAACCGCGGCAGGCCGCGTGTCGAAGCGCTCGCGACTGCATTTTCTCTGGTATCTGACGCGGCGCAGCCCGCTGACACTGGTCGGGCTGCTGATCATCACGCTGCTTGTCATCATGATCGTCGGCGCACCCTTCATCGCGCCGTATGACCCCAACAAGGTCATGCTGTCGGCGCGGCTGATGCCGCCGAGCGCAGCCCATTGGTTCGGCACGGATGAAGTCGGCAGGGACCTGTTCTCCCGGGTTGTCTACGGCTCGCGTGCGTCCTGCGGTGCGGCCTTCATGATCGTGCTCATTTCCATGAGTATCGGCGTGTTTCTGGGTTGCCTGTCGGGAATTGCCGGCGGAATTTTCGACAGCGCCATGATGCGCGTCATGGACGTCGTCCTGGCCTTGCCCGCACTGGTGCTTGCCATGGCCTTGGCGGCTGCCCTCGGCCCAAGCCTTTTCAATTCGATGCTGGCGGTGGCGATCGTGCGCATACCGGCCTATGTCAGGCTGGCGCGCGGCCAGACGCTCTCGCTGCGCGAGCGGGTTTTCGTCAAGGCATCCCGAACGTTCGGAGCCTCCAATCTCTACATCCTGCGCTGGCACATGCTGCCGAATGCACTTTCGCCGCTGATCGTGCAGGCAACGCTCGATCTCGGCGGCATTGTCCTTATCGCCGCGGCGCTCAGTTTCATTGGCCTTGGCGCACAGCCGCCAACGGCGGAATGGGGGGCGCTCGTCAGCAGCGGCCGGAGTTTCATCCTCGATCAGTGGTGGTACGGCACGTTTCCGGGGCTGGCAATTCTTGTGACGGCTATGGGCTGCAATCTTCTGGGTGACGGCATCCGCGACATGCTGGATCCGCGATTGGGGACGAGATAATGACGGCACACAGCGTACAGCGTCCGCACGCGTTGAGCATTGAAAACCTTTCGCTTGAATTTCCGACCTATGCCGGTGCCATCAAGGCGCTGGATGGCGTGACGATCAAAGTGGGAAATGCCGAAATCGTTGGTCTGGTGGGCGAGTCTGGCTGCGGCAAGTCCGTCAGCACAATGGCCGCAACACGCCTGTTACCGGAAGGCCGGTATAAGATCACGCAAGGGAGCATTCGTCTGTTCGGGCGCGATCCGATGGCGATGGACGAAGAGGAGCTTCAGCAGGTTCGCGGCAAACTGGTTTCGACCATTTTCCAGGAGCCCATGAATGCGCTCAACCCGACGATCCGGATCGGCCAGCAGCTGGTGAGCGTCATTCGGCGTCACGAAGCGCTCGGCAGAAAGGCGGCGGAAGCGGTGGCGGTCAATATTCTGGCCGATATGCTCATCCCCGAGCCCGCCCGCATCATGCAGGCCTATCCCTTTGAACTGTCGGGCGGCATGCGCCAGCGCGTGCTCATCGCCATGGCATTCTCGTGCAATCCGGGCCTGATCATCGCCGACGAACCGACAACGGCTCTGGACGTCACGGTCCAGGCGGCGATCCTGCGACTTATTCAGGGGCGGGCAAGGCGAACCGGAACATCGGTGGTGTTCATATCCCACAATATCGCCGTGGTATCGCAAATCTGCGACCGGCTTTACATCATGTATGCCGGGCGCATCGTGGAGTCAGGGCCGACCCGCGCGGTCCTCGACCGGCCGCGGCACCCCTATACCCGGGCGCTTCTGCGCTGCCTGCCCGAACGTGTCCGGCCAAAGGAGCCGCTTGAGTCCATTCCCGGCACGGTACCGAATCTTCTCGATCCGCCGCCGGGATGTTTTTACCGGCCGCGATGCCCGGAGGCCGATACGAGATGCATGGAGAAACCGCACGAAACTGCCTTGCCGGGCGGGCAGGCCGTCTCCTGCTGGCAACGGGCCGGCCATCCATCCCTGCCGTCGAGCGAGGTTCCGTCGTGAAAGCAGCACCTCTCCTCAGCGTTGAAAATCTCACCGTCCGGTTTCCCGGAGCAACAAACTGGTACGGGCGGGTGACCTCGCAGGTCCATGCCGTCAACAATGTGGATCTCTGCGTGCTGCCGGGCGAAAGCCTCGGCATCGTCGGGGAATCGGGCTGCGGCAAGAGCACGCTCGTTCAGGCGGTGATCGGCCTTGTAGGGCTGACGAGCGGCAGAGTGCTGGTGGACGGGCATGATTTTGCCGGTGCCAACGGCACGCTCAAGCGCGATCTCCGGCAGAAGATGCAGATCGTTTTTCAGGACCCGCAATCGTCGCTTGATCCGCGGTTGCCGGTCTGGCGCCTGATCACGGAACCGCTGCATATCAGGGGAGGCATGCCGACGGCTGCCTTGCGGGCGCGGGCGGAAGAACTTGCCATCTCCGTCGGGTTGAGAAGCGACCAGCTCGACCGCCTGCCGCACGAGTTTTCCGGGGGGCAGCGCCAGCGCATCGCCATTGCCCGGGCCCTGAGCACCGACCCCGAGCTTCTGATCCTCGACGAGCCGACATCGGCACTGGACGTGTCGGTGCAGGCGCAGATCATCAATCTGCTCTTGAAGCTGCAGCGCGAGCTTGGGCTTTCCTATCTGTTCATCTCGCATGACGTGTCGCTGGTCCGTCACTTCTGCGACCGGGTTGCTGTCATGTATCTTGGCCAGATCGTCGAAACGGGGACGGCGGAGGCGGTGTTTGACGATCCGGCACACCCCTATACCCGGACGTTGCTTGCCAGTGTTCCCAGTTTGAAAAACTCTCTTCTTGACGTGGATGCCAGTCTTACCGGGGAGCTTCCGAACAACCGCCGTCTGCCCGCCGGGTGCTACTATCGCGAACGGTGCCGGTCCGCCGTGCCGGGATGCGAATTGCCGCAAGCGCTTTTGACTGTGCGCAAGGTCGATATGGAAAAGGCGTCCCCTCATCAGGCGCGCTGCCACCTGCACATTCCGGCATAGCTTGGACACGCCGCAGGTCGCTTTGATCTGCGGCGTTTCCAGGCGCTCTACGCCATGGCGGTGGCAAAGGGGTTTTCCACCCTTGGCCAATAGCTGTTCTTCAATTTTGTATAGGGCAGGTCTTCAAAATGCGGCTGCAAGGCGCCCGGTGCGGCGATGTAAAGAATTTTGCTGGCGATCGGCTCAAATCCGGCACGGAAATGATTGCTTGATTTGACGATGACGATCTTCCGGGTGGAGGGATCAAGCCCGAGCGCTGTCATGCATTCCGGATGAAACGTCTGGGTGCGCAGGCTGTTGAGGATGATGTCGACCCCATCGCAACTGACCCAGGCGGCATCGCCGATGGACAGCGGTACAATGCCGAAACGCTGGGTGATGCCGGAGGCAAGACGCCGTACGGTCACCGTCAGGTCAAGCGGCTGGCCCGATGCCTCGCCAATCTTGCCGCCGATCCGCAAGGGAAGCACCGCGCCTTCCCCGGCTTCGTGGCAAAGCCGGACGGCGATGGGATCCCAATAGAGGCAGCTGGCAACGTCCTTGATGCCCCGTTCGATGACGCGCCTGAGCACGAATGTCGAATCTCCGGGGGCACCGCCACCCGCATTGTCCGATACGTCGGCAAGCACAACCGTGCCGTGCGACACCTCCAGTGCCTGATCGAGCGCTTCGTCAATGCTGCTGTGTTCCGGTTTGAGTTCCTTTCGCAGCGCGAATATTTCCTGGCCAAACGCCGTTGCCAGCGCCTGCGCCTTGCCGATGTCGCGATCCGCCACCACCAGCATCTTTGCGCCGACATCCGCAACATCGCCCCACGGGAAACCGTGGCAGAAGGAGACAGACAAGATGCCGTCGCGTCCCTCGAGCGCTTTCATCCGGTCAACCAGCCCGCGCAGCGGCTGCTGATGCACGCGGAACATGCCGATCATGCGGCAGTCGAAATCGGCCATCACCGGACGGCAGCCGTCCTCAAGCACCTTGACCAGCAGCTGGAAAAGATGTTCCGCGCGCTCTTCTATGTCCGTATGCGGATATTCCTTGTAGGCGACCAGCATGGTGGCGTTGTCGATCATGGTCTTTGTCAGATGGCAGTGGAGGTCCAATTCCGCACCCACCGGTATATCCGGGCCCACGATCTTGCGGACATGGGACAGAAGATCGCCTTCGACATCGTCATAACCCTCGGCAACGCAGGCGCCGTGCAGCGCCAGCAGTACGCCATCAACGGGCATTGCCGCTCGAAGGTCGGCCAGAATTTCCGCACGAAACGCTTCATAGGTCGTCCGGGTGGTGGTGCCGCCCGGCTCTGCCACCGCGCAGAGGCTTTCGACGACGCTCCAGCCGCGTGCGGCTGCCGCATTCGACCAGACATGCATCTGCGACGAGCAGCAGTTCAATGGCCTGGACGTGGCATCGCCGTGGGCAATGAGATTTTCGCGGAATGCCTCATAGCCCGTTGGTATGGGAGAAAAGGTATTTGTCTCCGTATCCAGGCCTGCAATGAACAGCTTCACGGTCATCCTCCGAAACTTTTGAAAATTAATTTTCCTATAGATAAATTATGTTTCTTGTCGGAAAGTCAATCTCGTATTAAGCCATATGATCTGGAGCTGGGAGGAAAACATGCGCCTTTACATTTCTGCCGATATTGAGGGGATCGTTGGTGTGGTCAGCCGCGATCATCTGACGCCTGAGGGATTCGAGTATGAACGTGCCCGCGATTGGATGACGGACACGGTTGTCGCCGCCTGCGAGGAGGCGCACGAAAACGGCGTCGAGGAAATCGTGCTGAGCGACTCGCACGGCAATGGCCAGAGCATCAAGATCGAGCGCTTGCCCGATTATGTTCAGATCGTCCGCAGCTGGCCGCGGCCGCTGATGATGATGCAGGGGATCGAGGTCGGAACATTCGCCGGAGCCATGCTGATCGGTTACCATGCGGGGGCCAGCCATATGGGCGGGGTGCTCTCCCATACCATCGGCGGAACGGCATTTCACGAAATCCGCATCAACGGCAAGGTTGTCCCCGAGGCCGGTATCAATGCCGCGACCGCCGGTGATTTCGGCGTTCCGGTCATCCTGGCGTCCGGAGACGATGTGGCGATGCAGGAGATCAGCGAACATCTCGGGGACATCGTGACCGTTCCCGTGAAATGGGCCTATGGCACCCGTTCGGCGCGCTCGCTCACCCCCAATGCAGCCCATGAAAAACTGCGTGCGGGCGTGAAGACGGCCCTGTCGCGGATTGGCTCGACGCAGCCGCTGGTGATTGAGAAACCCGTTCTGGAGATTACCTTCCGCAACCGGCTTCCCGCCGAATTCCTGTCCTATCTGAAGTTCGTCGAGCGAACCGACGGCTATACGATCCGCTATCAGGGAGACGATATGGTCGATGTGTCGAAGTTCATCATGTTCGTTCTCGGCTTCAATTCGCAGTTGACCTTCTAGCCACGCAGAGCCTGTCACCCGCGATGACAGAGCATTTTCGGGAGTATTGGAACTATGACAAGGGAAGTAGAATGGGCCCGCTTGACGGCCCCGGAACTGAAGGAGCGGGCAGGGCGTCCAAATGCGCTGGTGATCCTGCCTGTCGGTTCGCTTGAGCAGCATGGCCCCCATCTTCCGGTTATCACCGATACCGCCAGTGCCGTTGCCGTGTCGCTGCAGGCGGCCAGGCAGATTGCAGACGAGATGCCGGTGACGGTTCTGCCCGGCCTCTGGCTTGGCATGAGCGAACATCACTTTCCCTTCGGCGGCACGATCAGCCTCGACTATGCGGCCTATCGCGCCGTGCTGACGAGCATCGTCCGCTCGCTCAAGGTTCTCGGCTTCCAGAGGCTGCTCATCGTCAACGGCCATGGCGGCAACATCGATCCGCTGGCGGTTTCGGTGCGTGAGCTGGCGGTGGAATACGCCATGCCCATCGTTGCCACGACACCATGGATGCTCGCGCCGGAAAGGCTAGCCGCGGTGTTCGAGGTGGATGCCGGCCCGACCCATGCCTGTGAAGGCGAATCCTCGCTGATGCTGGCCATCGCCGGGGATATGGTGAAGACGGAGAAGTTCTCCGAAGCTGCGGAAAAGCATGACGGCGCCATATCGGTTCCATCCGGGATTTCCCGCTTTTATGCCTTCCCGGAACGAGCCCCGGTCACCGGCACCATGGGAGACCCGCGATCGGCATCGGCAGAAAAGGGCGAGCGCTTCCTCCAGATTCAGGCGGACGAGCTTGTGTCGCTGATCCGGTTGGAACAACTCTGGTCCAAGCCGCAGGCGGTCTGGGCCGCTTCGTAATCCGATTCGGTTTGCAAGGAAGACTGGCGGGGCGTTGTCCTGGCCCCGCCGATAAAAACAAAAGAGGAGAACATCTGATGAATTTCGGTATTGCCCGGCAATCCGCAGCTCTTGCCTGCACCGCTTTATCCCTCGCGCTTTTCCCGGTCCTGGCATCACCGGCCAGCGCCAAGACACTGGTTTACTGTTCAGAGGCTTCGCCCGAAGGGTTTGACCCGGCGCTTTATTCCGCCAACAGCACATGGGATGCTTCCTCGAAGCCGGTGTACAATCGTCTTGTGGAGTTTCAGAACGGAACGACGACGGTCATTCCCGGTCTTGCCGAGAGCTGGACGATTTCCGATGACAAGCTCACCTATACGTTCAAACTTCGAAACAACGTGAAATTCCATACGACAGAATATTTTACGCCCAGCCGCGATCTCAACGCTGACGACGTTATTTTCTCGCTGCAACGCCAGCTCGACAAGACCAGTCCCTGGCACAGCTATATCACGGGCGTCACCTGGGAAATGACAACCGCCATGGGCCTTCCCGATATGATCAAGGAAATCAGCAAGGTCGACGACAAGACCGTCAAGATCGTTCTGGCGGCCCCGAGCGCTTCGGTGCTTGCCAACCTTGCCATGGACTTTGCATCGATCCTTTCCAAGGAATATGCCGATCATCTGCAGGCGGATGGAAAGATGACGCAGCTCAACGAACTGCCGGTGGGGACCGGACCGTATCAGTTCGTCAATTACCAGCAGGATTCCGTGGTCCGTTTCACCGCCAATCCGGATTACTGGGGCGGCAGGCAGAAGATCGATGACCTGATTTTCTCCATTACCCTCGACCAGACGACGCGGATGCAGAAGCTGCGGGCAGGCGAGTGCCAGGTTGCCTCCTATCCGTCGCCCGCCGATGTCGCCGTGCTGAAAGCCGACAGCGAATTGAAGGTGCTGGAACAACCGGGCCTGAATGTCGCCTATCTCGCCTACAACACGCTTGTTCCGCCCTTCGACAAGCCGGAGGTGCGCCAGGCGTTGAACATGGCGATCAACAAGCAGGCCATCGTGGAAGCCGTGTTTCAGGGTATGGGGCAGGTCGCGAAGAACCCCTTGCCGCCGGCAGTCTGGGGCTACAACGATGCCGTCAAGGACGATCCCTACGATCCGGAAAAAGCGAAATCGATGCTTCAGGCTGCGGGCGTCAGCAATCTGGCGATGAAGATCTGGGCAATGCCGGTCAGCCGTCCCTACATGCCCAATGCCCGCCGGGCCGCCGAATTGATCCAGGCCGATTTCGCCAAGGTTGGCGTCTCGGTCGAGATCGTTTCCTATGAATGGGGCGAATATCTCAAGAAGGCGCGCGACAAGAACCGGGACGGAGCCGTCATCCTCGGCGGGACCAGCGACAATGGCGATCCGGATAACCTCTTGAGTTTCTTCTTCAGCTGTACGAGCGTCGGTGCCAGCAATTACTCCAACTGGTGTTTCCAGCCGCTCGATACGCTTCTGCAAAAGGCACGTCAGGTTTCGGATCAGGCCGAGCGAACCAAGCTTTATGAGGAAGCGCAGCTCATCATCAAGAAGGAGGCGCCGATCGCGGCCCTTGATCATTCGACCGTCGTCATGCCGATGTCGAAAAAAGTGTCCGGATATGTGCTGGATCCGCTGGGCTCGCATCGTTTCGACGGTGTCGATCTGGCGGAATAGCTGAAAGGATCAGCGCAGTGACGATTTAGGCAAAAACCGCTTCAGTTTCCGGACGGATATGGCTAGAGCATTCTCCGGCCATCGGAGGAAACTGGGGCGGTGAAATCACCACAAATCATTCAAACATCGGATATCACGGCCGTTCGAATCTACCGCTCCATGCTCGCAATGGTCGTGCTGGCGGGCATTGGCATCGCGTATTTTGCCATCATACCCGCCGCCCATGTCAGCCGGCTCCGATTGACGGCCAACTTTTTCAGCTATTTCACCATCCAGACCAATACGCTTGTTTTTCTCGGCCTGGTGTTTTCCTTGGCGGTACCACGGTCCCGGCCGGGGCAATGGGCGCAATGTCCTCCGGTCAGGTCGGCGCTGTTGTCATACGTGGTCATGACCAGCGTCATTTATGCCCTTGTCCTGCAGACCGCGTGGCGGCCAACCGGATGGCAGGCGCGCGGCGACCAGATTCTCCATTACGCCGTGCCGGTGCTTTACTTCATTGACTGGCTGTTCTGGGTCAGGCGCGGCGCGCTCTTGTGGCGCCATGCCTTGTGGTGGCTGCTTTTTCCGGCGGTTTATGCGGTCTACACCCTGATCCACGGCTATTTCTCCGGGTTCTATCCCTATCCCTTCATCGATGTCCCGGAGATCGGTCTCGACGAAACGGCGGTGAACATGGCCTGGATGACTGCCGGTTTTCTGGGGCTGGGAACACTGGTCGTCACTGTCGATCGCCTGACCCGCAGATATGGTGCCCGCAACGCGCGGGCACTCTAGAGCAAATTTTGCGCTAGGCGCGTTCTTCCCAGATCTTTGCGAGCTCGACCAGCGTCTTGACGGCTCTTTCCATGTCCTGGCGGCTGACCCATTCGAGCGGTGAGTGGAAGGCGTGGCCGCCGGCAAAAATATTGGCGCAGGGCAAGCCCATGAAGGACAGCCGTGAACCGTCGGTGCCGCCACGGATGCTGCCGCGCACCGGCACCATGCCGGCCCGGCGGACCGCTTCAACCGCGTTGTCGACGATCTCCGGGTGGCGGTCGAGGATGGACTTCATGTTGCGGTACTGCTGCCTGACGGTGAACGTGTAGGACGAACCGGGATAACCGGCCATGACTTCCTTCACCAGCGCTTCGAGCATGGCTTCCTTGGCGGCAAGGCCGTCATCGGTAAAATCACGGATGATGAAGCTGAGCGCCGCCTTTTCCATCGATCCGGTGACACCTGTCGGATGAATGAAGCCGTCTTTGCCCTCCGTTGTCTCGGGCGCAATATCCCGCGGCAGCCGGTCGATGATGGCGCCGGCGATCTTGATGGCGTTTTCCATCTTGTCCTTGGCGAAGCCGGGATGAATAGCAACGCCCGAGATGGTGATGTCGACCCCGTCGGCCGAGAAACTCTCGTCCTCGATATGGCCTGCGGTTTCGCCGTCGACGGTATAGGCGAACTGTGCGCCGAGCTTGGCTACGTCCACCTTGTCGACGCCACGCCCGATTTCCTCGTCCACGGTGAGCAGCAGCTTGATCGTGCCGTGGCGGATATCCGGGTTGTCGACGAGAAACTGTGCCGCCGTGATGATTTCCGCCAGCCCGGCCTTGTCATCGGCACCGAGAAGGGTGGTTCCGTCTGTCGTGATGATGTCATTGCCGATCTGGTCAAGCAGGACGGGATGGTCACTGACCCGGATGACCTGCTGCGGATCGCCGGGCAGCTGTATGTCGCCGCCGCCATAATTATACAGGATACGCGGCTTGACGTTCGTGCCGGTAAAATCGGGGGCCGTGTCCATGTGCGAGCAGAAACAGATGACCGGCACCGGCTTGTCGACATTGGACGGGATGGTTGCGTGGACATAGCCGTGCTCGTCCATGTGCGCATCGGACAGGCCGATGGCGAGCAATTCCCCAACCAGCACATGGCCGAGATTCTTCTGCTTTTCGGTGGACGGTTGCGCGGACGATTTGGGATCCGATTGGGTGTCGATGACGACGTAGCGAAGAAAACGATCGGTAACGGTATCGGTCATGGGCTCAGCTCCAACCTTTGCATGCCAGTGATGCACTGCTGTAGCCTTTGCCGCCGGCATCGTGAACAGATTTTTGCCTTGCTCCCCGCTTTTTCCCATTCGCCTCCGCCGCAAGCATGCCGCCGGTGTTCAATTGCAGGGTGACCGCCCTGCAATTGATACGATGCATCGCTCCGCCTAAGCGGCCTGCACTTTCCGGGAACCACGGGCCCAGGCGGGAAGCCAATCGCCGTGCGCAGCAAGAAGATCATCGACGAGCGACCATATCTGATCGAGATCCAATTCTGCGGCAGTATGCGGGTCCATCATCGCCGCATGGTAGATGTGATCCCGGTTTTCGGTCATCAGCGCCTGCACGGTCAGTTCCTGTACATTGATATTGGTGCGGATGAGGGCAGTGAGCTGCGGCGGCAGCGCGCCGATATGGGTTGGCTGAATGCCGGACGCATCGACAAGGCATGGCACTTCCGCCGCGCAATTGGCGGGCAGGGACGTGATGCAACCATTGTTGCGCACGTTGCCGTAAATGACCGATGGTTCGCCGGTCCATACGGAATTCATGATGGACGAGGCATATTCGCGGCTTTCGCTCACTTCGATCCTATCGGCCTTGGCATAGGTTTCCGCCTGTCCCTTCCAGCGCTCGATCTGCTCGATGCAGCGCTTGGGGTATTCATCCAGCGGAATGCCGAACTTTTCGATCAGATCGTCACGGCCTTCCTTGATGAAATAGGGCGTGTACTCGGCAAAATGCTCGGAGCTTTCAGTGACGAAATAGCCGAGCCGCGTCAGCATCTCGTAGCGGACCTTGTTCGGGCAGCGCGGATTCCAGTGGCTGGGCTTGGGCAACCGTCCTTCGCGATAGCCCCGGACAAGATCCGGATAGAGGTCGCGGTAACTGCCATCGGGCTGCTGGTGTTCGAACTGCAGGTAAAAGGCCATATGGTTGATGCCTGCAGCGCGATAGCGGATTTCTCCGATTGGGATGTCGAGGTCGCGCGCCAGTTCGCCCGCCGTTCCCTGCACGGAATGGCAGAGACCCACCTGACGGATCGTCGGGTATTTTTCAGCGATTGCCCAGGTGTTGATGGCCATGGGATTCACATACTGCAGCAGGATGGCCTGCGGGCAGACCGCCAGCATGTCCTCGCAGATTGCCCAGAGATGCGGCACGGTCCGCAGGCCGCGCATGATGCCGCCGACGCCAAGGGTGTCGGCAATGGTCTGGCGCAGGCCGTATTTCTTCGGAACCTCGAAATCCGTGACGGTGCAGGGCTCGTATCCGCCGATCTGGAACGCAACCACGACGAAGTCCGCCTTCTCGAGTGCACGCCGGCGGTCCGTATGCGTTTCGATGACGGCCTTGGCATCGAGTGTTTTTGCCAGCTTGCCGGCGACGATGGCGCTCTCGGCGAGGCGCTGCGGATTGATGTCCATCAGCGCGATTTTTGCGCCCGACAGGGCCGGGCGCTGCAGAATATCGCCGATGATGTTTTTCATGAAGACGGTCGATCCGGCTCCGATAAAGGTGACTTTGGGCTGTTTTGACATGGCAATCTCCGGGAGGATTATGCGGCTACCTCGAAGGCGGCTTTGACAAGCCGTTCAGTGTAGGCGGTCTTGGGATGAAAGAGAACGTCGTTGACGGGACCTTCCTCGACGACCTTGCCGTGCTGCATGACCATGACGCGATGGCAAAGAGCACGAACGACTTTCAGGTCGTGGGAAATGAAGAGGTAACTGAGGCCGCGCTCATCCTGCAGCTTGCGCAAGAGGTCGATGATCTGCGCCTGGACAGACAGGTCGAGTGCCGAGGTCGGTTCATCGAGAAGGATGAATTCCGGTTCGAGCGCAATGGCGCGTGCAATGGCGATGCGCTGGCGCTGGCCGCCGGAGAATTCGTGCGGGAAGCGGGACAGGATATTGTGCGGCATCCCGGCACTCGCCAGGGCGTTCTGGACACGGTCGAGACGGTCGGCCCGGTTGACGCCGATCCCGTTGATAACCAGTCCTTCCTCGATGATCTGCCCGATCGACATGCGCGGGTTGAGTGAGGAAAATGGGTCCTGGAATACGATCTGCATGCGTGAACGCAGCGGCCGCATTTCGGCCCGCGACTTGTCGTGGATCGGCTGCCGGTCGAAGTAAATCTCGCCGCTATCCGTATGCACCAGCCTGACGAGCGCCTGTCCGAAGGTGGTCTTGCCGGAGCCGGATTCACCGACGATACCGAGCGTCTCGTGTCTGTGGAGTTTCAGGCTGAGACTGTCGACAGCCACAAGCTCGTGCAATTGCGGCTTGAAGAAACCTCCACGCTTCAGCATGTAGGTCACCCGCACCGACTTGCCCTCCAGAATGGCTTCGCAGTCCGCCGGCATCGGATTGGCCTGTCCTCTGGGTTCGGACCCGAGGAGATGGCATGTATAGGGGTGGCGGGGGGCGGCAAAGAGCGCTGCGGTCGTGTTGTGCTCCTTCACCTCGCCATGCTGCATGACATAGACATAATCGGAAAACTGCCGGACGACGGTAAGGTCATGGGTGATGAGAATGACCGCCATTCCAAGCCGCTTCTGCAGATCGCGGATGAGGTTGAGGATCTGGGCCTGCACCGTCACGTCGAGTGCGGTGGTCGGCTCGTCGGCGATCAACACGTCGGGATTGTTGGCGAGCGCCATGGCAATCATCACGCGCTGGCGCTGACCGCCGGAGAGCTGGTGCGGATATTGGTTGAGCCGGGATTCCGGATCGGGAATTTGCACCTGTATCAACAGGTCCAGCGCGCGTTGCCGGGCGTCGCGCCGGCTGATGCGCTGATGCACGCGGATGGCTTCGACGATCTGGCTGCCGATCGTATAGATCGGGTTGAGCGAGCTCATGGGCTCCTGAAAGATCATGGACATGCGATTACCGCGCAGCGCACGCCGGGCCCGGCTTGAGAACTTGAGAATATCCTTGCCGTCATAGGCAATCTTCGATTCCCGGGAGACCACGGCGCGCTTTGTCAGGAGTCCCATGATGGTGCGGGCGGTCACCGATTTCCCCGACCCGGATTCGCCGACAATGGCAATCGTCTCGCCGCGATAGAGTTGGAAGGAGATATCCTTGACGGCCTCCACGACTCCGTCTTCCACCGTGAAGCGGACGGCGACATTGCGGGCATCGATGATCGGATTGTCCCGATGGGCTGAACTGTCCAGCCGCTGTTCGGGTGCCATGATGCTTGGTTCCTGCGTGTGCATGGTTTCCGGCCTCAATAGGGATCGACGGCATCGCGCAAACCATCGCCCAGGGCATTGAAGGCAAAGACGGTGACAAGCACGAAGGCGACGGGGGTGAGAATCCACGGGTAGGACCCGATGACGGAATAGGTGGCGGTGTCCTGCAGCATCAGCCCCCAGGAAATCAGGGGAGGCTTCACCGCAAACCCCAGGAAGCCCAGAAAGGATTCCAGAAGGACAATGTGCGGGATCGCGATGGTGACGGCAACGATCACGTGGCTCATGACATTGGGAAAGATGTGCTGGAAAATGATGCGCCGGTCCGAAGCGCCCACCGCCAGCGCCGCACGCACATATTCGATGCGCGCAAGTGCCAGTGTCTTGCCGCGCACTTCGCGCGACATCTGCGCCCAGCCAAGTGCCGACATGATGATGATGACGAAACCGAGGAAAATGCTCGTCGGAGCTGTGACGGGTATGAGCGAACTGAGGGCGAGATACAGTGGAAGCTGCGGAAATGCCAGGACCAGTTCAACGAAACGCTGTGTCCAGGCATCGAACCGTCCGCCGAAATAGCCGGAGACCAGCCCGACGGTCGTGCCGACAACCGTCACGATGGAGACGACAATCAACGCAATCATCAGCGAGACGCGGGAGCCGTAAATGGCTCTGGAGAGTACGTCGCGGCCGAACTTGTCGGTGCCAAGGAAATGCACGGGCTTGCCGTCGAGGGTGCCGAAGAAATGCCGGTCCGCCGGAATGATGCCAAGCAGTTTGTATTCAAAGCCCTTCACGAAGAACCCCAGCAGGCGGGGATTGCCATAGTCCAGCCCGACCACCGGCTGGAATGTCACCGGATCGAGTTCCTCGGTCTCGGCGACCGGATAGGTGCGCGGGCGCAGATTGAAATGCCCATCCTTGTCGAAGAAGCGCACGGCTTCCGGCGGTGCGAAGCCGATCTCCGTCTGGGAGGGATCGACGGGGGCAAAGAAACCGGCGAAGACGGCCATAACAAGCAGCAGGCAGACGAGGACAAGTCCGATCATGCCGGTCCAGGAGCGTTTGAGGCGCCGCCACACGAGAGCCGAATAGCTTTCATTGCCGCGGTTGGCTTTGCGGATTTCCACGGCGGCGACGGGTGGTCTTATCTGGATTTGCATTACCGCGCCTCCCCATACTGGCGAACGCGTGGATCCATCAGCGCCAGCAGAACGTCTGCAATGATGTTGCCGACGATCAATGTTGCCGACAGCACCAGCATGAAGGTCGCCGTGACATAGACGTCTCCGATCCACATGGACCCGACGATGGCGGGTCCGACCGTCGGCAGTGCGAAGATGATGGCGGTTTCGATCTCGCCGGTCAGCATGTAGGGCAGGACGACGCCCTGATACATGATGAGGGGATGCAGCGCATTCGGCACCGCATGGCGCATGATGACCGCACCCTCGCTCAGACCCTTGGCCCGTGCCGTCTCGACATATTGGGCATTGAGCGTGTCGAGCAGATTGCCGCGCATCACGCGCATATTGTAGGCAAGCCCGCCAAAGGTGGCGATGGCAACGACCGGCCACACATGCTGGACCAGATCGACGAACTTGCCCCACGACCACGGCGCGCCGCCATAGCGCGGGGAATAAAAGCTGCCGATCTCCGAAACGTTGAAGTGAAACACCATGATGTAGACAATGATCAGCGCCATCAGGAAGCGCGGCACGGTCATGCCCAGGAACGATATGCCGGAGAGCAGGCTGTCCACCCATGAATATTGCCGCGTGGCGGCCAGTATCCCGAAGCTGATCCCGATGATCGAGGCGAGGATATGGCACGTGAGGGCGAGAAGAAGCGTGCGCGGCAACCGCTCGCCAACCACATCGGCAACCGGCTTGTTGTAGAACATGCTGTGACCGAAATCCCCGCGGGTCACCATGCCGACGATCCAGTTGACGTATTGCACGGGCAGCGGCTTGTCGAGGCCATTGGCAACCCGGTACGCCTGCGCCTGTGCATCGGCTGCCTCGAAGGATGCGCCGCCCTGGTTCATCAGCTGTGAGCGGATGTAGTCGGAGTAATCGCCGGGCGGTGCCTGAATGATGGCAAAGGTCACCACGCTCAGCACAAACAGCACCGGAATGGCGGATGCGATACGCACAAGCAGGAATCGTAGCATGGGCCGGTTCGCTTTTCTTGTGTTGGTTTCAAAACTGGCTTGAACGCATTCATGCCGTTGGATTTTTCAGTCCATCCCGCCGGTCGCAACGAGGTGCGACCGGCAGGGTCAGAGGCCTTGGGAGGCTCAGTTCATCGGTCCGGGTCCACCGGGTTTTCCCGGCAATTGCTGCGGGAACAGTTCATAGTCGCCCTGCTTGTCCGCCTTGACGAAGACGCGTTCACGGATGACGGCGTCTTCAGCCCAGTTGAACATGAAAATCGGCGCCCCGGACGGGATGTTGGAGAAACGCTTGTTGATGACCAGTGCACCGGCAAATTCAGTCAGCCCGACCGTGTTGACGTTGGCGGTGTAAACCTTCTGATAACGTTTCATCAGTTCAGCCCGCTCGGCATTGTCCTGGCTCGCGATGAATGCGCTGACGATTTTCACCAGCTCTTCCTCGTAGGGCATCAGGTCGACCGCACCGTTTTCCGGGGCACGGTGGTTCCAGCTTGTGCGTGGCCCGACAGGCGCCAACTGTTCCGTGTTCTGCACGACGGAGGCGAGTTCCGACCTGTTGCGCAGGATCATCCAGTCAAAGCGGCCGCCGTAGTTGGCGGCATCCCGCTGGTTGCCGTCAAGGGCATTGAGGATGACGCGCAGTCCGAGTTTTTCCAGCTGCGCGATGACACCCTCGGCAAGGTTCTTGTCGGTGCTGTAGGCATTGTTCACGAGAAGGGTGATCTCGACGTCTTTTCCGCCAGCCTTGTCCGGCGGGAAATTGACGATGCCATTGCCGTCGGTGTCCTTCAGGCCGGCCTTGGCCAGTTCAGCCTTCGCGCCCTCCAGATCGAAGGGGTAATAGACGGTAGACTGCCGGTCGTAGAAGCTCGTTGCCGATGACAGCCCGCCGGGATAGATCGCCGTGAACGGTCCTTTGACAAGGGCTTCGCCGAGCTTCTTGCGATCGATAGCCATGGTCACGGCCTTGCGGAAATGCTCGTTGCGATTGAGTTCGCGCACGGCCTGACCGCGTGCATCGGGTGCGCCCCAGCCATTGGCGGAAAAGTTCATGTCGAGATTATAGCCGATCAGGCGGGGCCCGAAGGCAAGCCGGGCGGGCGCATTGTCCTGCGCGGCGCGTTTCAGCGACTCCACGAAGTTTTCCGGCTGTTCGAGATTGGAGAAATCGGCGGCCCCTGCCACGGTCTGGACGTCGCGGTCGGCCCATGTGGAAAGCTTGTAGTGCATCTCGTTGACATAGGGCAGCTGGTTGCCGGCTTCGTCGACTTTCCAGTAGTAGGGGTTGCGGCGCATCACGATGATGTCGTCGGGGCGGTATTCGACCGGTACCCAGGCACCCATGACCGGCATGTTCATATATTCCGGCGGGAAAGCATTCTTGTATTGGTCGTAGGTTGTCCCGGCATATTTAGGATGTTTCGTCTTCAGGATATGCGCCGGGCCGGGGCAGAATGTGCCATAGGCCATGGCATAGAGATACTGGCGCGGGAATGCATCCTTGAAAGTCCACTGGACCGTATAGGCATCAACTTTCTTCAGCGTTGTGCCAACGCCAAAGGTTTCCTGGGTGGCACCATTCAGCGGTGAAACATTGGGATCGAGGACATTGTCTTCCCAATAGAACATGACGTCATCGGCATCGAATGGCGCACCATCGGACCATTTTGCGCCTTCGACCAGATGCATGATCAGCGTGTGGCCATCCGGTGACCAGTCCCACCCCTTGGCGAGGTTGGGCAGCGGTTCGACGTCGCTCGCTTCGACCTGGAACAGCGGTGCCGTTCGTGTCAGGCATTCGGACAGGCCGATGTCGATGCCTCCATAACCCTGCGACTGGCCGCCGCTGTAGTTCCAGCCCTCCGGCCGGCCGCCGATGACGTGCCGCAAGGTATCGCCATAGATACCGATGCCATCGGGCATGTTTGCCGTCTTGTAGACGAGCGGCTGCTTGGGCAGCCGGTCCTGGACCGGCGGAAGCTTGCCGGTCTTGACGAATTTCTCGGTCATCCAATCCGGTTCATGATAGGCGGGCAGGGTCTTGAATTCGAGGATCGCATCGCGCGGGACGTAGGTGATTTTGGCTTGCGCTTTGAAGGATGGCGGTTCAGGCGGAACTGTCGGCTCCGATGCCGCCGCCGGAACGGCCAGCATCGAAACACCCAAGGCGAGTGTACTCCAATAGCGCAGATGGCTCATCGTCTCTCCCTCTCGATTGTGATCCAGCCGGTATGGCCATTCCCGTCTCCTCCAAGCCGGGAAAAGCCGCTGGAAAGCTAATGCACGGCCTGCGTCATCAATGCTTTCTCTGCCCGCAATTCTTCGATCGAGCGCACGGAACGGCTGGCAGACCCTTTCCATTCACGCGTTGCCACGGTCTTGTGGCGCAGGCGTTCCTTTGCCGCATCAATCGCATGGGCATATTGCGGCAGCCAGGGTGCTTGCGCGACGATCATCTCATCGACCATCTGCCAGACTTCTTCCGGCGTGCACACGGCGCCGACCAGCGGATCATGCAGGACGGCAAGCTTCAGAAGATCGATGTCGCCGCTGATGGCGGCGTGGACGGCCATGCGCTGCACGTTGATCGATGCCACGCAGGTTGCGGCACAGGCTTCCGGCAATGTGATGCCGGAGACCATGTTGATGCCGAACCGGTCGACGAAGCCCGGCGATTCAATGATTGCATCGGCGGGAAGGTTGGTGATGATCCCGGTGTTGCGGGTGTTGAAATGGCCGCGGTAGACCCGTCCGGTTTCCAGCGCTTCCAGTATATGGCTCGCATGTTCGTTGGAGCGGCGTGCCGGATCGATCGGCTTGGCGGCCGCTTCGAGAAATTGCGGAAATTCGGTCTCGAACCAGTTTCTGGTTTCGGTCGAGTGCCGGAGATAGCCGCCGGTCTCGCCATGGATCCAGTTGGACATGTCGATCCATCTGGCGATTTCATCGGGACGCTTGCGATACCATGGCAGATATTCCGAGAGATGGCCGTTGCTTTCGGTGGAATAGACGCCGAAGCGCTTCAGCACATCGATGCGCAGCTTTTCCTGCTGGGAAAAGACGGGATGCGCCTCGAATGCGGCAATGAGTTCCTCCTTGCCGATCCTGCGTCCGCGCAGGCGGATATCGACAAACCAGGTCTGATGATTGATGCCCGAGCAGATATAGTCGAGCTCGTCCTTGGACCGGGCACCCAGAACTTCCGCGATCTGCTCCGCCCCATGCTGAACCCCGTGGCATAGGCCGACCGTGTCGACCTTGCCATATTCAATGGCCGCCCACGTGTTCATCGCCATCGGGTTGGCGTAGTTGAGGAATTTTGCGCCGGGTTCTGCAACCTCGCGGATGTCCTTGCAGAAGTCAAGAATGACGGGGATGTTGCGCTGTCCGTAAAGGATGCCGCCGGCGCAGATCGTATCGCCGACGCATTGATCGATACCATATTTCAGGGGAATGCGGATGTCGTCGGCATAGGCTTCGAGCCCGCCGACCCGCACGCAGCTGATGATGTAGCGGGCACCCTCGATGGCCTTGCGCCGGTCGGTTGTGGCGGTTACCCGGGTTGGCAGATGGTTGGCCTCGACAATGCGGTCGAGAATGGACCTGATCATTCCAAGGTTGTGTTCGCTGATGTCGGTCAGGGCAAATTCGATGTCCCTGAATTCCGGCACGCACAGAATGTCCGTAAACAGTTTCTTTGTGAAACCCACGCTGCCCGCGCCGATAATGGCAATTTTGAAACTGCTCATGCTGACCTCACCTTGCCCATCATCAATGCGGGTGGAAGCAACAGGGCAGGGTAGCTCCGGCGGAAAAACACCGGGCTTTGCAAAGACCAGGTTTTTCCTGTCTTTCCCCTTGTTCTATTCCTTACCCGCAGTTCATCCGCTGTTCTTGATTGGCATTATGCGTATATTCGTGGGAGCGAATAGAGAGGGATTATGCTTTTGAGGGTAATTTTGTGCTGCAGAAACTGATCGATACCGGGCACACCATGAAGACGGTTTCCCTGCCGCGGGGCCGCCATACGCTGCACACCATGCCGACCAGCACCGGTTATGAGGTGCGGCGCGATGAAATCTATGATTGGGACGGCCGAAAACGCGGCCAGACCCCCTTCACCGTCCTGCAGCACACGATCAGCGGAACGGGCATGCTCCGCTATGAGAACCGCAACTACAAGGTGCACGAGGGTGAAACTCTGCTGGTCCTCGTGCCGCATAACCATCGCTACTGGCTCGAGAAAGGCGATCACTGGGAGTATTTCTGGATTTCCATGAATGGCGAGGAAGCGCTGCGCATTCACCGCTCGGTGCTCGCCGCCCAGGGGCCGGTTTTGCGCTTGCCGGGCGAGACGATAGAGCATCTGGCCGATTGCAGCCTGCGCCTGATCGCGGATGCGGAGACCGCCGGCCGCGCCTCAGCCATCGCCTACGAGGCCGCCATGGCGCTCTATGACGGCGTGTTCGGCTCACACCCCGTCGATCAGCACGAGAAGACCGTCATGCAGCCTGTCATCGATCACATCAGCGCCAATCTGGACAAACCGCTTCCCGTTGACGAACTGGCACGGGTATCCGGGTTGAGCCGGGCGCATTTCTCCCGGGTCTTTGCCGAGTGCGAGGGGCTGCCCCCGGCGGAGTTCGTGCTGCAGAAGCGGATGCAGCGGGCGACAAAGCTTCTGACCAACGCCGCATTCCTTCCGGTCAAGGAAGTGGCGATCATGACCGGTTTCGACGATGCCAATTACTTTTCAAAAGTGTTCCGCCGCATCTACGGCGCCAGTCCGACGGAATTCCGCACCACGGGCATGTATGCCAGTCTTTCAACGCGCGCATCGGGATCGGGTGAAAGCTGATGCGGCAGACGGGCGGCGAACCGAAGCCGCTCTCTGCTGCGATCATCCGGTCAGGTTTTGAAGCGGACAATCACGCGCTGCCCGATGAGGAATGGTGACTTGGGCTGAATGCTGATGATGCACTCAGCCGTGCGGATGTCGACGCGATCACCTGGCGCATCCCGCGATTTGGGCTGTTCGAGCACATGCTGGATGCTGATGACGCGTCCCTGGATGGAAACGGTGTCGTCGTTTTCCGCGATGATGTCGACATCCATGCCCGGTTTGACCAGTTTGACGAACTGCTCCTGAATTTCGGCACGGACGATACGCGGTGCCTCCGGCAGAAGCGTGAAAAGTTGGGTAACGGCCTGCGTCGATACGACTTCGCCAACGCGGGCGGACTGGCGGATGATGCGCGCTGCGATTGGGGCGCGGACAAGCCGCATCTCGACTTCGAGACGGCTGTTGTCCGCACGGCTTTCCGCTGCCGCCAAGGCGGCTTCGGCGATGACCACTTCGGCTTTGGTTACCGACAACTGTGCCTCGGCTTCGTCAAGCGCCTGGGCCGAAACGGCATTCCCTGCCGCTGCCCGGCGCAGCCGTGCCGCCTGACGGGTCTGGGCACTCAGTTTTGTCTGCAACGCGTCCAGCTGGCCCTTGGACTGGCGTGCTTCGGCTTCGGCGGTGCGAACAGCGATCAGTTCGCGGCGATTGTCGAGCGCGGCGAGGATATCGCCGGCTTTGACCCGCTGTCCTTCCTTCACCGGCACATCCTGAATCACCCCGTCGCGCTGGGTGGAGAGCCGCAGCAGGCCGCCCTCGACATCCACGACACCGCGCGCCGCCGCAATAATGCCTGGCCTGGCCTGGGCAATTTCCGCCTGATTGGCCTCCGTCGCACTCGACATGGCCCAGAGCGCCAGACCGGCACCGCCCAGCGCTGCCAGAACGATCGCATACTGCAGAGAGGTGCGGCTAAACATAGTCATGACTGGTATTTCCTGACGCTTTTGCACCGGCGGCGGGACGCCAGTCACGAAGAATGCGGCCATCTTCCATCTGCAGGACACGGTCCGCATGGGCAATAAGACGCGGGTCATGCGACACGCACAGAACCGTGGCCCGGGTTCGTCTTGCAATCGTGTGAAGAATCTCGATGACGATCTGGCCGTTGACGCTGTCGAGCGCGCTGGTCGGCTCATCGGCAAAGAGAATGGCGGGGTTTTTCACAATGGCGCGGGCGATGGCCACCCGCTGCTTTTCGCCGCCGGACAGTTCGGCGGGGTGCAGGTGGCGCCGGGCGGCGAGACCAACCTGTTCCAGCGCCCGTTCCGCCCGCTCTGCCGTCTCTTCAGCGGCAACGCCGAGATAATCCAATGGTACCTGCACCTGTTCGACGGCGGTCAGGGCCGGGAACAGGTTGAAGCCCTGGAAGACGAAACCGCAATGATGCAGCCGAAAGGAATCGCGCTCGGCATCGCTTGCCGCCACAAGATCGGTTCCAAGCGTTCTGATCGCGCCTGAATCGGGAATGGTCAGACCGCTCAACGTCGCCAGCAACGTGCTCTTGCCGCATCCGGACGGCCCGATGATCAGGGTCAGTTCGCCCTGGAAGATATCGATGGATACGTCCTGCAATGCAATCGTGCGGATTTGCTTGACGACAAATGCCTTGCTGATGCCGGTCGCGGAAATCGTTGGCTGCATGGCGGTCACCGGAGCAATGTTGCTGGATCGGCGTGCTGCAGACGCCGCAGGGCGAAAAGGCCGGCAGCGAACGCCACGGTGAGCACAACGGTGGATGCTGCCAGAACGATGCTGGTCCGCAGTTCAAAGGGCACGCTGTAGATGCGGGCTATGAGAGCGGCGGCGGTGCTGAAGACGGCGCCGACAACCAAGCCGAGAACCCCGACCCAGGCGGCCTGTTCGATGACGATGGCCCGCAGTCCCTTGAATGATACGCCAAGGGCCCGCAACGTTGCATATTGCGGAATGGATCCGGCCACGGCGGCCATCAGTGTCTGGCTGGTGACGAGAGCGCCGACGAGCATGGCGAAGATGAAGGCGATACCGGCACCGGATTCGAGAAGCCAGTACCGTATCGACATTCCCGCCAGTTCAGGGGCGGACCACACGTGAAAGCGCGGGATTCCCGCCGGATTGTTCAAACGCTCGCGAATGGCTTCCGCTGGTCCGAACTTTGTCACGGTGTAAAGGAAATAGGTCACGTCGTCCGTTGCCCCAAGCGCATTGTCCAGAGTCCGGGCAGTTTCTATCGACGTGACGACGTTCACGCCGCCCAGCCCTCGCAGGCCCTCGATCAAACCGACAATGTGAATGCGGCGGCCATTGACCTCGGCGGTATCGCCGACATCGACGGCCAGCTTGTGCCTGTCGGTTGCATCCACCAGCGCTGTTCCGGGTTGCTGCAGCAGGTTGCGCATTGCCGGGGGAACAACCGTGGAGAGGCCGATGCTGCGAGGGCGCGCGTCAATGCCGACAATATTGATGCTGGTGCCGCCGCCGCGTGCGCCGCGCCAGTCACCGGAGCCGAGCAGGAAGCGTTCAACATGGGAAATGTTCGGTTCCATGTACAGGCTGGTTGCGATGCCGGCGCTGATCAGCCGCCCGAGATCCACGCTTTGCGTGCCGGGAAAACCCACCCAGTACTGCGCGGTGGACTGTGTGACGTAAAGCGCATTGGACCCGATGATGCCGAGAAGCAGGGCGCCCTGAACGATCATGAGAACGCCGGAAAAGCCCACGGCCACAATCGCCGGCAGAAACCGCCGCCATTCATGGACCAATGTTTTGCGTGCTATCGAAACGGACATCTTGTTACCCCTTCCGTTGCCGGGCGGGGGCGGCGTCTTGCATGCTGGTCGTCAGGGGCGAAGCGCCGCCGATGGCCTTGTAGAATGTGATCAGGGCAAGCGCTTCAGCTTCCTGCGCCTCGGCCAGTTGCTTGCGCTGTGCCAGGACACGCATCGCCGAACCAATCGACTTGGATCCGTCGCTCAGGCCTTCGCGTTCGAGGACCGTGGTTGCGGAGCGCATTTTTTGCGCGGATGCCAGATTCGCATTCAGTTGCCGGGTGGTGGCATGAACGGCCGACCATGCCCGCAGCGCGGATGATGCTTCCTCATAGGCAACGAGAACACTCTGCCGGTAGGCCGCAACAGCTTCGTCGAACTGAGCCTGCCGTGCCGCAACGACGTCGCGCCGCCGTCCCTGATCGAAAACCGGAATTTGAACCGACGGCCCGCCCATGATGCCGAACGGCGAACCGTTGGACGGCCCGCCAACGCCGACAATGCCGCTCAGGCGGAGTTTTGGATAGAGGTCGGCCTGGGCGATGCCGATATCGGCGGCGGCACGCACGGTTGCAAGTTCGGCCCGCCGGACATCCGGACGGGCGCGCAGGAGGTCCGCCGGACGGCCTGTGACGGGGTCGAGCCGGGCGACGGGCTGAGGTTTTGTGTGCTGCAGGGAGGTGTCGATCTGCGTGGTCCCGAGAAGGGTGGCAATCTGCTGCAGGGTGATGTCGATCTGCATCTGGAACCGGGCCTGCTCCGCCTTCGCATCGCCAAAGCTTATCCTGGATTCCTCCGCGTCCGATGCGGCGGCGAGGCCGGAACGGTATTTGACCGCGGCAAGCCTGCCATCGCGCTCGATCAGGGCAAGGGAGGCGCGGGCGATCGCCTCGCGCTCCTGCAGCGCGCGCAGGCGCACGTAAGCGCTGGCAATTTCGGCGGCAACAGCGATGCGTGCCGCTTCGACGTCCTCGGCGACCATGTCGGCGGATGCCTTGGCCGCCCGCTGTGTGTTCTCGCTCAAGCCAAACAGGCCAAGCTCCCAGCCCACTTCAAGGTTGAGCTGAACCGGACGGCGCAGCAGTTCCTGCGATTTGGTCGAACCCGTTCCGGCATTGGCTGTGCCCGATACATCGGCGGTGGGCATGAAAAGCGTTCTTGATGTCCGCGCCATCGTTCGGGCGGCGACAAGCTGCTGTTTCGCCTGGACGATGGTGAGGTTCTGTCCAAGCGAACGCACGACGAGCCCGCTCAGGACCGGATCGCCGAAGACCTGCCACCAGTCGCGCAGGTCGCGCTGTCGGCCAGCAGGCATCTTCGCGGCGGTCGCATAGCGCGCCGGCAGGCTGGGCGCCGAGAGAGCCAAGCCTGATGCATCATTCTGGCAAGCGGTCAGCATCGCCGCACCGGCAAGGACGCAGATGGTCTTCACGCACGCATGGCGACAGAGCAATGGGGCAAGGGGCAATGTCAAATCTCACGCACGCGACCTTGGACCCGGCACCCGGTATTTCGGGCACAGTCATGGTCGTGGAAGCCGCGGGAACGAACGTTCTTCCCAATCGCGCTCGGTGTTGTAACTGCAGGCATTGCTTCTCACATCCAATTGTCCGCGCATCGTTGCATGCGAGGATTGCGGGAACATGATGGAGCGGTTGTCGAGGCGCGGATTAAGGCTTGAAAAACTGCCGTTTCAGGGGGCGTGTTTCGCCCCGGCACCCCACCGCAGGCCATCCATCAGCAGTTTCACCAGACGGCGGGAACGCTCATGCCAGTCGGGAGCGTCTGGAATAGAATAGATGGTGAAGAGGGCATGCAGCAGGTCGGTGCTGTCGATGTCCCGCCGGATGAGATTCTGATGTGCCGCCGCTTCCACGAGATTGCGCAGGGCGACGGAGACCATGCCGGAACTCTCGGCAAAAAGTTCGGAGTTCGTGTTGACCAGCATGCGCAGGCTGTTTGCCATGCCTCTTTTCGCGGCGATATAGCCGACAAACCGCTGCATCCACTCCTCGAGAGCCACATCCGGCGCATGGCTCAGGGACAATTCGCCCGCTGCCGCACAGAGACTCTCGACTTCGCGGCGGTAAACCACTTCGACGAGATGTTCGCGCGTCGGGAAATGACGGTAGAGTGTGCCGATGCCAACACCGGCGCGCCGCGCGATGTCTTCGAGGGAGCCTTCAATGCCGCGTTCCGAGAAAACCGCTGCCGCGACTTCAAGCAGCTTTTCCCGGTTGCGTCGCGCATCGGCGCGCATGCCCTTGGCTGCCGACGGGGTTGGTTCGGAATTTTCTGGCGGCTTGGCAACCAAAATCTGCTCCATGCTCATGGGGGCTTGACCACGAGCAACAAGGTCTTAAGATAAGCGGAGGCCCCTCCGTTTAAGTGGAGTCCGTTTGCCTTCTTATCGCAGAATCGGTGCCGGTGTCATGTCTCTCATACACATAGGCTGGTTTTGAACTTTCTGGCAGGCGGCAGGTGTCCGCATCCCGGGCCGCCGACTGAATCTGCATCCGCTACAGCAGGAGCAATAGAATGACCGGAACAATCGACTTGAAGCTGAACATCAATGGCAGGGAGCAGACGCTTGCCGTCGAGCCGCGCGTGACGCTGCTGGACGCCCTGCGCGAGCATATTGGTCTGACCGGAACCAAGAAGGGCTGCGATCAGGGACAGTGCGGCGCCTGCACCGTTCATATCGATGGCAAACGCGTGCTCGCCTGCCTGACACTTGCCGCCCAGGCCGAGGGCCGCGCGATCACCACAATTGAAGGCATCGCGGCAGAAGATGGCGAATTGCATCCTGTCCAGGCAGCCTTTCTCGAGCATGATGCCTTTCAGTGCGGTTATTGCACGCCGGGACAGATCATGTCGGCGGTTGCCTGCATTCGCGAAGGACATGCGGGATCAGACAACGAGATTCGTGAATACATGTCGGGCAACCTCTGCCGGTGCGGGGCCTATTCCCATATCGTGGCTGCTGTCCGTGAAGCTGCGGAGGCCGCATCATGAAGAATTTCACCTATCTGCGTGCAGGTTCGGCGGACGAGGCGCGCACGGCCGCCGCGCTTGCCGGGAGCATGATCCTGGCCGGCGGCACCACATTGCTTGATCTTGCCAAATGCGGGGTTGCCGAACCGGAAACCGTCGTCGATATCACGCATCTCACTGGCCTTGACCGCATAGAGGTCGACGGGAACCGGGCATCGATCGGATCGCTTGCCCGCATGAGTGAGGTGGCCGATCATCCCGCAATGCAGGACGCCTTTCCGGCCGTCACGCAATCGCTGGCGCTGGCAGCTTCCGCGCAAATCCGCAACATGGCGACCATCGGCGGCAACCTGCTGCAGCGCACGCGCTGTCCCTATTTCCGTGATGCGGCCGTATTTCCCGCCTGCAACAAGCGCAGTCCCGGCTCCGGGTGCACTGCCCTTGGCGGCGTGACCCGCAATCACGCGGTTCTGGGAACAAGCGACGCCTGCATTGCCACCTATCCGGGCGATCTGGCTGTTGCGCTGGTTGCCTTTGATGCGGTTGTGCATCTGGGAAGCCGCGAGATACCGATCGATGACTTCTTCCTGCTGCCCGGCAATCATCCGGATCGCGAACACGCCATGGAGCGCGGCGAAATCATCACCTCCGTAACAATACCGCTATCAGCCGCCACACGGCGCTCCACTTACCTCAAGGTCCGCGACCGGCAGTCCTATGAGTTCGCTGCCGCCAGCGCCGCTGTCGGGCTGGAACTGGCTGCCGACGGAAGGACGGTTCGCGATGTGCGCATAGCCCTTGGGGGCGTTGCAACGAAGCCGTGGCGGGCCCGCACGGTGGAGGCGGCATTGATCGGCAAGGTGCTGGAACCGGAGCTGGTCCGTCAGGCCAGTCTGCTGTCCATGCAAGGCGCGGCTGATCATGGCGCGAACCACTACAAGATCGATCTTGCCCCGCGTGTGATCACGCGCGCTGTCCTGCAACTGGGAGGTCTGGCATGACTTTCATCAATCCAAAGGCCAAGCACGGCGATGCATCCGACGGCAATCTCGGCGGACGCCTGTCCAGACTCGATGGTCCCGCCAAAATCACCGGCAGTGCGACCTACGCGGTCGAACATCAGATCGACGGGCTGGTCTATGCCGTAACGGTACAGAGCACGATTGCGGCCGGTATCGTAACATCCGTCGATGCCAGGGCTGCGGAAGCATCGCCGGGTGTGCTCCTGGTGTTGACGCCCGACAATATCATGCCGCTGAAATCAGCGACGACATGGGCCGGTACGCCCGGCCCGGAAGGTCCGTTTCTGGCGCTGCCGAAGATTGTGAGCTTCAATGGCCAGCACATCGCGGCCGTTGTGGCCGAAACCCTGGAGCAGGCCACGGCCGCGGCCGCCCTCATCAGGGTCACCTATGAGGAAAAGGAGCATGTTTACGGCCTTGACGACCCCAAGGCCGGGGACGGGGTGCCGATCGAGCGCATGACGATGTCGCGGGGCGATGCCGAGAAGGCACTGGCCGAGGCTCCGGTGCGGATCGAACAGGAATACCGGACGCCGCGCGAATACAATGTTGCCATCGAACCGCACGGCATCATCGCGCAGTGGGAGGCAGACAGCCTCACGCTATGGGAGCCAAGCCAATGGATCGACGGCATGGCCCGTTCTTACGCCGAATGGTTCGACATACCGTTCGAGAATGTCCGCATGATCTCGCCCTATATCGGCGGCGGCTTCGGCTCGAAAGCGCTGTCGCTGCCGCATGGCGCCGTTGCAGCGATCGCTGCGCGGATGCTTGGCAAACCGGTGAAGCTTGTGGTCACGCGTCCGCAAACCTTCACGGCCTATGGCGGCCGTCCCGCCACCCGTCAGACATTGGCCCTCGGGGCAACCAGGGAGGGCAAACTCCTTTCCATCGTGCAGCGCGGCGTCAACGAGACATCGATGCTCGGCGTTGCGGTCGAGCCCCTCGGTTCTGTCACCGCGATCATGTATGCGGTGCCCAATTTCAGCTCGCGGCAGAATGTCATTCCGCTCAACACGGTCACCCCGGGTGCCCTGCGGGCGCCGGGAGAAAATCCCAGCGCGTTCGGCATTGAATCGGCGATCGATGAGCTTGCCTATGAAGTGGGCATCGATCCCCTGCAGATCCGCCTGCTGAACTATGCCGAGGAAGATCCGGAGGCGAAAATTCCCTGGTCGACGCGCCGGCTGCGGGAGGCGTTCGCGGCAGGTGCGGAAGCCTTCGGCTGGTCAAAGCGCTCGCCGGCGCCGCGTTCGATGCGCGAAGGCAACCAGCTGATCGGCTGGGGTGTCGCGGCAGGGACCTATCCGGTGCGGCGCACACCCGGTGAAGCGCTGGTCCGCATTCTCGCCGATGGCACGGCGGAGGTCGCGAGCAGCAGCATCGATATGGGGCAGGGAACCTATACGATCCTTGCCCAGACCGCCGCTGAGGTTCTGGGTATTCCGGTTGACCGGGTTCGCGTGAAGCTTGGAGACTCCGCCTTGCCCCGGGCTCCGGTTGCCGGCGGCTCGCAACTTGCCAACCTGATGACGGGCGCTGTCCACAAGGCAGCCCACGCGGCACGCGATGAGCTGATCGGTCTTGCGCTCAATCATCCGAGTTCGCCTTTTCTCGATCAGCAGACCAATACCCTGACCATTGCCGATGGCGTGATTTCGACGCCGCGCAGTGAAAAGCCCAATATTTCCATCGCCGATTTCATGCGTGTCATCGGGCAGGAAAAGGTCGAGGCGTTGCGCGATACCCTGCCGGAGGACAAGAAGAACACGCAGGACCGCTACAACAACTTCACCACCATGATGGCGATGAAGCCGCCGACGGAAGGCGGCTACTCCCTGCACAGCTGGTGCGCGCATTTTGTCGAGGTACGGGTTGATGCGGATTTCGGCACCGTGCGTGTCTCGCGCATGGTTTCGGCGCTTGATTCGGGCCGCCTGTACAATCCCAAGCTGGCCGAAAGCCAATGGCGGGGCGGCATCATCATGGGCATCGGCCAGGCACTGCTGGAGGAGGGCGTCGTCGATCCGCGCTACGCCCGCGTGATCAACAACAATCTCGGCGATTATCTCGTGGCGACCAACGCGGATATCCCGGATCTGCAGGTGATCTCCGTGGGTATCCCCGATCATCATGCTTCCGTGCTCGGTGGCAAGGCGGTTGGAGAATTGCCGATCGTCGGCGTGGCCCCGGCCATAGCGAACGCGGTTTTTCATGCCACGGGAAAACGCATCCGGGAGCTGCCGATCACTCTCGATAAGCTCCTGTAAGGCCTGTCCGCAAACAGGAAGCCCACCTGACGATATGTGTTTCGCGCATGCATGGCGCGAAACACGCTCGTTTGAGCATATTCCTGCGGAGATAGGCGGTCATTGGCAAAACAATGCCTCCTCTGGAAACCGATCTTCTCTACCTTGCAGCGGCGGCGGCGTAATGGCATGGCTGGAAAGCATCTGCCACGGCGTCGCCACGCTTGTGGACCTGTATGATCGATTGTTGGTGAGAGGAAACCTGTTCAATGCCTGGCCCTTATGTTGTGCGCGTTCATGGTGACGAAGACCTTCCGCAAAAGGTGGATGTGGTCGTTGTCGGTGGCGGTATCATAGGAGCCTCGACAGCGCTCGAACTGGCCGAACGCGGCCTCAAGGTGGCGCTGTGTGAAAAGGGCGGCATCGGCCAGGAGCAATCCAGCCGCAATTGGGGATGGGTGCGTATATCGCGCCGTGACCCGCGCGAAGTGCCGCTGATGGCGGAGGCGCTGCGCCTGTGGTCTGGTTTTGATCAGCGGCTTGGCCGCGATACCGGGTATACGCGCGCCGGCATTCTGTTCACAGCGCCGGATGACAAATCCTACGAGGAAAACGAGCGCTGGCTGCAGAATCTGGAGGGTTATCAGCTGGAGAGCCGCATGATCAGCGGCAAGGAGCTCGACGATCTTCTGCCGGGCGGACATCTGCCCCTGAAAGGTGCCCTGTATACGCCCGTCGATGGGCGGGCTGAACCGCAGAAGGCGGCGCCCGCCATCGCCGAAGCGGCGCGCGACAAAGGCGCATCGATCCTCACGGAATGCGCCGTGCGGGGCATCGAAACAACCGGCGGCAAGATATCCGGTGTTGTCACGGAACGGGGGACAATCGGATGCAGCGCGGTGGTGCTCGCCGGCGGCGCGTGGTCCAATCTGTTTTGCGGCCTCTATGGCATCGACCTGCCGCAACTCAAGGTGCTGAACACCGTCATCCGCACCAAGCCGCTGCAGGGAGGCCCGGAAGCGGCGCTCTGGTCCAAGGATTTTGCCATCCGCAAGCGTCAGGACGGGGGATACACCATTGCCTCCGGCCATGAGAACATTGTCGATATCGTGCCGAAATCATTCCGCTATGCGCGGCAGTTCCTGCCGGCACTGAAACTGGAATGGAATTCCCTGTCCTTTCGCTTGGGCGGTCGTTTCTTTGACGAGGCGCGCATCCCGGCCAAATGGAAAATGGATGAGGCGAGCCCGTTCGAGTATCACCGGGTCCTTGATCCCAAGCCATCGCTCGATCTGTCGAACCGCTTTTTCGACAGCCTCAAAGCGGCATTTCCCGTGTTCAATCAGGCGGAGATTGCCCAGCGCTGGGCCGGCTATATCGACGCCACGCCTGATGCTATACCTGTCATTTCGGCCGTCGACGAAATCCCCGGCTTTCACATCGCCACGGGCTTTTCCGGCCATGGGTTCGGCATAGGACCGGCTGCCGGGCGTTTGATGGCCGATATCGTGACCGGGCGCGCGCCGGTGGTGGACGCGGCGGCTTTCCGGTTTTCCCGTTTCAGTGACGGGTCCAAGATAACGCCGATCACCGGATTTTGAGTGTGGTGCATAATGACCAATGCAACGGCAGTTTCAAAAAAGCGCGCACTGTGGTCGCGTATTCTTACAGAGGCAGCGACGGTGAGCGAGCGCGAACCGACGCTTTCCGCGTTTCTGCAGCACGCGGTATTGCGCTTCGACAATCCTGAGGATGCGCTGTGCCAGCAGCTGGCGGATGTTCTCGCCAGCCCGGTCGTGACAAGCGAAAAACTATGGGATCTGTTCAGCGGCGTGCTGAAGCAGAACCGCGCGGTATTGTCCGGAATGGAGGCGGATGTCAGCGCTGTCCTTGAGCGCGATCCTGCCACCAGGAGCGCATTGCACGTGCTGCTCTATCTCAAAGGGTTCCACGCGATCCAGGTCCACCGGTTTGCCCATCATTTATGGAATACCGGCCGGGAGGATATGGCTGCTTTCCTGCAATCGCGATCGTCACGTGTTCTGCAGGTCGATATTCATCCCGCCGTGCGCATGGGAAAGGGTGTCTTCTTTGATCATGCCACCGGCATCGTCGTCGGCGAGACGGCCGTGATCGAAGACAATGTTTCCATTCTGCAGGGCGTGACGCTGGGCGGTACGGGCAAGGACATCGGAGACAGGCATCCCAAGGTGCGCCATGGCGTTCTCATCGGCGCCAGTGCGACCGTTCTTGGCAATATCGAGATCGGCGTCAATTCCAAGATCGGCGCCGGTTCGGTTGTCCTGAAATCCGTCGAAAACAGGAAAACGGTGGCAGGTGTTCCCGCCAAGGTCATCGGCGGCGTGCAGGAAAGAGAGCCCGCCCGTTCCATGAACCAAATTCTTTATGATGTCGGGCTCTGAACTCTGCGGAAGATGATGGGATTATCCCGTCGGGTTGTCGTTGGCTATCCCGCGCCTGTCAGGTTCTTTCAGCCGCGCCATCGAGAATTTCAGGACATTTTGCACGACATCCAGCTCATGACGGCCGGTGGGCGTCGCACCGCGGGCATCTTCGGTGAGTTTCAACATTTTCCGGAACAATTCGCGAATTTCGAATTCGGACAATGGAGCCATTGTTTGAATGTCTTCGATACGCATCGGTTTGTTGTCGCCGTGTTCATGCATCACGATTCCCATTGAAATCTTTTTCAGCCGGGGTGTCTGGACATGGGTTTCTTCAAGTCGCGCAAGAATTGAAAATTATTACCGCCACAATCGCGTTGCGTTCGGACAGGTCAAACCGGTGCTTGGACCAGCATAGAGACGGCGGTTGATCGCTCCCGTCATTTTTGAACAACACCATTGCAATATGCCTATTCATTGCACTTGACCCCATTGCGCAATCTGCAACATAGTCGGGAGGCGGATGGTTCCAAGGAAAAACACCGGGTCGATTGCTGGTGAATATCAACATCCGCACGTGGGGGCGGGCATGACGATACAGGGCAAAACACCATTCGGGTCAGCCAGACCCTGATGCGCACCTTTGTGTTTCTGGGGATATTCTTTCTATTCTGGATTACCACGACTCCATTTCCCGATTTGAGCGCTGTCATCAATCCCGCCGATCCGCGTTCCGACGCGCTCTATCAGGTGTTGATGCTGCTCCTCTCCGCCATGCTGCTCTTCTTCGGTTTGCGACACCCCCTCCGGCGAATGATCCTGCAGCCAGCCGCTCTGCTTTCGGCAATTTTCATCTGGTATATCTTCGTTTCAATCCTGTCGCTTCACCCGGACGTTGCCGTGAAAAGGGCCATTCTTGGCGCGCTGGTTTGCATGAACGCGAGCATATTCCTGCTCCTGCCAAAATCGGAGCGGCATTTTGCGGCACTTCTGAGTTTGGCCACCCTGGTGATGCTGGGGTTCGCCTACTGGGGCGTCACGGTCTGGCCGCAATATGCGATTCACAATATCGGTGATTTTGCCGAACGGGAACTGGCAGGCGATTGGCGCGGTCAGTTCTCGCACAAGAATATCACCGCGGGCGTGATGGTCATATCGGTCTTCTTCGGCCTGTACGCATGGTCATCCCATCTGCGCCTGAGAGCCGTTGTCATTGTCGTCCTGTCAACGTACTTCCTGTTCAGGACCGGTGGTAAAACCTCCTCGGCAGCTTTGCCGGCCACACTTGTTCTCGCAGCCCTGTTCGAGCGTTTGCGATCGCTGCGTTTCCTCATCGTCCTGGGCGGAATTATCGCCATCAACTTCGTCACGGTCGGCGCGGCTTTTCTCGAGCCGGTGCGCGAGCTGCTGTCCTCCGTCGGAATAGACCCGACATTCACGACACGCACCGATATCTGGAGGCTTGCGATCAATGCCGTGGCGCGCCAGCCGATCACCGGATACGGCTTTGACGTGTTCTGGGGGGCTCCTGAACTGATTTATGGCGGCGGCCAGATCGAAAGCGGAGCGTTGAACGCGGGAACCGCCCACAATGGCTATGTTGATACGCTCGTTTCAGCCGGAATTCCCGGCCTCATACTCATCTTCGTCTGGCTGTTAATTCTGCCGATCCTTTATATCGAGCGGGCAGAAGAACAGGGAGGAAACCCGCATCTGACGCGCCTTTTCTCCCGTATCTGGCTCTACGTGATTTTTGCGAGCTGTACGGACACCCTTTTCTTCCAGAATCGCAATCCGGTCTGGTTTGCGCTGCTCATCGCCGTCTTTGGCCTGCGTTTTCAGGCCAAGTCGGACATGATCGAGAGTGCCGTGCCAAGGGTGGCAACGGGTTCCTTGTCGGCGCAGCCCACGTAAACCATCCCGATAGCAGATGGAGTTTCATGACAATCCGTCGGGCTGACGCGTCCCCGCTCGCGCTTCGGCACCTGGCATGCTCGCTATCCTTCCGCGACTGATTTGCCTCGGCTGCTGACCGCAACCGCGCGCTTCGTGGTGGCTCAAAACCGTCTTGTTATTTGTATTACTATATTATAGTAATACGCCGGAGGTCTGGGAGGATCTTGTAAATTTGACCAATTTCGGGAGGAGACGTCATGATTTCCATGAAGAGAATTCTGCTTGCCAGCACGGTTGCCATGTTGTGCGCTGGTGCTGCGCATGCGGCTGATTTGACAGTCGGTTTTTCACAGATCGGCTCGGAGTCGGGCTGGCGTGCGGCTGAAACATCCGTGTCGAAGATCGAAGCCAAGAAACGCGGCGTCGATCTCAAAATTGCCGATGCCCAGCAGAAGCAGGAAAACCAGATCAAGGCGATCCGCGGCTTCATTGCGCAAGGTGTCGACGCCATCTTCATCGCCCCGGTCGTGGCGACAGGGTGGGACACTGTTCTTGCCGAAGCCAAGGAAGCCAAGATCCCGGTCATTCTTTTGGACCGCACCATCGAAACAGCCAATGACGGTCTCTATTTGACTGCGGTTACGTCCGATACCGTCCACGAAGGCAAGGTTGCCGGCGAATGGCTCGTCAAAGCGGTGGCCGGCAAGGACTGCAAGGTTGTTGAATTGCAGGGAACGGTTGGTTCAAGTCCTGCCATCAACCGCAAGAAGGGTTTCGAGGACGGAATCGCCTCGGCCTCCAACATCAAGATTACCCGCAGCCAGACCGGCGACTTTACCCGCTCCAAGGGCAAGGAAGTCATGGAAGGCTTTCTCAAGGCGGAGAACGGCGGCAAGAATATCTGTGCTCTCTATGCGCACAATGACGATATGGCCGTTGGTGCGATCCAGGCAATCAAGGAAGCCGGGTTGAAGCCGGGCAAGGATATTCTTGTCGTGTCTGTCGATGCGGTGCCGGATATTTTCAAGGCGATGTCTGAAGGGGAAGCGAACGCAACGGTTGAACTGACCCCGAACATGGCGGGACCAGCCTTTGATGCCTTGAAGGCATTCAAGGACAGCGGAAAAGCCCCGCCAAAGTGGATACAGACGGAATCGAAGCTCTACACACAGGCCGATGACCCGAAGAAGGTCTACGAGGAAAAGAAGGGCCTGGGATACTGATCAGGATCACCGTGCCAGCCGTCCCGTTCGGGCGGCTGGTCACTGATCGGAAATCTGCTGATGGGGAGACGGCGCAATGACGGACAAACCCGGTCTTCTTGCGGTAGAGGGCATTTCCAAATCATTTGTTGGTTTCAAAGCGTTGGATGGCGTTGATTTCACCGTCAGGCCGGGGGAAATCCACGCGCTTCTCGGCGAAAATGGCGCGGGGAAATCAACCCTGATCAAAGTGCTGACTGGTGTTCATCAGCCGGATGCCGGCGTAATCAAAATCGACGGGCAACCGGTGGCTATGCGCGATACGCAGCATGCTCAACATCTCGGTATCGGTACGGTTTACCAGGAAGTGAATCTGCTGCCCAATATGTCCGTTGCCGATAATCTCTTCATCGGGCGCCAGCCGATGCGGTTCGGCTTTGTCAACCGCAAGCTGATGGAAAGACAGGCGCGGGAATTGCTGGCGCAATATGACCTGCATCTGGATGTTTCGTCCGATTTGTCCCGTTACTCCGTGGCTGTGCAGCAACTCGTGGCAATCGCCCGCGCTGTCGATATGTCGGGGCGCGTTCTTGTTCTTGATGAACCGACCGCCAGTCTTGATCGCCATGAGACCGAGATCCTGTTTGCCATACTCCGCCAGTTGCGCGCCCGCGGCTTTGGTGTTGTTTTCATTACGCATTTCCTCGATCAGGTCTATGAAATCTGTGACCGGGTCACGGTCCTGCGCAACGGAAAGCTGGCTGGCAGCGCGTTGACTGCGGAACTTCCAAAGATCGATCTGGTTTCCCTGATGCTTGGACGGGCATTGGCGGTCGCAACGCACAATACGCGCCATGACCGGCCGGTCCCCGCCATCAAGCCGTTCTCCTTCAAGGGACTTGGACGCAGCCGCAGCATTGCGCCGTTCGATCTCGATATCGGTGAAGGTGAAGTGATCGGCATGGCGGGGCTTTTGGGATCGGGCCGCACGGAGACCGCCAAAATCCTGTTCGGAATCGACGCCGCGGACACGGGGCATATCCGCATAGACGGACATCCCGTGCTCATCCGTACACCGCAGGACGCTGTCGCCTGCGGGTTCGGGCTGTGCCCGGAAGATCGCAAGTCCGACGGAATCATAGGCGACCTTTCCGTGCGCGAGAATATTTGCCTGGCGTTGCAGGCGCAGAAAGGCTGGTTCAACCGGTTGTCGAGCCGTGAGCAGATCAGCCTGGCCGACACATTCGTCAAGGTGCTCGATATCCGCACCACGGATATTGAAAAGCCAATCAAATTTCTATCCGGCGGCAACCAGCAGAAGGTTATTCTTGCCCGCTGGCTTGCAACCAATCCACGGTTTCTCATTCTCGACGAGCCGACGCGCGGTATCGATGTGGGTGCACATGCGGAGATCATCGCGCTGATCAACCGGCTTTGCGACGATGGCATGGCGCTGCTCGTCATCTCATCGGAGATTGAGGAAATCGTCGCCTACAGCACCCGTGTCGTTGTCCTGCGGGATCGCGCGCATCGCGGCGAAATTTCCGGTGACGATATCACGACCTCAAACATCATGCAGATGATTGCTGCTGAATCTGAAGGGGCCCCTGCATGATCCGTCTGAATACTGCAGCGTTGACGAAAGCCATGCCGCAGCTGCTTTCGCTGATGCTCATACTGTTTCTCAATTATCTGGCATTTCCCGGATTTTTCGAAATACGCCTTCAGGACGGCCGGCTGTTCGGCAGCCTGATCGATGTCCTCAATCGCGGGGCCCCGGTGATCATCCTGGCAATCGGCATGACCGCTGTCATCGCCAGTCGCGGTGTCGATCTTTCGGTCGGCGCCGTCATGGCCGTTTCGGGCGCGCTGGCTGCAACGATGACCGTCGCCGGTTATCCCCTGCCTGTCGTCATTGTTGCCGCCCTCGGCACGGGGCTGGCATGCGGCCTGTGGAACGGCATTCTCGTCGCCTATTTCGACCTGCAACCCATCGTGGCGACCTTGATCCTCATGGTGGCCGGTCGCGGCATTGCGCAGCTGATCACCGAGGGTTCGATTGTCACCTTCACCGAGCCCGGCCTGATCTTCTTCGGAACAGGCTCCTTTGCCGGCATTCCCATGCCCATCCTGATCGCGGTCTCGCTTCTCGTCGTGGCGATTGCCGTGGTCCGGCGCACGGCAATCGGGCTGCTGATCGAATCGATCGGCATCAATCGAAGCGCGAGCAGCTATGCCGGACTGAACAGCAAACTGCTGCTGCTCGTCATCTACGGGTTTTGCGGGTTTTGCGCTTCACTGGCCGGGATCATCATTGCCGCGGATATTCGCGGTGCCGATGCCAACAATGCGGGTCTCTGGCTGGAACTGGACGCAATTCTCGCGGTTGTCGTCGGCGGGACGTCATTGTTTGGCGGCCGCTTTTCCATTCTCATGTCAGCGCTCGGCGCGGTTATCATTCAGGCGATGAACACGGGGATATTGCTGTCCGGCTTCCCGCCCGAATACAACCTCATCCTGAAAGCGCTGGTCATCATTGTCATCCTGCTGGCACAGTCATTTTCATCCCTGGGCGGATGGGCATTTCTCAGGGGGGAATTCCGCTCGAAGGGGGGAAAGAGACAATGAACACACGCCTTTTGCCCCTTTGTGCCACACTGCTCATCTGCCTCATTGCCTACGCTGCGTGTGTTTTCCAGTTTCCGGCGATGTTCTCGACCCGTGTTGCCGGCAATCTGCTGACGGACAATGCCTTTCTGGGAATTGCCGCTGTCGGAATGACGTTCGTCATTCTTTCCGGCGGCATTGACCTCTCTGTGGGATCGGTGATTGCCTTTACCGGCGTGCTTCTGGCCGTCCTCATCACGCATTATGGCGTTCATCCGCTGATTGCCTTTGCCATCGCGCTTTTGATCACCACGGCTTTCGGGGCAAGCATGGGCGCGATCATCCATTACCTTGAAGTGCCGTCCTTCATCGTCACGCTGGCAGGCATGTTTCTGGCACGAGGCATGTGCTTCGTGATGACAACGGATTCAATCCCGATCGATCACCCGTTCTATACGGCATTGCAGGGGCTGTTCTACCGGTTGCCGGGCGGCGGACGGCTGACCTTCATCGGTTGCCTTATGGTGCTGGTATTCTTGGTCGGTATCGTCGTCGCGCATTTCAGCAAGTTCGGTTCCTACATCTATGCGGTGGGCGGAAACCGCACGTCGGCCGAGCTGATGGGCGTGCCTGTTGCCAGGACCACGATCGGCATCTATGCGATGTCGGGCTTCCTGTCGGGGCTCGCCGGAATTGTCTTTTCGCTTTACACCTCTGCCGGTTATTCGCTCGCCGCTGTCGGCGTCGAACTCGATACCATCGCGGCAGTGGTGATCGGCGGGACCTTGCTGACCGGGGGTGTTGGTTATATCGCCGGTACGTTCATCGGCGTGATCATCCAGGGGATTATCCAGACTTACATCGTCTTTGATGGAACCCTGTCCAGTTGGTGGACAAAAATCGTTGTCGGTGTCCTTCTCTTCTCGTTCATTGCCTTGCAACGCATATTGGTGTTCCTGTCACTGAAGAGAACAACGGCGACCAGTGGGGGGTGATTTGCCACGCAACGACCTTTCAAATTACGATTTCCGGACGGCAGGCCATTCGCACACGCATCACGGCCATGTCATGCGCGCGCTCGGCTTGCGCATCATCAGCGGTGACTATGCGGAGAACAGCATCCTGCCGGGTGATGCCGAGCTGTTCGAGCGCTTCGGCGTATCGCGGACGGTGCTGCGCGAAGCACTGAAGACGCTGGCGGCCAAGGGCCTGATTCAGCCGCGCGCCAAGATTGGCACGCGCGTGCTCGAGCGATCGCATTGGAATCTGTTCGACCCGGACATTCTGGTCTGGCATTTCGAGGCCGGCCCCACGCCGGAATTCCTGTCGAGCCTTCTGGAAATGCGTCTGGCGCTCGAACCTGAAGCGGCGGGCCTCGCCGCGCGCCGCAGAACGGCTGCGCAGCTCGAAACACTCTATAAATGGGTCGACAGAATGGGGGAGGCGGGCCAAGCCGCATCCAGTTTCGTTGACAGCGATCTGCAATTTCATATCGCCATTGCCGACGCGTCTCACAATCCCTTCATGCGCTCGATCAGCGCGCTCATCGAGGTGGCGTTGGTGACCACGTTCACGATCAGCTCGCCGATCCCGAACCCTGAGCGCCACAGCTATTCGGTGGCGCGCCACAGGGCCATCGCTGATGCGATCAGGGACCGCAATGTGAGCGCTGCCAAAAAGGCCATGCGCGGGGTTATCGAGGACGGTGCGGAACGCGTTCTTGCCGCGACAAAGGGCGTGCAGAACGCCGATTGATGCTGTCAGTGCTTCCCGGCCACCCCCCCCCTGATGACGGCACCGGCGGCATCGCCACAGAATGGGGTTGTTCCGCGATCATCCTCGACGATCAGGATTCGAGCCGGAATGTTCAGCGATAATATCGCCCGATTGTCCCATTTCCGGCGGCTTAAGTCACGGCGCCATATATTTAGTTATGTTTCGACGGGAGAAAATGGTGTGGCTGGCGCTCTGGCATTCACGTTTCAGACAGATAAAGCTGCGGGCCCCGACTATAAGCCCATTCGTTTTCGGCCAAGACCATTTTCCTTTGCCAGAGCAGAGCGCCGGGTCGAATAATTGGGTGCAACCATCGGGTAAGAGGAGTCCAGGCTCCATTTTTCGCGATAGGCTTCCGGCGTCAATCCATACTCGTTCATAATATGACGTTTCAACGTTTTGAACTTCTTTCCGTCATCCAGGCATATGATGTAGTCGGCCAATATCGATTTGTTCGGATTAACGGCTGGTGCCGCCTTTTGCGCAACAGGAAGCGGCGCATGTTCAAGCGCAACTTTGTCAAGCGCGGCGTGAATTTCCGTAATGACCTTGGGCAATTCAGTCCAGGGTATCGAACTGCGCCGAACATAAGCCGCCGCCAATTTGGCTGACAATTCGACAAGCAGAACATTATGTTTCAATGTGTCATTCCGGTCGTCTTTCACGATGATCCTTTTGACTTTGTGTCTGTCGGATATATAAGTATTTGTCGAAGTACATTAAATTGAATTGGGTGAAAATTAAAGATTGAAGTGAAAAATATTCCAGAAACGAGGAGGCTTTATGCAACTATAAGGCGGCGTTGTTTTGTATTTTGATTTGATCCGAAGATTGCACATTTCGACACGTTCGCTTCATGCGAACGATAAGAATGGGAGGAAACAGCATGGCCATTTCACGCAAGGAAGAAGCGCGCGCTTTGAGTGCGGAAGAGCGAGTCCTTGTCGACAAATCCCACCATCCTGAGCTGCAGGACTTGAACGACGCGGAACTGGCCAATTTGGTCAAGCTGTTGCGCGGGCAGCGGGACAAAGCCCAAACGCAGGCGCATCGCCGTCGCCGCGAAATGCGTGGCAAAGCGGCGCCGAAGGGTGCAACAGCGTCGACCAAAGACGACGGTTCTCAATTGAAGGTTGCGGTTCTCGCCATGGCGATGCGTCGTCTCAACAATGAAATTGAACGCCGCCGTCGGCTGACGGCAAGTATCGAACTGATTGAAAATGCGCGCAAAGCATTGAACATGAAGCAAGGCGCAAGAAAAGATGCCGCTGAGCTGAACACGCGTCACGCGCATCAAGGTTTGCGGGTCATCGAAAACTCCAAGGTTGGAAGCTTGATTCGGCCAATGGAGCGCGGGCGGCAGCGGGCTGCGGCAAAGGTAGCGCAAGCGAAGCGGGACGCGCGGTAACATCGAACGATCCTTTCCGGCGGGAATTGCTAAAGCACGCCATGGCCTCGTCGGGCGATGGAGTTCCTGCGTGGCACGTCACTGTTCTTGACAGTGATCCAATATATCTGTAAATCTGGATATATGGAAAAAGAAAACACCATCGAGGCCTTTTCGGCTCTCGCTCAACCCTCGCGCATGGATGCGTTCAAGCTGATCGTGATGCATGAGCCGGAGGGGATCGCTGCCGGGGAAATCGCCCGTATTCTCGACGTTCCTCAGAATACCATGTCGACACATCTCGCGATCCTGTCACGCGCCGGGTTGATCACATCGGTGCGCCAAAGCCGTTCCATCATCTACAGAGCCAATTTCGGCAAGCTGCGTGCGGCCATCAGTTATCTCCTGAAAGATTGTTGCGCAGGGCACCCGGACATTTGCGCACCGCTTATCGCCGACATTGTTCCCTGTTGCCCGCCCGAGGAAAACGCAATGCCTGAACGCGCCCGGTCTGATGCGATCATGGTCAAAGCAGAAAGGACCGTCTGATGACCGTCACCATTTATCACAATCCATCCTGTGGCACGTCCCGCAACGTCCTGGCGTTGATACGCAATGCGGGCATCGAGCCGACCATCATCGAGTATCTCAGGACGCCGCCCGCCCGACAGGAGCTGAAAGACCTGATCCGCAGGGCAGGGCTGACCGTGCGCGAGGCCATCCGCGAAAAGGGAACGCCTTATGCGGAACTGGGGCTGGATGACCTGTCCTTGAATGACGAGCAGCTGTTGGACGCGATGGAGGCCCATCCGATCCTGATCAATCGTCCCTTTGTCGTTACGAAAAAGGGCGTGCGTCTTGCCCGGCCATCCGAAGCAGTCCTCGATATCCTGCCGAGCCCGCAAAAAGGTGCCTTCGCCAAGGAAGACGGCGAAATCGTCATCGACAGTGAGGGAAAGCGCATTGTCTGATTTGCCCAATGTCGCGTCGAGCGTCCTGCATATTCCGGACGCTGAAAGGCTGTCTGCACCATTCTCGGCACACCGTCCGCGCATCCTTCTGCTTTACGGCTCCCTCCGAAAAGTGTCCTACAGCCGGTTTCTGACCCAGGAGGCAGCGCGCCTGCTGGAACATTTCGGCGCCGAAACCCGGATTTTCAATCCGGCTGGCCTGCCTTTGCCTGACGATGCGCCGGTTGATCATCCGAAAGTTCAGGAGCTGCGCGACCTCTCGCTGTGGTCGGAGGGGCAGGTATGGACCAGTCCCGAACGGCACGGTGCGATGACCGGGGTGATGAAATCGCAGATCGACTGGATACCCCTAGCCATGGGCGCGATCCGTCCCACGCAGGGGCGGACGCTGGCGGTCATGCAGGTATCCGGCGGATCGCAATCATTCAATGCGGTCAATCAGATGCGGGTGCTCGGCCGCTGGATGCGCATGATCACCATCCCCAACCAGTCGTCAGTCGCCAAGGCCTATCAGGAGTTTGACGAAAACGGCCGCATGAAACCGTCCGCCTATTATGACCGCGTTGTCGACGTGATGGAGGAGTTGGTCAAATTCACGCTGCTGACGCGTGATATCTCCGGCTATCTCACCGATCGCTACAGTGAGCGAAAGGAAGATGCGGCGGCGCTTGAAAAGAGAGTCGCGCTGAAGTCGGCGGTTTAACGCATCATCTGGCGGGCTGATGTCCATCACATCGATACCTTGCTCCGTGCCGGTGCTGGAAGCATTCAGGCTTCCTCAATGTCTCGGCCCATATTGATCTGAGGCCCAAGACGCCGGGAACCTTTTGCCGCAAATATCATCTATGATGGCCAGAGGAGTTCAGGATGATGGTATTACCGGCAAAGACAGTTTCCCCATCCGGTCATGGGGACGATGTCGAACTTGTTCGACGGGCGCTGATCAGGGATGCCGATGCTTTCCGCATAATAATGCGGACGCATAATCGCCGGCTTTACCGAATTGCCCGCGGCGTCATTCGGGATGACAGCGAAGCCGAGGATATCGTTCAGGAGGCCTATTGCTCTGCCTTCTCTCATCTCGACCAGTTCCGGGGTGAATCCTCACTGGCAACCTGGCTTTCCCGCATTGTCATCAATGAAGCTTTGGGACGTTTGCGCAAAAAGCGGCGTGCGCCGGATCTTGCTACTTCGGCGAGCCGGAATTCAGACACGCGGATCATCCCGTTTCCCATCAAAACAGGTGAAGACCCGGAGCGGTTAATGGCACAGCGGCAGATTTTACAAATGGTTGAAAGGGCAACCGATGCTCTTCCCGACGTGTACAGGACTGTTTTTATCGCGCGCGTGATCGAGGGGCTCAGTCAGGAGGAGACAGCGGAGGTGCTCGGGATCAGAGTGGAGACGGTCAAGACGCGTCTGCATCGCGCTCGTGCGCTCGTACGCAAACAGTTGGACGACCAGATCGGCCCGGTCTTGATGGATGCCTTTCCATTCGCTGGACAGCGCTGCGCCCGTTTGACAGCCGCAGTCATGAAACAGCTCGGCTTTCTCGAGTGAGCTCCGGGAACCTTTTTCGCTGTTCAACATCAAATGGCTGTCAGTTGAAAAAACGACCCGGACATTCCTCCGGGTGAAGGAGGTATTATGTTCTCTCGAACAATGACGGCCCTGGCTGTTCTTTCCCTGTTGGGCAGCGCTTCGCTCGCTCATGCGGCAGACAAGCCAACCGACCCGCAAATTGCGCACATTGCCTATACGGCAGGCATCATCGATATCGAAGCTGCGAAACAGGCGATTGCCAAATCAAAAAACAAGGACGTTGTTGCCTTTGCCAGGGACATGGTGCGCGATCATGAAGCGGTCAACACGCAAGCTCTCGCACTGGTCAAAAAGCTGAAGGTCACACCCGAGGACAACGACACCAGCCGTTCGCTCGTCAAGGCGGCCACCGCCGAACGCGCCAAGCTGGACAAGTTCGATGGTACCGCCTTTGACAAGGCCTATGTAACCAACGAGGTGACCTATCACAAGCAGGTCAATGGCGCGCTTGAAACCCTGCTCATTCCTTCAGCAAAAAATGCCGAGCTTAAAAGCCTGCTGGAAACCGGACTGAAGATCTTCCAGGGGCATGAGCAGCACGCCGAACATGTCGCGGCCGGGCTCAAATAGGGCAGACCGATGGCGTCGCAACTCAAGGCGTGGATCTCGATTGTCCTGATACTGGGTATGGGGTCCATTCCTGCCAGGGCGGAAACCATACGGGTCACGATCGAGAAAATGGTGTTTACCCCAGCCGTCATCACCGCAAAAGTTGGCGACAGGATCGAATGGATCAACAAGGATATCGTGGATCATACGGCAACAGTGAAAGACGGATGGGATGTCGTGATCTCCTCCGGCAAAGCGGCAACGCTCCAGCTTGAGCAAGCAGGGTCGGTTGATTTCTATTGCCGCTTTCATCCCAACATGAAGGGGCGTATTGCTGTGACTCCCTAGTTTTGGAGGTTGCAGAAAAATAACCGGACGGACCCCGGCGGTCCTTGGCGCCGGGAACAACCGGTCAATGAGACGTCATAGCGCCGATCTGTCCGGGCGGATTGGCGAAGTCCTCATGGATGAGCTCGGCAGAACCGGTTATCGGTTTCCCCTTGTGGTCAAAACGCAGCACAACCATGTAATCGAAAACATCGTCGGGCCATTGCCCGCCGGGTAACAGCGTCGACGGATCACCTCCCAATGCTTCGATGAGCTGCGAGAGTTTGCCGTGATGCCAGGCAATGAGCACCGATTTGCCGTGCGGCTCGGTTCTCAAAGCCTTGGTAAGGCCAGCCAGATCTTTGTTGCCGAATCTCAGATCGATAGGCAGCCCCAGCGCTTGGCTCAGTGGCTCCAGGGTCAGCCGTTCGCGGGCACTGTTCTTGGAATCTGCGGTCGCAATCAGCGTGTCGGGCCGGAATGGATGGCCGTCGAGCGTCAGGTGCTGAAAATACGCGCTATAGGCCTGCGCCCGTTTTTCACCAGCCGGAGAGAGACCTGTTCCGCTGTCCGGCTTTTCTCCATGGCGGATAATGGCAATTGTCGCATCGGCGAGACCGGCCGTCTTGCCTTCGAAAGCAAATCCGCTGGCACAGAGCAATGCGTTCGAGCCGATCAGGATCGTCATGACCAGAGCCAGACACCTCGCGTATTTGTTCTGCATGATGGAGAAAACTCCCTGGGGCATTGTCGTTTCCTTCGCTAGGCGCATTCAAGATGCGGCTCATCTCCTGTCCGTTTTTCCATTCTATGCGCTGCGATCAGGTTTTCATATGCTGTTCGGCCAGAATGGCCCGAACAGCATCTTCGTGCCCATTGGACCTGCAACTGGAGCGCGCAGAGACTTGCGCGATATAGGGGCTGAACCGATTTTCAGGTGGCCGACGGTTTTGATGCCAGAATATCAACCATCTGAATATCGGGCGGAGTGGCAAAGAGTTCGTCAGCCCGTCCCATCAGCAGCTTGGCGAGATCGCCGGCAAGGTGCGCATCGCGCGCACCGGCAGTGTTGAATGTGTCAAAGATCGCGAATGCCGATGGACCGCTGCGCACAGCAAACCACGATACCGTATCACGCTCCTTGTTGACGATGGCCAGCCCTGCAATGAGGAAAGACTCCACATCATCTTCCTTGCCTGCTTTTGCTTCAAGCGAGACATAGAGACCGTATTTTACCATAGGATTGTCCTTTCCTGCCGTCCGTTAAAACTGGCCCCTATTCATATCATATTGGCAGGGGCCAGCCGACTGTTCCCTTCGTACCGGGAACCGGAAACGGATTTACATCTTGGGCAACAGAACTTTGTCGATGACGTGAATGACACCGTTTGACTGTTTGACGTTGGCGATCGTCACATTGGCAACCGTGCCGTTTTCATCGGTCAAAGTCAGCTTGTCACCCTTGTATTTTGCGGTCCACACGCAACCGCCAACGGTCTTTACCGGGTGCGCGCCCTTGTCATCATCGACCATCTTCATGATGGCCTTCGAATCCGCATTAGCGGCGACGACATGGCAAGTCAGGATCTTGGTAAGCTTGTCCTTGTTTTCAGGTTTCAGCAAGGTTTCGACCGTGCCCTTGGGCAGCGCGTCAAATGCTGCATTGGTTGGTGCAAAGACGGTGAAGGGACCCTTGCCCTGCAAAGTTTCGACAAGGCCTGCTGCCTTGACGGCTGCGACGAGTGTGGTGTGATCTTTGGAGTTCACGGCGTTTTCAATAATGTTTTTATTTTCGTACATGGGTGCACCGCCGACCATGGGATTCTCCGCAAACGCGGCTCCCGAAATCAACACAGATGCGAGTGCAACCAGGCGAATGGAATTGGTGAACATTTCTCTCTCCACTGTTTTTTCCCTTTGATTGGGAAGCGGCGGAGTTACGAGCGGCTTTTCAAATTAGTTTCAGCAGGGATCGAATAAGGGGACACACACCGGGAAGACGCGTGCCCGATCCGGCGGCGGCGTATCCTTTTGCCGGGTTCGTCCGTCTTGGCTGTTGACGGGCTGTCATCCTCGACATCGCCCTCCCAAACGAATTGGAGCGTTACCATGGAGAGCAAGCAGAGCCTGGCAAACAAGATACACTACGAAAAGCTCGCGGAGGCTTGGCGCAGCGGTCGCGAATTGCCGCCTGAAGTCTCCGAATGGTCTGTGTTGACGGCGGAACCGGGCGGCGTCGATTACATCGAGACGAACCTCGGCGACAAGACAGCGCTGTGGGTTCAGCCAAAACGGGCGGCCAAGGATCGGGTCATGCTCTACCTGCACGGCGGTGGCTATGTCGGCGGATCGATCTGGACCCATCGCAAGATGGTCGGGCACCTCGCCAAGGCGATTGGCTGTTACGCTTTGCTTGCCACTTACGACTATGCGTTTCAGAGCAAGTTCCCGCGCCAAATCGAGCAGGCCGTGACCGCGTTCGAGTGGCTGGGCGAGCAGGGTATCAGGCCAAAGCATACTATAGGTGCGGGCGATTCCGCTGGCGCGGGCCTGATCATTGCCGCCGCGATGAGACTCCGTGATGCGGGACGTCCCTTGCCGGCCGCGATCCTCAGTATCTCAGGCTGGCATGATCTGTCGGCAAGCGGGCTTTCTTATGAAGCGAACCGCGAGAAGGACGTCTTCTTCCAGAAGGCGACCGTGGATATGCTGGCATCGCAAGTCCTTGGAGGGGCTGATGCACGGCATCCATTCGCCAGCCCAATCTTTGCCGATCTCATGAGCCTGCCGCCGATCTATCTGCAGGTGGGCGGAGACGAAACCCTGCTCGACGACAGCCGGGCGCTCGCCGACCGCGCGAAGGACGCCGGTGTCGAGGTGCGCTTGGAGATATTTCCGGGTATGCTGCACTCGTTCCAGATGATGGCTGGCCGCGCGCCCGAAGCCGACGACGCGATAGAGCGGTTCGCACAATGGGTTCGCCCCAAGCTCGGCCTGACCGGAACCGCAGCAACACCCGGTGAAAGCCAAGATGGGGCGGGTGAGGGACATGCCTGAGCGACCGAACGGCTTATTCGACGCGCAGTATCGAGCCTTCCTCGAGACGGTATCGGACGTCCGCGCCCAACTGCATCGTTACTGCGCCCGCATGACCGGTTCACGGCTCGACGGTGAGGATCTCATGCAGGAGACGCTGTTCGAGGCCTACACGAAGATCGAGACCCTCGACGATGCCAGCAAGCTAAAACCCTGGCTCTTTCGCATCGCTCACAATCGCTGCATTGACTTTCTGCGGCGGCGCGATGCGCGCGAGCGCGCGGAAAGCGCCTATTCGGACGATATTGGTGTCGTCGCTGCAGAGCCGGCGACGACCGGTGCACATCGCGCCATCGAACGGCTGGTTGGCCACCTGCCGCCCAAGGAGCGCGCCTGCGTCCTCCTGAAGGATGTATTCGACTATTCGCTGGAAGAGACCGCAGAGCTCGTGGACTCGACGGTTGGCGGCGTCAAATCCGCGCTCTCCCGCGGGCGGGCGAAGCTCGCCGACTTGCCGGCGGAACCTGCCGGCGAACCGAGCAGTCCGCTTGATCCCGACACCGCGCGGATCTTGCAGTACTATGTTGACCTCTTCAACCGCCACGACTGGGATGGCGTGCGCAGCCTCACCAGCGCCGATGCGCGGTTGCGGGTCGCAGACTGCTTTGACGGCCTGCTCAGAAACTCTCCCTATTTCGCCGAATACGAGCGAAACCCGGACGCCTGGACCATGGAGTTCGGGGCGATCGACGGAGAACCTGTCCTGCTCGTGCTCTTTCAGCGAGGCGACCGGTGGCAGGTCGCGTGGCCGGTTCGCGTCCGTGTCGCCGGTCGGGTCATCGACCGCATCGAAGATTATTATGCCTGCCCGTGGGTCATTGGAAACGCCTCGGAGGCCGACCTGCAACTCATGGCCGGGTCCGCCGTCTTGCAGGGAGCATGACGGAGGCGGTGCACAGGAGGGCCGGCGATGGACAGTCACCAATCCATGGCCGTTGAGGGCTAATGGCCGGGAGAATCTTTACGGGTGCTCGCATAGGCAACCAGCGCCTGTTGTCGCGCTGCTTGATGGTCAACGATGGGATGAGGGTAATTCTGGCCCAGAACAACGCCCGCCGCGTTCAAAATGTTCTCGGGTGCGAGCCAAGGTGCGTGCAGATATTTGTCGGAGAGATTTTTCAGCTCCGGAACAAATTCCCGCACATAGGCGCCCAATGAATCGAACTTGGCGCCCTGCAACATAGGATTGAAAATCCGGAAATAAGGCGCGGCATCTGCCCCCGATCCTGCAACCCATTGCCAACTGGCGGCATTGCTGGCGGGGTCGGCATCCACAAGCGTATCCCAGAACCACGCTTCGCCCTTGCGCCAGTCGATGCGCAGGTGCTTGATCAGAAATGATGCGGTGATCATACGGACCCGATTATGCATCCAGCCTGTTTTCCAGAGTTGGCGCATGCCGGCATCGACGATCGGATAACCCGTCCGGCCCTGTTGCCATGCCTTGAGATCATCGGCCTTGTTCTGCCAAGCGAAGCCATCAAACGATGCATTGTAGTTCTTGGTCGCAAGCGCGGGATTGTTGAACAGGAGATGATAGGAAAATTCCCGCCAGCCGATCTCCCTGCGGAATTTATCCACATCCTTGCCTTCCCGCGCAAGGCTCGGTGATTTCAGGGCATGCCATATCTGAAACGGTGTGATCTCACCGTGGGCGAGATGTGGGGAAAGCCTTGACGTTGCTTCGATGGCAGGCTTGTCCCGATCATGATCGTAGTCGCCAATAGCGCCGCCGAGAAAGGCGGCTAGCTTTTCCTGTGCGCCGTTTTCCCCCGGCGTCCAATCCTTGGCAAAGTCGTTCGCCCAGTCGGGTTTCTCAGGCAGAAGCGCCCAGTCGTTCAGGCACTCCGAACCCATCGATTCATGATATGGCTCCAGCGTTCGCGGTGCTGGAACCGGGTCACGTGGTTCCGGACCTGCCGTCAAAGCCCGCCAGAACGGCGAATAGACGCGATAGAACCCGCCAGTGCCGGTTTTGAACAAGAACGGCTCAT
>Ga0310696_10000311_pt1 | contig 81249 bp, 51 predicted proteins | sample AusTroGonzalo_MG_4_FD_203885 | JGI IMG/M metagenome (GOLD analysis project Ga0310696, IMG submission 203885) | Bovine rumen microbial communities from tropical cattle in Woodstock, Queensland, Australia - Gonzalo_02 (v2) (version 2) | ecosystem: Host-associated > Mammals > Digestive system >...
TCATCACAGCGGATGATTACGAAATCTCCTACTCGGCCAACGTGGACGCGGGCGAGGCGACAGTGAACGTGACCGCGAATGGCAACTACACGGGCACGGTGACGAAGCACTTCGACATCGCGAAGGCGGAACTGAACGGAGGAGAAGAGCCTGGCGGCGGCATGGTGCCACAGGGCGGATTTTCCAAGTTCGACGTGACCGCAGAATACGATGGTGCGGAACATACGGTTGATGCGGAAGTAATTCTGGCCACATTCAGTAATCTCAATGCAGATGTAGTGGTGGCGTATGCGTTGACGGAAGATGCAACGGATTGGACGGATATGCCGGAGAAGTTCGTCAATGTCTGCGAGACATCTATTTGGTATAAGGTCACGCTTGCAAACTACGAGGATTTCATACATGCCGTGAAGATCACGATCACACCGCGTGACATCGCGAATGCGGTGATCGATTCGATTGACGACATCATGTACGACGGCGCGTCGGCGGAGCCGACACCGATCGTCACGGACGGCGATCCGTCGATCATCGCGGAGACGGACTATACGGTATCGTATTCCGACAATGATGTGCCTGGCTTGGCGACGGTATATCTTACAGGTACGAACAACTACACTGGCACGACATCGGCAAACTTCACGATACTTGCACCTCCGCCATCCGTCTCAAGTTTGAAAGCTGAAATCAAGTGGGTGTATCTACGTGCGACCGGAACGTACTTCGCGCAACTGAAGATCACATGCACGAACGGACTTGAGGCAGGAATAAGCGACTTGAAGTTCTTGTTCGCGGATCGCATCGGTACGGACGGGGCGACTGAGGCGGCCCTTTGGAATTCGCTTCGGCACGCCGCCAACTCAAATACGACGACATTCGACGGCGAGACATATCGATATGCTGTACTCGACGCCTCGCAGATTACAGAGGAGGACTCGCCGGTTGTATTCGGCGTGTCGAACGCTGCTGCGGCATCCATTCCAGTCGCGGAACGCTCGATCGAGATGTATGTGCACCGTCGTGTCGTGCCCCAGAGCGGCAACGAAGGCGCGGCGAAGGTCGGGGATTTCGTTGGATATGTGTTCTGGACGTCTGGCGGTGAGACTCAGACGGTGCCGGTGGTGGCCGGGACGTCCACGCTCCATGGGCAACTCATGGGGATGCGGACGTTGTCTGTGCCGATCTCGCGGAGATCGCTCAACGCGTCGCTCGCCGTGGGAGTGCCTCTTGACGGAGCGTCCAGTCCGTACTGTAGCATGACCGAGTTCACTGTGGACGGACACGTCCTTCGTGGGCGGGTTGAAGTTGGAATGAACGACGGCGGCAGCGTCACAAGAGGCACGATAGGCGGCAATGTACACATCGTTTTACTTGGGTCTGCCTCGCCCGCCGGACCCTTTGCCGAAGTTGCGTCTGTAGAGACTGACGGGAATGGAAGGTTCACAGTCGCGAAGCCGGGCGGTTGCCAATTCTTTAGATTGCGGCTTGACATAATTGACGTGGTTAAGTGATTGTGGAAAGGAGAGATGAAAATGAAGACGTATTCCATTGTGGCGCTGTTCGGAGCTCTTGCGTTCATAGCGAATGCCGAAGACGGATTCCTGACAGACTTCTCAAGCGGCTGGCGTTTTACCGCCGGACCTCAATTCAACTTCAACGCCAAAGGGAAGTTGGGGGTTAGGAACGGCGCGATTCCCGTTCCGAGGTCGTCGAGCAGCAGCACGCGCGGATCGGCCCAGGCGTCAGGTGACGGCATTGGATCAGGTACCGGAAGAATAACGTTCCCGAACGGAGGGTTCATTGATCCGAATGACTCGGCTGGAGTGGCGGGCGAGACGTGGAACTGGCGTATCCCTGCTGGGCAGCTGGACAACGGTACCATGTCGTTTGCCAGCTCCTATACGGAACAATCGACCACATATACGCCATTGACGGGGGGAAGCGGTAAGGACGATGCGGACTCTGTAGGTGCGAACCTTGGCCTTGACCGGACCGTCTGGAAGTGGGGCGACTTTGGCATGGATCTGGGATTTAACTTCTCGTTTTTCATCAAAGACAATTGGTTCAAAGGCCGGTCTGGCGGATATACGCGAACCGATACTTATACGGAAGGAACTTACAACACAGATGTGAGCTTGGGCAATGCAGTGGTGTTCAATGATTCATGGGCGCAGAATCCAGACGGTTCATATGGTGCGGGGACGTTTGACGGACCTGGGCCTGTCATCAATATCGATGAAATTTATGTTGTGCATAGCTGGGGAACGGAGCGGACGACGTCGTCCACTTCCGCATACGGTCCGTTATCCATCAGAGGCGACCTTCAAATGTATGAATTTCAGCAGTCGCTCAAGCCGTATTATGAACTCACAGAGTGGTTTATGGTACGTGGCATGGTTGGTGTGGGGGTCGACTACCGCAATCTAGACGTCAGGGTCTCAGAGGTGGGCAGGTCTTCGGAGCGTGACTGGGATTGTTATATGATCTGCGGCCTTGGCGGAATGTTCCACTGGAAGGGAGTATGCCTCGGAGCGGATTTTCTGCGCAAGGTCTTCGACGATGAAATGGACGTGAACACGCGGTATGTCAACGGCAGCATCGAAAATTCGGAATGGATGCTCCGTGTGTATGTAGGATATGAGTTTTGACGGATTGAGGGAGCGACAAGAAGTCAAAAGCCAACCTCGGCGACGGCGGGAGACATCCGCCGTCGTCCGTCTACGCCCCCCAAAAAAGCTCCAACCACAAAACGGCATTGCATGGACGGGCGGGGTTTAGTATAATATTCAAACCTCATTTGAGGGGAAAATAGAAATCAGGACATTATAGATGAGCAAGAGCAACGACGTCTTTTCCGAAGTCATCGTCGGCGTATTCATGGTCGCCGTCCTGTCTTTGCTGGCGTATTTCACGATCGTCATCTCCGGTGTGGACCTGGTCCTCGGCCGCGCCATGACGTCCGCGACGGTCGAGTTCCCCGACGTCGGCGGGCTCAAGGAGCGCGACAGCGTGGTGTACCGGGGCATGAAGGTGGGCACGGTCGACTCCATCGCCCTCTCGCCGAAGGCGATCATAGTTAAGATCAACGTGGCGAAGGAGGTGGTGCTTAGGGACTCCTACCGCATCACCGTCGCGTCCCATTCGCTTCTCGGCGGAAACTTCCTGCAGCTCGACGAAGGCGTCGGCGAGCCGTTGCCTCTGGCCTCCACCACCTTCCGCGGCGAGCCGCCGCTGGACTGGATGCGCGACCTCGGCGAGATCGCCAGGAACCTGAGCGACCTCACGAAGGGCGGTGGACTGAAAGGCATCGTCACGAATCTCGAAGCCGCATCGGAGAAGGTGAATGTGATCGTCCAGCGCGTCGAGCGCGGCGAGGGCACGATCGGCAGGCTTCTCTCCACCGACGACACTCTGTACCGTGACCTTCAGGATGCCGTGTCCGGGGCCAAGACGACTTTCACCAACATCGCAGTAGTGGCGGAGCGCGTCGAGCGCGGCGAGGGCACGATCGGCAAGCTCCTCTCCAAGGACGACACCGTGTATGTGGACCTCAAGAACACCATCGCGCGTGCCTCGGAGATAGCAGACCGCCTTGCCGCCGGCGAGGGCACGATCGGCAAGCTCCTTGCGAAGGACTCCACGGTCTACGACGACCTCAAGGCGTCCGTGGCGAACATCAAGGAGATCACAGGCAAGATAAACGGCGGCGAGGGCCTTTTCGCGCGCCTCTCGAACGACAAGGAGCTCTCCGACAACGCGGCGGCACTGCTCGAGAACCTCAAGACCGTCTCGGAGAAGCTGGCCAAGGGCGAGGGAACCCTCGGCAAGCTCACCACCGACGCCGAGCTCTACAACGAGGTGAACGCGCTCTTGAAGGACGTGCGGCAGATCGTGGACAACTACCGCGACACCACCCCCATATCGTCCTTCGCCGGACTCATCGGAGGCGCGCTCTAACGCCGCAAAAGGCGGAACCTTAACTCTTCTTTAACATAACCGCGCTATAATATGGCGCAAATCTTCAAACCAAAGGACCAACAACATGCTAAAAGTCGAAAACCTGAAGAAAAGCTTCGGCACCTTCGACGCGGTGAAGGGGATATCCTTCTCCGTGAAGAAAGGCGAGGTGCTGGGCTTCCTGGGGCCCAACGGCGCAGGAAAATCAACGACAATGCGCATGATCACCGGCTTTCTGCCCCCGACTGCGGGCACGGCCGTGATATGCGGGCACGACATCACGACCGACCCGGTGGCAGCGAAGGCGAGCATCGGCTATCTCCCGGAGAGCGCCCCCAGCTACCGTGCCATGACCGTGGAGGACTTCCTCACGTTCTGCGCCAAGGTGCGCGGATTCAAGGGCGCGGAGGTGAAGGAGAAGGTTGACGCCGTGATAGAGAAGGCGCGCCTTTCCAACGTGCGCCGCCAGACGATCGAGACCCTCTCCAAGGGCTATCGTCAGCGCACGTGCTTCGCGCAGGCTGTGATCCACGACCCGCCGGTGCTCATAATGGACGAGCCCACCGACGGCCTCGACCCCAACCAGAAGTTCGTAGTCCGGCAGATGATCAAGGAGATGGCCGCCGAAAAGGCCATCATCATCTCCACCCACATCCTCGAGGAGGTGGACGCCGTGTGCACGCGCGCGCTGATCATCGCGGACGGCGAGATCAAGGCCGACGGCACACCCGACGAGCTCCGCGCCAAGGACCCGTCGGGCAAGCTCGACGTCGTCTTCCGCAAACTCACCATGAAGGAGGAGAAGTAACATGTGCCCCTGCTGCAAAGACGGCAAGCAGTGCGGATGCCGCAACGTCCGCACGGTCTTCGCCCGTGAATTCAAGAGCTATTTCGACTCGCCGGTCGCATACGTGTTCCTGGTGGCCTTCCTCGTTCTGATAGGCTTCCTCACGTTCGGCGTGGCTATGTTCTACGAGCGCCGCCAGGCGGACTTGACGCCGTTCTTCTTCTGGCATCCCTGGGTGTATCTCCTGCTCGTCCCGGCGGCCACGATGGGCCTCTGGGCGGAGGAGCGCCGCAACGGCACGATCGAGCTTCTGCTCACTCTGCCGATAACGCTCGGCCAGGCGCTTCTGGGCAAGTTCCTCGCCGCCTGGGCGTTCATAGGCATAGCGCTCGCGCTCACGGTGCCCGTGGTGTTCACGGCCGGATGGCTGGGAAGCCCCGACTACGGCGCAGTGTTCTGCGGCTACGTGGGATCGTTCTTCCTCGCCGGCGCCGCGACCGCTGTGGGCGTGTTCGCCTCGTCGCTCTCGCGCAGCCAGGTGATCGGGTTCGTGGTGGCGCTCGCCCTCACGTTCCTGCTTCTCATCATCGGCTTCGACCCGGTGGTGAACGCCGTCGCCAACTGGGGCGTCCCCGCCGCCGTCGTCAACGGAGTGGCGGACTGCTCGCTCCTGCGCCATTTCGACGCCATGCGCCGCGGGGTCCTCGACTTCGCCGACATCGGCTACTACGTGGGCGTGATGGTGTTCATGCTCGCGGCCGCGAGGGTCGTCACCGACAGCCGCAAGGCGTCCTGAAGAAAGGAGATCTCCGAAATGAACAAGAAACTCACGGGAATAGTGGGACTCGTCCTCGTGGCGGCGATAATCATCGCCGCGGACCTGATCCTATCCAGCCTGCCGCTGCGCGCCGACCTCACGGCCGAGCGGCTGTACACGCTCTCTTCCGGCTCCAAGGCCGTCCTCGGCAAGCTGGAGGAGGACGTGACGCTGAAGTACTACTTCAGCTCGTCATCAGCCGAGATGCCGATGTCCCTCAAGACCTATGCCCAGCAGGTGGAGAATCTGCTCAAGGAGTACGAGCGCGCCGGGAAGGGGCACGTGATCCTCGAGGCGTACGATCCCAAGCCGGACTCCGACGCGGAGGAGTGGGCGCAGCGTTACGGCGTCGACGCGCAGAATGTGACGCCTTTCGGACAGAGCGTCTACTTCGGCCTCGTGGCCGTGTGCGGCGACCGCGAGGAGACTCTGCCGCGCTTCAGCCCGCGCACCGAGGCGACGCTCGAGTACGACGTCACCCGCCTCGTCACGCGCGTGGCGTGGCCTGAGCGTCCGGTGGTGGGTCTGATGACGTCCATCCCGAACGTCCTCGGCGGTCAGATGAACCCGATGATGATGCAGATGCGCCAGCGTCCGCCGCAGGGCTGGGCCGCGTTCAACGAGCTCAAGAAGGACTACGACGTGCGCGAGATCGCGCCCACGGCGGAGACGATCGAAGACGACGTGAAGACGCTCGTCGTCCTGCATGCGAAGGACCTCTCCGAGAAGACGCTCTTCGCGATCGACCAGTTCGTCATGCGCGGCGGCCGCCTCATCGCCTGCGTCGATCCCTTCAGCATCATGGACATGATGGCCTCGCGCCAGCAGCAGAACCCGATGATGCAGCAGATGGGCGGCCAGGACGGCCCGTCCACGCTCGGCAAGCTATTCGACGCCTGGGGAGTGACGTTCGAGACTGGCCGCCTCGTGGCCGACCTCGCCGCCGCCACCAAGCTCAACGCAGGCAACGGACGCGCAGAGGACAACCCCGCGTTCCTCTCCCTCGGCGCCAAGAACATGGACAAGGGCGACCTTCTGGTCGCGCGCCTCACCCAGGTGATGTTCCCGTTCGCGGGCGCATTCTCCTTCACCGGCAAGGACGGCCTTTCCTTCACGCCCATCATCGTGACGTCGAAGGACAACGCCTGCCTCGTGGACCGCATGGGCGCGCAGTTCGGCATGGGCGCCATGAAGCGCGACCTCAAGCCCGACGGCGTGCAGCGCACGCTCGCCGCCCGCCTCTCCGGCACATTCAAGACGGCGTTCCCCAAGGGCCCCGACTACGTCGAGGGCTCCACCAACGCCGTTCCGAAGGTGATCGCCGAAGGCAAGGGCTCTGTGATACTCTTCGGCGACTCCGACTTCCTCGCCGACGACTTCTGCGTGCAGGTGCTCAACACGCCGTTCGGCCAGATGGTCCAGCCCATGAACGACAACCTCTCGCTCTTCTCCAACGTGATCGAGCAGTTCGCCGGTCGCGAGGAGCTCATCGGCGTCCGCTCCCGCGGCCCCTCGAACCGTCCGTTCGCCAAGGTGGACGCCCTCGAGGCGAAGGCGCTTGCCAAGTGGCAGAAGAAGCAGGAGGAGCTTGAGAAGGCCCTTGAGGAGACGCAGCAGCGCCTCGTCGCGCTCCAGAAGCAGAAGAGCGGCAACGAGCGCCTCATCCTCTCCAAGGAGCAGCAGGACGAGATCGTCCAGTTCCGCAAGACGCAGGCCGACACGCGCCGCCAGCTGAAGAACGTCCGCAAGGAGCTCACGGCCGACATCGACTCGCTCGGCCTCACGCTCAAGGTGATCAACATCACCCTTGTGCCGCTCTTGGTGATAGCGTTCGGCGTGTTCCGCGGCCTTTCAAGGCGGAAAAGGTGATTATTGGCGTAAAAAGAGGATATCACGATGACAACAAAGAATCTAGTCCTGTTGGCGGGCGCGGCCGCCGTGCTCGGCGGCGCCGCCTGGTGGCTCAACTCCGGGAAGAAGATGAACGCCCCGTCGCTCGTGGGCAAGAAGATACTTCCCGCCTTCAATGTGGCAGACGTAGCGGCGATCGACATCGGCGGCAAGGTGAAGCTCGCCGCCGGCCAGTCCGGCTGGACGGTCGCCTCGCTCTACAACTACCCGGCCGATCTCACCAAGATCCGCGAGAACCTCCTCAAGCTCCAGGAGCTGAAGGTGGGGCAGGTGGCCAACGGGCGCAAGATAGAGAAGCCGTCCACCATCGACATCCAGGATGCCAAGGGCAAGTCCATCGCCGCGCTTCCGCTCGGCGAGACGCACCAGAAGAAGGCGTCCGGCCAGATGGCCATGTACGGCGGCGGATCGTATCCCGACGGACGGTATGTGATCTACGCCGACAAGGTGGTGCTGGTGAAGGAGACTCTCGACGCGTTTGACGGCGACCCCAAGAAGTGGGTCGATTCGCGCATCGCGTCCGTCCCCTCCGCCGACGTCGCCTCCGTCTCGTTCGAGAAGGGCAAGGAGAAGGTGGAGCTCTCCCGCAAGGACGGCAAGTGGGACCTCAAGGGCCTCGGCCCCAAGGAGGAGCTCGACACGTCCAAGACATACTCCCTGGACAGTGCCCTCGCCTACCTCGACTTCGCCTCTGTGGCCGATCCCGCCAAGGAGTCTACATACGGCTTCGCCACCGGCGCCGTCTACACCGCCACGCTCAAGAACGGCATCGTCTACAAGGCCGTCGTCGGCGACAAGACGGGCAGCGACCGCTATGTGAAGCTCTCCGCCTCCTATACGCCGTCCGGCACAAACAAGACGGAGATCGCCGCCAACGAGAAGACTGTTCAGGAGTTCAACGCCAAGTCCGGGAAATGGATATACACCATCTCGTCCTACAGCGCCGACAATCTCTCGAAGGTCCGCAAGGATCTGGTGAAGGCCAAGGAGGAGCCCAAGAAGGACGAGGCGAAGAAGGACGAGCCGAAGAAGTCCGACGCGAAGAAGCCCGAGGCTAAAAAGACGGAGGCCAAGAAATAGCTTGACTCTGCCGCCCGCCGGGCGGAGAAGGGGGCTATGATGAAGAGGACGGCAATCTCCATCGCGGCCGCGGCGCTTCTGGCCCTTGGCCTGAAGGCCGCGGAGGCGGGATTGCCGGTCCAGCGCGAGGAGATCGCCAAGACATGGCGGCTCCTCGCGCGCGATTTGGAGATGCACGGCCGGACGCGTCCTCTGCCCAGGCCGAACGTCAAGGTACGCTTCACCACATTCCAGCCGCCCGAGAGCGAGACGGCGAACCGTGAGGCGCTGATCCTGTCTGGAGACAGGGATCCGCTCGACGTGCTTCTTCGCCGCACCAGGGCGCTCTACGCCGATCTCTCCGGCGGCGTCGACCTCGCAGCGGAAGGAAAGGCGCTCGCGGCGCTGGCGGAGTCCGCCGCGGCGGCCAACCCTTCCGACGAGGACGCCCGTTTCGCCGTCTTCTCCCGGCTAATGCGTCTTCGCAAGGCGATCGCATATAGAAATCCGCTCGTCGCCGCGGTCACGAAACTACTCTTCATAACGCGGGAGGCGCCGCCCACGCAGGAGTTCAACTGGGGCACGCACATCTGCGACCAGTTCTTCGGCTTCCACGCGCGGCTCAAGGAGTCTACCCACGGCGACGGGCTATATGTCCTGGAGAATCCGTTCGGCGTATCTCCGAAGCTTGTGAATCTTCTCGCGGGCAGAAAGGTCGAGAAGGGGCCGTGGAAGGGGCGCGTGCTCATAGACAGGCCGGGCTGGGACACCGAGCGCATCCACGGATTCCTCTCCCCCGACGTCTCTTGGGACGGCAAGGAGGTGCTTTTCTGCGTGACGCGGGCGAAGCCGGAGATCAGAAAGTGGAACGACGACACGGTCTTCCACATCTTCAAGTGCCGCGCCGACGGTTCTGGGCTGGAGCAGATCACGTCTGGAGACGTGAACGACCTCTTCCCATGCTGGCTGCCCAACGGGCGCGTCGCGTTCGTAAGCGAACGCCGCGGCGGATACGGGCGCTGCCATCGCCGCGAGGTGCCCACCTACACGCTTTTCTCCATGTTCCCCGACGGATCCGACATCACATGCCTCAGCCGGCACGAGACGAACGAATTCGAGCCAAGCGTGGACAACAACGGCATGATTGTCTACACTCGCTGGGACTATGTAGACCGTGGCTTCAACCAGGCTCACCACGGCTGGATCGTCTATCCCGACGGCCGCGACCCTCGCGATCTGAACGGCAACACGCGCGTGAGCGAGTGGATCGCCCCGCACGCCGAGCATTCGATCCGAGCCATCCCCGGCTCGCGCAAGTACGTGGCCACTGCCGCCGGCCACCATACTCTCATGCGCGGCTCGCTGATCCTCATCGACCCGTCATCCCCCGACGACGACGAGATGGGGCAGGTGAAGCGCATCACCCCGGAGCAGCTCTTTCCGGAGTCCGAGGCGCACAACACGGTATACCACCATTCCGGCTCCTACGCGACGGCGTGGCCGCTCTCCGAGAAGTACTTCATCTGCGTGTACGACGGCGATGCGAACTGCCAGTATGTCGGCTCCGTGTCTGCGAACGACGCATTCGATCCGCAGCGGCGCAAGTATGCCATAACGCTGCTTGACGTCTTCGGCAACAAGATAGAGGTGTTCTCGCATCCCATGATCTCGTGTCTTGATCCGATGCCCCTCGCCCCGAGGCCGATTCCGCCGGTGATACCGCACAAGACTCTCGTCGGCCGCCCGAAGCGCCCCGACGGCTCTTTGCCGCCGCGCATAGCCCCCGAGGATCTGCCGAAGGAGGCGACCGTCGCGCTCGTGAACGTCTACAACTCGCGCTATCCGTTCCCGAAGGGGGTGGAGGTGAAGGCGCTGCGCATTTGGCAGGTGCTGCCCAAAGTCCAGCCGATCGTGGCAGAGCCGCGCCTCGGAGTTGCCGACCAGCACCCCGGGCGGCAATGCCTCGGCACAGTGCCCGTGGAGGCGGACGGCAGCGCGTACTTCAAGATTCCAGTGGACGTGCCGGTGTTCTTCCAGGCTCTTGACGCGGAGGGGTGTGCGGTGCAGACCATGCGCTCTGACACATACGCCGCCCCCGGCGAGCTGCTCTCGTGCAACGGCTGCCACGAGCGCCGTCCCGCCGCCGTGCTGCAGAACGACGCGGAGAAGACCCCTCTCGCCATGAAGCGCGCGCCAAGCTCCATACGCCCCGAACCAGCCGGATCCAAGCCGTTCAACTATCCCCGCCTCGTGCAGCCGGTCCTCGACGCCAAATGCGTCTCCTGCCACGGCGAGACTCGCAGGAAGGGCATGCCCGATCTCCGCAAGGGCGACATCGCGCGCAATCCCTTTGGATTCCACACTTCATTCGTCGATCTCACCGCAATCGGCGCCTATCAGTACTACACTTCAGTTTACAAGGGGCCCGACTGGCACAAGCGCGGTCGGCAGGTCGACGCCTTTGTCCAGCCCTACTCCGAGCCCGGAAAGGTCGGCGCGCGCGCCTCGCGCCTCTACGCGATGCTCAAGAAGGGCCATCACGGCGTGTCGCTCTCGTCCGACGAATGGCGGCGCCTCATACTCTTCATGGATGCCCAGGGATCCTACCTATCCCATGACTTCAAGCCGCAGGAGCAGCTTGAGGGGCAGATCGTGGAACCCGCAATGGAGTGAGCCGGACGCACAGCCGGCGACATGCAAATCTACGACAAGGAGCCATAATGAAATTGAAACACGCATCGATTGTCTTGATCGCCGCCGTCGCGGCGTGCGCGGCCGTGTCGGCCGAGGATCCAAAGTCCCGCGTCATCCGCCGCCTTGAGGCGCTCAACGTCGAGAACGTGCGCCTCGCCTGGGCCGACATGGCGGCACGCTGGCCTGACCGCTTCGAGAAGGATCCTGAATGGCTCCGGACGCTCGAAGCGCGCCGCAAGAAGTTGCTTTCCGCCATCATGGGCGACTGGGGGCCATACTACGGCGAACCCGCCCCGCTTAAGGGCGGCGAGCTGCTCCTCGCCGAAGTCCGCGAGCATCTGCTCTCCAATCCGCTGCTCGACTGCGACAAGCTGCTCGTGATCCGCCGCCGCCAGTCGAACCTCGGCCTCCACAACAACTGGAAGCAGCCTCGCGACATCTTCGGCGGCTGTCCCAACGAGCTCGGCATACTCTCCAACCTGCGCGCTAAACCTTCGTTTGCAGTTCTGGACGCCACCGCCGCGAACGGCTACATTGGTGAAGTGTGCCTCAAGTGGGACGCGCAGAAGGCGATGTACACCCGTCGCACGGACCGCACCGACAATCCTCCCAAGATCGGCCGCAGCCGCCCCGTCGAGGCCATCGACCGCGTAGTCGAGCTCGACCTCTCCAAGCCCGGCTCCAAGCCCGTGGAGATCCCCCTCATCCCCGACGGAGACGTGAACTGCTACGCCGGCTGCTACCTTCCCGACGGCGCGATTCTCTTCCTCTCCGACGCATCCATGGTGGGCGTCCCGTGCGTAGTGGGCACCAGCTGGGTGGCCAGCATATACCGCCGCGAACCAAACGGCGCAATCCGCCGCCTCACGTTCGACCAGGACAACAACTGGTGCGTGAACCTGATGCCGGATGGCCGCGTGATGTTCCTGCACTGGGAATACGCCGACATCACCCACTACGTCGCGCGCATCCTCTTCACGATGAACCCCGACGGCACCGTCCAGCGTGCCTACTACGGCAGCGACTCCTACTGGCCCAACGCGCTCTTCAACGCCCGCCCCTGCCCAGACGCGCCCGACTCCTTCACCGCCATCGTCTCCGGCCACCACGGCCAGCCGCGATACGGCGAGCTCGTCCTTTTCGACACGCTCAAGGGCCGCAAGGAGGCGAAGGGCGTCGTCCAGCGCTTCCCCGAGCGCGGCAAGAAGGTGGAGCCGATCGTCCGCGACCGCGTGGCCGACTACTCATGGCCCAAGTTCTGCCATCCGTATCCGCTCTCAAAGGACTATGTGATCGTGGCCGCCCGTCCCACTGAGAAGGACCAATGGGGACTCTATCTCGCCGACGCCTTCGACAACCTCACCCCCATCGCCGAGGACAAGGACAACGTCTACATGGAGCCCATTCCGCTCCAGCCCACGAAGAAGCCGCCGATCATCGCCTCGAAGGTCGATCCCTCCACCACCTCCGCCCTCGTGAAAGTCACCGACGTCTACGACGGGCTCGGGCTCCAGGGCGTGCCGCGCGGCACGGTGAAGAAGCTCCGTATCTTCACATACTCCTTCGCGTACAGGTGGATGGGCGGCGAAACCGACCACCACGGCCTCGACGGCCCCTGGGACATCAAGCGCATCATCGGCACCGTCCCTGTGGAGGCCGACGGCAGTGCCTACTTCACCGTGCCCGCCAACCTCGCGATCGCATTCCAGCCGCTTGACGCCAACGGACGCGCCCTCCAGCTGATGCGTTCTTGGACGAACGTCATGCCCGGCGAGCTCGCCTCCTGCAGCGGCTGCCACGAGGAGAACGAGGCCAGCGCCGGGCCGAACCGCCGCCTCATCGCTATGGAGCGCGCACCTTCCGAGATCGAGCCTTGGCATGGACCCGAGCGCGGCTTCGACTTCCGCCGCGAGGTCCAGCCCGTCCTGAACCGCTATTGTGTCTCCTGCCACGACGGCAGCGGCTGCTCCACGAATCTCATCGACATCATAGAGCCCGGCCTCGTGAAGAAGCCCGATCTCCGCGATCGTCCCGACGTGTGCATCAAGACGAAGATGACATACTACCTCAACGACGGCAAGTTCCCGCCCGCCTACATGGCCCTCTGCTCGTATGTGCGCAACGCCACGCAGGAAGGGGACAACGACGTTCTTGTGCCGGGCGAGACGGCGGCGGACACCACTGCCCTAGTGCAGCTGCTCGAGGCCGGCCACCACGGAGTGCGTCTGGACGACGAGTCCTGGGACCGTTTGAACACGTGGATAGACCTTAACCGTATGGGCCATGGCACATGGAGCGAGACCGTCGGCACCAACCGCGTCGCCCATTTCGCCGCCCGCCGTGCCGAGCTCCAGAAGCGCTATGCGAACATAGTCGAGGACCATGAGCGCACATACGGGAGCGCCGTCATCAAGTCCCCGGCGCTTCCGCGCGTCCCTGCGAAACCTCGTCCGGACGCGCGCGCATCTGCCAAGTCCCTTGACGGCTCTCCGCTTCCGTCCAAGCCCGTCGCCTCCCGCACGCTCGACCTCGGCGGTGGTGTGAAGATAGCCCTTGTGCGCATACCCGCAGGCGTCCTCGCATCCTCGGGCTTGAACCGCTCCTTCCCCAAGGCGTTCTGGATGTCCGTAGACGAGATCACGAACGAGCAGTACCGTCGTCTGGTGCCCAGCCACGACAGCAAGCTCGAGCGCGGCGAGTTCATGCAGTTCACCGAGCAGGAGCGCGGCTACGCGCTGAATCTGCCGGACCAGCCCGTGGTGCGCGTCTCGCGCGACGACGCGGCGGCGTTCTGCGCCGAGCTCTCAAAGAGGTCCGGCGCCAAGGTGCGTCTGCCCACCGGCGACGAGTGGGAATGGGCCGCGCGCGCCGGAGCCGCCACGCCGCTCTGGTACGGCGACCTCGACGCCGACTTCTCCAAGTGCGCCAATCTCGCCGACGTCACATTCCGCCGCCAGGACCGTTTTCGCGCAAACGTCCCCGGCATGGCCGTGCCGCCGTGGCGTCCGGCAGACGTCCGCTTCGACGACCACTTCCGCGTTTCCGCGCCAGTTTCGGCCTTCGAGCCGAACGCCTGGGGCCTCCGTAACGTGCACGGCAACGTGTGGGAGTGGACATCCGACCTCGTTGAGCCGTCCGCCTTCGGCCCGCAGGGCGACAAGTCTCTGCGCGCCGTCGCCCGAGGTGGTTCGTGCTGGTCGCGCCCGAAGGACGCCACATTCTCGTCGCGCGTCCTCTACCGCACATGGCGCCGCCTGCACGACGTCGGCTTCCGTGTTCTCGTCGAGGACTGACGCTTGCGCACGGCGCGGCGAAATGGTAAAATCGGAGCATGAAAAAATCAATGCTTTTGGTGTCCCTCGCCGCCGCCTTCGCCGCGGCTGCGGCCAATGTGATTTCTCCGCGCAACGCCCCGCACGCGCCGGAGATACTCTGCGAGAAGCCCGGCACGTGGAGCTTCGAGACGTCCTCTGCCATGGACGCGGGCCGCACCGTCTTCACAGTGCGGATGAAGTCGCCGACGCCTGCGACGCCGCCAGAGTTCGACGTCTTCTTCACCGAGTCCGGCGCCGACGCCCACAACCTCTGGGTCCCGATCTACGAGGCCAACGAGCGCAGCCGCCTCTACGCCATCGAGTGGGGAAGCGTCCGATACACGTCTGAGCTGGGGCAGAACTATCCCATAGCATGCGTGTTCAACGAGGCGAGCGAGAACAAGCTCACCGTCGCGGCGTCAGAATGCCTTCGCCTCGTCCGCTACGCCGTCACATGCCATTCCACGGACGCGCTTCTGGAAGGGCGCTTCCGCTTCTTCTCCCGTGCCGAGGCCCCGCGCACCGACTACGAGGTGAAGATCCTCATCGACCGCCGCCGCGTGTTCTTCGGCGACGCCATCGGCTCGGCCACGCGCTGGATCGAGAAGACGTCCGGCCTTGAGCCGTGCCGCGTGCCGGAGGCCGCGTTCGACCCGCTCTACTCGTCCTGGTACGCGTTCTGGCAGGACGTCCATGACAAGGACATCGAAAAAGAGGCGCGCATGGCCGCCGAGCTCGGCATGAAGACGATGATCCTAGACGACGGCTGGCAGAAGGAGGCGTCGAAGAGCTACTATTCCGCCACCGGCGACTGGATGCCCGTCGCATCACGCTTCCCCGACTTCCGCGGCCACGTGGACAAGGTGCACGCCGCCGGCCTCAAGTACATGCTCTGGCTTTCCGTGCCGTTCGTCGGCAACGAGTCGAAGGCGTTCAAGCGCTTCGAGGGGAAGTTCCTCCCGGGCGGCGGCGACGTCCGCGTCCTCGACCCCCGCTTCCCCGAAGTGCGCAAATATCTCGTCGACACATACGTCCGCTGCGTCAAGGACTGGGACTTCGACGGTCTGAAGCTCGACTTCATCGACCAGATCGTGCTCCACGGCAAGGACCCCGCCGAGAAGGACAACTGGGCGGGACGCGACACGCGCACCGTCCCCGAGGCGGTCGACCGTCTGATGAAGGAGGTCCGCGCAGCGCTCGTGGCCGTCAAGCCCGATGTTCTGATCGAGTTCCGCCAGCGCTACACGGGCCCCGCGATCCGCCAGTACGGCAACATGCTGCGCGCGACGGACTGCCCCAGCGACATACTGGGCAACCGTCGCCGCATCGCCGACCTTCGTCTCGCCTCCGGCGGCACGGCCGTGCATGCCGACATGCTCGTCTGGAGCCGCGACGACACCCCCGAGGACGCCGCTCGCGTGATTCTCGACGCAATCTTCGGCGTGATCCAGTATTCAATGCGCCTCGCCACTATCCCCGAGCGCCAGAAGGCGGTGATCCGCCATTGGCTGGCGTTTTCGCAGGCTCATCGCGCGACGCTTCTGAAGGGACGCTTCCGTCCGTACAATCCAGAGCTCATGTATCCGCTGATCGAGGCCGAGGGCGCCGCCGAGCGCATCTTCGCCGTGTACGGTCCCGGACAGGCGGTCGCGTGCCCGGCGGACAAGACGGCGTATGTCCTCAACGCCACCAAATCCCGCGAGATAGTGCTGCGTTCCTCGCGTGTGCCGAAGAGTGTGGAGGTGTTCGACACGTTCGGCGCGCGCGTCGAATGCCCCCAGCCGTCCTTTGCGGGCGGTCTCGGCGTGCTTGACATACCAGTCTCGGGCTACGCCCGCATAGTCTGGCAGTAGTCCGTGTATCGCTGCCGTTGGAAGAATACTAGGCACTAAGTACCCGCCTTCGCCAAGGCTTCCGCCTCCGCCAAGGCTACGGCGGACAAGTCGGTGGACAAGTCGACGGACAAGTCGGCAGACAAGCTAGAAACTCTAAGCTCCAAGCTCTAAGCTCTAAGCTCCAAGCTCTAAGCTCCGTCCCGTGCGTAGTGCATCTGCGTCCGATTTCCGGCGCTCGGCGACTCAGCGCAAGGCGCGCGTTGCGTCTCGCGTCACGGGGGTTCGGCAATCGCCAGATTGCCTTCACCCCCTGCCGCTTCACCGTCCGCGCGCCCTGTGCCGGCCGCCTCGCTTGTTCCCGGAAATCGGCCGCGTTCCACGGGCGGGCCTTCGGTCGTCGTCTCGGGAGGGCTCGTTTCGGCACCGGCGGGAGTGCGCTTCTCGCCGCGGTCCGTCCGGAGGGGCGTCTGCGGCGCGTAGGCGGCGCGATGCTGTCGTCTCGCGCCGCCCCGCATCCGCATCCGCCGCCCCGTCCGGATCGCGGCGGCGCCCACCCGCCTTGCCGGCGCTCGCCTCCCGTTCCTCCTCCCTCAGACTTCGGCCCACAGGTGATTTATGGTTTATGGTTTCTGGTTTCTAGTTTCTGGCTTGTTCACCAACTTGTCCGTCGACTTGTCCACCGACTTGTCCGCCGTAACCTTGGCGGAGGCGGAAGCCTTGGAGAAGGTGGGTTTCTGGTTTCTGGTGGGGCGCGTAATGTAGGCACGGTTGATTTTCGGCAATCTAGGACGAGTAGGAGGATAGGACAAGTAGGACAATAGTAGGAGGGGTGAACACATTTTACCATAATCGGTTTGTTACACAACTGCCGCAGATCGTTCTTGGTAGGGTAGCATGTATCTCAATGCCATGGTTAATATGAGTGGACGGTGGTTACCCAACCATTATGGTCACGCGGGTTTATCCGCCGTCGCTTCAGCGAAGGCGGGACGAGTGATCCTACTTGTTAATACGAGTAGGTGGTTTTCCCCACCACACTAAAATGGCTTAACAAAAGTGGCCGGAGTCCGAGGGCGGAGGAGCGGGAGACGAGAGCTGGCTAGGCGGAGAACGCCGCCAGGGGACGAGTGGCGGTGGGGTGTTGTCCCGTAACCGTAGTTCAACGCGAGTGGGCTGAAGTCCGAGGGCGGAGGAGCGGGAGACGAGAGCTGGCTAGGCGGAGAACGCCGCCGGGGGACGCGGGGCGAGGCGGGTGCGGATGCGGGGCGGCGCGAGACGACAGCATCGCGCCGCATCCGCGCCGCAGACGCCCGCCACGCGCACCACGGCGACCAGCGCTCTCCGCCGGTGCCGGCGCGAGGCGACCGCTCCGACAACCGAGGGCCCGCCGTGAAGCGCGTCCGATTTCCGGAGAGAAGCGAAAGGGCCGGGCGAAAACGCGCGGACGGCGAAGCGGCCGGGGGTGACGGCAATCTCGTGATTGCCGAACCCCCGCGACGCAAGCCGCAACGCGCGTTTTCGCACGAGCCCTTGAGCGCCGGAAATCGGACGCACATGCACTGTACACGGGCTCAAAGCTTAGAGCTTAGAGCTTAGAGCTTGAAGCTTGAAGCTTAGAGCTTAGAGCTTAGAGCTTGAAGCTTGAAGCTTGAAGCTTAGAGCTTAGAGCTTGAAGCTTGAAGCTTAGAGCTTAGAGCTTAGAGCTTGAAGCTTGAAGCTTGAAGCTTAGAGCTTAGAGCTTGAAGCTTGAAGCTTAGAGCTTAGAGCTTGAAGCTTAGAGCTTAGAGCTTGAAGCTTGAAGCTTAGAGCTTAGAGCTTAGAGCTTCTGGTTTCTGGGAAATCACAAATTGGAAATTGTTTGGGGTGCCTCCAGCCGCTGCCGCCCTTGCAAGTCGGGGCGGGGTTTGGTAAGATGTTCCACATGAGACTTGCAGTAATATCGTTCTTCCTGGCGGCGGGAGTGTGCGGTGCGGAATCACCGTGCCCGCCTTCGTTCATCGGCACCGCAGGACTGGGCCACATAACGCCCGCCGCGGCTTCTCCATTCGGCATGGTGCAGGCCGGGCCCGACACCTCCGCCAAGCCGGACCGCTTCATCCCCAACTGGCCCCACACCGGCGGCTACCAGCATGGCGACGGATGGCTGTGGCGCTTCTCGCAGACGCACATCTCCGGCACCGGCGTCCCGGCTTTGGGCGATTTCGGCATTCTGCCTTTCGTCGACGGCTTCGACGGCGCCGCACGTCCGGCGCGCATGCTCAAGGACACCGAACGCGCCGAACCAGGATTCTACGCCGTGTCCGTCGACGAGGACGGCGTGCGCATCGACTGTTCCGTGGCCGCGCTCGCGCACTCCGCCGTCTACCGGTTTGTCTTCCCCAAGGGCAGGAAGGCGCGGCTCGTCCTCGATCTCGACTGGGGAATGGGCAATCCCGGGAAGGGGGACTGTTGGGGAAAGTACGTGATGTCGTCCCAATGCGAATTCCCCGTCCCGAACACGGTGCGCGGCGGTCGGCGTGTCTGGATATGGAACGGCTACCAGTTGCACTTCGCGGCGGAGTTCTCCGCGCCCATCGCGGGCAAGAAGCTTCTCCGCGACGACGACGGCGTACGCGGCAAGATATACGAGCTCGACTTCGGCGAAGTCCCGGACGGCGTTCTTGAAGTGCGCATGGCACTCTCTCCCACAAGCCCTGCGGCGGCGCAGGCAAACCTTGCGGCCGAGCTTAAGGGCCTCTCGCAGAAGGACGCCGCCGCGAAGGCGTCCGCCGCCTGGAACGCGTTTCTTGGAAGGATCGAGCTCGACGCGCGCACGCCCGCCGACACCGCCGCCTCTTTCCGCGCCGCGTTCATGCGAACGATGTACCAGCCGAACGACTGGTCGGACGTCGGCGACGAGCCGTTCTTCTCCACGCTTTCGCTCTGGGACACGTTCCGCGCCGCCCATCCCCTCTACACGATCTTCGCGCCGGAGAAGGTCGACGCCTTTGTCTCGTCCATGCTCCGCCAGTGCGACGAGCAAGGCTATCTCCCCATCTGGGCCGTGGGCCGCAGCGACAACCACTGCATGATAGGACATCATGCAGTGCCGGTGATTGCCGATGCCTGGCTCAAGGGCTTTCGCGGCTTCGACGGCGAACGCGCGTGGCGCGCCGTACGGCAGTCGCTCACCGTCGACCACCACCCCGTGGGCGATGGAACGTGGGGACTTCTAAAGGAGGACTGGGACCTCCTGGACAAATACGGCTACTATCCATTCGACAAGATGCGCGGCGAATACCGCGGACGCGGCCTCGTCCGCGGCGAGTCCGCCGCCCGCACCCTTGAATGCGCATACGACGACGCCTGCGCCGCTCGTCTCGCCGCCGCCCTCGGCAAGAAGGAGGACGCCACGTTTTTCGCCAGACGCTCCGAGAACTGGCGCAACGTGTTCGATCCGTCGGTCGGCTTCATGCGCGGCAAGGACTCCAAAGGGAACTGGCGCTCTCCGTTCGATCCGTATGCTCTGGGCGGCGGACCATGGACGGACAACGACTTCTGCGAAGGCAACTCCTGGCAATATACTTGGCACGTCATGCACGCCCCGGACGGTCTGATCGCGGCCTTCGGCGGCTCAACGCCTTTCACCAAGAAGCTGCTCGGCCTCTTCGAGCAGCCTCCTCGCGACTACAAGGAGCGCCCGACGGCGGACGTGACCGGTCTCATCGGACAATACGCCCACGGCAACGAGCCAAGCCACCACACGATCTACTTTTTCACGCTCGCCGGCCGCCCCGACCTCGCGGCGAAGTATGTGAGGAAGGTGTTCGACACGCAGTATTTCGCGCGTCCGGACGGACTCTGCGGCAACGACGACTGCGGACAGATGGCCGCGTGGTATGTCTTCTCGGCCCTCGGCTTCTATCCGTTCGACCCGTGCGGCGGCGAATATGTTCTGGGCGCTCCGCAGGTGCCGTCGGCCACGCTACGCCTGCCGAACGGCAAAACGTTCCGCATCGTGGCAGAGAACTTCTCGCCGGAGAACATCTATCCAGTATCCGTCTCGCTCAACGGCCGCCCCGTGGCCGACTGGAAACTGCGCCATTCGGAGATTCTCGCGGGTGGTGAACTCGTCTTCCGCATGGCGCCACTGCCGCCTGCTCCCCCGGCCACGCCCGCCGCCGGGAAGATACGCCTCATGAGCTTCAACATCCGCATCGGCTGCGGGCACGACGATCCGTTCAAGCTCCCCAAGGGCTCTCTGGGTCATCTCCCGCAGTGCGCCGCCGTGATTCGCGCGCTTCAGCCCGATGTGGTCGGGCTCCAGGAGGTTGACAACGGCAACTCTCGGACGTGGAAGAGCGACCAGACCGCCGAGCTTGCGAAGCTCTGCGGCATGGAGGGCGCATGGGTCGAGAAGGTGCCCGGCTACGGAATATCGGTCCTGTTCCGCAAAAAGCCGCTGAAGGTCTCAAAGACTCTCATGCCCGGCAAAGTGCACACGCGTGTGCTGCTCGTCGCGGAGTTCGAAGACTACATCGTGGCCAACACCCACTTCCCCCTGTCCGCCGAGACGTGCGCGAACGCAGCGCGCATCGTGCGCGAGACGCTCAAGGGCGCCGAGAAACCGGTGTTCCTCATGGGAGACTTCAATTCGCGGCCCGAGTCCGAGGCGATCAAGTTGCTCAAGGAGGACTTCGCGGTGATCTCGGGCGAGACCGACCCCACCTGGCCCGCCAAGAAGCCAGACCGCGTGATTGACTTCATAATGCTGGATAAGGCGCATGCCGACTCGTTCACCGTCCTCTCGCGCGGCGTTGAGGCATTCCCCGACGCCACTGACCACTGCGCGCTCTGGACGGACGTCGCGCCCGTGCCCGCGCCCGACACTCTCGTCCTTCCCGGCGGGCGCCGAATCTCCAAGACCGTCCTCACCGGCCACCGCGGCGACAGCCGCTCGCTCCCAGAGAACACGATCCTGGCCATTCGCCATGCGCTTGACAACGGTTTCAGCTTCGAGTGCGACTTCTACATGTCGAACGACGGCGAGGTGTTCTGCTCGCACGACATGTGGCTCAAGCGCTGCTTCGGCCTCTCCAAGTTCGCGACGAACGTGTGCTGGAAGGGCGAGCTCGAGAACGTGGACGTTGGTGCGCTCAAGGACGTGAAGTTCGCCGGCAGGCCAGACTGCCGCGTGCCGCGCATCGACGACGTCCTCGCCCTCATACCTGAGGGACGCGTCGTGACGCTCGAAGTGAAGGACCCCCGCCCTGAGATCGTCAGGCTCATCCGCGCCGCGTGGAACCGCCATCCCAACATGAAGGAGGAGAACGTGATATTCCTTGCGCACAAGGCCACGCGCGCCGCTCTTGTGAAGGAGTTCCCTCGCGCGACGTTCCAGCACTGCGTGAACTGCTACTCCGACGGATGGAAGAAGGGCTGCACGCCCATACCGGTGCAGAAGCAGCTGGAGGGCATCGACGCGCGGCCCGAGTGCCTGAACTACTCCACGATGCACGACATGGATCTCCTCACCCGCGAATACGTAGACGCCGTCCACAAGCGCGGACGCGTTTTCTTCACCTGGTGCGTGGACGATCCAGCCGAGGCGGTCGAAGTGTTCCGTCGCGGCGTTGACGGCATCTGCACAAACTGTCCGAAGGAGCTCTGGGACGGCATGGCGCGTCTGCTCATGAAGAGATGACGCCGTCGCAGATAGTGGTGGAGCGCGGAGCGGAGTTTTGGTAAAATACTCCCATCCATGAAAAGAAGAGAATTCATAAGGAACGGCTTCGCCGCGGGCATCGCGCTCGGCGCGGGATGCGCGGCGGCCGGAGTAGAGCGCAAGGCAGGCGACAAGCCGCGCCTTGCTTTGATAGGCGCGGGCAAGCAGGGACGCTCGCTTCTGCACCAGTTTCTAGGGCAGGATCTGCTCGTCAAGGGCGTCTGCGACTGCGACGCGGCGCGCCGCGAGGACCGTGCGCGCGTGGTGGACGAATACTACGCGAGCCGCGGCGTGGCGGCGCCCAAGGCCGTCCGATGGGCTGATTTCCGCGATGTCCTGGCCGACCCTGACGTGGACATCGTATGCGTGGCCACGCCCGACCACTGGCACGCCTACATCTGCGTGGAGGCCATGAAGGCCGGCAAGGACGTCTACTGCGAAAAGCCCCTCACATACTCTGTTGAGGAGGCGAAGCTCGTTATGGCCGCGCAGAAGAAGTTCGACCGCGTGTTCCAGACAGGCGCGATGCAGCGTTCGGGCGTTGAGTTCCGCACCGCGTGCGAGATCGTGCGCAACGGATGCATCGGGGCGGTCAAGTTCGTGGACTGCAACTTCGGCGGTCCGTCGCGTCCGCACCGCGACTACGAGAACCCCGCCAACGCTGCGAGCGAGGGCGCGCCCAACCCGGACGTCGACTTCGACATGTGGTGCGGCGGAGCTCCGCTCGTGAAGTACTCAGACCGCCTTGCCCCGCGCGGCGTCCACGACTTCTTCCCGGGATTCTGGCGCAACGACGACTACTTCGGCCTCGGCATGTGCGGCGACTGGGGTGCGCACCACCTCGACATCGCCCAGTGGGGGCTCGGCCTCGACGACTCGGGCCCCGTGAGGGTGATCCGCTCCAACGAGATGCCCGCGCGCGACCCGAAGCTCGGCGGGCGCCGCCAGCATGGGCTCCAGATGGTCTTCGCCGACGGCTGCGTGCTGCAGCACAACAACTTCTCCAACTGGGGCACGGTGTTCTACGGCGCAGACGGCATCGTGGCCGTGAACCGCGGCCGCATCGGAGTCTGGACCGGGAAGGGCGTCTTCCCCGACGAGAAGATCCGCAAGGGCATCGTGGACGGTTCGTTCGACGCGATGAAGTGCGTCGCGTTCTGGTGCCCTCCCAGGGTGCCGAAGGGCAAGCCGGCGCCGCCGCTCGCCGCCTGCAGCGCAAAGAGCAACCTGGACGCATGCAACAGGGCGATAAAGGAGTTCGACCTCAAGCACGCCAAGACGAAGCTCTACCGCAGCCTGGGGCATGTCGCGGACTTCGCGGCCCGCTGCCGCGACCGCGGCCCAACCTGCTCTCCCGCCTCGGTGGGAGGACGCGCCGCTATCCTCTGCCAGCTCTGCAACATCTCATATGTGCACGACGCCGGCTTCGACTGGGATCCGGAGAAGAACCAATTCGCCAAGGGCACCGGCGACGCCGCGTGGCTCGCGCGCCCATCATACCGCAAAAACTGGAAAGTGGTTATCTGAAATGACACTAGCTGAAATAGACCAGGCCAAGGCCGCCTCGCTTGCCGAGATCGCCGCCGCTTCCGGCGCCGAAGAGGTGGAGAAGCTCCGCGTGAAGTACGTGGGCCGCAACGGCTCCATCCCCGCCATCATCAAGGGGATGAAGGACGTCCCCAAGGAGGAGCGCCCTGCCTTCGGAAAGGCCGTGCAGGCATGGAAGGCGGAGGTCGAAAACGCCCTCTCCGCAAAGGGCGGCGAAGCTTCGTCCGCATCGGCGGGCGACGTTGACGCCTCGATGCCCGGCCGCTGGACGGAGCCTGGCGTCGAGCATCCGCTCTCGCGTGTGATCGCAGAGTCCGCGAGGATATTCTCGCTCCTGGGATTCACGGTGGCGGACGGCCCGGACCTCGAGACCCCGTTCAACAACTTCACCGCCCTCAACACGCCCCCGCACCATCCCTCCCAGGACCGTTCCGACACCTTCTGGCTCGATCCCGAGACGCTTTTGAGGACGCAGACCTCCCCCGTCCAGATCCGCACCATGCTCGCCAACAAGCCCCCCGTGCGCGTGATCTGCCCCGGGCGCACCTACAGGCGCGACACCACCGACGCCACGCACTCCGCCAATTTCCACCAGATCGAGGGGCTCTACGTCGACGTGAAGCCCGTCTCGCTCGCAGACCTCAAGAGCGTCCTCGCCTATTTCGCGAAGGAGATGATGGGCGACGGCGTGACGGTCCGCTTCCGTCCGCACTTCTTCCCGTTCACCGAGCCTTCGGTGGAGGTGGACTTCACCTGCCACGTCTGCAAGGGCAAGGGCTGCGCCGTGTGCAAGCAGAGCGGCTGGATCGAGGTGGCCGGTGCGGGGATGGTCGATCCGCGCGTCTTCCGCCATGTCGGCTGGGATCCGGAGGAGGTCAGCGGCTATGCATTCGGCTTCGGCGTCGAGCGCATCGCCATGATCAAGTACGGCATCCCCGACATCCGCTGGCTCTACGAGAACGACGTCCGCTTCCTCTCGCAGATGGCTTGATTGGCGCGCCGGCGGAAAAGCTCTCCTGGGATGTGAGCTGTTCCCACGGGCGTCGTAAATATGGTATACTATGGCCATGAAAAACAACTGTGTGTTCTGCGCCATCGCCGCCGGCGAGATTCCTTCGTTCAAGATATTCGAGGACGACGTCGCCCTCGCCTATCTCGACATCAATCCATGCACCGAAGGCCATGCCCTCGTGATCCCCAAGGCCCATTTCCAGGGCCTTCTGGACGCTCCCGACGACATCCTCGCAGCAATGATGCAGCGCGTCAAGCTCGTCGCCGCCCGTCTTAAGGAGAAGCTTCCCTGCGACGGATTCAACATCCTCCAGAACAACGGCGAGGCGGCAGGACAGAGCGTGTTCCACCTCCATTTCCACATCGTGCCACGCTACGACGGCGCCCCTGAGGGCAAGCTCTCCTTCGCAAGCGGCAAAGGGGACATGGCCCATCTCGCCGCCCTCGCCGAACGACTGAAGATCGAAGCGTGAACGGACGCATGGAAACGCCCGAGATCACATACGGCAAGGCGGACTATTCGGCCATTCTCGAGAAGGAGCCGCGCTTCGACGCGCGCGCCTACGATTTCGTCCTGCAGACCATCAACGAGGCGTCCGAGCACGCCAAAGGCCACGTCTCCGGCCAGGAGCTCCTCTGCTGGTTCCGCGATCTAGCCCTCGACGCCTTCGGCCCCATGGCATACACAGTGCTTTCCGACTGGGGGGTCAAGACGTGCGAGGACGTGGGCGACATCGTCTTCCACCTCTACGACGCCAACCTCATCGGCAAGACGGAGTCGGACTCCCCCGCCGACTTCCTCGGCGGCTTCGATTTCGCCGAGGAGTTCCTTGGACCATACATCCCATGACCACGCTGGAGAGATTCGGATTCACGGCGGCGGGGGACGTGGCGTCCAGGCCCGGCGAGTCGTTCGCCAGGGTCGTTTCCGGCCACGGCGACTACTTCCACCTTGTCTGCGACGAGGCGGAGGGCGAGATCATCGCCCGCAAGAAGGCGTCTGCTTTTCTCGACGCCGGCGTCGTGCAGCCCGTCACCGGCGACTTTGTGCGCTTCGTCTACAACGCATCCGGCGAAAGCAGGATACTTGAAGTCCTGCCGCGCTTCTCCGAGCTTAGACGAACGGATCCGTCGTCGTCTGGCCATGGCGTGCAGACCGTGGCCGTGAACTTCGATTCGCTCCTCTTCGTCATGGGCGTGGACGCCAACTTCAGTTTGAATCGCCTACAGCGCGTGCTTGCGCTCGCCGAGGAGTCGGGATGCGCCGAGCGTCTCGTGCTGGTGCTCTCCAAATGCGACCTCGGCCCGGTGCCGGACGGCCTGCCCGCCGACCTGCCGCGCATCGAACTCAGCGCCAAGACCGGGCAGGGGCTGGACGACGTACGTGTGCTTGCTCAGCCGGGAAGGACGCTTGCGCTGGTAGGCTCCTCGGGGGTGGGGAAATCCTCGCTCGTCAACGCGCTCGCGGGGGAGGAGTGGATGCCGGTCCAGGAAGTGCAGGCGTGGAGCGGCAAGGGCCGCCACACCACCACGTCGCGCGAACTCGTCATGCTTCCGTGCGGCGCCATGGCGATCGACACGCCCGGCATGAGGGAGATGGGCATACCGGGCGAAATGGCGCATCGCTTCCACTCCACGGGGACGCATAGGTATAGGTGATGCGCCTGATCATCAACAACCCAATTTACTTAGAAAGGAAACGACGATGAAGAAGATAATGTCCGCAGCATTCGCGTTCGCGGCGCTTTGCCTCTCCGCGGCCACTCCGTCCGAGACGATAGACCGCGCCGTGGAGCGCGCGCCGGAGCTTGTCCGCACCGCCCCGGCTCTCGCCACGCGGCACGCACTGAAGCGTCTCATCTGTCTCGACCTCGACGCGACGCTCTGCCAGCACCGGTCCCCCATGCCGCCGGAGAACCGTGCGATGCTGGACAAGCTCTGCGCCAAGTACAAGTGCATCATGGTGGGCGCCGGCAACGCTCCGCGCATCTACAGGCAGATGGAGAACTATCCGATCGACATCGTCGCCAACTACGGCATGCAGGAGTCCAGGATGGTCAACGGCAAGTTCACGATCGTGAAGCAGCTGTCGAACCAGGTGGACCGCGCGTTCTTCAAGGAGAAGACCGACTATCTCCGCAAGAAGTACGGCTACACCGAGTTCGACGGAAACTCCGTGGAGTTCCATCCCTCGGGCATGGTCACCTTCGGTCTTCTGGGCAGCACCGCCGCGGCCGAGCAGAAGGTCCACTTCGACCCCGACCGCGCCAAGCGCCGCAAAATGTATCCGGAGGTGTGCGAGATATTCAAGGACTATTCTGTTTACATCGGCGGCAGCTCGTCCTTCGACTTCGCCGGCAAGAAGCACAACAAGTACGACGCCGTGATGGACTACGCCGCCCGCCACGGCTACTCGCGCGACGAGATACTCTTCGTGGGCGACGACTTCGACGACGGCGGCGGCGACAGCCACGTGCGCATCTTCGGCATGGACTACATCCACATCCACGACTTCCGCACGTTCCCCGAGCGCACCGCCTTCCTCCTCGACCTCCCCGTCGCCTCGTCTCTTGTCTCCCCCGACGGGCGAGTCTCCTGCTCCTTCTCCATCGAGAGTGGCCGTCCCGTGGCAGACGTCTCGTTCTGCGGCCGCCGCGTGTTCCGCTCTTCGCTCGGCATTGACCGCGGCAGAGTGAGGATGGCGAAGTGCGAGACCTGCACCGTCCGCAACTCATGGAAGCCGGTGTGGGGCTTCAAGAGCGAATACCCGGAGAACTACTCCGAACTCGCCGTGAAGCTCGTCCGCGAAGGACGCGAAGGCAAGGAGCCTCCTGCCGAGACGCTCTATCTGCGCTGCTACGACGAAGGTTTCGCCGTGCGCGCCAAGTTTGTGATGGCGCCCTACGGGGTGTCTTCGATCGCCGGCGAGCTCACGAACTGGCGTTTCGCCGAAGGCGCCGCCGCATGGGGAATCCGCGGCACTGAGGCGACGTTCCCGGCAGAGCCTGTCCCGCTCGAGAAGATGACGGGCGCCGAATGGCGGATGCCGCTCACGCTGCGCATTCCCGGCGTGGCCTTCGCGAGTGTCTTCGAAGCGCACGCTGAGCGCTACCCTCGCAGCTATCTTCGCGCCGGACACGGCGTTCTCTCCCCGTACTTCATCATGGGCGCCAAGGAAGGGCGCGGCGAAACGCTGACGCCCTGGCGCGCGGTGGCGCTTGCAGCCACTCCTGCAGAGCTGGTGGAGCGCGCATACTTCGTGGAGAACCTCAACCCGCCCTGTACGATCGTGGACACGTCGTGGATCAAGCCGGGATTCTGCGTTTCGGACATGGGCAACTTCGAACTTCGGACTTCCGAGATCGTCGCGGCCGCCAAGTCCGCCGCCGCAACCGGCGCCAAGTACATACAGATCGACTGGGGATGGTACGGCACCGAGTGCCCCTGGACTGACGACGACCGCGCCGACTACCTTGCCCGCCATCCAGAGCTGAAGGACGACAAGACCTGGGTCGCCAACACCCGCGCCGATCCATTCGTCCCCGCGGTCGGTACCGTCCCCTATCATCCGTACTGGCCCTACAGCGGCCGCACCGGAGTGGAGATGGACATGCCCGCGATCGTCGCCGCCCTCAAGCAGCACGGGCTCGGGCTCTGCCTCTACGTGCACGGCGCCATTCTCGAGGAGAACGACATGGACGCCCTCTTCGGCACCTACGCCAAATGGGGCATCGTCGGGCTCAAGCCCGGCTTCGTCGGCTACGGATCGCAGGCTACCACCGACTTCATCCGCAGAATGTGCGCGATCGCCGCGAAGCACCATTTATGGCTGGACATACACGACCTTCACCTCCCCGACGGAATCGAGCGCACCTGGCCCAATCTGATGATAACCGAAGGCGGCGGCGGAGAGGAGGGCAACCACCCTGTGCGCCAGGACGTGGCATTGCCTTTCACCCGCTGCCTGGCCGGTCCGTTCGACTACACGCCCATGCTCTTCAACGCCGGCAAGGCCGGCGCGACGAAGCTGCACAAACTCGCGATGTTCGTGGTCTACCCGGGCGCCACCGCGGTGATGCGCGGCAGCATCAAGAATCTTGTGGACAATAATCCGGCGGCGGTGGAGTTCCTGCGCGCGCTGCCGTGGAACTACGACGACACGCGCGTATTCGACGCTGAGATCGCCCGCCATCTCACTGTCGTCCGCCGCAGGGGCGATTCGTTCTATGTGGGCGGACTGGCCGGCGACGAGGCGCACGAGACGTCACTCGTCCTGGACTTCCTCAAGGAAGGGCGCGAGTATGAGCTCGTGCTCCTTCTGGACGATCTTGCCGACTCCTCCGCCCTGCGCGGTTATCGCCGCGAGACGCGCACCGTCCGCAAGGGCGATGTCCTCAAGGCGCCGATGTCGGCTTCCGGCGGCTTCTGCGCCCTCATCAAGGCGAAATGACCGGTTCGGTTGTATGATCTCAATCTTGGCGTGAGCGCCATTATCTCGTTAGAAAACGACGTTCAGAACGTTGGGGGCGGCCGTCTTTGAAGCATGGCCAGCCGTCTTCATCCCATAGAAGCTCCTGCAGTAGCGTGGGACGCTCCATAGGCTTGTAGCCGATGGCATGGGAGTGGTAGAAGATGTAGTCGCGTCCGTCCACGGCTGCGAATATCTCCCCGTTGTGGCCTGGCCCGTAGAAGAAATCGCCCTTGGCCGAGGAGAGGATGGGCTCTGCAAGTCCGTCGGTCATAGGGCGTCCTCTGCGGTCCGTGAATTCGCCGTCGATGTTCCTGGACCGGCCTACGGTGAGGTAGTACGTGTGGTCGCCATAGTGTCCACCGGACACGAAGAGATACCACCACCCCTTGCGGAAATGGACGTATGAACCTTCCCACGCCCGCTTCATCTTGTCCGGTGGGCGGCGAACTCCGGCTACGTGGATAGGCTTCGCGCCTGGTTTCACCATGAGGCCGTCGGACGACAACTCCACGCGGTGTATGCCGTCGGCGAGGCTGCCGAAGAACATCCACACGCGCCCGTCAACGCACAGCACGTACGGATCGATGGCGTTCATCACCCCCTCGCGGCGGCTGTCGATCACTTCGTTGCGGAACTCGAACGGTCCGGTGGGAGAGCTCGAGATGAGCGCTGCGATTCGGCAGTCCGGGTCACTCACGAAAAGCGAGATGTAGAGGACCCATTGTCCGGCGAGTTTTGCCACGCACGGAGCCCAGACATTGCGCGAGACCATGTGGAGGTGTTCGCGGGCCTTGGGCGTGAGCGGATCGATGCACGTATCCTCCCAGTCGATCAGATTGCGGCTTCTGCGGATTGTATGCAGTCCAGTCGCGACGGAGTAGAACCATCCGTCGCCGCCGTTCCACACTGCGGGATCGGGCCAGTCGGCGGCGATCACAGGGTTCGTGAATGTTGCAGTTTCCGCCGGGCAGGATCCCTCAGAAGGCGGGGCGGCCTTCGCCGATAGGACGAATGCCGCAAAGTAGATCGCGAAGGCCCGCGCAATCATTGTGTGCCGTCGGCCTGCTGAATGTGCCTTGCCTGTGATGTTTGTCATCTGGTTCTCCTTCGGAATCTGAACATGGTGAATTGACGTGGATATTTTATCATAAATTCCTCGTGAAAGTGCTTTTCGGTTGAAAGCGCCACACGGCTATGATATCATAGCGCCATGATATTTTGTTTGGCGTGCAGGTAGGTGTGCGCCGGAATGACAAGAAGGAGAGTTCTGAAATGACGAGACTCGCTGTTTGCTGCACTTTGGCCGTGCTTGGGGCGCGGACGCTTTTCGCCGCCGTCGATGCCACGTGGATCGGCGGCGCGTCGGGCAACTGGACCGACGGAGGCAACTGGTCCGGTGGAACTTACCCCAATGGAAAAGACGATGTCGCGAGGATCGTGGCGACTGCGGAGACGACAATCTCCCTCTCGTCCGACATCAAGCTCGCAGAACTCCACGTCTCCGGCGCGAATGTCTCCGTCACAGGCGGAAGATTTCTGATGGACACCTCGGCTGCTTCGAAGGAGGTAATCGTAGATGTGGGGTCTGAAGTCTTGTTCACCTCGGTGGCGAGTTTCAGAGGAGGCACGGCAACGACATATAAGTTCGTCAAAACCGGCGGTGGCGAGTTGAAGGTGACGACGAATGGCATCGGCTCCGGCAGTGCCTTCGACGGCATCGACGTGCGTGGCGGGATTCTGCGCATCGCCTGGGGAAACCACACTGACGGTGTGAAGCCGAATGGAAAGATCCACATCGCGTCCGGCGCGAAGATCGTGATCGCGTGCCAGAACTGCATAGAAAACAACGTCATAGTCGACATTGACGAAGGTGGTGTGTTCGACCAGGCCGGCCAGTCGGAATGCATGGGGGGCTTCACCGGCAAGGGGCTTGCCACCAATATCTGGAGCAATCTCACGCTTGGCGGCGGGCCGCACCGCTTCGACGGCATCATGGCCGGGAGTGCCATGATCAAGGCCGCGAGTTCGGGTCTTGGCATCGACACCGCCGACCACACGCGGATGATCATCGGTACGCGGTACACTGCGGCTAACGCCAGCATCCTATGCGACTATTCCGAGAACGCCGGCCGCACAATCTGCCCGATCATGTTCGCCGCCGACGCCGGGGGCGTGTTCGACGTCAAAAACGCCAGTTGGCGGAGCGAGGCCCCGATTGTCTTGGAGGACGAGGATGGCAACCCTGTGACGGTGAGGTTTCTGTCCGACATGTCCGCAAAGGCCATGACGGGCAAGGGCTCGTACTTCAAGAACAACGCCACGACATACACAGTCACGAACGACCTTCTCACGATCGGCGGACGCCTCTTGACCATTTCGCCCGCAAGCGGTTCGCAGAACTACATCAACATCGGCGACGGCAATCCCGCTCATGACGCTGTGGTCACGTCCATGGAGGGCATAGACTTGTCGGCCGGCGTGACGCTCATCTACAAGAACGTGACGAACGAGGACTGGGGCGCGACGGAGATAACAGGAGCTGGGAGCGTCTTCATTCAATCGGCGAACTCCTGGACCGTGCCGCTTTCATTCGGCGGAACTGCGGGCGACATCTGGTGGAGCCAGGGTGTGAGCGAAGGCTCCACGCTCACCATACCCGGTGGACGCTGTACGGCGTGGCTCAACATGAACAACGTCACAAACGTGACGCTTCGCATCACGGGCGGCGACCATGACTTCCGCGGCCGTGCCAAGGCGTCGCGCAACAGGAAGTACGAGCAGACGGGCGGCATCGCGCGCTTCAACCCCATCAGCTCCTATGACTACGACTACACCGACAACGAGATATTCTACACTCTCTCCGGCGGCGAGTTTTACTCATTTACCTCGACCACCTACTGCCGTGGTCTGGGCATGGATATATCCGGCGATGCGAAAGCATATCTCCGCGTGGGAGACAACTACTACGGACCGCACCGCATCTCATCCGACGGCGAGAGCCACTCGATGGTGCTCAGGGACAACGCGCTTCTCGACGTGGATAAGCTCAACTGGGTCTCGGGCGGCACGACTGAGGACTACCACACCACATTTGAACTCCTTGGTGGCACTCTGCGTGTGAGGGACTATGTGGCCGTGTTGAGCGAGGGACTTGCGAGCTATCCGCACTTCACCGGCAGATTCTTGTTCGACGGCGGATGGGTGGAGACCACGCAGACCAGCGACCAGATCTGGAAGCTGTCGCCTGACTACAGCAACGGCGCGATGACCACTGGTTATGTCGGGCGTGCCGGAATGAAATGGCGCTCGAAGAACGGCAAGCTCGCGCGTTATACATACTTCAAGGCGCCGCTTGTGAGCGGAGTGGAAGAAGGGCAGACTGACGGCGGACTTCTCAAGACGGGGCGCGGCACGCTGCTGACATACGGTGATTCTTCGTACAACGGCCCGACGCGTGTCTTCGGCGGCGCCTTGAGAAGTGGGTACGATCAGAGCTCCGCGGGGACCTCCACGCCGTTCGGCACGGGGGACGTCGAAATCGAGGATTCCGTGCTCGCCCTCTATTCGCCTTCTGCCACGCAGACGCTTGCCTCAGGAACCGGGGCGACGTTCTCCTACGGCGGCGGATCGTCACTCACATTCTGTGGCGCGTCTTCGGCGGCTGTCACGATAGGTCCGGCGGACGCCGCGCAGGACGCTGCGCTTGTGCGCAGCGGGCACGGTGTTCTCACAATCGGAAGCCGCGATCTGGCCGCTCCGGTCCTCGGCACGTCGCACAAGGTTTTGGTGAACGGAGGAATGTCGAACGATCCCAATACCGGGCTTGTCGCGGCGCCGGTATTCGGGGCGTTCGCTGAGGGAAGTTCGGGGTGGTGGCAGTTGCAGCTGCTCACTTACGATGCGACCGTCGGACTCAAGGCGGCGACGTGCGTGGAGGGACTTGGCGGCGGGGCGAACTCCGTGGCGCGCATATCATCGACGCCGGTCACTCTCACGGAGAACGCTCATGTGGGAGCGCTCGACCTGCGATACAAGAACGGCAAGACGGGCAATGGCGGACTCACGATCGCGAGCGGAGTGACGCTCACAGTGGGCAACGGCGCCGGAACTTATGCGCCGATACTTTTCAACAACACGAACGGCGGAAGCTCGACGCCCTCCCAGACGCTGCAGGGCGGCACGGTCGATTTCGGCGCGGCGGAGGGCGTGCTGGTGTTCAATCTCAGTTACTACTACGGCTGGTGGCGTCCGGCGCAGATTTCGTCCGTCCTTGCCGGATCTGGTGGTCTGACGCTGGCAGGCATCGGCGAAACGATAAACTTCCGCAGTGAAGTCGAACTTTCCGGCGTCAACACATACACCGGCGGAACGTGGATTGAGAGCGTCGGCGTCAAGCCGATGAAGAATGGCGTGTTCTCCTCGGGGCCGATAACCATTACCGGCAATGCCGCGAACGGCGGCGGCATCTGGGTGTGTCCAGAGTCAACTATGACGCAGATAGACAATCCAATCACTGTCTCCGGCGTGGGAAGATACGGCGACTCGCGCAGCAACATCGGGACTTTCCAGGAGCCTGACTACGGCGCGATCCGCACCGACCGCAGCCTATCCGTCAACGGCGCGGTGACGCTCGCGGGCGACACGTTTGTGCGTACCGTTGGACTTTCCACGATCGCGACGTACGCAGGCGGTATCGGCGGCGCAGGCGATTTGACTGTGGCCGGGACGGGCACGACAAAGTTCACTCATGAGAACGGTTACAAGGGACGCACGATCGTGGAGGGCGTTCTTGAGATCGCCCAGGGCGGTACGTTGGGTGACGGCGCCGTGGAAGTCGCGGAGGGCGGCACGCTCAGGTTCGCCAACACTTCCGCGATCACGGTTACGAACGACATCTCCGGCGTAGGGCGGATCGTCCTGGCCGGAGCGCCGGTGTCGTTCACCGGCAACGTTTCGTTCACGGGCGAGATCGTGGAGAAGAACCAGGCCGCCACGGGAGACGATCTGGTGAAGGACGGCGACGACACGCTCTTCCTCGGCGTGAAGCAGGTTTATTCCGGCGACACGCTCGTGATGGGCGGTACGCTGGCCCTCGGCCGCGCCGCGTCCGATACAGTGCCGTTCGCCGAGGATGTGCTGGTGCGCCTTGACGCGACCGATCGCTCGACCTTCACGTTCAACACCGAAGCCTCGTCCACGAACATCTCCGAGTGGGTGGATGCCGATGGACGCGGTCTCGTCTATTCCAACTCCACGTCCGAAGAGCAGCCGTTCCTGAACGAGGGGGCCATCAACGGCCGGGACGCCGTGTTCTTCCACGGTAACAGAAGCCGTCTCGCCACCACCACCACGATCGACCCCAAGGCGGTGTTCGCCGTCACTCGTATGTCTAACACTCCGCACCCGATCGGCTGGGGCTGCGCTGGGTTATTCGGTGCGAGCGGATACGATTGCGGAATAAGGTGCGACAACGGCAACGATCGCAACTGGCAGAAGGACAACTGGCTCAAGTTCGGCGACGTGCGCCAGAACGGCGTAAACGGGACGCATTGGGAGTGGAATATCGCATACGTGGACAGTTTCGTCATGGGTGGCGTGGACATCACGGCCGTTCCCACAGCCGTCGGCGACTACTGGCATCATGCCACGAACAAGCGCGGCATACGCGGTGACGTGGGCGAGGTGATCGTATATGGTCGCACACTTGACTTGGATGAGACCGCCGCCGTCGAAGCATATCTCGCGAAGAAGTGGGGAATCGCCATCACGGATTCCTGGACATCGGCGCCGGAGGATGTTCTGCCGGTCGGCACAGACGTGACGGTGGCGGAGGGAGCGGTGCTCGACCTGTGCGGCGCCACGCAGACGGTCCGCACGGTCTCCGGCGCCGGCCTCGTCACGAACTCCGCACCGACGCGTGCGCTTCTGCGCGTGACGGAGGACACCGCCATGACCTGGGATTTCGGCGGCGACATAGCGCTTTACGTCGCGGACGGCGCCACGCTTGATCTCTGCGGCAAGGCCGTTGTTGTGGCCGAAGTGGGCGGATCCGGTCGCATCGTGAACGGAACGCTCGTTGTGTCTGGCGAGATCCAGCCGGGCGGCGTCGGGGCCGTGGGTGAGCTCGTCCTCTCCTCCGCTCCGTTCCTGGACGGCGCGACGCTGGTCGTCGACGGCGACGGAACGGGCGCGTGCGACAGGCTTGTCGTGGAGGCGCCTTTCTCGCTTGCCGGGCTTTCGCTCCGCGTCTCGGACTTCTCCCGCGTCGGGGCCTACATATCGACGATCGTGACGGCGCAGTCCCTGGACGGCGTGTTCGACGCGGACAACATCGTGAACCGCAAGGCCTGGCGCGTGAAGTACTCTGATTCTTCCGCCGCGCTCGTCCACGCGAGCGGCACGACGTTGATAATTCGCTGAGAAACTCTGCAGTCCGCCATGTCAGAATTGATGGAATGGTTTCCCACACAACTTGAAGGGAGAAACAGACATGAAAATCACATTCCAATCCATTCTGGCGGCGGCGGTTCTCGCGGGAGCAGCGCCGGTAATTGCCGACATTGACGATTCATCCTGGCGGTACGGGCCCACCGAGGCCTGGTTCGTCAATTGGGACAAGGCCCTGGCCGAGGCGAAGAAGACCGGCAAGGCGCTCTTTCTTCTCAACACGGGAAGCGACTGGTGCGGTTGGTGCAAGCGTCTCAAGGCGGATGTTCTCGACAAGCCGGAGTTCGCGGAATTTGCTGAAAAGAATCTTGTGCTTGTGTATCTCGACAGCCCCAGCCGCAATCCGCTAGGTAAGGAGCAGCGTGCGCATAACCGGCTTGTCACCAAGTCACTTCCCTTCGGCGGCGGCGTTCCTCACGTTCTTGTGATGAACGCCAAAGGGGAGAAGCTTGGCAGCATCGGCGGCGGCGGAATGAAGGTGGAGCCGTACCTGGAAAAGCTTCGCGGTATTCTTTCGGAACGCGGCGAGGCGGTGAAGGGTCAAAACGCGCAGAGGTTGTTCACGGACGGATATGAAAAGACCGCTGATGCGATCGCCGCTGCCCGTGCGGCGCTGCCGCCCGTTACGACTAATGACTTCAAAGCCGTCCTTACGGGGGTGGCTGTTGTGGACGGCAAGCGCCGAAACAGGCATAATGAGGCGGTTTTCATGCCGCCGGAGACCAAGCTCGAGGTTCCATACGGTAAAACAGCGCTCTTCCGTGTGGAATACGATTTCCCGGAGGGTTATGGTGCGCGTGTGTGGGTGCGTGATTCCTGGCCGCGAGAGGAACGGCGTAATTCCTACTACTTTGGCTCCAATCCGTCTGGTCTTTACAACGGGAAGGGGACTGCTTATGGTTTCTTGTCGCTGCTCGATCGAGGTAAGACCTGCAATCTCGCGTCGGTGAAGATCAGTACAAACACCGATCCCGAACTGGACGACTATCCGCATGGATGGACGATCGCAACGGTCCCCGTTAATCTTCATTTCAAGGAAAAGGAGGAGTCGTCCGGTTCTGACGAGGCGGACAACGCGCCTGCCGTTTCAAAGAGCGTGCCCAATGGCTGGATTGAAGATTTCGAGGAGGCCAAAAAGCAGGCAGCAAAAGAGGGCAAGTTGATTCTCATAGACTTCTCCGGTTCCGACTGGTGCGGCTGGTGCAAGAAAATGGATGAAGAGGTGTTTGCACAGGCCAAGTTCGTGAAGGAGGCGTCGAAGAAGTTCGTTTTGGTGATGATCGACAACCCTCGTGACAAATCCATTCTCTCAAGTCTGGCTCGCAGGCAGAACTCGGAGCTCAAGGAAAAGTTTTCGGTGAGTGGATACCCAACAGTCGTAATCGCCAATCCCAAAGGCGAGCGCGTAGGAGGCCATTCCGGCTATCGTCGTGGCGGACCAAAGGGCTACATCAAGTATCTGCGAGAACTGACGCGTGGCGTCAAGTGGCCGAGCAAGGCCAAGTAAACCGGCAGAGGCCACCACCATGGACACTGATCGCAGAAATGACGATGCCTTGCCGGTGGTAGGCGATTCAGTGGGTGGCTACACCATAGAACGGCTGCTCGGCAAGGGAGGCATGGGGGCGGTGTATCTCGTTCGCGCCGTGAACGGCAGGCAATATGCGCTCAAGGTGATGCTTCCAGCAGTGGACGACGTTCACGGGTTCCGCGCCAGGTTTGTGCGCGAGGCAGAGTTCGCGATGAACATCCGCCACAAGAACCTGGTTCACGTCTACGCAACAGGCGAAGATGCGGCAACGGGCCTATGCTATCTTGTTATGGATTATATGCCGGGGGGCAGTCTCGCGGACCGCCTTGCGAAGAAGCGTGCCTTTCCCGTTGACGAAGCCATTTCAATAGTGTCGAAGATAGCCGCCGCGCTGGACGTTGCCCATCTAAATGGTGTGGTGCATCGCGACATAAAACCCGACAACATACTGTTTGCCGCCGACGGCACGCCGAAGCTCGCCGATCTGGGCGTCGCCAAGTTCGAAGAGCGCAAGACCACCCTGACGACCACTGGAATGATCATTGGCACTCCGGCCTACATGGCTCCGGAGCAGATGATGGATTCTCGCAATGTGGACGGAAGGGCGGACATATACGCTCTTGGAGTGGTTCTCTACCAGATGCTTGCCGGTCGTCGTCCAAATGAGAACGACACTGCCGTCGAACTGATGGCCAAGGCGATCAAGGGCGAGCCGCTGCCGGACATACGCACGCTCCGACCGGAGGTCTCTGCCGCTGTTGCATATGTGCTGTCGCTCATGTGCGCGCCGAAACCGGAGAATCGTCCTACTACGCTGCGTGACGTGATTGGACTTTTCAGGGATGCGTCCAGCGGTCGGTTGAAAGTTCCGGAAGCGTCTCCCCCTGAAGCCTCGTCTGACGAGACGTCCCTGCAGTATCGCGTTAGGCGTGGAAGTCTGTTTTGGATTACAGCCTCGTTTGTCGTGCTGTTTGTAGTCGTAGCCGTCGGGATGTTGGCATTGTCGGCGTTTCGTCAAAGCTCTGGTTCGCAGTTGTCTCCGATCATCATCACGAATGTGATGGAAAACGTCACTACGGTCACGAATGTAGTTCATGACTATTCCATTCTTGAGAAACGTGCGGAAGAATATGCCGGAATGGATGGGCAGACTTTGTTGAAGAAATACAGCGGCATTTTCGGAGAAGACGAGCGGTCCGCTCGGCTTATTGATTCATACAAGGCTATGTCCGCGAGCGAGCGCATATCGACGATCAAGTCGCTTGTCTTGTGTGATGCGATAAAATTGATGGGTATGGATGAGAGGAAGGTGGTACCGGCGCTAAAGGAGATTGCTCCGCGCATTGGACATGTTCCTTTAGGGGATTTGCTGAGCGCATTCCCTTCTCTTGAATGTACACTTGGGTCGTTGATGGAAAGCGGAGCAAGCACAAGTGAAATCAACGAGGCGATAGTCGTTTTCTTAAAAGACCTGATGCCTTCGAAGGGAAACAGGGATTCCAGTGGGAAAAACGCAGAAGGGGGAAAATCACCGTCTGGCGGTAGGAAGACCAACTTGGAAGTTGTTGAAGTAGTGCCTGTGGCACAAAAACCGGCCGGTGAAAGTGCGTCAAATAGAGGCGTTGTGCCAAAACAATCTGGTGGAAGGTACAAGATCGGCATCGCCGAGCCTGTCGTGGACTCCAACTTCTCGAAAGGCGATGCTCTCACTATCTGGGACGAGCTTGAGGCGTCCTTCCATAGTCCGGAATACACGCTCATCTCCCGCGTGGCGTTCAAGCAGATGATGACGGAGATAGGCCTGACCACCAGCTCCGACCTGCTGAACATGAATTCGTCGCAGAAGGCGAAGCTGGGCCAGATCGAGGGCATCAAGTATCTGGTCGTGCCGTCGCTGCGCAAGTTGGGCACCAGGATCACCCTCACGCTCAAGACGGTGGAGAGTTCCACTGGCGAGGTGGACCAGGAACGCTCCGCAACGCTCAAGGCGACGTCTCTCGACGAGATATCCGACAAGCTCGAGGTCACTCTCGCCGACATGCTCAGGAGCGACAAGAACGGCACCAAGGTGGCGAGGTCCTCGAAGAAGTGCGCGCTTCTTACGCCGGTCATCAAGTTCGATCCGGCGCCTGGCTACCTGCAGGGCGACTTCAACACGTGGATGCAGTCCGCGCTGCTCTCAAAGGGCATCCAGCTCGCGAATCTCGCGGACGTGTCGCGCTTCCAGAAGGCTGGTCTCACGGAGATGACCGACCGCGACTACGCCGTCCTCGGCCGCGAGCTGCGCGTAGCCTGCCTGATCCAGTTCGAGATCACCGAGTTCGCGATCATCGACGTCCCCTGGGCATCGCCCGAGACGGGCGCGAGCGGGCACACCTACTCCGGGCGCTTCCGCGCGCGGATGAAGGTGGTTGACGCGAACGACGGCTCGCTCGTCGATGCTTGTCCGGTGATGTACGACAACTTCCTCGGCAAGACGTCCAACGGAATGCCGCCGCCTCCAGTCGAATCGTGGGCCGAGCAGATGATAATGAAGGCCGTGATGGAGGTGATCGTTCCCCGCCTCGACCAGGTCCTCCAGGGCCTGAAGCGGACAAACTGAGCGCAAAACGGTTTTTTGAAGATTCTGAATGCATTTTGTGCAGAAAGAGGACTATATGCTGTTCAAGCTCAAACGCGATTTCAATCCGAAGTGAATTCTCGTTTACATCCCGGCGGGGATTTGCTATACTTCCCGCCGCCATGGACAGGAAGATAAAGCGACATCTGGAGCGCAGAGGCGTGTACCGCACGCGTCTGCCGGAGGAGGACACTTTCACCGCGGAGGCGCCGGAGTTCTTCCGATGGTTCCACGAGACGGTCATGGGGTTCGACTCCGAGGAGTACCGACGCGAGTTCTGGCGCGAGGCGAACAGGAGCGGCCACACGATAGGCGACATGCCGTATGGTCTGCGGGACTACATGCGACAACGTCCCGCCGGCTGGAGTGACCCGCTCGGGAATCTCCTCGTGTACTGCCTCTGGATGGGAGGCTCGTTCGCGATATGGTTCATGAGGCGCCAGATCGACCGCCACCTCGGCAGGCTCCGCCGCCCCGCCTACTACGAGGCGGAGCGCAGGCGGCGCATGGCGCTCGCGAAGGAGCGCAGAAAGCTCAGAAGGCGCACCACTCTGAGCGACTGCCCCGCTGTGGAGGCGCTCCGCGAGGCGTTCGAGCACAGGAAGGACTCGCCGGAGGCCGCGCTGCGTCTCGGCTCGATGCTGGAGGATCTGGAATGCTATGTGGACAACTCCGCGATAGTGGCCGGCGGACAGGTGGTCGGGCGCAGGGGCGGGATACGGAAGTGGCTGCACGACAATGACAGCGACCTGTATCACCACTACAAGCGGCTCATGCACTACAAGGCGCTCGCGAAGAGGTTCCGCCAGGCGGCGGGCGTGTCGGACCCCACGCCCGCCGCGGCCGTGCTGCCGCCGGAGGGGGAGACGCCCGCAAAAGAGGCGGCCGCGCCCGAAGAGCCCAAACGAGAATTCACTTCGGACGGAGTTCCCGGATGGATGGGGATTGCGAAAGGGAGGGCGAGGGGGATTCTCGCCGAGGTCAGGAAGGCGGGAGGGAGCGCGACGGCTCTGGCGGGCGTGCTGGCAAGGGCGCTTGAACCAGATTACACGCCGTTGCATGAAGAATTGATCTGCGAACAGGACAAAAGGGAAGGAAAGGCATTGAGAATGAACATATGCGCATGAAAACTACAAGAAGCAGCAATGCTATGTTGTCATTCTTTTCCACAAAAATCAAAAAGAACATATGGACATTGCCGCCTTTGTAGGTTTTGTGGTTCAACGTCTTTTATTGCCAGAGTAATAAAATCATTGTATTTGGATTGAGAAAGCCGGGTTTGCCGGTTGTCTTTATCACAATTCGGTGATGAATTTCATGCCAATAGTGTCAGAACGGTTTGGGGTATTCCCCTAGCATCTCAAAGGAAAGAGGTGCGAAATGAGAAGTCTGTCCATAATCGTGGCAATGTGTTTTACGGTGTTGGCTGTACAAGCGGAATGTTCGAACAAACGGCGCAGTTGCTCGTCGTCGCAACAGACTTCCTGTGGCGGTGTGCGCATCGGCGGATGTTGCAAGAAGCGTCAGGTTTGGGACAGGCAATCACCGCGTCCCGAACTGAATCCACCAGAGGACATCGCCTCGCTCCCCGAACGCGAACAAAAGCGTTTCCTGAAGATGTTCAAGCTTGTCCCCGATCAGATCAAGGTGAAGTCGGTACAGTGCTACACACAACGGCAGAAGTTCATGAACTCATGCCAGTATCGCCAGATCATGCAAAGGCTGGATGTGAAATTGTCCAGAATGGGACTGGCGAACGAACCTGCCGTCACGCCGGATGAAGTACGGCAGATGTGCCGCGACACGATAGTCTACGGCCGTTCGCTAATAATGGGACGAATGGAAGAATGTCCGCTTGTGGAGCTGGCACGCAGGTATGGGTTCAAGAAGACAGCGAAGTTTGTTGAAAAGGTCGAGGACTGCAAGAATTTCCGCCATGGACTATCCGAAGGATATCCGTGCGGTGATCAGGAGTGTCAGGATTTTGAGATGCTGGCAAAGACGTTCAATCCCGCACAGTGGAACGCGTTCAAAGCACGGTTGAAGACATTGAACGAACGGTATGCGATCTGTCAGGCCGGCGGTAGTCTTTCCTGTGGCAAGGTGGCGTCAAAGGCATTGTATGACCGATATGAAGACAATGCGTCACGTCCGATCCCAGACGATCTTTGCACGCTGCCTAAACGCCAGACAGTTCGAATTGGAAAGATCTACGACCTTCTGCCTGCGCAGGTTCTCTCGTATGCACAACGAACCTACAGTCAACGCGTGACATATCTGACCAGCGGACGATATCAGGTCGTGAAGCAGAAACTTGCCGAACAACTCAAGAAAAACATTCGCAAACTGGAGGCGGATCCTCGCGTTGGCATGGATGACGTGCTCAAGATGTGCGATGAAGTGCTGCGGTTCGGGCGTCCGCTAGTGTTTGGCGACATGCGTCACGTATCGCTTGTGGAACTGGCGCGGCAATACAATTTCCCCGCAGTCGAGAAGTTTCTGGAGAAGGTTGAGAACGACAACTACCTGCTTTGCGGCATGGTATTGGAGTATAACGATGCCAGCAGCGAATTCAAAGATTTTGAAAGCATGGCGCGTGTGGCCTGCATTGAGCGTTGGAAGGCGCTTCAGAAGCGTCTCGGTACGCCGAAGCGGGTGGTGTCTAGACGTTGAATCGTAGGGTGCCGGTTTTATTCGTCAGAGTAAAGAGTGGCGCGCGGCGGCGCATTGTGGTAAAATAGACGCACTCAAAAGAAAGGATTGTCTTGAAATGAAATTGAAACTGCTGGTGGCGGCCGCGTGCGCGGCTTTTGGAACAACGCTATTCGCCGCAGGCGAGCTTGACGACGCCGTGCTGCACGGCGAGACCGACAAGGCGCGCGCGATCGACTACGCGCCGGGCGAGACTATGACGTTCACGTTGACGCTGCAGCGCGCCAAACCGTTCCCCGACGGCATGTATTTCATCCAGTGGAAGCGTTCGGGCGACGACGGCATAATAGAGGAGGGCAAGGAGCCCGCCTCGCCGGAGAAGCCGTTCGTCTACCGCACCAAGACGGACAAGCCCGGCTTCGTGCGCCTCACGGCGTGCGTCGTGGACAAGGACGGCAAGCGCTACCGCAAGTCGTTCACCGGCAACCCCAACACCCCTGAAGGCAAGGCGGCGATGAACCGCTTCGAGCGCATGGACAAGCGCGTCTTCTTCGACGGCGGCGCCGGCGTGCAGCCCGAGAAGCTCGTCTCCCATCCCGAACCCGCCGACTTCGACGCGTTCTGGGCGAAGCAGTATGCTCGCCTTGACCGTGTGCCGATCAAGCCTGAGCTCATCGAGCTGCCCTGTAGCAACCCCAAGGCGCGCATCTACGCGGTGCAGGTTCCGTGCGCGGGCCTGTGTCCAGTCACCGGCTACCTGACAGTGCCGAAGGCCGTCGATAACGGCGCGAAGTTCCCGTGTCGTCTCGAGACGCACGGCTACAGCGGCGACCGCTGCCAGCATCCGGCCCCGGGTTGGGGACGCGACAACGAGATCGTGTTCAACATCAACGCCCACGGGCAGAAGCTCGAGGCGTTCGGCGCCACGGAAGCGGACCGCAAGATGCTCCGCTGGGAAACCCGCTCGAACGGACATTCTTACGCCTTCGACCCTGCGCAGAACGCCGACCCCGAAACGGCATACTTCAACGGCATGGTCCTTCGCGTCAAGCGCGCGCTGCAGTACCTGAAGACAGTCAATGGCTGGGACGGCAAGAACCTCATCGCATCTGGCGGCAGCCAGGGTGGTCTGCAGACCATCTGGGCGGCCGGGTGCGGCGAGGGCGTTACGCGCGCCGAGAGCGGCATCACCTGGTGCTGCGACATGTACACGAGCGGCAAGCTCCGCAATGATCCCGCGCTCAAGTTAGCCGGCGACGGATGGTACATCGGCTGGACGGACGCGCTGGGCTACTATGACGCGGCGAACTTCGCGCGCCGCATCCCCAAGACCTGCTTCACGTTCATCACGCGCGCCGGTCTCGGCGACTACTGCTGCCCGCCGACCGGCATCACGAAGATGTGGAACAACATGACCTGCCCGAAGAAGATCCTCTGGGTGCAAGGGTCCACGCACGGCTATGTGCCGCCCGAGAAGCACCAGGATTTCGTGCTCGAGGCGCCGGCAGCCAATTAAGTGAGGCGGCGGACGCGCTTCTCCAGACGCGGGAGGCGCACGATGAAGCGTGTGCCGGAGCCTTCCTTTGACTCCGCGTCGATCTCGCCGCCGTGGGCGCGGACTATGCGGCGGCAGATCATCAGGCCGAGTCCGTTGCCGTGCTTCTTGGTGGTGCGGTAGGGCTCGAAGATGTGCGAGATGGCGTCGGGGGATAGCCCGGTGCCGGAGTCGAGGATCGAGACGGTCACGTCGCGGTCGTCGGAGGCGACGGCGATGTCTATTTCGCCGCCGTCCTTCATCGCCTCCATGGCGTTCTTCACGAGGTTGAAGAACACCTGGCGCATCTGGGCGCGGTCGATGGCGACTGGAGGAATGGCCGGCGGACAGTCGAGAGTGACGGATATGCGGCGCTCCTCCAGGATCGGCTTGAGCTCGCTCAGGGTCTCGGAGATGGGTTCGATTATCGAAGACGGGGTGAAGTCGGGCGAGACAGGGCGGAGGGCCGCGAGGAAGCTTTTGTTTATCGAGTCGATGCGCTTGACCTCTTCGAGGGCGGTGGCGATGTCGGAGAGAAGGCGTTCGCGCCGCGCGGGATCCGGCTCCTTGCGGGCAGAGCGCTCGAGGATGCGGAGATTGAGTCCGAGTGCGTTGAGCGGATTGCCTATCTCGTGCGCGACGCCGGCTGCGAGGTCGCGCACGGCGTCTGCGCGGCCGGATTCAAGCGTGTCGGCCTCTCGGGATCGTTCGCGTGTGATGTCTCTGAGGAGAATCGCGACGCCGGCGGCGCATGGAGTGGACTGCACCTCGAGTATGCGGCGTTCGGGATAGGTTATTTCAACTTCGCGCGTTGTGTTGGCGGTCCAGTCGAGGCCGTCGGAGGGGGAGCGCAGCAGATCTCGCCATTCCCAGCCGGGGAGGATGTCCTCGAGGAAGGCGCCTTTGGCCTTTGCGGGGTCGAAACCGGCGAGATCGGCGGCGGCGGTGTTGGCGAAAAGGACAGTGTGTTCGGCGTCGACGGCGATCACTCCTTCGCGGAGCGTCTGGAGGATGGTCTCGAGGAAGGTGGCCTCGCCGGCCACGGAGAGAAACTGGCGGCGGCGTGATTCGGCGTCGAGCTTGTCGATGCGCTCGGCCACTTTGTCGTAGAATTTCTTCATGGTTCGCTCCAGAAGGCGCGCACTCGCACGCGTGGACGCATCTCGAAGCGGCGTGTGCGGTTGAGATGCGGGAAAAGGGGCATTACCTTGTGGCCTTCCTCTGCGGGGCACACGACGACCGACGGCTTGATGCCGTCGCGGGCGAGTGACTCGAGGGACGAGAAGTCGTTCCAGTAGCCGGTGATGTGGGCGAGGGAGCGGTTGTACCAGGGGAAGGGCCATGTGTCGCAGGCGGGAAGGGCGACGGCGATGAATGGCATGGGCTGGGTTTCTGGTTTCTCGTTTCTGGTTTCTGGTTTCTGGGGGGCGGCTTCTGGTTTGGCCGTAGTGGCGTTGTCGGCGGCGGATTTCTGGTTTCGCGAGGCGTTGTTGATTGCGTCGGCAACGCAGGCGGCGAGATCCTTGACTTTGGGGGATGCATGGGCATAGTTGTATGGGATGTCGCGGGAGTCTGGATCGCGGTAGATGGAGGCGTCACCCCATATGAACATCGCAAACGGTAGAATGAAGGCGACGGCGGCGACGGCGCGGCCGCCGCGCAATGTTGCGGCGATGTCGCCCAGCAGCACGCCATACGCAAGGAGAAGCGGCAGCGCCACTTGAAGCATGCACCAGGGCGTCTTGTAGGGGATGATGGAATAGAGCGTGAAAAGGATGAGCGAATGCAGAGCCAGGAACGCGAAAAGCCTTGATCGGCGGAAGTGGATGAAGAGCGGATAGACTATGAGCGGGAGGAACGCCAGAGAATAGCATATCTTGTTCGGGGCGAAGAGCGTCTTCGCGTACCACCACCAGGGATGGACATGCCAGTCGGCTCCGCCGGCGGCTTCGCCTGCCGCACGGTGGAAATACGAGAGAGGTGCCGCCACGAATGCGTTGTACACGCCACGCCAATCGGCACAGAACACGGAGAAGAAAATCACTGATGTGAGAATGAACGCGAGGATGGCGAGTACGAGATGGTTGGTGGCCGGTCGTTGGCCGCTTGCCGACGGCGGGGAGATGAAGCGGACGGCGAGCGCGGCGGAAAAGGCGGTGGCGAAGGTGAGGACGCTCGTCTCCTTCGTGGCGAAGGCGAGACCGGCGGCGATTCCGAAGAAAAGTGCCCATGTGCCGGGCTTCAAGCGAGGAGTCGAGGATTGGGAGATTGTGGGATTGTGAGATTGTGAGATTGGGGGATTGGGGGATTGGGGGATTGGGAGATTGTGGGATTGGGAGAGGTAGTGTATTGCGGACCAGAGCATCATTGTGGAGAAGCAGGCGAGGAGCATCTCCTGGATGAAGTCGGTCGAGTAGAAGAGGAAGATGGGGGCGGCGGCGAGAAGGACAGACGAGAAGAGCGCAGGGAGGATGCGGCCGGTCGCCTTGCGGATTGCGAAGAACGCGAATAACACCGCCAGGACGGCGAAGACGAGGGGTGTGCATCTCAGAAGAGTGCCGTCGAGGGAGACTGTGTCGTTGTGTCCGAATGCCTTCTGCAGAGGTGCTGCGGCATAGTAGAGCGTGGGGCCGTGGTGGTCCGTGGGCTTGTAGACGTAGACACCGGTCTCCAGAAGGCTTCCCGTCGTGAAGGCCTGGTTCGCTTCGTCGGGGTGGAATGTGCGGTTGAAGAACACTGCCTTGCCTATAAGTTGAAAAGTTGAAAAGTTGAAAGGTTGAAAAGTTGAAAGGTTGAAAAGTTCAATGGTAACTTATCCTCGTTTACATTCCCGTGCGAAGCGCGGGCGGCGGGCTAACTACCAAACCACCTAACCACCTAACCACCTAACTACCTATCGCCGACGGAAGAGCGGGGCGGCTATGCGCTGCAGCTGCTCATTGGACTGCAGACGCTGGCTGGCTTCCTGGGCATTGATGCGGTACGCCTGGATGATGGCGTTCTGAGAATCCTGCACAAGTCCCTGCGCGTCCTTGACGATGGCCAGCTGGAGCCATGTGTCGACGTCGTTCGGATTGGCGCGCAAATATGCGTTGAGGCAGGCGTCGGCCTCTGCGTTCATGCCGCCTTCGGCGAAGATGGAGGCCATGCCACGCTGCAGCTGGGGGTCGAGGTTCGGCGGAGCCTTGCCGAGTGCGTCCTTGAGCGTCTTGGCCGCCTCGCCGCGCTGTCCACATTGAGCGTATATCTGGGCGCAGGCGATGAGAAGGTCGAACGGCTTGTCGTCCGGAGACGAAAGAAGGCGCTTGACCGTTCCGGCGGCGGCGGCGTTCTGTCCGAGCGACGCATGGGCCTGGGCGAGGCGGAGCTGCTGCGCTGGCGGGAGCGGGCCCTTGGCGGCGTCCTGGCGAAGGCGGGCGATCTCCTCCGTGACGCTGCGGAGTCGGTTCACGTAGTCGCGCATGTTGCCTGTGCGCGCGTTGTTGGGGTCGACGCGGTCGGTGTAGTCGAGGAGGTCGGATATCACGTCCCAGCGGCGGAGCGGGAGTAGCACTTCCTGCGCGTAGCGGAAGGTGGCCTCTGGGGAGGCCGGGTAGAGGAGGCATGCCTCGCGGAAGGCGGCGTCGGCCTCGCGGATGTAGCCGCGGTTCGCGTAGAGGCCGGCGATGGCGGCGCGCAGCTTGGAGAAGGACTTCTGCGCGGGGAAGTCGCGGCGGAAGGCCGGGTCTCTCAGGAGACGGCGCTGGTACCAGTCCCAGAATTCCATGTCGTTGCGCGCGATTTCGCGGTTGAGGGGATTGGCGTCCTTGTTGATCTTCATTATGAGGCCGTGCGGGGAGAGGTAGTCGTACATCCAGCGGATCACGTAGGACTCCTCTACGTAGAATGCGTGGCGGAGGCGTTCGTGGTCGAACATCATCTTTGTGAGGATGCCGTTGATCTCCATGACGCCCAGCGCGCCGGTCACCTGGACGCGTCCGTTCTCTATCTTGAGGGCGGCGTTCGCCTGGCGCTTTCCGCTCTGGACCTCGTTCACGTAGATGTTGAAAGACTCGGCGGAGTCCTCCTTAGAGGGGATCCAGATCTCGTCGCCGTAGAGGTCGCGCTCGACGGACATGTAGGTGTCGTCTGCGAGGGCGTTCTGCGTGATGAGGTACACGTCGGGGCGGACGTTCGCGGAGTATATCATGTACGTGGGCACGAAACGGCCCGGATCTGTGCCGCCGAAGAAGATGGCGTGGGGCTCCATCTCCTCGGGCCAGAGCGGGTTGGGAAGGGGCTCTTCGTCTGGGAGAAGCTCTTCGCGGATTGCGTTCGCGCCGCGGAGCTGGTAGTTGCCGAACTGCCAGCCGAAAGTATGGCCGTTCTGCTCGGCGGAGCCCATGGCGAAGACGAGGCGGTCGTTTGTGTAGTTCTCGTACACGGGGATCGCAGCGACGAGCGCGCCCATCACGCAGAGCGCGGCGAATACGCGGCGGCGGAGCGGCGCGAGGGTGTCTCCCTTGCAGAATCGTACGAGGAGGCGGTTGGCTACGAGCAGGCCCACGAGGATGCCGTAGCCGATCCAGATCGCGAATACGCCGTGGGAGGAGATGAACTTGACCTTCTGGATGAAGCCGTCCTGGATGTCTCCCTTGACCCCGGCGAGGGCCACGAGGAAGAGGGACATCACGGCGAAGCAGGCGCCAAGGGCGATGAGCCACTGCTGCGAGACGTCGTCGGCGGAGAACGATAGGATGTCGTCGCCGACCGGGGAAGGCGGCTTGCGGCGGATCATGCCGATCACGACCTTGACCTGGCGGAAGACGATCGCGGCGAGGCCGGCGAAGGCCATGAGCGCGAGGACGAGAAGGAGAAGCTTGTCGAGGCGCAGCGGCACTTCGCCGTCGAAGAGCTCCGAGAACACGACGACGAGGGCGGCGGTGACGACGTACAGCCCTGCGGCGACGTACATGCCATGCACCTTGACCTTGTTTTTGAGCGCGACGGTAGCCTTCCAGAACGCGAAGGGCACCAGGGCAAGCGCCGCCGCGACGAGCGTGAACTGCATGCGGAGGTCCTGGAAGTAGAAGCCCATCTGCTTGAGGAAGAGGGAGAAGCCGTCGGCGGAGAAGAAGTCGGGCATCTTGATGGCCTCGTACTGTCCGCGCATGATGGCGTGCTTGAAGCCCTCCCACGTGCGGGGATAACCCCAGTTCATGGGCGGGTTGCGGAGGTCGGAGACGATCGGCATGTACACGTAGAACGAGACGCCCAGCTCGGCGAACAGCGTGGCGGGGGCTATGGCGCGTCCGTTCGGGAGCGCCACGGTTGCGAGGCCGAGGACGACGAAGTTCCACAGGCACGGCCAGATGAACCACCAGGAGTGCGGGTTCGTGAGGCCGTTCATCGCGCCTTTCTTCAAGAGGATGAAGGCTGTGATCTGGACGGCGGCGACGGGGATCGCGTATGCGAGGCCGCGCGGCGTGGAGAGGACTAGCGCGAAGAGGAGCGCGATGCCGCCGAGGAGGACGAGAATGGGCTTGCCCCACGCGAAGGGCGTGCCTGCGTAGCCGGCGGCGTCGGCGGAAGGTCCGCTGGACGCGATCATGATTGCTATGAATCCGCACGCGCCGGCGGCGGCCAGCCATTTCCACACTCTTGTGGAGTTGAGCATGTAGTCCTTGGGCGCGAACACGGCGCCGAGGGACAAGACCGAGGTGGCGGCGAGGAAGAGCCCGATCCACGCGTATTTCGTCGGCGCGAGGAGCGGGGCGACGGCGATTTCGTGCGGAGTGGTCCATGCAGCCTTGCCTGAGAACACAATGGACAGGAAGATGCAGAGGACGCCGGCGAATCCTACGCCCAGCGCGGCCTTGAGCGGGGTCTGGTCGTCGTTCGCTGCCTTGTTCCGCGCGCGCATGACGAGCGCTGCTGCCGGCGCGAGGATCACAAGTATGAACCCGAGCCAGAGCATTATCTCGTTGGGGCAGGACTCCGTGTTCAATATCGGCTCAAACTTGTTGATGACGTCGGCCTGCATGTAGCGTGTGGCACGCAGCATGCAGCCGATCTGCAACAGCTTTGCGGTGAGGCCGATCGGGATCAGGATTAGGACGAAGTCGCGGAAGAGGCGGATGTCCCTCAATGCGATGATGATGGCGAGCGAGAGCGCCGCCATGAGAAGCACCTGGTAGTTGGTGAGGCCCAGGCCGAAGACGAACGCCGTGAGCCAGAGGATGCCGTTGGAGGGACGGCGCATCCAGCGGTAGCCCAGCAGCAGCACGGCCATGAGGAAGAGGGCGTTGAGGGAGTATATCTCGACGATTGTGGACTGCGACCATTCCACGGGGGAGAAGGCGAACACGAGCGAGCCGCCGAGGCCGCCGGCGAAGGCCATCAGCGCGTGGGACTGGCGGGGAGGCGAGAACGTGGGAAGGTGGGAGAGCGAGAAAGGGGTCTGGTCGCCGGACGAGGGGGCGTTTTTGTCGTCGGCGTCGGCGGAGACGGAGTCGAGCATGTCGGATCCGCTACGGCAGATGAGCATCGCCGTGCATCCGGCCGCGAACGCGCCCGCGACGGCGGAGAAGAGGCTCACGGCCCATGCGGGCGTGGGCTGGCCCATGTAGGTGACCCATGAGAAGATGCGGCAGAAGAACCAGCAGCAGAGCGACCAGAACGGATAGCCGGGGGGGTGGGGGACGCCGAGATGGTCGGCGGCGGTGGCGAGCTCGCCGGAGTCCTCGAGGCCCACGGACGGGCCGAGTGTGAAGAAATAGACGAGGAACGCGATGATCGTGGCGCTCCAGAACGCGGTCCAGTCTATCTTGCGGAAGAATGCGCCGGGCTTCGTGTCTATTGACAGGAGGTTTGACAGCATGGTTGCTCCTTGGTGTTTGAAAGTTTCCTTTTGAAGTCGGTTCTCTGAAATCGTCTGCAGTCTGGTCAGGATGCGGGCCTCGCCGCGCGGCGGCGGGCGATTATGCGGAGCAGTTCGGTCTTGACGAGCTCTCCGTCCGCGTCTGCGGAGACGAGCCTTTCGCGGACGCGCATGAGGCGCCAGCGGGCCGTGCGCAGTTCGAGCGGCGTGAAGTTACGGGCGTGGGCGGCGGATTTGCCGAGGGCCCACCTGTTCTTCGAAGAGCCGGGGCCTACGCCTATGTCGTCCAATTGGCGTATGACGTTCTCGGGGATCGAGGACGACCATCCGCCCCCTGAGAGCCAGCCGTGGTCTATGGCGTCGCGGTAGACGATCAGTTCGCGGAAGAACTTCTCCGCGACGGTGGCGAGAAGGACGCCCATCTTCGAGACGTCGGCGAAGCGCGAGAACACTTCGACGAGGCGCGACGGGTTGCGTGCGCCCACGGCGTCGGTGACGTCCCAGAGCTCGGGCTCGCCTCCGCCGGGGCTGGTGATCTCCGAGACGTGGGCGGCGGTGGCGGTTGTCGTCTCGTCGCCCAGATAGGAGTGGAGCTTGGCGAGCTCGGAGACGAGAGTGCGGGTGTCGGTCCCGGCCTTTGCCACGAAAGCCTGTTCGGTGCCCGGGGCGAAGGAGACGCCCTCGGCCTTGGCGAGCGCGGGCAGTGTTTCCAGCGCGGCGGCGAAGCGCTGATTGGCGCGCGACTCGGACGGGAACACAGTGGTCTCTGCAATCGCCTTGAGCGATTTTGCGAAGATGCTGGTGGCGAGTAGCTTGGGGGCGGTGATGAGAAGATGCTGATTAGGGGGGAGCGGCGAGTCCGAGAGGGACTTGGCGAACGTCTCCAGGGCGGTCTTAACGCTTTCGGCGATCTTCTCGCGTCCGCTGCCGGGGAGAAACGATACGCCGCGCCACCAGGTGAGCTTCACGGGGTCGAGGAACGGCGGTGTCTGGACGGACGCCTCGCATTCGCGGAGCGAATGCAGCTGGTCGGCGGCGTTGTCCGCCTCCCCGTCGATAGTCTCCACGGCGCTGGAGCGGTTCTCCTCCGGAACGGCGGCTGCGATGGCCTCCCGCGCGGCTTTGTCAACGAGGTAATCGTCTTCGCCGATTATCAGATGTATGTTGGGACATTTTGACACGGGTGAAAAGTATATCATATTTCCCCGCCGTGCGGGGGAAAATATGGTATCATTGTTGCAAAGGAGAAATAGACCATGAAGAGAACCATTATTGTCTTTGCAATGCTTTCCGCGTCCGCGTGGGCGCAGTTGCCGCCCCGGGCCCCGGTGGCCGTGACTAACGCCGCCGCCGTCACGGAGGCGAAAGTCCATAAGAGCGCGGGCGGGAGCCTTAATTACCGCTTCCACGCGCCGGCGAAGGTGGAGCCGGGGCGGAAGTATCCGCTCGTTTTGTTCCTGCACGGTGCCGGTGAGCGCGGGGACGACAATGCGATGCAGCTGGTCCACGGCGTGTGGCCCATTCTCTCCTACATGAAGGAGAAGGGGATTGAGGGGTATCTCATCGCGCCGCAGTGTCCGGGCGGACAGCAGTGGGTGGACACCCCGTGGGGGCTTATTGCGCACAAGATGCCGGCGAAGCCGTCGGCGGCTATGGCGCTCGCGATGGAGCTTTTGGAGAAGACGGTCAAGGAGTGCCCGGTGGATCCGCGGCGCGTCTATGTGACCGGGATATCGATGGGGGGCTACGGCACCTGGGACATAGTGCAGCGGCGCCCCGAACTCTTCGCCGCGGCGATGCCGGTGTGCGGCGGCGGCGACGCCTCGCTGGCTTGGAAGATCCGCAACGTGCCGATCTGGGTGTTCCACGGCGACCGCGACACTGCAGTTCCGTTCGTGCGTTCACGGCAGATGGTGTCGGCGCTCTGGCAGTGCGACGGCAATGTGCGCTACCGCGAATATCCCGGCGTGGGGCACAACTGCTGGGTCGCCACTTACGCCGATCATGCCGTGCTCGACTGGCTTTTCGGCCAGTTGAAGAAATAAATTTGAAGAGTCTTTTCAGATGGTTGCGATCGTTCATTGCTTGATTTCAGCATGCTTTCTTTTGCTGCTGTTTTCAGTCGTGCTTTGGGTGCATTCGCTTGGTCTTCGCCTAGTGCCAGATATTCGTCCGATTTTTCGCCAACCAGTCGCATTCATCGCATTCTTCAGCCTATTCGTGGGTTCTCTCATCCAATACGCAGTATGCAAGAATCCTCCGCTTTCTGCGCCGCCGATCCCTCCGCCGCAATCTCAGCTTCCAACTCCAAGCCAGCAACCACAAACTGTCAACTACCAGCTGCCAGTTTTCAACACCTCTCTTTTGACCCCCAGCTTTTCGCCAACCAATCTTCGGTTCGTCTCGATATCGCCTCTGTCCAACTCCGTTCTGCTTGGCGTTGCGTGGCCGCCGGCGGATCCGCCGCCGGAGGAATGGCTCGACCTCTACTCGACCTCCAATCTCGTCTCTGGCGCGTGGGAGGCGATAGGCACGGTATCCGCGCCGTCGAACGCACCGGGTGTGGAGGTGGAGGTGCCGCATTCCGCGCTCGTCGGAGGCGAGACGAATATCGCGTTCTTCGTTGCGGGAACTCGTACAGACACCGACGGCGACGGTCTCGCCGACGCCTACGAGCGCCTCGTCTCCCACACCGACCCCGCGCTCGCCGACACAGACCGCGACGGGCTTTCTGACGGCGAGGAGCTGTCCGCAGGGTCTGACCCCTTTGTGCGCGATTCCGATATGGACGGTCTTGTGGACGGCTCTGATCCGTCGCCGCTGGCGGTGACGCCGGTGGACGACCTTGACGGCGACGGCATCCCCGACGCCTACGAAGAGCACTGGTTCGGATCGACGAATGCCGTGGACGAGCTTTCACCACCCTCTGACGGCTTCTCGCTCGCGGCGAAGATCGCCTGCGGCATCTCCCCCAATGCGCCGCCGCCGGACATGGAGCGCCCCGCACCGCCTTTCGCCGTCTGGAAGATCACAGATCCGTTCCTCGCGGAGAACACGTCGCTTGACGGAAACATCGTCTACGAGCGCGCGTTTCCGATAGGGCGCACATCCACGTGGCAGCAGTATTTCATATCCGCCGCGCCTACGAACGCCGCCGCGTGGAGCCTCGACGGCGCATCATTGGAGACTTGCGGGCAGTCTTACCATTCGTCGCCGACCGACGACAGCCTTCGGCTCCAGCTGGCGTCGGCGCAGACGGCCGAGCTTGTCGTCTGCATCCGCGCTACAGCCGACACCTTCGGCTCTCAGACGCCGCTCTACCTCATCGCATACGCTCCCGCGCTTGCGATCTCGAACGCCGTCTCCGGGGCGCAGGGCGGACGGCGGGCGTATGCGTCAGTCCGGGCCGCTGCCGATGGGGCCGGCCGGCGTGTCTTCCACGCCGAGGTCGACCGTTCTGCGCGTCCGTGCCTTGCGGCGGCCTCCACTGAGGAACTCGCCGCCGTGCCGCCGCTCGCGAATTCCGCGCTTGCCTACGATCTGGTCGAGGAGACGCTTGTCGTGCCGGGGGCCGGTGTATTCGATCTTTGTACTTCGCCTGTGCATGAAGGCACTCCGAGAAGCGGGGGCGGTAACGATCCTGGTGGCGACGCATTGGCCTTGATGTCGCCATCCGGAGGTTTGAAGGGCGGATGTGCGCACTGTGGGAAGGATCTCGAATGGAACCCGCGTACCGGCGTGTATTCCGCCTTTGGCTCGTGGCCGCTTGACACTCCTTGCCTGATCGAGTCGTGGAACAGGACCTCCGACGGCGAGAAGACATGTACGTGCGAACCGTCCTTCGACTCCGGTTTCGACGGTCCGTTGCCGCCGTTTCTGTCCATGTCGTCCGAGAAGGAGCCCGATGGTTCGACCACCATCTCCGTCACGCTCGGCGACGAAACGGTGTGGAGCGACAACTGCTCGCACTCCGGGCCGCGAGGTGCCACTTCGGAGATGTCCGTTGCCGACGGATGCCCATGGCCGGCCGACGAATGTCCGTGCTCCGAGTATGAGTCGACGGCGCTCAACTCGGCAGACTTCCGCATTCCCCTCGGACGCCCCGCCGCTGGAATGGTCTCGGGATTCCTCTGGCTCTCCACGGACGAGCCGCTCATGGTGGCTCCGGATTCGTTCCGTCTCAAGGCCCGCGCTGACGCAGCCGTCTCCGACACGACAGGCCAGGACGGCGTCAGACGCGTAGTCTGCGGAGACGTGCGCGGAAAGACGCTTGAGATATCCGCCGTGCAGAACGGCGCGGAGATAGTCGTGAAGGATACGGCGTCGGGTTCGCTCGACCATACGTGGAGCGTCGTGAACGAATACGGGGATCCTTCCCGCATCCGCTTCGTGAAGACAAGCAGATTGAACAATGTCATGTCCGACGAGACCTACCGGCATGACGGGACGGGCGGCGGCTGGACTCGCGCCGACAACGTCTCCGGACTTGTGGAGTCGTTCTCCAAATCTGACAATCTCAACATGGAAGGCGAACGGACGCTTGTTGAGACGCGATCCTCCACGGCGGGGGGCAAAGTCCTTTCGGAGACTGTGACGACCTACTCGATCATCGGCTCGGAGGGAATGGCGCGTCTCCGCGAGACGGAACGGCGCGAACTCGCTCATTCAGACACATGGAAGGTCTCGACGGCGACATGGTGGGACGATCCGTCGCATCCTGGCCGCCACGCGCTCGCGAAGCTCGTCAAGCGCGCGGGCGAGCCATGGGAGTATTCGGCATACGACGAGGACGGGAGGCGGACGCTTCGACTCAGGCAGCTCGCCGGATCGTCGTGCGCACTGCTTGAAAATGCCTCGCCGCAGACGCTTGCGGACATTCCGGCGGGACTTGTCTGCGAGGCCGTGGAGCTCTCGTACGCGCCGCTCGCGGGGGACGACGCGGCGGACGGCGACGACGAGGAGCCGCGCATTGAGTCGCGCTGGATCCTCGGCGGCGGTCAGCCCGTCCTCGTCGCGCGCGAATGGCGCGTCCTCACGCGCGGAACCCACGACGGCCTCCCGACGCGGATTGCCCGCAAGGAGCGCGCGGCGTCTCCGTCGGCGGTGTTCGGCGGCGAAGGGAACGCCGTCTCCGAGGTCGTCACCTTCGTGGACGAAGGCGCCGACACGCCGCCGCTCCTGCGCGGCGCGGAGATATCGCGTCTACGCGAGGACGGTGTGCGCGTCGAGACGGCGTGGACGCTCGCGAACGGCGTTCTCAGATCCGTCTCGCGCGAGTTCGCGGGCGGCGTGGGCGCGAAGACTGCGCGTGTTGAGGAGCGTGACGCGGTACACGGCGTCGTCACATACACAGCCGACATGCTGGCCGAAAATGAAGTCGAGTTCGGCTGGGAGAGGCGCGTATACGACGACCAGAACCGGCTCCGCTCCGTCGCTTACGCCGATGGATCCCATTCGACGAACGTCTATTCGTGCTGCCGCCTCCTTTCTTCCACCGACCGCACGGGCTTCACTACTCTGCGCTCGGCGACGACCGGCAGAGATCGTCTCTACTACGCAGAGGAGGAGACGTCGCTCAAATCTCTGCCAAAATCCGACTGGGCATGCCCCGATGCTTTTCTGTCCGCAAAATATGCAGGCTCATACCGGGTGGTGCAGCATTTCATGGATGCTTTGGGAAGAGAGACGAACTCCGTGACGCGGTGCGCCTACAATCCAGGCGAGGCCGTCGCCCCGGACTTCCAATATTCAAGAGGGTGGCGCAACAATGCGACAGTCTCATATCCTGACGGAGTCTCCGATCATGTGGTTTCCGTCGACAAGCGCGGGCTTGTGACGGAGCGGACCGAGACGGTCCTTGCCGACCGTGTGGAGACGGTCGTGTGCGAGTTCCCCACAGTGGCGTCGGCGACGCCCGATGTCGTGTCCACAAACATCTCCTATCTCGGCGGAGGAACGGTTGCGTTCCGCGCCACAGAGACGAACTGGACTGAGCGGGCGTCATTCACGGAATGGGGTGGTGACGGCCAGCACTCCGAAGTCGAGACGACGCGCACGTCCGACGGAGCGTTCTTCACTAATCGTGTCGTCCGATACGATTTCCTCGGGCGTGTCGCAGAGGACGAGACACCGCTCTCGCGCGTCGTCCGATCCTACGCTGGTTCGTCGTCGCGAGTCGTGTCCACGCTGGACGAACGTTCAGGCATCGGCACCGTGCCTCTCTACGACGACTTCGGAGAGGAGATCGGAGAGACGCGCGACGGAGTTGAGAGGAGGACGGATGTCTCCTTTGAAGAGCTTTCGAACGCCTGGTGGCACGTGGAGACGACGACCGTCTCGAAGAACGGCGTCACAAATTCGTCTTCAGCCGTGTGGACGCGTCTGACGGGTCTTTCAGATGAAGTGCGCTCGCAGTCGTTCCGCGAGGAGGACGGAGTGCGCGTGTCGTCCTCGTCTGCGTCGTTCGATCCCGTTGCGCTCGTCGAGACGATCGCCGAGGATTCGCCGCTTTCGGGATGCGTGGAAGTGGGGCGGATGTTCGGGCGGGAGATATCCCGTTTGGACAGGACGGGTTCGGAGTGCGACTTCTTCGATCCATGGGGCAACCTCTTCTATGTGGAACGCGCATGGGAAACCTCTCGTCGGCCTGTGGAGGCTTTTGATCGCGACGCGATGGAAGATGTAGTCAAGCACACTGTGTGGCACGCCTCCATATACGGAGGCCGCAGCGAGGAGACGCGCTCGTACAATTCTCGCGGAGACTTGACGAACGCCGTGGATTTCGTAGGTTCGGAAACAGGTTTCGCGCGTGATTCCGGCGGCCGTGCAACAGAGACCTCTGGCGACGGCGCGCATCCGCTTCGTCAGGGATTCGACGCGTTGGGACATCGCGTCTTGCTCGCCACCACACGTGACGGCGAAATCTGGGATCCGACGCGCTGGACCATCGACGCGGCGACGGGTCTCACTTTTGCGAAGACGTATGTCGATGGATCTTTTGCCACGAACACATACGCCGCCGACGGAATCCCCCTGCGCGCCACGCTTCCTTCCGGCAAGTGGAAGGAGAACGCGTACGACGCCATACGACGGCTTTCTTCCGTCGTTTCCTCCGACGGCGCTCTCGACGCTGGATTTGAATACGATGCATTCAGCCGCCTTTCATCGGCCTCCAACGCCGCTTCGTTCATAGACTACTCGCGCGACGGCCGCGGCAACGCAACGAACGAAACCTGTACCTCCGACGGAATGATGTTCACCCTAACTCGTTCCTACGACGCCTACGGTCGCATTATTGGTAGGGCGGGCACCCCGTGCCCGCCGTCCAGCGATGGCGGTGTTGCAACAACCGCGATTGCCGACACATCCTTCACCTATCGCCCCGACGGCCTCATCGAATCCGTCTCCAACGCAGATGCCGTTGTATCCTATCTTTACGACAACCACGCGCAGGACATCGGCTATGAACTGACTCTTCCATCAGGAATGACGTTCTCTCGTCAGATGACGAGAAACATCTTCCGTCGTGAAAGAATCCAGTCTGTTTCAAACTCCTGTGGTGAGGTTGCGTGGGTATTCGCATACGGCTACGATGCGCTCTCCCGTCCGACCTTCCGCACACTCACGGGTTCAACTGGCATATCACCTGTTGCATCCAGTTTCTCCTACAACACTCGCGGCGAAGTGGCCTCCGCCTCCATCGGCGAACACGATGAAGTGCACGAATACGATCTCGCCGGCAATTCGATCACCGCCGCCTACAACTTCATCACGAACGACTATACGGCCAACAACTTGAACCAGTACACATCGGTAGGGCGGCGTGTCCCCACGCCGCCGCCCGCGACATCCATTTCCCACGACATTGATGGCAACCTCACGAACTGCGCCCCGTGGTCGTTCACATGGGATTCAGGTAATCGTCTCACTGCCGTATCGTCAAATGGCATCCAGATTGCCGCCTACGCATACGACACCTTCGGTCGTCGTGTGAAGAAGGCGACAGCCGCCTCCACGACGTACTTCTTCTACGATGGCTGGAATCTTGTACGCGAGGTCGAGGTGAGTGGGAATATCACCAACGTCGTCGAGTATGTCTGGGGCAAGGATCTGTCCGGCTCATTCCAGGGCGCGGGCGGCGTTGGCGGGCTCCTCTACGAGAAGTGTAACGGCGCAATCTACATCCCTTATCAAGATGCCTTCGGCAACATCATGGGGTATTGGGACACGAACGGCGTCATCGTGGCAGAGTACACCTACGATGCCTTCGGCAAGATCATCTCGCAGTCTGGCACCATGGCCGACGTGTTCCGCCACCGCTTCTCCACGAAATACTACGATTCTGAAACAGGCTTCTACTACTACGGCTACCGTTACTACTTCCCCGAACTCCTCCGCTGGCTCAGCCGCGATCCGCTGGAAGAAGAGGGAGGTGAGAATCTGTATCTAATTTGTAGCAACGATTTACTAGGTAGTATTGATTGGTTAGGGTTGTTGGATGTTAATGTTGAAACAATTCGGGAGAATAATATCTGGCAAAGAATATTGAATAATGGTGATAAATATAGTTATATTTCCGTTAAAAATGTAGACGACATTTCTGTTAAGAATGGATTGAATTCTAAAAGTATTAATGGACTTTTTGCTCAAATGATGAATGTGGGCGACTGCTCTGTGACTATAGTTGTTAATATATATCTAAATGATCGTCTTATTGAAGATTCTGACCAAGGGATTGTGCATTATTATGAACCTCATTCCATTAAGAATGATGTTATGATTGGAGGAATAGCGTCTACATCGAATGGATCACCGCAATTACGAAATGGTGTCTTGTCGCATGAGAAGGGACATGCGTCTGCATTTTTAAATTATACAATTCCCCTTTTCCGTCAAAGGCTTAATAAATTTGGATGCCGTCGTTTGTCTTCTGAAGAGAAAAATGAAGTCCGGAGGATATATGAAGAATGTATTAGGAGTACGCTTCAGGAGAGTGCAGAGTCTGCCAATAAAGCGCAAGAGGAATGGTATAAAAAGAGAAGAAAAAGGTTCAAACTCAAATGAGTGAGGCTGTATTATGACAATACGGGTGATTTCAACAGTCATTTTTTTGATGGTTTATGCTGGATGTTGGAGATCCATCGGACCCCAATCTGACTCTTTATGCCGCGAGCTTGAAGTGCTTGTCTCAAATATGGCAACCACACAATCCAATGAAAGCCAGGTTATAAGTGTTACAGTTAGTAATAGGAGTGACAGAGTGATAAATGTGTGGAAGGCTTCAGATGATGGGTTTGGGTGTTCGATAGAAACACTTAATGGAGGGAATTGGAAAGATGATGGGAGAATGTTTTGTGCAACGTTTAGAGAGCATCTTCGTCTTTCTCCCGGTGAATATTATAATTTTAAACTACCTGTTGCATGCGATGTAGGGAAATTTCGTGTTATGGTGGAATATTGGGAGGATACATACGATAGAACGAATTTTAAATGTGCTTATTCTCTTCCCTTCACATTGTGGAGGGGAAAAAGGAACAAGGCAGATGATATTAAGGAGAAGTGAAACGCGTGAAATCATGGAATGAAATACGCAAGGCGGCGACGACGTTCTCGAAGCGTTGGAAGAACGCATACGACGGCTATGAGCTGACCCTGTCGTCCGGGATTGCCTTTTGCCATGTAAAGCAGCGCAATGCCTATCGCCGCGAGCGGATACAGTCTGTCTCGAATGCCTGCGGCGAGGTCACTCGTGTATTCTCCTACGGCTATGACGCCCTCGATCGCCCGACATCGCGCACACTCACAGGGCCAGCGTCGCCCGTTGCCTCGTCCTTCTCCTACAACTCTCGAGGCGAAGTGACATCAGCAGTTATCGGCGACCACGACGAGGCCCACGAATACGACTTCGCCGGCAATTCGATCACCGCCTCCTGCAATTCCTTCACGAACGAATACGTTGCCAACAGCCTCAACCAGTACACATCGGTAGGGCGGCGTGCCCCCACGCCGCCGCCTGCGACAATGCTCACGCATGACATTGACGGAAACTTGACGAACTGCACGCCGTGGTCGTTCACATGGGACTCCGGCAATCGCCTCGCCACCGTCTCCTCCAACGGCGTCCAGATCGCCGCCTACGCATACGACACCTTCGGGCGCCGTGTGAAGAAGACGACCGCCGACACAACGACGCACTTCTTCTACGACGGCTGGAATCTCGTGCGCGAGGTCGAGATGCGCGTCACAGAAACCAATGTCGTTGAGTATGTCTGGGGCAAGGACTTGTCCGGTTCCTTCCAGGGCGCGGGCGGTGTCGGCGGATTGCTCTACGAGAGGCGCAACGGCGCGATCTACATTCCGTTCCAGGACGCCTTCGGCAACATCATGGGGTATTGGGACACGAACGGCGTCATCGTGGCTGAGTACACATACGATGCCTTCGGCAGGACGATTGCGCAGAGTGGTTCCATGGCCGATGTGTTCAGACACCGCTTCTCCACGAAGTACTACGATTCTGAAACAGGCTTCTACTACTATGGCTACCGCTACTATTTCCCCGAGCTCCGCCGTTGGCTCAGCCGCGACCCGCTGGAGGAAGAGGGAGGAAACAATCTGTATGTGTTCTGCATGAATGCGGCCATATGCAATATTGATCCGCTAGGAAGAAAGATATTAATTCATCAAGACAACATGATTGTACGAGATGACATCTCAAATTCTGCTAGAGGATTATTCACGCCATATGCAAAAATAGATATAAAATGTTCGTGGTGTGGCGTTCTAACGGTTTCTGGAAGTGTGTACCGCAAAATCAAGATTTTAACACCAGATCATGGCAGATGGGAACATCGACATTCAAATTATAAAAGATGGGGTCTCCCTCGGACAAATATAATCGAATGGAAATTAGCTTATTCTCATGAAATGGATCATTGGAATTCATTCAATGCTTTTTTTGATTTCGTAAGGCTATTAAACGATTTTGACGGGACTAGCCTTTATGGTCTTTGCGAACAAATGAGATATGAGCTTGAAAAACAGAAGAACATAATGTGGAATGAAGCAATTCATCGCTCTGAGAGATATGATACAACAGGGTTAAATGCGGGTGGGATGTATCCTAAGGACCGATATCCATGAAGAACATAAAAATGATTTTAATTGTGGTCTTATTCATTGGATTCTTTGCGTTGCTTGTTTTTGTTTCGAAAGTTAAGCGACATGAAGAGTATAAAATGTATGATGACACCATATCGCAACTTGAAGATGTTGTATTGCGTCTCAGGAGAGAGGGGATTTTGCCAAGAGAAATTAGGGACTCTTGGGGAAGAGGGGTGAACATAGTGAATGAAGGGGCTAAAATACGCCTGATCTCCAATGGTGTATCAAGTGCTTGGACTAATGATGATATTTATGTTACAATCAATACACAAACTTGGTCGTATAATATCTTCTATTCATACAAAGGGCGTAGTTATAGTAGTGCTTATTTTGAATGAGCCTTCAACAGAGATTATCCTGTTTTATGATAGAACGCCTGAAAGGAAGTTTAATTTATGCCAATAACATGTCTTGGGAGTGCCGTCTTCCTCGATAGAGGACTCGAACTAGGCCGGCTGGTTGGAGGTGAAATAATGAGTAATAATCGTGTTGTAGCCAATCTTTGTAGGTTGTTGATCATACTTTGCGTTTCGGGGTGTGCTGTAACGCATCGCATGAGCGCAAAGGAACAAAGTTATTCAATTGCCATGCAAATATTACGTGAATACAATAAGCCCGAAACCTTTACCACAATAAAGACCTGCAATGATGTTGATGCTCTACGTATAGTAGTATTTGCCGCTAATGCCGCAGCATGGCCTATGGAAGCTGGGCCGGAAAGGGAATTTGATGAAGGTATGGACGATATGTTGATTATGGCCTTAGACAGACTTTTTGCCATTGATTCAGATGCGGCAAACGATACTATAGAATATTACAAACGAGCCTTCCCGCCTGATGGTGCATACGCCATATTCTTTGAGGAATGGGAAAAGCGCCGGAAAATCTCCAAAAATCAAGAAGGTGACTCTACGAGAAGATCGAATTCGCTATAATATCTCCGCAGAAACACCAACCATGAAAAGAACGCTCAACACGACGATCAACCGCTCGAAGAACGAGAAGAACGACGAGCACTACACGCAGCTCTCCGTCATCGAGGACGAGGTGCGGCGCAACGTCTGCCGTTGGGAGCGGATGCAGACGGTCACAAACTTCTACGACGGCTGGAACCTCGTTCGCGAGGTCGAGGTGCGCGGGATCATCACGAACATCATCGAGTACGTCTGGGATAAGGATCTCTCCGGCTCATTCCAAGGCGCCGGTGGTGTCGGCGGTCTCCTCTACGAGAAGCGCAACGGCGCGATCTACATTCCTTTCCAGGATGCCTACGGCAACATCATGGGTTACTGGGACACGAACGGGACTATCGTTGCTGAGTACACATACGATGCCTTCGGAAAGACAATCTCACAGAGTGGCATCATGTCCGATGTATTCCGCCATCGCTTCTCCACGAAATATCTTGATGCGGAGACAGGTTTCTACTACTACGGCTATCGCTATTATTTCCCACAACTCCGTTGCTGGCTCAACAGGGACCCGCTAGAGGAGGAAGGTGGAAACAATCTGTATGTGTTCTGCTTGAACAAAGAAAAAGGAGGTTGAAAATGCAAACTACACGTAGATCATTCATCGGTAGGACGATCGGCGCCATGGGCACGGCCTTTTTGCCAACGGCTCTGTGCGCCGCGGAGGACGACTGGAAGGCGGCGTTCCGCTCGCTTGGTTTCGACCCCGACGCGGAGGGGTCGGAATGCTTCATCCTCACGAGCGACATCCATGCCGAGAAGCACCACCAGCGTCTTGCCGGGCACGTCGCGTTCTGGAACGCGATGGACCCCAAGCCAGCCTTCGTGGCCGCGCTCGGCGATCTCGGCTACATCAACACATGCTTCGGGCACCGTCCGACGCCAAAGCAGGCGGCGGCGAACGCCGAAAAGCAGTTCGGGACGATAAACGCGATTCTCACTGACGGCCTCAGGAAGGACGTGCGGCGCGTGTATGTCGTGGGCAACCACGACACGTACCTCGGGGAGGACAACCGCGCCATCTGGCTGAAGTATTTCCCCGATCAACCGCCCTACTGCGCCTTCGACGCCTGCGGGCTCAGGTTCGTCAAGTGGGATGGCGGTGTGGACGGGATAATCGCCGCCGATCAGGAAAAGTGGATCTTGGATGAATGCGCCAGGTGCCCCAAGGACCGGCAGCTCGTGGTGATGGTGCATCAGCCGGCTGTGGGCTCCTGCGGCATGGAGCGCGACATAGGGCGCGTGGCGAAGGCGGCGCTCGCCGGGCGGCCCGGCGTCACGTGGATGCTATGCGGGCACGCCCACTGCAACGCGTTCTCCCGCTGGGACCTGCCGGGCGGCGGAACGCTCGCGATGGCTACGCACACGATGGACGAGAAGGGTTGGTGGGCCTACGGAGTGCGCGGCGGGCGGATCGTCGCGCGTATCTTCAAGGCGGAGGGCAAAACCGCGTTCTCCCGCGAGACGATGCCTGAGTCGTTCAAGAGCAGAGGCGAGATACCCCTAGCATGGCAGGGGCGGGAGGACGTCGTGTGGAATGTGTTCGTGGGTTCGCCCGAGGAGAAGGCTTGCCGCGTGAAGTTCGAGAAGACAGGCGACAACGGCGGCTGGCTCTTCTACGTGGGCACAACGCTCTACAAGTTCCCGAAGAGCAGGGTGGCGCCGAAGGCCACGCGCTATGCGATTCTGGGCAACCTCTCCGGGAGGCGCAAGACGAAGGAGCCGGCAAGGTGCCTTCTCTCCGCAGACGGAGAGAATTGGATGGAGACGAGGCGTTCCACGCTAGAGCAAAACGTGAACGAGTTCCCGATTCCGCCCGAGCTTGTGGGCGCGGAGACTCTGTGGGTCAAATACGAGGGTTTCGGTTTCGGCGGCGACGAATGCCATGCCGCATATGCGTTCCTTTCGTAGTCGGCGATGAAATTGGAGGTAAAGATGAAGACTGTAGTGCTTGGAGTTACGGGCAGCATAGCCGCATACAAGGCGTGCGAGCTGGTGCGCCTTTTCGTGAAAGGGGGCTTTGACGTGCATGTGGTGATGACGGACCATGCCAAGGAGTTCGTCACGCCGCTCACGTTCAGGACGCTGAGCCGCAACCCTGTCCCGTCCGCGCTTTTCGGCCCCGCCGACGAATGGCGGCCCGGGCACATATCGCTTGCCGAAGCGGCTGATCTGGTTGTGGTGGCCCCGGCCACCGCGAACATCATCGCGAAGATGGCGCATGGCATCGCCGACGACCTCCTGTCGTCTGTCCTGCTCGCCGCCAAGGCGCCCGTTGTCGTGGCGCCGGCGATGAACACCGGAATGTACGAGAACGCCGCCACGCGCGCGAACTTCTCACTGCTCAGAGAGCGCGGCGTGGAGTTCGTGGAAATGAACGAGGGCGAGCTTGCGTGCGGCACGAGCGGAGTGGGCCGCATGGCGGAACCTGCGGCGATATTCGCGGCGTGTTCTTCTTGCCTCCAGCGGAAAGGTATGGTATCATAGAGACCACAGGAGAGAATCATGGATATATCACGTAGAGATTTCTTCGGCGCGGCGGGCATGGCCGCTGCAGGCGCCGCCGCCGTGGCGGCCGGCGGATGTGCCGTCCCCGCGGTTTCAAAGCCCTGTCCCAACGGTGCCTCGTCTTTCGCCTATGGGCCAAAGGGTAGACTGCGCATCACGGTTCCGGGGCTCTCCCAGGACGTGCGCGTGTTCGTGATCGGAGATACGCACTTCGGCCTGCACGACGCGCGCGACGACGCCTATGCCGGCAACTACGCGCGCATGGCGCGCGGTCCAAACCCCACCAAGGCATTCGCGGATACGCTTGCGAAGGCCAAAAACGAGAAGCCGGACATTCTCCTCCTTGTGGGCGACATCATCTCCTTCCCCACGCTCGCCAACGTGGAGCACGTCAAGCGCGAGCTTGACGCCTGCGGCATCGACTGGTACTACGTGGCCGGCAATCACGACTGGCACTTCGAGGGCGTGCCGGGCTCCGACGAGGCGCAGCGCGCCGAATGGGCGCCCAAGCGCCTCGCGCCGCTCTACCGCGGACTCGATCCGTTCATGTCCTCGCGTCTTGTGAAGGGCATCAGGTTCGTCGCCATCGACGACTCCATCTACCACATCTCCGAGAAACAGCTCGAATTCTGGAAGGCGGAGGCGGCGAAGGGCGATCCGATGGTTCTCTTCATGCACGTGCCGCTCTGGCTTGACGGCTGGGGGCGGGCTAGCCTCTTCACCTGCGGCAATCCTGACTGGGGCGCCGCGACGGATCCCTACTGGGAGATCGAACGCCGCGAGAAGTGGGCCGAGAAGCAGAGCCCCGCGTCCTTCGCGTTCCGCGACGCGGTTCTCTCCACCCCGAATCTGGCGGCGGTGATGACGGGGCACATCCACACGCTCCTCACGGGCTGCGAGCGCGGCAAGTACATGTTCACCACTCCTTCGAACCGCACGGGCGAGTTCCTCGACGTGCGTTTCACGGCGAAGTGACAAGCTGGTGGACATGGGAGAAGCGCGGATGATCGATCTTTCGGTGAATCTCGGCGGCCTTGCGATGCGCACGCCGGTCACGACCGCGAGCGGCACGTTCGGCTACGGCGCGGAGTACGCCGGCGTAGTGGACTATTCCAAGCTGGGCGCGGTGACCGCGAAGGGCATCAGGCTTGAATCCTGGCCCGGGAATCCCATGCCGCGCCATGTGGAGGTGCCGGGCGGGCTCGTGAACGCGATCGGTCTGCAGGGACCTGGCGTAGAGGTGTTTCTTTCCCACTATGTGCCTGAGTACGTCGAGAAGGTCGGGCGTGACGCTCCGCCCATCATCGTCAACATCTGGGGCGGCTCTGTGGAGGAGTACGCCGAAGTGGCCGCGCGCCTCGAACCTCGGTTTCCGATCGGTGCGATAGAGATGAACGTGAGCTGCCCGAACGTCAAGGCAGGAGGGCACACCTTCGGGCAGGATCCGAAGGTGCTCGCGGAGGTGGTGGGGGCAGTGCGCGCCGCCACGAAGCTTCCTCTCATAGTGAAGCTCGCGCCGAACGTGCCTTCGATTGCGCCATACGTCAAGGCGTGCGAAGATTCCGGGGCGGATGCCCTGGCTCTCATCAACACGATCCCGGCAATGGTGATCGACATTGAGACGCGCCGGCCCGTCCTCGGCAACCGCACTGGCGGACTCTCCGGACGCTGCGTCCATCCAGCCGCCGTGAAGGTCGTCTACGATGCGCACAAGGTCTCGCGCCTGCCCATCCTCGCGATGGGCGGCGTCTACGAGGCCAAGGACGCGATCGAGTTCTTCCTCGCCGGCGCCACCGCTGTTGCCGTGGGCACGGCGCTTTTCACTGATCCGGACGTGCCGGCCAAGGTGTGTGACGGCATAGCGGAATACTGCGAGCGCCACGGGTTCAAGGCTTTGCGCGAGCTTGTGGGGGCGCTGGAATAGGACAATAGGTGAATAGGGCAATAGGACGATTAGGAGAATAGGACGATAGGAGAATAAGACAATGAGAAAAGGAATAATACTCGCCGGTGGTGCCGGCACGCGTCTCCACCCGTTGACTAGGGTGGTGTCCAAGCAGCTTCTGCCTGTCTACGACAAGCCGATGGTGTTCTATCCGCTTTCCACGCTGATGCTGGCGGGCATCCGTGAGGTGCTGATAATCTCGACGCCTGAGGATCTGCCGAACTTCGAGCGGCTTCTCGGCGACGGAAGCGATCTCGGCATGCGTTTCGCCTACAAGGTGCAGGAGGTGCCGAACGGCCTCGCTCAGGCCTTCGTTCTGGGGCGTGAATTCCTCGGAAACGACGACGCCTGCCTCGTCCTTGGCGACAACATCTTCTACGGAGCGGAGCTCCCGAAGATGCTGCGCGAGACGGCGGCGTCTCCGAACCCGACGGTGTTCGGATATCGTGTGGCCGATCCTGAGCGTTACGGAGTGGTGTCATTCGACGAGAACGGACGTGCGGTCACGCTGGAGGAGAAGCCAGCGAAGCCGAAGTCCAACTACGCCGTGGTGGGCCTCTACTTCTACCCCAACGACGTCGTGGACATCGCGGCGGCGCTCAAGCCTTCCGCACGCGGCGAGTACGAGATCACCGACGTCAACCGCATCTATCTTGAACAGGGACGCCTGGACGTGAAGCTGATGAGCCGTGGCTTCGCCTGGCTCGACACCGGAACGCACCAGTCTCTTGCGGACGCCACGAATTTTGTGCGCGCCATCATCGAGCGACAGGGCCTCCAGATGTCGTGCATCGAGGAGATCGCCTGGCACCAGAAGTGGATCGATGACGCGCAGCTCGCGCGTCTCGCCGCCGGATACGGAAAATCCACATACGGGCAGTACTTGAAGCGCCTCGTGGAGGGCTGAACTCGATGCGCATCCTCATAACAGGCGGCAAGGGAATGCTGGGCCGCACGCTCCAGCGGCGTCTCGCGGAGCACGAACTTCTCGTCGCCGATCTTCCGGAGGTGGACATCCTCGACAGGGCTTCTCTCGCCGAGGCCTGCGGGACGTTCCTTCCAGAGGCGATCGTCCACTGCGCGGCCATGACGAAGGTGGACGACTGCGAGACGAACGAGGAGTTTGCGTTCAGGCTTAACGGCGAGGGCAGCGCGAACGTCGCCGCCGCCGCCGCCGATTGCGGGGCGCGCCTCGTGGCGATCTCCACCGACTACGTCTTTTCCGGAGACCTTCCCCCCGATGAAGAGTGGAGCGAGACGGACGAGCCCGCTCCGCGCACGGTGTACGGCAAGAGCAAGCTCGCGGGCGAGAATGCTGTGGCCGAGGCTCTTCCGTCGGCCGCCATACTTCGCATCGCATGGCTCTACGGTTCAGGCGGCCCCAGCTTCGTCCATACGATGGCGAAGCTCGGCGCCCAGGAGGGCGCGCCGCTCAAGGTGGTGGACGATCAGCGCGGCAACCCCACGTCCACGGACGTGGTGGCGGACGTCGTCCGTTTTCTGCTGGATCATCCGGATGTCTCCGGCGTGGTGCACGGAACATGTTCAGGCGTCTGCACATGGTACGACCTAACATGCGAGCTCTTTCGTCTGCTCGGCGCCCGCCGCGAGGTGACGCCCTGCACCACCGCCGAATTTCCGCGCCCTGCGCCGCGCCCCGCCAATTCGGCGCTCGCGAAGACGGTCCTCGCCGCAAACGGATTCTCCACTCCGCGCTGGCAGGACGCTCTCGCTGAATTCGTGCAAAAGGAGTTCAAGAAATGAAGGTGACCGACCTCAAGCTGCCGGGCCTCAAGCTCATAGAGCCAGACGTCCACCGCGACGCGCGCGGCTATTTCGCGGAGACCTACAACGAGGCGCGCTACCGCGCCGCCGGCATCGACGCCGTGTTCGTGCAGGACAACGAGAGTTTCTCGCAGAAGGGCGTCATCCGCGGCCTCCACTGGCAGGCCGCTCCGCATTCCCAGGCGAAGCTAGTGCGCGTGATACGTGGCGCGGTGTGGGATGTGGCGGTGGACCTGCGCAAGGGTTCGCCTACGTTCGGACAGTGGGAGGCCGCCACGCTCACCGCCCAGAACGCCTTGCAGTTCTTCGTTCCGCGTGGCTTTGCGCATGGTTTCGTGGTGTTGGAGGACGACACTCTCTTCGCCTACAAGTGCGACAACCTCTACAATCCGCAGTCTGAACGCGGTCTTGCCTGGGACGATCCGACCGTGGCCGTGAAATGGCCCGACCCCGGAGTGCCGTATCTCTTCTCCGCAAAGGACAAGAGCCACCCCCGCCTTGCGGACGTCGAGCCAATAGAGATTTAAAGGTCTGCAGGCTGCGCTTGCGAGCGGAAATGCAAATGAGAATGACTTGCAAAATCAATAGACAAGGAGAAAACAAATGAATGCAAAACTGCTGGCCCTCGCGGCGTTCGCCGCCGGATCCGCCGTCGCGGCGGTGGATTGCCGCTATGTGCCCGAGCGCATGGACGACTTCGTGTGGGAGAACGAGTTCTTCGGCGCCCGCGCCTACGGACCTAAGGTCGCCGAACCGCCGCCCGCCGGGGAGGGCCTCGTCTCAAGCGGCTTCGACGTATTCAACAAGGCCGTGCCCGACATAATGATGGCCGATACGCTCGTGAAGGGCGTCCGAGAGAAGATCAGCTACCACAAGTTCAACGGACGCGGCTTTGACAACTACAAGGTCTCTACCGGCCGCGGCTGCGGTGGATTCGGAATGCTCGGGAAGGACGGCTGGCGCCACGAGGGGAACTGGAAGGCGCAGCGCATCGTCGAGAAGTCGCCAGACAAGGCAGTGTTCGAGCTCGACTACGGCGCGTACACACTGCGCGGCACCATCGCCTCGGGCGAGCCGTTCTGCCGCTTCGACGTCATCCCCAAGGGCGAATCACTCAAGGGGCTTCTCGTCGGGCCCGGCATCGACGTCTCTTCGGAGCGTCTCCACGACGGCCTCCTCAAACTCTCGGTGGACAAGGGATTCATCGCGAACTTCGAGCCTGAGACGGAAGGCCATGTCATGACCGCCATCGTGGTGCCGCACCGCGCCATGCTCGCCTCTGACGACAAGGGCTGCATCTATCTGCTCGCCTCCGCCGAGGGAGGCCTCACCTACTACGCTGGCGCCGCGTGGTCCGGCGCCGGACGCTTCAAGACGGCGGCGGACTGGCACGCCCGCGTGGCCGACTTCGCCGCACGCCTGAGGAAGTGACGCGCCATGGCGCTGGACAGGAACAACCCTCTGGAGGTGGCACGGGCGATCGCCGCCCTTGACGTCTGGGAGAAGGCATCTGCCCACAACTGGGCTCTCGTCTCCCAGCTCGCCGCAGAGCCGTTCCTTGCCACGGTGAATCCCGCGCGCGAAGGCCCGCTGCGTGGCAGGCTCCTTCTCTTCCCGGGATTCAAGCCGTTCCGTGAATACATGCTCGCCAGGCGCGTTCCGGACTTCGGCGTGGCCACCACGCCGATGGACTTTCCGCACTTCGAGGCTGTGGGGCTCGCCGACGGCAAGGCCGAGATATTCTCCTACTTCCCCGGAATGGTGCCTCTCCCTCCTTCGCCGGACGAGAATGCCCTGCTGGGCCCGTTGCTCTACGCGTGCTACGGACTGATGATGCGGGTGGAGGAGGACCCCGAGCTGCTGATGCGCTATTCGTCCGAGGGCGAGATGTTCTCGCTTCGCGAAGGCCTGGACGGCAGATGGCGAGACGCCCCCTACAAGATCCCACCGGAGCCGAATCCGTTTTGGCAGGAGAACGTCTCTCTCGACAGAAAGAAGTGCGAGATCGCCTCGCGACTTCCGTTCGCCACCGAGGAGAAGTGGGAGGCCGACTTCGTCCTTGCGCCCATGTTCCGCACCAACGAGCCGCGTCCACGTTTCCTCTATCTTCTCGCGGCGGTTGACGCCGAGAGGCGCAGCCGCGTCGTATGGATCAAGATGAGCGTTGGAAATGGGCCAGACGCTCTCAAGCGCATGTGGGAAGGCCATGCCCAGCGCTTCCTTGACGCCATCCTGGCCCACGGTCGCATCCCGGGGGAGATACACGTGCGATCTTCAAGGTTCGCGCGTTTCCTGCGTCCTCTGGGCATGCAGCTTCCGTTCAAACTCGTCCAGAACGCCAAGCTCCCAGAACTTGCCGCCGAGCTGGACGCTGCGTTCGCAAAACCGGAGACGCTCTGACAGATGCTTTCCTATCCTGAGATTCCAACCGTGTTCGCAATCTCTCTGGTGGTCGCCGGTTTCTTCCTGCTTGCGTGGAGCGCCGACCTGTTCGTTGACGGCGCGGCCGTCCTCGCCAGGGCCCTCGGCATCAATCCGTTCATCGTGGGCATGGTGATAATCGGTTTCGGCACCTCCGCGCCGGAGCTGTGCGTCTCCGCGCTCTCGGGCGCCGCCGGACACTCCAACCTTTCGCTCGGCAACGCCTACGGCAGCTGCGTGTTCAACATCGCGGCCATTCTGGGAGCCGCCGCGCTGATCCATCCAATCCGCGTGAAGAAGGGGATCGGTGTGGCGGTCATGCTGCTGATAGCCATGACGCTTCTCTCATGTCTGCTCGTCGGGCTAGGCGACGGCTTCTCGCGCAGGGACGGAGTCATCCAGCTCGCCGCGTTTGCGGTCTTTTTCGGGCTCTACTGCTGGTGGAAGCAGAAGAACGGCGGCGCTGCGGAGGAGCCCACAAAGGAAGAAGGCGGGACTTCTCTCGGCAAGGCCGTGGTTAAGCTCGTGTTCGGCTTGCTTCTGCTTGCGGGGTCGTCGCACATCCTCGTCTGGGGGGCGGTGGATCTGGCGCGCGCGTTTGGCGTCTCTGAGCTGATGATCGGCCTCACGGTGGTGGGGATAGGGACGTCGCTCCCGGAGCTTGCCTCGGCCATAGCCTCCGCCAGAAAGGGCGAGAACGAGTTCGTGCTGGGGAACATCGTGGGCTCCAACATGTTCAACACTCTCGCTGTGGTGGGCCTTGCGGGGACGATCTCGCCGTTCACGGACATCAGCCCGTGGATAATGCGGCGCGATCTCCCCGCGATTCTGCTCTTGACGATCATGATAGCGGTGTTTGGCATCAATTGGCGCAATAGGAACGAGGAGGGAATCATCCGCCGTTGGCAGGGTGTAGTCTGGGTATTGGTGTATGCCGTCTATTTCGGCATTACGTTGAAACTTGAAACATGACCCCATTCCTCTTCGCATGGAGGTTGTTGGGTTTGGGTAGAATGCCATGTTGCTTCTTGTCTGTGAGGCCTTTAGGACTGGGTGGCGGTCGGTGAAGGCCAACGCCGTGCCGTTGGTGGTTCTGTGGTTTGCATCGGTTGCGCTGATTGTGTCGTATTATCGCATTCAGGCGGTTGCTGACTGTCTGCGCCATGTGATGGACTGGCAGATCAGGTACGGTCATGTGGCTGCGTTTGCGAATCGCGTGTTCTTCAGCGGAATCGTCCCGTGGACGTTCATGATGTTCTGTCGGAAGTTGAGACCACCACGTCCGTTCGCCGTTCTGCTTGCGACGTCGATCTTCTGCGGCCTCTTCGGGATCGTAGTCGAGGCGATGTACCTTGCGCATGCACATGTCTTTGGAACCGGCATCGACTTTGCGACGCTCTTGAAGAAGACGTTTTCCGCGCAGTTCATCTGGACTCCGTTCATCTACAGCCCGGCCTCCACCGTGTTCTTCTACTGGATTGCATGCGACTTCTCGGCGTCAAAGTTCCGGGACGGATGGCCGAAGCACTTCTTCCTGTCGGCAATGCTGCCGAACCTCGTCTCGAACTGGGCGGTGTGGATCCCGCCGATCTTCGCGATCCATGCCCTGCCGACACCGCTGCAGATACAGTTGTCGGGCCTTGTGGGCTCATTCTGGGCTCTTATGTTGCTGGCGCTCGGCAGGGAGGTCAGACGAGATGATGCAGCCGCCAGCCGGACATCGTCATTCCAGTCTTGAGACGGAAGAACTTGCAGGCGGCGTTTTGCGACGAGTAGCCACAGAGGTTGGCGATCGCGGCGAGAGTCTGCGCGGGGTTGGCCAGCAGCTCCTTCATCCGCGCCAGCCGGACGGCATGGATCGCCTCTAGGATCGACTGCCTGGTCGCGGCGCGGAACCGTTCGTCGGCGGCGCGGCGTGAGCATGAAAACACTTTATGCACCTGGTCGGCAGTGAGACCGGCACATGCCTTCGCCTGGACGAGGCGGACTGCGGCGGCGGTCTCAGAGTCCATGCGCAGGACGAATCGCGTGGAATCGCGCCGCGTGACGCCTTCGGGCTGATATACCACGTGCTTGCCTTTCCATCTGGGATGCCTGATCGCCCTGTCAAGCAGAGCCGCAGCCATGTAGGCGCCTTTCGTGAAGTTCGGGCGGACGCTTGAAAGCTGAGGGTCGGAGTTCATGCAGATCGTCGGATCGTCGTCGATGCCGATCACGGACACGTCCTGTGGCACGGCGAGGTGTTCCATGGAGCACGCCACTGCGACGGCCGAGGCCGTTGCATCGTTCGCCGCGAGAATTCCGCAGGGCTTGGGCAGCTCCTTCAGCCAACTGCATAGCTGACGCAGCAGATCGACGCGCGGAATGCGCTTTGCAGTGCTTCTAGGCCGGAAAATCGAGAACGGCAAGTTTCTCTCCGTCAGCTGATCTGCAAAGGACTCCTGCCGGGCGAGGCTCCACGGTCGCGACGGGATTAGGAAGGGCACGTATCCCAGATGCGCAGGCTTGCCTTCGAGCAGTTCGTCGATCGCAAAGCGCACACAGACGGCATTGTCCATGCCCACGACGGACACGCCGCCGCCGACGCTGTCCGTTTCGTGGTTGAGATATACGAGAGGGGTCCTTCCAAACGACTCTGGGGGAAGATTGGCCATCGGCCCTGACTCTATGATGCAGCCGACAGGCCTCCAGAACGCAAGAAGGCGGCCTATATCCGGAGTGCCGTCCCGTGACGAGACGTTTTCAACATGCCACTTGCGCGTGCGCGCGAAGCGGCAGATGCCGTCGAGAATCATCGGAAAGCTGCGCCTTCCGTCCTCTTCGCAGAATGTCAACACGATGTCCATGTGGATAATTATAGCACAGTTATGTGCCTGAATGGAATAAACTTTTTTGCCCATATGGAATACCAGCGTCTGGTTTTGTGTGCTATAATTATAACGTTGCATTTAAGCGAAAGGACGATCTTATGAGACTGACAAAACGCATGAAGATCGAAGGAGGGCGCGAAATGGCGTCTCTTCTGTGCGCTGTCGCGCTGGCGGCGGCTGTTTCAGCGGATGTGGCATGTTCGTTCGAGGGCGCTACGATGAATGTCGCGGCGCCGTCCACGCACGCGGGCTGCCGCCTGGAGTTGCTGTGGGATTCGGCGGACAAGGGCGACGATCCGTCCGCGTGGGCGAACGCCAGCGAGATCGCCGCCGCCGTGCCCGCCGCCGGCGCGCGCTACGTCGTGGACTTGAACAGCCTCGGCATCACGAACGGTACGCCGTGCCGCATCGTTGCCTACGAGCGGTACAGGCTGCTGGACATGTTGAAGATGCCGAACAGCAAGGCGTACATCGACACCGGCATCAAGGACAGTGACTGCTACGGTGTCTATTTTGGATTCTACGGTAATGAAAAGAGCGCTGACTTTGCCAATTTCATTGGTACATCTGAGTCGTCCGGGTTCACGGTAGGTGCTAACAGTTCAAGTGTCGGCTCTTGGTACTGGTATTACCGCAATGGCAAGTACAACCCTCGTCCAACGGTGAATACCGATTCGATCAACGAAGCGTCGTTCGAAAACCAGACCTTCACATTGAACGGATCGGTTGTCAAGTCAGGCCTACCAGCTGGTTCGGTTGGTGCAAGCGGCGCGAACATGTTTCTTGGTACATGGGGTGCCAAGAATCGCTTTCTCTACGGCTGGTGGTCGTACGTGCGTTTCACGGATGAAAACGGCGACGCCCTCCTCGACTACATTCCCGTGAAGCGCGGCGACGGAGTCGTGGGCTTCTGGGACCGGGTTACGGACAAGCTCGTGACGAGCACAGGCGGCGGCGCGTTCACGGCCGGCACGGTGACGAACCAGGGCTTTGAGGTTGTCTTTTCCATGCAGCGAGTGAGCCCCAACCACGCGATTTCGCTTGAGGTGAAAGGCCCGAGGCTCTATGCACTCGTGCCTGCCGGACTCGCGGGGGAACAGCTGATGCTCGCATGGGGCGATGTGGACTACGGCGGCGACATCGCCGACTGGCCGAACAGCGTGGAGCTTGCTGCTGTGGTCGGTAAAAACGGCGGCGTGTATGGTGCGGACATCGCACGACTGGGGGTGAGGAACGGGCAGACCTGCCGTGTGTTCGCTCGGCACAACCTGCAGCTCCTTGACATGCTGCAGATGACAGGTACGAAAGCTCAGGCATTCGTGGATACGGGGTTCAAGGACAGCGTCGTCTACGGTGTGCGCTTCGGCTTCTACGGCACCACGGCCACAGAGGCGTTCGCCGCCATCATCGGCACGAACGGAGAAAGCGGCCAAGGTGGATTCCATGTCTCGGCGAGCAACACCGATGCGGCGCACTGGGTCTTGGTCTATCGTGGCGTGAAGGATGTGACGGGTTCAACGCGTCCGTCCGTGAGCACAAGCTCCATCAACGACGTCGCGTTCACGAATCGGGTCGTCACGCTGAACGGGTCGAATCTGAAAACCAATCTTGAAAAAGGTCCTGTGGGATACACCGGCCTTAACATGGCGGTCGGTGCCGCCATCGGCTATGGCACGACTTGGCGCCGCCACAACGGCTGGTGGTCGTATGTGCGTTTCGACGACGCGGATGGCAATGCAATCCTCGACTACATCCCCGTCCAGCTGGCGAACGGCACGGTTGGATTCTACGACCGCGCCACGTCTTCCTTTGTCTACAACTCCGGCACCGGGTCGTTTACGGCGGGAACGGTCACGAACACGTGCGTGACGGCGGTGAATTCTTCCTCCGCCACCATCGCGCGTTCGATTCCGACTTTGGACGTGTCTTTGTCCGGCATGACGCTTTCCGTCACGGCGCCGGCCGGACTCGTGGGAGAGCAACTGTTGCTTCTGTGGGACGTTGCCGACAAAGGGGACGACATCGCGGCCTGGGCGAACAGCCACGAACTTTCAGCGTCGCTTCCAGCGCAGGGCGGCACTTTCTCCGTGGGTCTGGACGTTCTCGGAATCGGAAGGGGGCATGTCTGCCGCGTCGTCTCCATGAACCAGGTGAAGCTTCTCGACAAGTTGAAGATGCCGAACACGCAGACGTACGTGAACACCGGCATCCCCGACAACCGTTGCCACGGCGTGCGTCTCGGCTTTTATGGAAACGAGGGCCACACCAGTAACGCCGGCGCATTCCAGCTGTTCGTCGGAACCGGCATTGACGTCGTAGGGCAGTACCCGAACTGCTTCGCCCTGGGGATGAACAACACGCGTTTCGATTCGTGGACCTTGATCTACCGCAACACCAAGCCCGAACCGCGTCCTACTGGCATCTACACCGATTCCATCAACGACGTGGTTCTGACGAACAGGACGCTCTCGATAAACGGCGAAGTGAAGTTGGCCGGCCTTGCTGTCGGCCCTCTGGGCGAGACCGGCCTAGGCATGCATCTCGGTACCACGGCATTCGACAAGGGACGCTATCTCTTTGGATGGTGGTCGTACGCGCGGCTCGAGGACGAGGCAGGAAACGCGTTGATAGACTATATTCCGGCTACGCGCGCGGTGGACGGGAAGGTCGGGTTCATCGACAGGGTGACCGGAGCCTTCGTGGTCAGCTCCGGTACAGGCAACTTCACCGCCGGAACGGAGACTAACGCGTCCTTCACCATCACCCATCTGGAGAGGACGGTCGATCTCGCGGACGTCGTGGCCACGGCCGCGTGGACAGGCCTCGGCGCGGCGGGTGCGCTCGACGATCCCGCAAACTGGGCCTGTACGAACTTATACGGCGAGGAGGTGTCGGGTCTGCCGAACGAGTACACGCACGTCACGATACCGTCCGCCGCCGATTTCAGCTGTCCTGCAGGTTCGGTGTTCGTGTGCAGATCTGTTTCCATAGGCGGTGCGCTGGCGGCGGACTGCGACTGGCGCGGGTTCAACTTTGCGAAAGCCTCCGGCGCAATCGACCTCGCGGGACACGTGCTGCACACCGTGGCCTTTGGCGACATGGTGCTCTCGATGACCGTCACTGACACCATCGGAGGCGGCGTTCTGCGCCTTGCCGTTCCCGACACGGTCGTAGCCTCGAACTCGGCAGTAGCCTTCACGGGCGCGATGAAGCTGGTCAAGGAGGACGCCGGCACGTTCGTCGCCGCCAAGACGGGACAGACGTATTCCGGCGGCACGGACGTCGAGGGCGGCACGTTCGCGTGCGGCGGCTCGGGCGCGGACGGAATCTACGGCGTTGTCGGCAGCACGAACACCGTGTTCGCCGGAGCGTCGTTCGACTGCCGCGCGATCGGCATCCACTGCTTCAACCCGTTCGTGCTCGCGGGCGGCACGCTCGTGGATCCCCGCTATGTGGCCGACGTGTATTTGACGGCGGATTCTTTCGCCGTGGCCAACTCGACCGGCATCTGCTTTGCCAACCAGAACTTGACGGCGGCGGCGATGGAGATGGGCGGGCATCGCCTGACCCTGGACATAGGCAGTTCTACGCAGCTCACAATGGCGAACCTCACCGTGACGGGCGGCGGCGTGTTCTACCAGCGCACCGGCGGATTCGTCAAGTTCGGCGCGGACGCCGGCGGAATGGGCGTGATGGCGACTACGACAACGCTTGACGCATGTCGTTCCATTTCGGTAAAGGGCGAGACCACGTTCCTGAACTACATCGCCGAATATCAAGGGCTGTATGACAGTGGTGCGCTGAATCCGATAAAGGTGCTCGGACGCTTCTGTCCGGGCGGCTCCCACGCATGGCACTCCGTAGAGCTGCAGAACGGCGCCACGCTCGACCTCTCTCAGCAGACGGGCGTTTGGGCCGCCACGAACACCGCCTCGCACTTCGACGGCACTTCCACGCTCACCTTCGCGCCGGGCGCGGTGGTGACGGTGGAAATGGGTGAACGGATCCCGCAGCGTGACGACCAGCTCGTGTCATGGGCCAACACGCCTTCGAGCGTGGATTTCACATGGGAGTGGCCGCTTCCCCTCTACGCGTCGCGTCGCGGGCTTTTCGTGAAATTCGCCCCCGGCCTGATGATCAAGATCAAATAATACGAGGCAAGTGATGGCAAAACGGACGATCACCAACTACACATGCGCAGTCGGAATTGCGTTCGCGTTTGCGGTGTGTGCCGCCGCGGACGGTGATGTGGTGTCCGCCGCCGGCATCGCCGGCGACGGTTCCGTGCCGTGCTCGGACGCGATCCAGCGGCTGATCGACTCCAATCCCAACCGCGAGATATTCTTCCCGGACGGCACCTACTTGCTGGACAGGCCAATCTGCACCCCCGCCCACCCTGAGAAGAGCGTGGCCCTGCGCCTATCCACATACGCGAAGTTCAAGGCCGCTCCCGGATGGACCAACGTCGAGGCGATGGTGCGTCTCGGCGCAATCCACCCCGCGAACAACATCTGGCTCCCCGGCAGCTGGTATTGGCTAAAGGGCGGCATCATCGACGGAAGCGGCGTGGCGAAGGGTATTTCCATCGACGGCGGACGCGAGACGCTCGTCGCGGACTGCTCGATGAAAGGCGTGCTCGTGGGCCTCCACATCAAGCGCGGCGCGAACAGCGGCTCGTCGGACGCGGATGTGCGCAACGTCAACATCGTGGGCAACAACGCGACGAACTCCATCGGCGTTCTCGTGGACGGCTATGACAACACACTCGCGAACATGCGCATCTACGCCGTGGCGAAGGGCGTGGTGGTGAACAGCGGCGGCAATTCTCTGCGGGACATCCATCCGCTTCTCGCTATGAAGGGCGATAAGAAGTTCTACGCCGAGAGCGTTGGGTTTGAGATCAACGCCGGCCACAACTGGATGGACTACTGCTACAGCGACCAGTTCGCCACGGGCTTTCGGTTCGGTAAGAAAGGCGGCGGCATCCTGGACAAGTGCTTCTGCTTCTGGTATGCGTCGAAGCCGTGGATGCGGCATGTGGGATTCTCGTCGGCGGGGCAGTTCAACGCAAAGGTGCGCAGCCCCACGGTGGTTTTCAGGAACAGCGGGGCGACGAACTGCCTCGTCGAAGTCGGCGCGCCAGACGGCAAAGGCTACATCAGGGACGCCGATTGTAACCTTGCAAATGTGAACGACCCTCTCGATGAGCGGGCGGTGTATTTGAGAGAGTGATTATGTCATTGACACCATCTGCGGCGTTAAAACGCACGCGCCAGTAGTGGTCCTGTCCACCAACACGGCGGTGGAGAAATATGATATAATACACCGCATGGAAAACAGGACCCTACAGATTCCCCATAACGTTGCGGATACGAAGACATTCAGTTTCTCCCGCAGGCTCTTTCTGCGTGGGGCTGGAGGCGCGGCGCTCTTCAACGTGCTGCCGCGCAGGCTGATCGCCGGCGGGTCCGTGCCGCCGCCGAGCGAGACCGTGAACGTGGCGGCGATCGGCGCGGGGGGAAGGGCCGGGGCCGACATCAACGGCCTCGAGGGCGCGGGCGCTCGCTTCGTCGCGCTCTGCGACGTGGACGACCGCCGCTCCGCCGACCAGCGCAAGAAGCACCCCTCCCTGCCGTTCTACAAGCACTACAGGAAGATGCTCGATGCGCATGACAAGGACATCGACGCCGTCCTCGTCGCGACGCCCGACCACTGGCACGCCACGATGGCCGTAGAATGCCTTTCGCGCGGCAAGCATGTGCAGTGCGAGAAACCGCTTGTGCAGAGCTTCCACGAGATGGACGCCATGCTCGGCGCGGCGAAGAGCCGTCCGAACCTCGTGACGCAGGCAATGAACCAGGGCCATGCCTACGACACGATCCGCGACTTCCGCGAATGGGTGGAGGCCGGCCTCATCGGCGAAGTCACCGAGGCGCACATCTGGTGTCCCGCGAAGTACACTTTCATGGACAAGCTCGACGAGCTCAAGAAAAAGTGGGATGTGCCCAGTGAGCTCGACTGGGAGCAGTGGCAGGGTCCTGTGCCGCACCGTGCGTACTGTCCGAAGTTTCTTCCTGGAGTGTGGCGCTTCTGGACGATGTACGGCACCAACACTCTTGGCGACTGGAGCTGCCATCTGATGGACCCGCTTTTCTGGACGTTCGGCCTGGGCTTCCCTAAGACGGTGAAGGCCGAGGTTGTCGGCTCGTGGGATCCCGGCGTCCATGGGCTCACCTTCCCGAGTGGCGTCAAGACCACGTTCGAGTACGTGAAGAACGACGGGCGTCCGTTCAAGCTCGTCTGGTTCGACGGCGAGGCGTGCTCGCAGGTGCCAGTGCCGGCGCAATGGAAGGGCGACATGAAGATGTTCCCTCCCTTCAATTCGCCGGAGGTACGCGAGACGCGCGACAAGATGGCGAACGGCGCGTTCGTATACGGCACACGCGGCGTGATAGAGTACGGACACCATGGGGCCAACTACCTCAGGATGCTGCCCGACACCACCCTCGCGAAGCTGCGCGCCGACGGTGGCTGCCCCAAGGAGAAGTATCCCCGCATACCCGGTAAGGATCCGAACAGCAAGCCGTTCAACGAGTTCGTCTCGGCAGTGAAGGACGGCAAGAAGGTGGGGAGCGATTTTGCATACGCCGGCGCGATGACGCAGTGTTCGCTCACCGGCGTGGCGGCGCTGTTCGACCCTGGAAAGAAGCTTGTGTGGGATGCGGCGGCGAACAGATTCGCCAACAGTTCGGCGGCGAACGCGCGTCTGCATCTTCCGCGTCTTATTGGATGGTGAACATGATGTTTAAAATTATCGTCAGATTCGCTATGGCGTTCA
>Ga0310696_10000312_pt1 | contig 81062 bp, 85 predicted proteins | sample AusTroGonzalo_MG_4_FD_203885 | JGI IMG/M metagenome (GOLD analysis project Ga0310696, IMG submission 203885) | Bovine rumen microbial communities from tropical cattle in Woodstock, Queensland, Australia - Gonzalo_02 (v2) (version 2) | ecosystem: Host-associated > Mammals > Digestive system >...
CATACTTACATCTAGCATCTTCCCTCTTACATCTAACATCAACATACATCATACATCGAACCACATCTTCCATCTTACATCTTACATCATACATCTCAAACCGGTTAATCCCCCCGGGATTATAACAAACTTCCTTCAAAATATAGAATAATAAACAAAATCATATAAAATGAAAAAAGTAATGTTAGTGTTCGGTACTCGTCCAGAGGCCATTAAGATGTGCCCGCTGGTAAAAGAGTTCCAAAAATACCCCAACGAGTTTGAAACCAAAGTATGCGTCACAGGCCAGCATCGCGAGATGCTCGACCAGGTGCTCACCATCTTCGACGTAAAGCCCGACTTCGATCTCAACATCATGAAACAGGGACAGGATTTGTACGACGTAACGGCCCGAGTACTTACTGGAATGCGTGATGTGTTCAAGGAGTGCAAACCTGATGTTGTACTCGTTCATGGTGACACCACCACATCAACGGCTGCTGCTCTTGCTGCATTCTATCAGCAAATCCCCGTTGGTCACGTAGAGGCTGGCTTGCGCACTCACAATATTTATAGCCCTTGGCCTGAAGAAATGAACCGCCAGATTACGGGACGTATTGCAACATACGACTTTGCTCCAACCCCTTTAAGCGAAAAAAACTTACAGGAAGAGAAGGCACATGGGCAGATCTTCGTTACCGGCAACACTGTGATTGATGCTCTTCACATGGTTGTGGACAAGCTGAAAACCGACAAGGCTTTGGCTGACGAGCAAATCAATGTGCTGAAGAAAGCAGGTTATGACGTAACTCGTTTGGATGGAGGTAAGAAGCTGGTGCTGATTACCGGACACAGAAGGGAAAACTTTGGTGACGGTTTTATTAGCATGGTAACAGCTATGAAGGATCTCTCTGAGAAGTATCCTGAGGTAGATTTCGTCTATCCTATGCACTTGAATCCGAACGTTCGTAAGCCCATTCACGAAGTGTTTGGTGAGGATTTAACCCGCCCCAACTTCTTCTTTATTGAGCCTCTCCAGTATTTGGAGTTCGTATTTCTGATGGAGAAGAGTACGGTTGTTCTGACTGACTCAGGTGGTATTCAAGAAGAAGCTCCTGGCTTAGGTAAGCCTGTTCTCGTGATGCGTGACACCACGGAGCGTCCTGAAGCACTTAAGAGTGGAACAGTACACCTTGTTGGCACCAATCACGATTTAATTGTAGACGAAGTGAGCACATTGCTGGATGATGCCGCAGCTTACGAACGTATGAGTAAAGCGGTCAATCCTTACGGTGATGGTAAAGCCTGCAGCCGCATTGTTCGTGCTCTTAATGGCGAGCAAGTAGATAGATATGAAATTAAATAAAAAAGGATATTAATAATTTAAATTTACATCAATATGATTAACGTTATTGGACTGGGTTACATTGGCCTTCCCACGGCCCTCATGATGGCTTCTCACGGTGTTGAAGTCATTGGAACAGATTATAACAAAGAATTGGTTGCCACATTGAATGCTGGCAAAACCACCTTTAAGGAAGATGGTCTAGATGAACTTTTCCAAGAGGCATTGGCCAAGGGTATCAAGTTCACCACTGAGTATCAGAAGACTGACATGTACATTGTCAGTGTTCCTACTCCGTACGACAAATTCAGTAAAAAAGTGGATGCTTGCTATGTAGTTGCAGCCGTAAAAGACGTGATGAAAGTTTGCCCAAAGGGCGCAACTGTAGTTGTTGAGAGTACTGTGTCTCCGGGAACTATAGACAAGTTCGTTCGCCCAGTGATTGAGGCCAACGGCTTCAAGATTGGTGAGGATATTAACTTGGTTCATGCCCCTGAGCGTATCATCCCGGGTAACATGGTGTATGAGCTGCTGCACAACAACCGCACTATTGGTGCTGACAGTCGTGAAATCGGCGAAAAAGTGAAAAAGTATTACGCTTCCTTCTGCCAAGGCGAGATTGTGGTTACCGACATCCGCACGGCTGAAATGACCAAGGTGGTGGAAAACACTTACCGTGCTGTCAATATAGCTTTCGCCAATGAACTTTCACGCATTTGTCGTCACGACAATATGGATGTATACGAAATCATTCGTATTTGCAACATGCACCCCCGTGTCAATATCCTTCAGCCCGGTCCTGGCGTGGGTGGCCACTGCATCAGTGTTGACCCTTGGTTCCTCGTGGGTGACTATCCCCAGCTTGCCAAGGTGATTGATGAATCAATGAAGACCAACGACTATCAGCCTGTATTTGTGTTGGAGCGTATCCATGAAATCATGGAGGCTCATCACATTACCGACAACCGTCGTGTAGGCTTGTACGGCATCACCTACAAGGAGAATGTGGACGACGTGCGTGAAAGCCCGACCCTTCAGATGATCGACATTCAGGAGCGTCATTTGGCCCGTCCTTTGAAGAGTTTCGACCCCTTCTTCACTGAAAAAGAGATTGTTCCAAATCAGATTCTCGACTTTGACCAATTCCTCAGCGAAGTAGATATGGTGGTTATTATGGTGAAACACGACCATATCAAGCAGAACTGGGATAAATTGAAAGGCAAAGTGATACTTGATTGCCACAATATTTGTCCGTTAGAGGGTGTATACCATATTTAATTGATATGCTTTTCAATACCCTTAAGTTCCTACTCATATTTCCTCTTATCTTTGGGTTATATTGGGCAATACCTGCCCGGTATAACCAGTGGAGGAAATGGTTTCTGATTCTTGCCAGCTATTTGCTGTATATGAACTGGATACCTGCGTATGCATTGGTACTCCTCGGAGTCACCTTGGTGACATATTTGGGAGGGCACCTTTTAGAGTTAAGAGTTGAAAGTGAAGAGTTAAAAGTTCGAAATAAAAAACGGTTAGCGTGGCTATTTGCCCTACTAGGATTACTGCCGCTACTCATATTCAAGTATTATAATTTTTTAGGCAAAAACATCAGTGATGGCCTCGCTGCAATAGGATTGAATTTTAGTTTGCCGGGGTTGAACTGGGCTGTTCCCGTAGGAATATCTTTCTTTACCTTCCAAGCTGTTGGCTATATGCTAGATGTGTATCACGGCCGAATAAAGGCAGAACGGAACATTACAGACTACATCCTATTCGTGTCCTTTTTCCCGCAAGTGGCCTCTGGACCTATTAGCAAAGCAAGCGAACTGTTGCCGCAGATAAAGACAGTCAAGACCTTCAATTATTGCCAAGCTGTTATTGGATTGAAATACTTACTTTGGGGCATGTTCCTAAAGGTCGCGTTAGCAGACAGGGCGGGAATCTATGTTGATACGGTATTCGCAGAATATGCCAAGTTTTCAGGTGTTGGTTGCTTTATTGGCAGCTTGCTTTATAGTGTACAGATTTATGCTGACTTTGCCGGCTATTCCTTGATGGCCGTTGGTTTGGGGAAAACGTTAGGATTCGATTTAATAAACAACTTCAATAGGCCGTATTTCTCAGTAAGCATAACTGATTTCTGGCGCAGATGGCATATTTCGCTTTCCAGGTGGTTGAAAGACTATGTATATATCCCATTGGGTGGTAGTCGTTGCAGTAAACTTAGAAACTATTGGAACATCTTTGTCACCTTTTTGGTTAGTGGTATTTGGCATGGTGCCAACTGGACATTTATTGTATGGGGAATACTTCACGGTGTTGCCCAAATAATTGAAAAGGTATTCGGTTGGAACCAGAAAGATTATAAAGGCTTTGCAAGATTAGGCAGAATCGTTTTGACATTCTTGATTGTTACCGTGGCTTGGACAATCTTCCGTAGTCCGTCAATCGGTGAAACATTTGGATATTTCGCAAGATACACCGCAATGTCGGGCCAACTGATTGCAGAAGGAAGTACACTTGTCTATATCATTATGGCACTGATACCTGTTACCCTGTATGAGGTGATGACAGAGTTCTTCCCGATCTTGTATAAAAAGCTGTATAGCAAACAATGGTTGCGTTGGTGCGCTTATCTCGCCGTTTTCACAATGATGATGCTCATCGGTGTTTTTGATGGTAGTTCATTTATTTATGTAAGTTTCTGAGCCATGGCAAAGTTTGTAAAGAATGTACTCTTGTTTTTCGCATTGATTGCGGTTGTTGACATTGCCTGCGGCTTTGGGTTCAAATATTTGAGATCACATGCTAAGGGAGGCGATACACTGAAAAACTACTATATCGCAGAAGAGTGCTGTGATGACATTCTTATATTGGGTTCTTCACGGGCAGCAAGACATTATGATCCTAAAGTATTGGAAGATTCATTAGGATTGAGCTGCTATAATTGTGGCGAACCTGGCTGTGGCATTATTACAGCATATGCACGTTATGGAATGATAGAACCAAGGCATAAACCAAGGATAGTTATATATGAGGTTTCTCCTCTTTATGACTATTATATTTTGGATGATAATTCAAAATACCTTGGAAGAATCCGACAATATGCAGACAAACCATCAGTAAAGCAAATGTTCATCGAATTAGAGGATGAATTAGAAGGTTTACGTCTTTTTTCCAATATGTATAAAAACAATTCTTTTGTTTTTAACAGTGTCTTGGATAATGTAATATCAGATGGGAGTAGTAATGGCTTTAAGCCACTATATGGTATTTTAAAAACAGATACACAAGAAGGAGTAAGAGCAAATAGAGATTGGCAAATAGACAGTGTAAAGCTCTCTTACATGGAGAACTTGATTATCAATTTTTCAAAGGACAACGTAAGGTTGTGTTTCATGGTCAGCCCACGTTACATAAGTGAGGAGAATGCTAGGAAACAAGATAGTGATTACGTTACTCTTGTTGGCCTATGCCATAGATATAGTGTCCCCTTTATCAATCATACTTATATGGAGGGCATTTCTGATAAACCTGAGCTTTTTCAGGATTATGGTCACATGAATAGAGAAGGAGCGAAGCGTTATTCAGAGGCGATAGTCGCTGATTTGAAACAATATATTGAATAATTAAGTTATTAAACAGTTGCATAGTTTAAAAAAATGAAAGGAATAGTATTAGCCGGTGGATCTGGCACAAGACTTTATCCAATAACAAAGGGAGTAAGTAAACAACTTTTACCTATTTATGACAAACCTATGGTTTATTATCCTATCAGTGCTTTGATGCTGGCTGGAATACGTGATATATTGGTTATTTCAACGCCTTACGATTTGCCCGGCTTCAAACGTTTGTTAGGTGATGGTAGTGACTATGGCGTACACTTTGAGTATGCTGAGCAGCCCAGTCCTGATGGCTTGGCACAGGCATTTATCATTGGAGAGAAATTCATCGGTAATGATTCTGCTTGCTTGGTGCTGGGAGATAATATCTTCTATGGCAGCGGCTTTACTACATTGCTTCGCAATGCTGTGAAGGATGCTGAGGAAAACAAAAAAGCAACGGTGTTTGGCTATTGGGTTGCGGACCCCGAAAGATACGGTGTTGCCGAGTTTGACAAGGAAGGCAATTGCCTGTCCATCGAAGAAAAGCCCAGTGAACCTAAGAGCAACTATGCCGTGGTTGGTCTGTATTTCTATCCGAACAAAGTTGTGAATGTTGCCAAGACCATCAAGCCAAGTGCGAGAGGAGAATTGGAAATCACGACTGTAAACCAAGAATTCCTGAAAGATGGCGAACTGAAAGTCCAAGTCTTTGGCCGCGGCTTCGCTTGGTTGGACACTGGTACTCATGACAGCCTAAGTGAAGCTTCAACATTTGTGGAAGTGATAGAGAAGCGACAAGGCTTGAAAGTGGCCTGCTTGGAAGGTATAGCCTATCGCAATGGCTGGATAGGCGAAGAAAAAATGCGCGAATTGGCCAAACCTATGCTTAAAAACCAATATGGCCAATATCTGCTGAAGGTAATTGATGAGATGAAAGAAGAAATCAATTCTAACACACTTCAACACGTATAATATGGAAGTCATTAAAACAAATATTGAAGGAGTCCTCATCATAGAACCTAAGGTTTTTGGTGATTCTCGTGGCTACTTTTTTGAAAGCTTTTCTCAAAGGGAGTTTGATGAGAAAGTATCACCAATCTTGGGTCATACCATTAATTTTGTGCAGGATAATGAATCCATGTCATCATACGGCGTTATGCGTGGTTTGCATTTCCAGAAGCCGCCATATACACAAAGCAAATTAGTGCGTTGTGTTAAAGGTGCTGTGCTTGATGTGGCTGTAGATATTCGCAAAGGAAGCCCTACATACGGTCAGCACGTAGCAGTAGAATTGACAGAGGAAAACCACCGACAGTTTTTCGTTCCGCGAGGTTTTGCCCATGGTTTTGCAGTGTTGAGCGAGACGGCTATATTCCAATACAAATGTGATGAATTTTATCATCCTGAAGTTGATGGTGGTATTAGTATCCTCGATGGCTCTTTGGGTATAGATTGGAGAATTCCTACCGAAAAAGCCTTGCTTTCTGAAAAGGACACAAAGCACGCTTTGTTGAAAGGCTTCGATTCTCCTTTTGATATCAATGTTCCGCTGTATTAATTCTCAATTTTCAACTTTCAATTTTCAATTTGAGAAATGAATATTCTAGTAACAGGTGCCAACGGCCAGCTTGGCAACGAGATGCGTATTCTTGCAAAGAATAGCACAGATAAATACATCTTCACAGATGTCGTAAATGCCTCTGAGGAATCTATTGCTATGTTGAAGAAGTTGGCTGGCGATGATATAAATACGGATACAGAGCATTTGGACATTACCAACCTTGATGCTATCTGTGAAATTGTGAAGCGGGAGAATGTTGAAGCAATAGTCAACTGTGCGGCATATACCAACGTAGATGCTGCTGAGGATAATTATGACTTGGCAGAATTGCTGAATGCAAAAGCCCCTGAAAACTTGGCTAAAGCTATGAAAGAAGTCGGTGGTCTTTTGGTTCATATATCTACAGATTATGTGTTTGGCAAAGAACCGTATAATACTCCTTGTAAAGAAGACCAGAAAGGTACGCCAACTGGTGTATATGGTTTAACAAAGTTGCATGGTGAGCAAGCAATACAAAAGGTAGGATGTAAATATGTAATTATTCGCACAGCATGGCTATATTCTGAATTTGGTAAGAACTTCGTAAAAACTATGTTGAACCTTACTGCTACAAAGCTACAATTGAAGGTTGTATTTGATCAGGTGGGTACACCAACTTATGCATATGATTTAGTGCAAGCAATAGCTGTTGTAATAGAAGATTACAAAAAAGTTATTCTCAATTCTCAATTGTCAACTATCAATTACTCGAAGAGTGGAGTTTACCACTTTTCGAATGAGGGCGTTTGCTCTTGGTATGACTTTACTAAGATGATTGCAGAATATGCAGATAATACTGATTGTGATATACAGCCATGTCATTCAAATGAATTCCCCAGTCCAGTGAAACGTCCCGCATACTCTGTTTTAGATAAAACAAAGATGAAAGAGACCTTTGGTATATACGTACCTTATTGGATTGATTCGCTATCAATATGTATTCACAATTATGAGCTTTAGAACGGTAAATCGTAATACGATAGGGCATTTTTATTTTTACATACAAATCTCGCGATAGTATAGATAACCCATAGGAATCCGAAATTAACTATAATTTTAGCTTTTAACAAATGAAATTATATTAGAGGATAATAAGTATGAATTGATTCAGAGTTTTATTTATAATGCGGAGAAGGCATTAAAGGAGAATGTTGATACTATTAAACAATACTTCGATTTTCCCTTGTGTGCGCGTTATTTTCTTGTATCGGAATTTGTTGGGGTCTAGTCAATATTTTGTTATGAAAATAAATGACGTATCTCTTGAAAAATATCCTATATGGCTAGCAAAATGGAGTATGGGCAATTGCGTTCGTAGTGAAGACAATACAAAATGGATAACGTATGATGAAGGCGGAGTCCCGCAGCTAGAAAATAAAATTTGAGAAGAAAGGAAATATTACCCTTACTTTCTACAATATCCTGAATTCCGCGATGTTTTAAAAAATGAATGGTCTATAATTCATCAAATTTCTACTGTTGTTAATAATCAGATTGATTCAGTTGTAAATCAAATAATGGATGCTCAAGTCTCAAATCTTCAAATATGTCCAATTCTCGGTACTTACATTAATATTGAAGTGATTTCATTTCCGACGTGGGAACAAGAGGTTGAGTATGCGATTCATTATATTCAACATCGTTTTGAGTGGATGGATAGTTATATTTCATCGTTATAATTAGGTGTCAATGAGCAAGACAAAGACAATAGTATCTGGTGTATCGTGGTCTATTATTCAAAATATAGCAAGTATACTTTATGGTATAGTTTCAGTACCTTTTCTTATTAGTTATTTCGGTAAATCAGAATATGGACTTATAGGATTGGCTATGTCTGTTAATGTATATATCCAATTAATGGACATGGGGATGTCTAGCACAAATGTCAAGTTTTTTAGCGAATTTCTAGTAAAAGGTGATTCAGATAAGACGCAAAGGCTTTTTTCTACGATGCATTTTCTTTATCTAATAATCGGTGTTGTTAACTCTATTGTCTTATTTGTACTATCCTTTTTTGTAAGTTATCTGTTTAAGGTTTCGCCTGAACAAGCAATTATTTTAAAAAATTTATTGATTATACTTGGTTTAAATGCGGTATTCTCGTGGATCTCAGCGTGCTACGACCAATTCCTGCAGGCTAATGATCTTCTTGATTGGACAAGGAAAAGAATGACTCTATTAAAAGTGCTTCAGTTCGTCGTGCTCTTATGTACCATAACATTTGGACTATCCATTGAGATTTATTTCTTTTTATATGTTTTTATGGTAACGCTTATACTTCCATTATCAATACGCAAGGTTAGTATAATAGCACCAGATATGAAAAGGAATTTTAGTTTTAATAATACTATATTTAAACTTGTATTCCCTTTTGCTATTAGTATTTTTTCTTTTAGTATTTTTCAATTTTTAACATTAAATTTCAGGCCTCTTATTTTGGGAAATATGGCCGGACCGGATTCGGTCGCCGAATATAATGTAATGAATTCAATTGCATTAGTAGTTACAGTTTTCTCAAGTTCTTTTATACAGGTACTTATTCCTATAGTTACTAAAGCAAGGGTCACCTCTGATCAAGTGACAATCAGTATTGTAATGAAGGAAGGTACTAAATATGTAACAATTTTGCTAGCTTCAGTTATCTTTTTGCTTGTACTTTCTGTTAAAGAAATCGTTATTTTATATGTAGGGGATGGATTTGTCAATCTCTCTCGTTGGATTGTTGTTTGGCTGTTAACATTGCTTTTATCTCATCGAAACGCCATGACTTCCATGGTTTTTACTGAAAATAATTTAAAAAGTGTAGTGGTTATGAGTTTCGTTGCTATGATTTTTGCAATGACTTGCTATTTTATGTTAGTTCCAAAATTAGGCGTAGGTGGTGTGGTTGTAGGTTTTGCTATACATGAATTAATTCACACTTTGTTTTATTACATATATTTCCTCCCCCGTAAATTTTCAATTAACACAGGGGTGATATTTGTTAAATCTGTTTTACCGGTGATATTTATTTTAGGTGTTATTACATTCACTGTTTCTATTATATTTAAGAATATACATGTCAATGTATTCGCTGATTTAATCTTCAAAAGTATGTCTGCCGTTGTTTTATATGTTTTTTCTATATGGTACATCTTGTTAGATAAAACCGACAAGGCAAGAGTACGGTCTTTTATCCTAAATCATAATACTAATAAACCAGTATAATAGATTATGGCTGTCTTTGGACTAATTTTTATATCAACAGTTCTTTTTGTATATACGTTATCTTCTTTTAAAAAAAGATATCTCGTTAGTCTATTTATTTGTGGGCTCTATTTGTTTTCGTGCATCATTGGAATTATGATTGCATTAGATAAATCAAATCGAGTAGACTTTACATTATGGCCTTGTATTGTTTTTCTCTTGGTTTTTAATTTGTACCTAATACCATTTATGAAAAAAATCCCGGTGATAGGGGGTGTTAATAAGAAGTGCATCAATCGTTTCATATTCATAGGTTATGGTATTTCTGCAGTTTTGCTTATAGGAGATGTTTTGTTAGCCTCAAAAATTCAGGAGGTTGCATTAGTTGGATTTGCAGAAGCTAGGGTGATGGGATATAATGATGACCCTACGCTTACTTCATTTACTACCTCACAACATATAGGTCATTCTATACTACGATGGTTTAGTGGTTTGTCATATTTGTTGGTAGTCATGTTTTTTTATTCTATGGTATTCATTCGCAAACATACATTGTTTAAAATAATTCTCATAATATCTTCGTTATCTGCTGGATATTATGGTTTATGCGGTGCTAGTCGAACGCGGTTAATGTATTGGTTCCTGTTCTTTTTTATGTCTTATCTAATATTTGGGGAGTATTTGACAAAAAAGGGGAAAATTGCTATTCGTACAGCAATTATTATTTTTGCTTCAATTGTAGTTTCTGCATTTGTACTTATTTCGATAGTACGCTCCGAATTACAAGGTCTCGAAATGGATGATTTTCTTACGTCGTACGCAGGGCAACCAATAGTTAATTTTTGTACTTTTATTGACGGTTATGAACCTCCATCCTATAGCGTATACCGAATATTGCCCTTATCGTCTACACTCGTATCTGGCCGCTTCGATTTGGTTAAGTATAGGGATTATGTATATGCAAAGACTGGTTTTGAAATAAATGGGTTTAACACCATGATGGGTGACTTTTATATTGATACAGGTTTAATGGGAATGTTTTTGGTTTCATTTGTGTTTTTTTTAGTTGCATATAGATTGATGAAAGAAAAAACCTTTGGATTTAATCATTTATGTCTATTGACTATATTACTTCAGATTCCGTTGTTTGGAGTTTTTTATTATAGTCTGTGGCAGATGGAGTCTAGTGTTTGCTCAATCATGACATTGTTATTTGGCGCTTTTATCATGGCACCCAACAAGAAATAATACTTGAAAAATTAAAAAACATATAGTATGGGAACCTCGATTTATTGTATAATTGTAACATACAATTCGTTAAAGTGGATTGACAAGTGTTTGAATAGTTTGTCAGAATCATCCGTTCCAGTTGTGCCGGTTGTTGTTGATAATAACTCAAAGGATGGTACGGTTAATTATCTAACAAATAATTATCCAAATGTTCACCTGATTGAAAACAAGGAGAACCGGGGTTTTGGTCAGGCCAATAACCAAGGTATAGAGTATGCTTATAAGCAAGGATGCACACATTTCTTTCTACTTAATCAAGATGCATGGGTAGAACCGGAAGCCATCGAGAAACTGGTTAATATTCAGGACAAGTATAATCTTGCTCTTGTATCTCCTTTACACATGAATGGAACCGGAGATAAGTATGATTATAGTTTCTTTGTGAAAATTGTTGTAGATGAAATAAACAGGGACTACGTGAGTGACTTATTTCATCATTCCCTCCAGCCTTATTATCCAGTAGAAAAGATTAATGCGGCGGCTTGGATGTTATCAAGAAAAACAATTGAGAAAATAGGCGGTTTTGACCCGATTTATTTTCATTATGGAGAAGATGGTAATTATTGCCAAAGGGTACATTATCACAACGGAGAGGTAGTGTTCGTACCAGATTCGATAATTCATCATGATAGGGAGAGACAAGGAAATATGAGAGTTTATAAAAAGAATGAAGTATTGATGTGGCTCCTTTTCTATTACACGGATGTCAATTCGCGGTTTTTCCGTATTACCCGAGAAAAGGTCAAACTTCACGCAATCCATTTCGTTTCTAGTATTAAGTTATTATTCTCATTACAATTACGTGATTTTGGGCAGTTAATGGGAGGTTATATTAATTTCATCAAGCGTATACCTAGAGTAAGGAAGAGTATGAGAACGAATAGACAAATTGGTCATAATTGGTTAAATTTATAGAAATGCGTATAATAAAATTGCATCAGTTATCAGCCTGGCTCTATAATAAGGGCTTTCGGAGATTGGCGGGTTTGGTATCTGCTTATATAACAAGGGTTTATAGGTGTGTTCTTTACCCTCAAACCCATCTAGGGGGGGGTACAATTCTAGGATATGGAGGAATAGGGGTAGTGATACATAAAGACACTTGGATTGGTGAAGATGTAACGATAGCGCAAAATGTAACAATTGCTTCCAAGGACGGTGGAGCTCCCGTGATTGGAGATAATGCTTATATTGGAGCAAATTCTGTTGTAATTGGAGGAATTAATATTGGCCGTAATGTTTTTATTGGTGCGTTATCTTTAGTAAATAAAGACATTCCCGACAATGCAATTGCGTTTGGTGTTCCAGCTAAAGTAATACGTTATAGGACAGAAGAAGAATTGGCTATTTTCAAACAGTGGTCAGACAAACAAAGATGAAATTAAATTATCCGGCAAATCATATTTTTTTCAATAAAGTAATTCTTTATTTGTATTCTTTTTGTAAGAGGAAGGATTTCCTTCATTTTATGAGGAGTAATACATTAAAGATGGAACTTGTTTATGACAAAGCATCCTTTTTAAGTAAGGTTACGCAAGTTTTAGGGGAGTTAAAGGGGGGGGCTTTTTCAGATTATGCAACGCAGTATCAAGCCGTAGCCAGCTCTGTTTTATCCCGCCAGTTTCAGATATTTGGTGCAGAAACAAACATCATCGTTAAGGGTATTTGGAATTGTGATGTTAATAATGACTATTGTTGGCCGGAAAAAAAATGGTACCTAAAATATAAGATAGGAGCGAAAGGCGTTAAAGCTGATGTGAAATTTCCTTGGGAATTAAGCAGATGCCACCACTTATTGTGGTTGGGTGCAGCTTATCAATTGAATAAGGAAGAAAAGTATGCGTTAGAAATCATCGATGAGATAAACAATTGGATAGACTCAAATCCCTTTGAATACAGCGTTAATTGGACTTGCTCCATGGAAGTGGCAATTCGTTGTGTCAATTGGCTCTATGCCATAAACATGATTAAGGATAGCACGATGTTAAAGGATGCCTTTTTGAAAAAATTTCAGAATAGCATCTATCAACACGGAAAGCATATCTATGAAAACCTTGAATATTCGCCAGTCTATAATGCTAACCACTATTATTCAAACATCATTGGACTTTTGTATATTGGGTGGTTATTCGACAATACTCGACAAGGAAAGAAATGGTTGAGTTTTGCCATCAACGAATATTTGGCTGAAACTCGAGTCCAGTTTCTTCCTTCAGGTGCCAATTTTGAGAATACCACATCTTATCATAGATTGATGACGGAGTTAGCCATTTGCGGTTATTATTGTCTAAAGAGAACCGGTGTGAAAATGCCATTGGATATTTCAAAGCGTTTGCAGAAAGCACTGGAGTATGTCAAGGCTTATCATAAGCCGACGGGCGCACCACTAATTGGCGACAATGATGACGGCAGGTTCCTTCCAGTATTAAAACGACCTTTTTCAGACCACAGTTATTTTTTTGACACCAATAGTCCAGAAATGAAGGTATGGAGGGGTGGGGTTCAGGATGATTTGCTTCTGTCAATACTTAAGGAAACAAGCACCTTTGTAAGTGAATCTGGCATAGCAGTTTTGAAGAAAGATGGATTCTATTTGATGATTTCAAACAGTGAACCAAGTCGCTATATTGAATATGGTAAAACACATATTCCAACTCATACACATAACGACAAATTATCATTTGTGTTATCGTTGAATGACAGTGACATTATCGTTGATCCTGGCACGTATGTATATACGTCAGACCCGAAAAGACGAAATGAATTTAGGTCTACTCTGAAGCATAACACCGTATATGTGGATGATGAAGAACAAAATGAATTAGTCAAGAACAATGTATTTGCCATTAACAAGAATATCAATATTGAATCTTTGAATGTTAAGGATGGTAATAGCCTTGTATGCGAAGGGGCTTATACAACTATAGCTGGCGAATTGTCTCATGAAAGGTCTTTCATATTAGAGGATAATAGACTCATAATTGTTGACACTCTTAAAAAAAAAGGGTCGGGTCATCATTGTATTTCATCTTTTCATCTAGCCCAAGGGATGTATGTTGATAAAGTTGGAGATAGGTATGCTATTATCACGAATGAAAATGGAGATAAATATTGCATAGAGTTAGTTGATGAATTTGCATTTACAATTAGCGTGGAAGATGACACGATTTCTCCAAATTATGGAGTATTAGTCAAGACTAAAACTATACGATTTGTTTTCAATTTTGATGAAATAATTAATATGAAATACATAATTCGGAAAGTATGAATATATTATTTATTACCTCCTACCCCCTGGAATATAATTTATCTGCAAATGTAAGAAATTGGGGGTTAATCGAAGGCTTAATTGCGAATGGAAATACTATTTCCACTTTAAGTCCTTATCCCACTAACCAGGAATTATTTAATGGTGAAATAGTAACAAAAGGTTTGGAAAAAAGATATTGGATAGGCGTGCATAGTATAGAGCCAGTTACAAAGCCTGCTACTAATGCACCTTCTTGGAAAAATAAATTAAAGGCATTCGGTTATAGGATGTTTAATTATATTTCTGTTTATGACCGTAGGATTTTTCTCAAAAGAGCAATCAATGTTGATGAGATAAAGGAGCAATTTGATTTCATTATTTCTTCAAGTGATCCAAAGTCAGCTCACGTCTTTGCACTTGAGTTATTAAATAAGAGACCGGATATAGGTAAAGAATGGATACAGTATTGGGGCGATCCTTTTTCAAATGATATATCTGTAAAAAGATTGTTTGGAAATTTCTTTGTTGGTATTGCAGAACGGAAACTTTTAAAGCGAGCTGATAAGATTGTTTATGTTTCACCTTTTACGTCGCAATCTATACAGTCAAAATATCCTGAATTTAAACAAAAGATAGCTTTTCTTCCTATTCCTTATCGTATAAGTGGGTGTACGGATAATGGTTCATATGAGAATGGTTTAGTAGGTTATTTTGGGGATTATAATTCCTCTAATAGAAATATACTTCCTTTATACGAGGCTTTAAAAGAAGCTGGATATAAATCGAATATTATAGGCAACTCAGATGTACACTTGGAACAATGTGAGAATATCTCAATAAAAAACAGAATGCCTTCAGAAGATCTTGAGGATATTACCACAAAGACTCACATATTCATTTGTGTTTGCAACTTACATGGAACACAAATTCCAGGAAAGGTATACCACTACGTGAACACCAAGAAACCTATTCTTATAATTTTAGATGGAGATAGGCAAAATGAATTACGTGCTTATTTTGATTCTTTTAACAGGTTCTATTTGTGCGATAATAATAAAGAAAGTATTTCAAAAGCACTTCAGATGATTATTGGCGCTAATAAAGAGTTCGTTGTGCCAGAATCTTTAAATCCGAGAGTTATAGCAAAACGATTTATTAAAGAATAAATATTTGAAAATGATAGCACTTTTAAGATCTACAGATGGGAATCCGGATTCTCGTTTGGAAAAGTATGTGGATTATTTGGAGGAAGTTAATATCCCTTACTTGACAATTTGCTGGGACCGGCTTGGGAATAAAATAGAAACAACTAATAAGTTTTACTTTAAGCGGCCCTCTGAATACGGGAAACGGTATGGGAACGTATTAGGTTTGATTGGTTTTAACCGATATATATTTAAAGTTCTTTGGGAAAACCGCAAACGATATAATGTAATCCACGCATGTGATTTTGATACGGTTATTCCCGCGGTTTTGATGCACATATTAACGCGAAAAAAAGTAATTTATGACATCTTTGATTGGTATGTTGATTCCAGAAATGTTAAAGGATTATTTAAGCACATAATCCATTTCCTTGAATTCTTTAATATTAAACTTTCAGAAGTGGTTATGATTTGCGAGGAAGAAAGAAGACGCCAAATCATATATAAACCAAAACAGCTATGGATATTGCCAAATATACCTAACTTTAAGGATGAAATGACCGGTTATAAAAAGAATGAAAGACTTACTATCGGCTATGTAGGTATATTGGGCTCAGGACGTGGACTAGAGAATCTTATCCGATACGCAAAGGAAACAGGTAAAATAAACTTGAAAATCGGGGGGTTTGGCGAGCTTGAAACCTTACTTCAAGACTATAAATCATATCCAAATATAGAGTATTATGGCTCTGTTCCCTATGTTAAAGCATTGCAAATTTTGAATAGCACTGATGTTATTTATGCAATGTATGAGAAAGTGAACAAGAACCACATATTGGCAGCTCCTAATAAGTATTATGAAGGACTGTATTTAAAAAAACCGATTATTACAACTGTCGGTACAATAGTCGGAGAAAAAACAGCAAAGTACAATACAGGTTTTGTTATTGCCGAGACTTATGATGACCTGATGAATTTAATAGGGTCAATAGATGATACATTGATAGCTGAAAAATCTATCAATGCAGCTAATCTTTGGGAAGCAAAGTATAAAAACTATGTTTCAGATTTCTTATCCAATATATATAGACCATTTATAGAGCAGAATCAATGAAAGTACTCATAGTAGCAAATCGGGTTAGAACATATGCTTTAGCCTTTCAAAATGAAATAAATCCTTTATTGTCATTAGGGCATGAGATTGTATGGGCCGCAGATTTCTCGAACTTTATAGGTGATAAAAATGCGATCCCTTGTAAAACAGTTCAAATAGATATTGTGTCCTATCCATTACATAAAACCAACTTTAAAGCCCTTAAACAGATTAGGTCAATTATTCGTAATGAAAGAATTGAGGTAATCAGTTGTAGTACGCCTATAGGTGGAACGCTGGCAAGAATAGCTGCATGGCAGTGTGGATTAAAGAAAAATATAATTTATGAGGCTCATGGTTTTTTATTCTTTAACGGAGTACCTCCTTTAAAGCGATTTATTTTCAAACTGCACGAGGCCTTGTTATCTCGTATTACCGATACACTTATCACAATTACAAATGAAGATTTTGAGGCAGCAAAACATCTCAAAATAAGAGGTGGAACTCAACCTTATTTGGTCCACGGAGCTGGAGTTAATGTGGGGCTAGTTCCTGATAAGAATCGTGATGAAATTCGAGGGGACCTCGGTTTTAAAAATGATGACATCTTAATTGTGTCAGCTGGTGATTTAAATGATAACAAGAATAATCAAGTGGTCATTAGGGCAATGAAAGACGTATCGTTGTCAGCGCATTATTTAATATGTGGTACGGGGGAACGTCTTACTTATTTACAGGATTTAGCGGTAAAATTAGGCGTAAATAATAGGATACATTTTTTAGGTTATCGCACGGATATGAAAGATATAATGGCAGCATCTGATATTTTTGTTATGCCTTCTCTTCGTGAGGGTGTGCCAAGGTCAATATTAGAAGCGATGGATTTGAAATTACCTTGTGTTGGATCCAGAACGAGAGGTATAGCTGATTTAATAGACGAGGGTCAAGGGGGCTATCTTTGTAATCCGCATAAATCAGAAGAATTTGCTACGGCATTCAATAGTTTAATTGACGATTCTACTCAACGAAAAGCGTATGGCGAGTATAATCAATCTAAAGTAAAAAATTATTCAACAGAAGTAGTCCGTTCTGAATTGACTGAGATTTATAGAAAAGTTATAAAATAACAATTCATTAGTTTATATAATGGAAGAACAGAAGATGCACGGTTTTAGAGCTTGGTTAGATTACCAACTCAAGCACAATGATACTTTTTATCGTTTTTTCCAAGCTACAGTTAGTTTTGGAATGAAGGTGATAGGGTTCTTTGTACCCATAGATAAGAAAATGATTCTGTTTAGCGCGCATAGCAGAAAGTATAATGATAGTCCGCGTACTATTTACGAATACATGATAAACCAAGCCATGTATGAGGATTATAAATACGTATGGGCTTTGGAAGACCCTGAACATGTTGAACTGCCTGGTCCTGCCATCAAAATCAAGGCAGATACCCCCAAGTATTTCATTACATCTATGAAGGCGAAATACTGGGTGACATGCGTTAATATTGAGAGACATCTGCATTACAAGAAAAAGAATCAACTCTACCTGAATACATGGCACGGCTGTTCTATCAACCATTGTGGGAATGCCGTCCCGGGCAGAAAGGACTTTGATTTCACAGCCGTTAACTTTATGTGCTATGAGAGTGAGTACCATAAGGAAATCCTTGTGCGTGATTTCTTAGCACGCGAAGAAGCCATGATTCCTACAGGACTTCCCCGTAACGATGCACTTTACCGTACTAACAAGGAAGAAATCGAGCAGTTGAAGAAACAACTGGGGCTTCCATTGGACAAGAAAATTTTGATGTATGCACCTACTTGGCGTGACAGTACAGATAATGGAAAGACTTACGCCATCAAACCACCTATCAATGTAGAACGCTGGCAGAAGGAATTACAAAATGATTATGTGATGATGTTAAGAACTCATGCCTACACAACTAAGCTTCTTGGAATTGAGTTCAATGACTTTATTAGGGATTTCACATCTTATCCGCAGATTAACGACCTATTCAAGGTTGCAGACATTCTGATTTCTGATTATTCTTCCTGCATTGCAGACTTCTCTATCCTTGAACGTCCTATCATCTGCTTTGCATACGACTACGAAGAATATTGTCGTGTTCGTGGGCTTTACCTTGACATGGAAAAGGATATGCCAAGTGGCGTGAAACGTACAGAGCAAGAGGTCATTGCTCAAATTAAGAGCATGAACTATGATGAAGAGTGCAAAAAGACAAAGGAAATGATTAAGGAACGCATCACCAACTATGGAGGTCATGCTACTGAGATTTGTGTACAGAAAATGTTTGGTAAATAATGATAAAAACAGCAGTTATCATGGCCGCTGGTATGGGAACCCGGTTTGGTCATTATACAGATTTAATTCCCAAGGGATTTATTCCTTATAAAGATAAACCTATGGTTATCCGTAGCATTGAGACACTCCTTGACTGCGGAATAGAGAAGATAATCATTGGTACTGGTTACCATAAAGAGCATTATGAGGTTTTGATGGATAAATGCCCTCAGGTTCAATGTGTGTTCAGTCCTCGTTTTGCGGAGACTAATAGCATGTATACTCTTTGGAATTGTCGTGAAGCAATAGGGGATGACGACTTCTTGCTATTGGAATCTGACCTAGTTTTTGAGCGCAAAGCAATCTCTTCTTTGATTGATTGCCCTTACGATTCTGCTATGTTGATTACTCCTGTCACTAAGTTCCAGGATCAGTATTATGTGCAGATGAATGAGAAGTGTGAGTTGATTAACTGCTCTGTAAATCAAAATGATATCACACCCTCTGGAGAACTGGTGGGTATTCATAAAATTAGCAACTCTTTCTATAAGATTCTCTGTTTGGAATATGAGAAAATTGTGGATGAGAAACCTAAGTTGGGTTATGAATTTCAATTATTAGATGTATCACAGCGTATCACCCCAATGAATGTCCTGAAAGTAGATAATCTTCAGTGGTACGAGATTGATGATACACAGGATTTAAAATATGCAGAAGAAAATATTCAAATAAAATAGCAAATCTATGGCAAAGAAAGTTTATCTTGGCATGATCGCAGATATCATGCATCCTGGTTTAATTAATATTATCAACGAAGGTGCCAAGTATGGCGACGTGATAATTGGTCTATTCACCGATAAGGCTATCGCTACACACAAACGTCTGCCTTATTTGACCTATGAGCAGCGTGAAACGGTTGTCCGTGCTATACACGGTGTGACCGATGTAGTGCCTCAAGACGATTGGAGCTATGTGCCCAATCTGGTGAAATACAAACCCGACTATATCATCCATGGCGACGACTGGTTGTATGGCCCCGACAAGTACATTCGCGATGAGGTGTTCAAAGTGATGGAAGCTATGGGTGGTGAAGTGATTGAAATCCCCTACACCAAGGGTATTTCTGCTTCAAGCCTTAAGGAGGCTATCGATTCTTTGGGCGTAACACCTCAAGCTCGTTTGTCATCGCTTCGTCGTTTGATTTCAGCCAAACCGATTGTCCGCATTCTTGAGTCACATAATGGTTTGACTGGTTTAATTGCTGAGCACACCAGCGTTGAGGTAAATGGACAACACAGAGAATTTGACGGTATGTGGGCCAGTTCGTTGACTGACTCTACTTCAAAGGGTAAACCCGATATTGAGGCTGTTGACCTCACCACTCGTTTGCACGACCTGAACGATGCTTTGGAAGTGACCACCAAACCGGTTATTTTCGATGGTGATACTGGTGGCAAGGTGGAACACTTTGTGTTCACTGTCCGCACCCTGGAACGTTTGGGTATCTCTGCTGTCATCATTGAAGACAAGGTGGGTTTGAAACAAAACTCTCTGTTTGGTACCGATGCTGTTCAAACTCAGGATACCATCGAAGGCTTTTGCAGCAAGATTAAGGCTGGTAAAGACGCTCAGATTACTCGTGACTTTATGATTATCTCTCGTTGTGAGTCTTTGATTGCCGGCAAGCCAGTTGATGATGCTTTGGAGCGTTGCCATGCATACGTTGCAGCTGGTGCCGATGGCGTGATGATTCACAGCAAGAACAAAGATGGTATGGACATCAAGGAATTCTGCCAGCGTTTCCGTGAGAAGGACGCTCATACACCAATCATTGCAGTGCCTACCACCTACAATCAGTTCACTGAAGAAGAGTTGGCAGAATGGGGTATCAATGTGGTGATATATGCCAACCACATGTTGCGTTCGGCATATCCTGCTATGGTGAAGTGTGCAGAAAGTATTCTGACCAATAGCCGCAGCTTGGAGGCTTCCGACCAATATTGCATGCCTATCAAGCAAATCCTGAACCTTATCCCTGGTACCAAGAAAAAGTAAAGGTTAACGGTTATAGGTTAAAGGTTAAAGAAAGGAGTGAAATTATGATTAGACCTGAGTTTTTTATTGAGAAACTGAGAGAAAACGGCATCGACTGCTTCGCTGGTGTGCCCGACAGTCTGCTGAAGAACATGTGCGCCTACATCACCGACCATTTTGATGCGGCTCACAATATCATTGCGGCTAACGAAGGTGCTGCTGTTGGTTTGGCTGCCGGTCATTATCTGGCAACTGGTCAGCCCGCTTGCGTGTATATGCAGAACAGTGGTGAGGGTAATATCATTAACCCATTGGCTTCGCTTACCGATCAAGAGGTTTACAACATCCCTGTGTTGTTGCTTATAGGTTGGCGTGGTCGCCCGGGCGTGCACGACGAACCTCAACATGTGAAGCAAGGCAAGGTCACTACGGGCTTGCTGAATGTGATGGGCATCAACTACGAGGTGCTGGCTAAAGAAGAAGACAAGGCTGAAAAGCAGATTGCCAAAGCCATTAAAGCACTTCAAAACAAAGACGCTTTTGCTCTTGTGATTGAAAAGGACACCTTTGATGACTACAAGCTTCAAAACGTTGAGGTAAATGACCTTACAATGAGTCGCGAAGAAGCCATACAGACCGTGGCTGCCGCCCTTGGTGAGAAAGATTGCATAGTCTCAACCACAGGTATGATTAGCCGCGAGCTCTTTGAGTATCGTGCTGCCATGAACCAAGGTCACGAGCGCGATTTCCTGACCGTTGGTTCTATGGGGCATGCCTCTCAGATTGCTTTGGGTATCGCCCTTGCACAACCAGAACGTCGTGTATGGTGCTTCGATGGTGATGGAGCTGCCATTATGCACATGGGCTCTATGGCAATTGTAGCCAACAAGGCTCCGAAGAATTATGTTCATGTAGTGTTCAATAATGGTGCTCATGATTCTGTTGGTGGTCAACCTACGGTTGGCTTGAAGATTGACCTGCCTGCAATAGCCAAGGCAGTAGGTTACAAAGCTTGTTATAGTGTGGATAATAAGGATTCCTTGAAAGAGAAATTGTCAATTATCAATTCTCAATTGTCAATTTGCGAAGGTCCTGTCTTACTTGAAGTAAAAGTCAAAAAAGGCAACCGCAAAGATCTCGGTCGCCCGACCACTACACCTATTCAGAATAAGGAAGCATTAATGGAATTCTTAAAAAAGTAAAACTATGGATTTGAAAGATATAAAGGTTAAACGCAATGTGCTGCTGAACCCTGGACCAGCCACCACTACCGATACTGTGAAGCTGGCTCAAGTGGTTCCCGACGTTTGTCCTCGTGAGAAAGAATTTGCAGGTCTGATGAAAGGGCTTCGTCAAGACCTGCTCAAGGTGGTTCATGCCCCCGAAGACCAGTACACCTCGGTGCTCTTCTGTGGCTCTGGTACCATCAATATTGATGTCTGTATCAACTCTTTGGTACCAGAAGGCAAAAAGATTTTGGTGGTGAACAACGGTGCTTACAACACTCGTGCCGTTGAGGTATGCCAGATGTATCATATTCCGCATATCGACCTCAAATCAAGTGTCTTTGAACAACCGAATTTGGCCGATGTAGAAAAGACCTTGAAAGAGAATCCTGATGTTGCAGTGGTTTATTGCTGCCATCACGAAACAGGTACTGGCGTGTTGAACCCCATTTGTGAGATTGGTGCTTTAGCCCACAAATATGGCGCTATCTTTATATCTGACACCACTTCATCGCTAGGTATGATTCCGTTGGATGTGGTGAAAGATAATGTTGACTTCTGCATGGCATCAGCTCAGAAGGGCTTGATGGCTATGTCTGGTTTGTCGTTCATCATTGGTAAAACCGACATCATTAAAGCCTCCAAGAATTATCCTACACGTTCTTACTATTGCAATCTATATATGCAATACGAGAACTTTGAGAAGACTGGTGAAATGCACTTCACTCCTCCTGTGCAAACCATCTACGCCACCATTCAGGCTTTGAAGGAATACTTCGCTGAAGGAGAGGAGGCTAAGTTTGCCCGTCACCATCGTGTGTATGAAGCTATCCGCAAGGGCGTGAAGGAACTAGGATTTGAAACAGTGATTGATCCAAAGATTGAGTCAGGCTTGGTGGTATCGGTGAAGTATCCCGATGACCCTAACTGGAGTTTTGAAAAGGTTCACGATTACTGCTATGAGCGTGGTTTCACTATCTATCCTGGTAAAATTTCTACCACAAATACTTTCCGTCTTTGTGCTTTGGGTACAATTGATGTGAAGGATATAGAGGATTTTATGTTAGTATTAAAAGCAGCAATTGATTCTTTGAATGCGTAAGTTACTTTTTACCGGAGCCTCTGGCTTCTTAGGTTATAATATCCGTCCAATTCTTGAAAAGTCGTACGATGTTCACACCATTGGTTTAACCGATGATGATGACATTAAGATTAATATGGCCAAGGAAGTTCCTCCCATCAACACTCATTATGATGTAGTGTTACATGCGGCAGGTAAAGCTCATGTTATTCCCAAAACTGATGCCGAGAAACAACTGTTTTATGATGTAAATTATCAGGGAACGGTAAACCTTTGTAAATCATTGGAGAATGCAGGGATTCCAAAATCATTGGTTTTTATCAGTACTGTTGCTGTTTATGGATGTGAATATGGAGAATTAATAACAGAGGAACACCCTCTTGAAGGCTCATCACCTTATGCCGACAGCAAAATTAAAGCAGAGCAGTATCTGACCAAATGGTGTGAGGAGCATAACGTAGTATTAAGTATTCTCCGTCCGTCGCTTCTTGCTGGTAAAAACGCACCAGGAAATCTTGGCGCTATGGTAAATGGCATCAAAAAGGGGTTCTACATGAATATTGCTGGTGGTAAGGTTGTGAAAAGCATTCTTATGGCTGAAGATATCGCAAGACTTCTGCCTTTGCTCGAAGATAAAGGTGGTATTTATAATGTTTGTGATACCCGACAGCCTTCATTTGGAGAGATTTCCGCATCTGTTGCCAAACAACTTGGAAAGCACAAACCAATTAGCATCCCATATTGGATGGCATGGTGCATGGCTAAGGTTGGAGACTTGATGGGCTCAAAAGCTCCTATCAACACCTATAAATTGGAAAAGATGACCAAGTCCCTTACTTTTAGTAACGAGAAAGCTCGTCATGAATTGGAATGGGAGCCGTTGAATGTATTAACAGAATTTAAAATATCATAGATGACTTTCAATTCTTTCATTTTCCAGCTTGTCTTTCGGTGTATTTTCTTGATACACTGGACGATGTGAGGAAAATCACGGGTAAATGGAACCGGGACTACAACGAGAACCGGCCGCATGATTCTCTTGGGGACATGTCCCCAAGAGAATACAAGTTGAATTATATTGAAAATTTATGTACTTTTGCAAGTCCAATATAGAACTGTCCTAAAAAGGGGATGTTTACAATATTTACATTTTACCTACAATTTGCTGGTACAATTCCTCATTCTGTATTCACAAGATTAAAAGGGAATTTTAACAGATGGAATAGTAATGCCTGGAAGCAACAGTTGTGTTACAAAGAGATCCACTTATCTTCTTTTTAGAGTGTAGTGAAATCGCATTTGGTAAAGCCGTCAACGATTTAGTAATATGATACCACTATTATTACCGTGGTTAGTCCTTCTTTTAGTGCTATCAGCATTGTTATTAGCCATTAAGAAAAAGTGGCTGGCCGTTGTTCTGTTTTTTTTACTTGCATTAATGGTTAATTGGCAATCGGAATGCATTCCTTTACGTTTAAGATCTATATTAGAAAAAGAAAGGTTTCACAATATAAGAGTAATGACATTTAATATTAACAGTACCAAAGAGAGTATAGTTGATAAAGTTTCAAAATTGTCACATCTGATAGTAAAAGAATCACCTGATATAGTTTTCCTTTCAGAATTAAGTTATGCGAACAAGCCCTATTTAGATTCTATTCTAGTAAAGCATTATCCATATCATAGAATGTACGATTGGCATTGTTTTTATAGTAAGTACCCTCTCTCAAAAAAGATTGAATTGAAAAATAATCATAACGAAGCAATAGGGGTATTTAAATATAAAGCAATAATAGGGACTGATACACTTATTCTATATGGGTGCCATTTCGCAAGTAACAATTATTCCTCTAATGCAGACTACATCACTCCAGATAGTATAAAAAGTAGAAATAAATTAATACAATATTTATACGACATAGAGTTGGCATATTCAATACGAGAAAAAGAAGCAATGGCTCTATGTGACGATATACCAACAAGTTTTGAAAAGATTATAGTATTAGGGGATTTTAATGACGTTGGAGGGTCAACTACAATAGGTCTCCTAGAAGATGCTGGCCTGAAGGATGTTTGGTGGTGCGGTGGTGTAGGTTATGGAGCAACTATCCACAAACCATTGCCATATAGGATTGACCATATTTTATATTCTAATCAGTTTAAGTTGAATCGAGTCAAGGTGGTGGGTTCTGATGAACTGTCAGACCATGACGCCGTATTTGCAGAGTTTAGTTATTAAGATTATCATGAGTTTGTAAGGGGAGAGTTTGTTTGTAGATTTTTGATGAAAGAAGGAATTAGAATTACGGAAGATGTACTATCCCGTTTGAGAGAGTTTATAGAAGACGAAGCCTGTTCCTGCTCCATGGATCCTGGCTGTATAACTCCTGAATATGTATTCCGCATGTGGGGTGGGCAGGTGTCGTTGGAGGATATTAAAGCGGGAATGGAAAAATTAAAAAAAAACAATTTGATATGTGCTGGACATATTTAATTATTGCCGTTATATTGGTCGTTGCGGAGTTGGTCTATTTCCGCATTGCTGATTATTTCAATATCATTGATAAGCCTAACGAGCGTAGTTCGCACACACGCGTGGTGTTGCGCGGCGGTGGTATCATCTTTACCATAGGATTGTGGATTTGGAGTGCCTTCTTTGGTTTTCAGTATCCTTGGCTGTTGGCAGCTGTTACCTTGGCTGCAGGTGTCAGTTTTGTTGATGATATTCATTCTTTACCCGACAATGTTCGTTTGGTAGCACAGTTTGTGGCCATGGGTATGATGTTTTGGCAGTTGGATATGATCCATCCCGAGCTTTGGTGGGCAATTATCCTTGCGTTAATTGTTTGTGTGGGTGCAACCAACATCTATAACTTTATGGATGGTATTAACGGCATAACTGCAGGATATTCATTGGCCATTCTTATTCCGTTGCTACTGTTGAATATGAAGGGTGTGTTCGTTGAAGAGAGCTTGCTGACAGTTACTATTCTGTCGGTTCTGGTGTTTAGCTTTTTCAACTTCCGTCCCAAAAACAAGGCCAAGTGTTTTGCAGGTGATGTGGGTAGTGTGGGCATCGCCTTTATTCTGTTGTTCCTGATTGGATGCAAGATAATGCAAACGGGTGACATTACTTGGCTGACATTCATGCTGGTGTATGGTGTTGACGGCTGTTGTACCATCATCCACCGCATTATGCTTCACGAAAATCTTGGCGAAGCCCACCGCAAACATGCTTACCAGCTGATGGCCAATGAGCTCAAAATGAGCCACGTTACGGTGTCTTTGATCTACATGTTCCTACAATTGGCTATATCGTTAGTGATGGTCTATTTGATTCCCGACATCCCACTGGCCCACTGGATTTACCTCATCGTGGTCACCCTCATACTGATTGCCGCATACGTGCTGTTCATGAAGAAGTATTATCATCTGCACGAAGAGTATCTGAAATCACTTGAAAAATGAATATTACCCAAGCTTTATTGGATAGCTTAACTGAGAAGGCTAAGGCATCGCCTCGGTTACGAGCAAATTTTGACCTTCGCAACTCAGAGGATGATAAATCTCAACGAATGTTGAATGCCATTGAACCAGGCAGCCCTATACCAATTCATAGGCATCAGAAAACTTCAGAAACTGTGGTTTGTATAAGGGGAAAATTAGTGTGGGAATACTACGATGAGTTGGAACGCATTTGCACCGAAGCGATAGAGGTAAGCCATGATGGTCCCGTGTTTGCCATTAATGTTCCGCTCGGCCAGTGGCACACGGTGAGAGCTTTGGAGAGCGGCACGGTTATCTTGGAAATGAAAGACGGCACATACGAGCCCACAGGACTGGAAGATGTGCTGTCGCTTTAGGTTCAAGGTTCAAGAAGTTATTATGGAAAAAGATACATTGATAAAGCGATTGCAAGAGTTTATAGAACACGAGGCCCGCTCGTGTTCTATGGATCCAGGGTGCATAACACCGGAGTATGTCTATCGAATGTGGGGCGGGAGCGTGCCTCTGGAAGATATAGAGACAGCCCTGAAGGCTATCAAAAACCACATTTTTTAATTTTATATAACGTCATATTAGAATTTTTTTGTATTTTTGCACACTTAAAAATGCTCCATGTATATTATAACGAAATCAAAAATAAGTGATGGTCAGAAGGACAACAAGTATCATGAACTTGTTGTTCCTTTGATTTTTGTTGCGCTTTGGGTTGCGGGTCTTACACTAACCATCATTAATCCCCAATTACCATATTTAAATGCCAGTAATCCATGTTCAACGATACTCAGTAGCCTTGCCTGTATTTATGTTGTGTTTATCCTTGAAGTGTTCGTGACCTTTACTGATATCCGTTACGTCTATCGTCCGTATAAGGCAGGAAAATATCTCTGGAAGATAGCATATGCCAGAATTCTTCCCAATATCATATTGACCATCCTTGCTTTCGTTTGGTATTATTATCATCAAAGCGTTTTTTGGCTCATTCCATTTGTGGTTTTGTCCTCGATAATCAAATGGCGAGAGGTATGGCTTGCCAATAATGGCGAAACTGTGTTTGTGGAGTCACAAACAGAAACCCACCAAAACAATATATTAACACCTAAAACATTATCTTAAATAGAAATGGTAGCACTTTGGATTGTATTTGTTATATCATCAGCAATATTTGTGTTTTTGTTTGGAAAACTTATCTGGGCAACACGTAAGTCCAACCAAGAAACGTCTAAGGATTTTTCTTATGTTTATGCAGGCGAGTCGGACGGGGAGCAGATAGGTGCACCTGCGGTTAATATGCCAGTTTCAGAGCAAGTTTTCCTGGACGAGAACGGTCATCCTATTGATTTAAAGCACTACGATGGTTATTTAGTAAAGGGCAACTCGATGGAACTTGCCAACATCAAAGAAGGTGACATTTTGCTGTCAGCAAATGATTTCAAATTTGAGGACAACACTCCACTGCCGAATATCTTTGTGCTAGAGCGTGAACATCCCCATGAAAATGAGGCGAAATATAAATTGCGTAGGGTGTGGGCAGTGGCTTACTTGAGTGAAGTGGATCCAAAAGATGTTATTCGTGGAATTATGGCACATCCCGAATTCATAAAGCTGAAACAAAATAAAAACGTATGTATTGATGATCAGCAGATGGAGGATGAATTTCTCGGAGAAAGAGGAAGGCTGTCTATCTATCAAAAAGAACATCCCTATTGGAATAAGGTAGGCCACAATGATGAGAGAGTGGCTGTCTCCACCACTTTGAGAAAAGAAACTGGCAACAGTAATCTACATACCGAGGATGGTAAACATATCAGTTTTTCCATCCATCCAGCAAGCCTTGTGGTTGGACAGGTCGTATATGCTTATCCTCCAAGAACAATTCAAGACTAATTACTACAAAGCTAAGTTAAAAAATAAACGGAGCCATATCATGTGATGAAGCTCCGTTATAGAGAATAGAAATAGACTCAGGGCTCGTTGCTGAGTATTAGGCGAAGTTGATTCATGCTGTTGCTCACCCGTGTGTGCCAGCGGTCGAGTTCGTAAACTCCAAGAATCAGGGCCGTGGGAAATCGCTCTCTGAGCTCAACAAGCAACGCTATGAGCGTTGAAAGTTGAGCGTTGAAAGTTGAGGGTTTAGGTTTCGTATGAGAGTTGTCAGTGGATAGTTGTAAGTCTTTTGACAACGAACCGTTGTACAGCACTCCAATGGAGCAGTCGTTGAGGCTTTCAAACCAGAGACGCTGGCTTGGCTCGCGTGGCTTGAGGTCCATAGCACCGGGCAGGTGGATGTCAATGGGGTTGAGCACCACCCCTGCACTGTTGACGATGTAGTGGTATCGCTCGCTACGCTGAAGGCGATTACGACATTTAAAACCGCCAGAATGAGGATGTGTTTCATTGATTAATATATAATTGATGTTTCGCATTTTTTTATAGTTTATAGTTTAACGGCCTTGCGGCCAGTTTAATAGTTCAAAGTTCAAGAAGTTCAAAGTTCAAGGTTCAAAGTTCAAAGTTCAAGGTTCAAAGTTCAAGGTTCAAAGTTCAAGGTTCAAAGTTCAAAGTATGGGTAAAGTGCAAAAGTTTGAAGATCTAGCTATTTTTCAGTCTGCTCGTAACCTCTGTAAAGAGATTTATGCAATTACTAAGGTGAAGGAGTTCAAGAAAGACACTCGTTTTGTCCAACAAATTCATGCTTCATCTGGTTCTGTTATGGATAACATTGCCGAAGGCTTTGAACGAGAGGGCAACAAGGAATTCTTGAACTTTCTTTATATAGCCAAGGGTTCTTGTGGAGAGCTTCGTAGCCAGATTATCAGAGCTTCTGATGTTGGCTTTATCGATAATGACACTGCAACTCAATTATACAATGACTGTACGGGTCTAAGCAAAGCGATTGCTGCTTTTATTAAAAATATCAAGTCGAGTGACTTCTCTGGTTCAAAGTTCAATTCGCCTAAAGGCTAGTTCAAAGTTCAAAGTACGGACTCGACCTTGAACCTTGAACTTTGAACTTTGAACCTTGAACTCTGAACCCAACAGGTTTAGAAGAAGTGTCCAGCGCAGCTGGTAGTAACTACTCCTCCCAAGAGGAGGCCAATAAGGTAGGCGAGGACCTTGAGGACAATCACCCACCAGGGATCAGTTACTTTAATTCCGGCATCTTGAGCCTTCTGAGGATCATTGACAATCGACTCGATTTGTTCTTTAGATAACTTGATTTTCATTTCGATAAAATTTTTTGATTTGATAAAATTTTTCTAGTTCAACGGCCTTACGGCCAGTTCAATGCCCTTCGGGCAGTTCAAAGTTCAAAGTGCGAACTCTACCTTGAACCTTGAACTTTGAACCTTGAACTTTGAACCTTGAACTCAGCAGCTCAGCTGCCTTGAACCTTGAACCTTGAACCTTGAACTACGCGTAGCGTTAGTTCGTATCTCCAATCCCCCCGCTATTCCCTGTGTTAATCACCAGGGTGGCGTTGGCAGCAGGCATCTGGAACGTTCCCGTGTAGGTGCCTTCGCTTTCGGTGAGTTCAACGGAGGTGCCGTTCAGCGTGGCAGAAGGTGTTTGGCCAGAAGCTGGGGTCACCGAGAGGCTGACCTCAGTGTTTTCAGCCAGTTCGGCACCGCTGTTTACCTCATTGCCACCTGCGGTGACGGTTGCCGTGCCACTACCCGTCTTGTTAATCGTCAAGATAGGGGTTCCATTCTGGTTTTGGTTTTCGTTTTGGTTCTGACTTGAACCACTTGAACCATTTGAACTGCTTGAACTATTTTCACCCCCGTTTTGGTTTTCGTTTTGGTTCTGACTTGAACCTTGAACTACGCCGTCAGGCGTAATAGTGGTAGTAGTTCCGTTCTCGGCCACGATGATGATGACGGTGCTGTCGCCAACCAAGGCGCTGATGGTGATAGTGTCGGGCCATTCTCCAGTAAGGAAAACCTCTTGGTAGCCACTGAGCGAGGCAATTTTGATAGCGGTGGGATGCTCGGCAGCGTAAGTGCTGATGGCAGTTTCAATATCAGTGAGGGAGATGTCCTCACCAGCCACCAGCTGGCTGGCCAGTTCCTCCAGAGCTTTGCTCAGAGCCTTGTAGTTGAGCTCTAGATAGCGGTTGCTGGGCGAGCCATTGCCCTTGGGGGTGAAGGTCTGACGGATGGTGCGCAGGTGATAGCGCATGTGCTGGATAATCAGCTTGAAAATAGCCTGGCGCTTGAGGGCCGAAGGAGTGCGATAAGCGCCGATGGGCATGGTGGGTGCGGAACGGACGTAAGTCTTGCCGTTGCGGGTTACATAAGTGATACCGTCGATGGTACCTCTTGTTTTACGGCCTGGGCCGATTTGTTTTACTTGTGCCATTGTTGTAAAATTTTGATTGTTAAAAATAATGTTTCAGGTTTCAAGTCGGATCCTTACTTGAACCTTGAACTTTGAACTTTGATCCTTGAACTTCTTGAACTCTTGAACTTCTTGAACTCTTTAGCTCTTTAACTCGGTGTGCCACTTCCGCGGTGTTTAGGTTTAGTGCTTCGTAGCAAGTGTATAACGCACCGCGGCAAGCATATTTGTCTTTCACCTACCCCATACTGCGGCCTACGGCCTTGTAAGGGGTTAATAAGATGATGTCCCTCCGGGACATAAACGGTAAACCGTAAACCAAACCTTGAACCATAGAACCTGTATGTAAGAAGAAAGAAAAAATCTAACATCTTCCCTCTTCCTTCTTCCATTTTACATCGAAGCCACCTTAAACTTCTTGAACTCTTGAACTTCTTGAACTCTTTAGCTCTTTAACTCGGTGTGCCACTTCCGCGGTGTTTAGGTTTAGTGCTTCGTAGCAAGTGTATAACGCACCGCGGCTAGACTATCTGTCTTTCACCTACCCCATACTGCGGCCTTCGGCCTTGTAAGGGGTTAATAAGATGATGTCCCTCCGGGACATAAACGGTAAACCGTAAACTAAATCCCCTTGAACTCTTGAACTTCTTGAACCCTTGAACCCTTAAACGGTAAACCGTAAACCAAACCTTGAACCATAGAACCTGTATGTAAGAAGAAAGAAAAAATCTAACATCTTCCCTCTTCCTTCTTCCATCTTCCATCTTACATCTTACATCGAAGCCACCTGGAACCCGCGGTTCTCACCGCGTTTTCGATGGCAAAAGTATAGTGAAACGGAGAGGGGAACCAAGGAAGGAACTTAGTTACCACTTTCTTCCTATATTTTAATTGAAAACCAACAATTTATAACCAAAAGAAAACAGCCATTTTTTTTACTTTTTAAGCTATGGAAAAAGACGAGGGAAAGGTAGTAATCAACATTGGTACTGCCTACAATGTGAACCCATCGGCAACGGTAGTGAACAACACGTTCAATATCAGTTCGGGACGTGAAGCCGCTGCCGCTGTGAAGGAAGCTTTGGGCGATAAGCCCGTGGTGGATACCTCGGTAATCCGTAAGGAGATACTGGAATACGTAAGTCGTGTGCGGCCACTACTGGAGGATGCGGCCAAGAACACCTATATGAAGATATGGGAGGATATCCTTGACCTTCCCGAAGTGGCGGGCAGGGTGTATGATGCAGGAAAACAGTGGGGCACCAACTTCAACCGCAATTTGGTGGCCAACATCCTGTATCACCTGCGCACAAGGAAAATCTATGCGATGGTATATAAGGACAACTATAACGCTGCGGCATTGGCTCGGGCTCTGGAAGGCAACGAAGAACACTCGGTGAAGCATGCGCTACGCGATGAGCCGCCAATGGACGTGAGAGAGGCCATGGACAGGATGATGAAAAAAAAGTATTAATAACAATTTACCTGTCGTTGTTGAAAGCAAGCACGACAAGGTCATTTACCACATTCAAAGCCTGAATATCTATATCACAGCCGAAGTAGTGACGCAACTGAACATCAACCCCCAACAAGTCGTCAACGCAATTCACGACCAGGTGAGGGCCGAGTTGGAAGGCTTGGTAAAGGTATAATACGGTGTAGGCATACACTAGGCATACTGTAGGTATACTGTTTTTAGGGAGATGGCAAGCACTTCGCATACTCAAGCATACTGTTTTAGTATGCCAAAAGTATGCGAAAAGCGATAGAAGTGCGAGCCTGCTCCTAGACAATGCTATAATATCACTCACCGCTTTTCCGTTTTTGGGTGTACAATTAGTACTAACAAAAATCGAAACAGCAATGGAAAGAATTACAATGTGTTGCGGAACGGTCGGTTGCGGTCGTTCCGCAATTTGTTTAAGGCTTGAAAAAAACCTGAACGCGTTTTATCACCAACAAGGAATCGGCACCACTTATCCTATAAGTGAATCCAATGAAACCGACCCCCTCTACCAACGTTTGGTTCGTTATCTGCATGACGCCCACCGCGATGGGGTGATTGGCGACGGGCGCTATGCCGTGGCCATCGGCAAGGCCAAGAAACTGCAGCGCTTTCTCACCATCAAAGGCCTTACCTCGATAACGGCTGACAACTTCACCGCAGACCATGTGTTGGAGTTCCGACAGTTTGTGTATGATGAGCATAACTACGTGCCACAATATCCTGAACTCTATCCCCGTCTTTCCGGTCACCGCCCGCCCACCAAACGTTGCTGCAACTCCACCGTGGTTCACGACCTCAAGCTGCTGCAGGCCTTTTTCGCCGAGCTTGAAAATACTGAGGAAATACGAGTTTCCCCTTTTAGAAAAATATCCGCTAAAAAAAGAAGGGTCATCATGCATGTAATGTATGACGACCCTGTTTTTTTGCGTGCTGAGGAGTTCCAGCAAGTGTTAAGAACCAAAGTGCCGGCCGAATTGCAGTGGGCGAAGGATATCTTCGTACTCAACTGCGCCATCGGCTGCCGCATCAGCGACCTCTTGCGTCTTACTCTAGATAAAATTTCCGTTTCTGACGACGGTATCCCCTATGTCCACTATATCCCTTCGAAAACAGTGGGCAAACAAACCACCAATAAAGAGGTGGTGACCCCACTGATAAAACCCGCCATGGAAATCATCCTTCGCACCCAGCTGAAACTGGTGGCCGGCAAATTCAACTACGCCAAGCAGCGTTACAACAAAGCTCTGCGCAAGCTGCTGGAGTATTGCGGCATCAACCGCCAAGTATGTCTCTTTGACCAAGAAACCGGCGACAACGTATGCAAGCCTCTTTACGAAGTGGCCACTTCCAAGCTTGCCCGCAAAACCCACATCGACATGCTCAACAAGGTGCAAATCAACTACTATGCGGCGGGGCTTCACAGCGCCGGCTCAAACGCCGTGTTCCGCTACACCTCATTGGAACTCTCCGACCGCAATGTGCTGATGAAAGCAGCGTTTTTGGCATAAAAAAACAGCGGCTACAACTCGTATTGAAGTTGTAGCCGCTGTCGCGTTTGTAGAGACGCGCCATGGCACGTCTCTACAACTTTGATGTTGACGAAGGTCAAGTTTAAGAATGAAAAAGGGTAAAGGCCGGATTAATGTCCCCTTCACACACACGATGGAGTTTAGTGGGAAACAACGGTATCTTGTTCAACCTTCATGGCTTGTGTTTTTTCCCCTGTTTCCTGAAGAGCTGTTTGGATAATTTCTATTTTCTGTTTAAGAGAATTTCTTGCACTTTTCAGTTCCTGAGTTGATTGTCGTGCGATTATTATTGCTGCAACAATTGATATCACACCAACAACAAGTGACGCGATTCCAACATAATTGGAAATTTTTGAAATTCTAATAGATTTGTTGGAACTTTTTAACGAGGTTTCAGCATCTGTAATAACTTTATCAACAAATTTCTGCTGTGTATATTCACCATACTCGTGTTCAATGGTTCTAATGTATCTTATTCCATTTTCAATATTGCATGCTTTATGTCTCCACTCCCTGTCTTTTCCATGAATTATGCAAAGCGTATTATACTTGGAATGATACAGAACACCCATATAAACTTCATATCCACGGGCATATAGACATAGCTTTTGAATGTTGCTTCTCGTTTCTGGCCGAATCTCTTCTTTATTTTTTCGAGCAATTCTAATGGCAAACTGTATGTATTGTACCGTATTGGAAATGACCTTGTTATAATTGTTCAGATAATGCAGCAAAGCTTTGTTGTCAGCACATTTGATATCAATTTTTTCTGAAGAAACAAAAGGAGGCAATGAGGAATCACTATCATCATCATGAAAATCATGAACATGATAGAAACCTTTCATCATGTGATAGACTGCCGTTGGGAATTCCTTGGAAGTAAAACGGAAACCATTTTCTTCGTTTGATGTACTGTTGTATGAGAATAACATCAAACCGTTGGAACTGATTTGTTCTCTTTTAAGTTCAACTAGAAAAACGTATTGGTTTTTATCCTTTTTATATACTGAGAAATCTCCCTTTTCTGAAAGTTCAAGTTTAACAGTTAGCTGTTTTTCGGGAATATCGGAAATATTTTTCTCTAATATGTTGCAAACAGGTTTGGAGAAATCGTTATAAACAATAGTGGGAATCCAAAGAACAACAAAACACCTCATACGCCCCAAAGAAATGGAAACTATTTAACAATGTTATAAAAACTAACCGCGAAATCCGACACTCTCCATGTTTTGTCTTCGGGAGTATAACCCATAATGACAAAACCAAGAGAGACGAATTCGTCAACAATGTTTTGCTTGACTTTTGCCACTAAATCCCGGACATAACCGTACTTTTCTCCCACAACATAAGAAAGTGCAGCAATCCTCTCTGTATCCATTAATTCCATAGTATTCATAGCAGCAACCGTTTTTCTCGCAATCAGGGTGCAAAGATACAATTAATTTTTATTCTCACACTACAAAATTAAGTTTTTTTTGTAAATTTTTCCTTTTTGTCATTATTTCAACGGCACAAACCTCACTATTTCAAATGTCTAGCGCTGTTAAATCCCCTTTAGTCGATAGCCCGAAAAAAGTTTTTCAATGAGGATTTTTAAAACGCCAACAGCGGCTACAACTTCAATACGAGTTGTAGCCGCTGTTGTGATTTGGAGGCAACTGCGTCCTCGCAGTTGCACTAGTAGAGACGCAATGCATTGCGTCTCTACATCGTACCTATTGGGGTGTTTGTTTCTTCTTCCTCCCCCACCGGGGCCAGAAAAGGTATTTGCAGAACTGCCACGTGGCCTTAGCCCACGATTGCAGCCTTGATTGAATCAACGATATACTTGACATCTTCATCCGTTACATAAGGACCAGCAGGAAGACACATTCCCACTTTGAAAATTGCTTCGCTCACACCATTAACGTATGCCACGCTACTCTCAGAAGTCACCACAGAATACTTCTTCCCTTTTACCTCTTCCTTCTTACCTCTCAAGTATACTGGTTGCTTGTGCATCGGCTTCCACACCGGCCTTGCCTCAATGCCCGCCGCATCCATGAACACACGGAGTGCTTCAACATTGTCATTAGGCTGACAGTCAGTAGTGGCACTATCCGCCACATGAATCACACCGGCCGCACCACCCACAGCCCCTTGCACAATAGTCTTATAAGCACTCTCCTGCCCTTTAATCTTGAGATTCTCGTCGAGGGTGATGGTGCAAAGCCAGTAGTTACTGTCGTAAGTTCCAGGTTCCAAGTTCAAAGTTCCAGGTTGACTATGGACGGTAATACCGGGGACGTCGGCAAGAAGTTGCTCATATAAAGCCTGCACCTTCTTATGATGCGCAATATGCTCAGCCGCCACCGTCATTTGGCCACGACCGATGCCGGCACAGATGTTGCTCATGCGGTAATTGAAGCCAATCTTTTCATGCTGATAGTACGGATAGCTCTCGCGATATTGTGTAGCGTACATCATAATTTCACGCCATTCATCTTCATTGTTTGTGATGAGAGCGCCACCGCCCGAAGTGGTAATCATCTTATTGCCATTGAATGAAAGGACACCATATTTACCAAAAGTTCCGAGTACTTGACCATTAAATCGTGAGCCGAAACCTTCTGCAGCGTCCTCAATCACGGGGATGTCATATCGGTTGGCAATCTCCATAATGCGGGTAGCATCGTAAGGCATACCATAGAGGGCAACAGGAATAATGGCCTTTGGTTTCTTGCCCGTCTTAGTTATTCTATCCTTAATGGCCTCTTCCAGCAAAGCGGGATCCATATTCCATGTGTCGGCTTCGCTATCGATAAATACCGGGGTTGCACCAAGGTATGTGATGGGATGAGAAGAGGCACAGAAGGTAAAGCTCTGTACACAAACCTCATCGCCTGGGCCAACACCGCAGGCAATCAGGGCGAGATGCACAGCGGAGGTGCCGGAAGAGAGGGCGACTACTCTCTTCGAGAGAGTTCCAGGTTCCAGGTTCAAAGTTCCAGGTTCAAGGGTTTTGGAACTTGGAACTTGGAACTTGGATCTGTGGACCTCGTTGACGAAATCTTCAAGGTCTTTCTCAAACCCGTTCACATTCGGTCCCAACGGCACTACCCAGTTGGTGTCAAAAGCTTCTTTAATATATTTCTGTTCTAAACCAGCTTCGCTCATGTGAGCCAAGCAAAGATAAATTCGCTTATTAGCCATAATATGTTGTTTATTTGTTTTTACGTAGTATTCGTTTTGCTCTTTTATGATAGAAGAACTATCGTAATCTCAATTCAAAAATGTGGCGAATCCTGTGCTTAACTCGTCAATCCATCTAGTAATTGTTTGCTAATTATCATTTCACTATATTTCCTAATGCATCCACCCATTCGTTACCATTCCAGAAAACTGGTTTTCCATTATAGAAATATATCACTCCAGGTTTCAAATTTGGATTAGCTTCTTTTGAGACCATATCCACACCTCTTATTTTTACTGGTCTTGTTGAAAGGTGAAATAGTTTGTTGTCATTTTCAACCACGGTGTATTCGTCAGCTGTGATACGAAGGCTTTTTATCCAGCATTCACCCAAAGTGGGATCACCAAAAATATAGAACCTGATCTTGGTAATACCATCATCCTTGATAAAAAGCTCAAGCGGCTCATGATTAGTCATCTTGTGGGCAACGGCAAACACTCCGGCATCATTATACCAACCATCAATATTGTAGTCGTAAAAATACAAATGTTCCCGATATTTTTCAAATGGTTTGATTTTGTTTCCTTTGTTGTCATAAAAATCCATCATAGCCCTCCACAGCCCCATAGTTTCGATTTTTAGCATTTTGACTTTTGACACATCTATGTCTATAAAGAGACGGGTGTGGTTTATATTCAATTCGTCATCGCTTCTCACGCCCAACGGCAAGGCATGTTCTCCCACCTCTTTATAGCTCATCCTGTCAGAAATCCTTATATTTGCTGTGGAAACGTTTGTTCCATCGTAGGCATAATTGATTTGAGGTAAATCAAGGATTACCTTGTTAAGTTTAATCTGCCATAATTCCGATGCGTAGTCGAAAAATGTTCTTGGTCCGGTAAGCTCATTTGCTAAATACTTCTGTCCTCCAACAATAAGATTACCGTTATTTCCTTCGTTTAATATTGGACTCTCGTTATTTTCAAACCTGCACCCCAAAGAAATACATCCTGTTGCAAATCCTCCGAAATCAATTGCGCTATAGTTGTTTTCCAAGTCCATTGCTAAAAAAAGGGTGTTATCAGCCATCCCTTTGGTATTCAGGCGTTCAAACTTTATGGCCGTTCTTTTCAACTGGGTATTTTTATAGAACCAGATTCTTCCGCCTATAAACAAGTTGTCATTCACCCAGCATGTTTGATTGGCATCATTCCCTGCAATGATTCTGATGCCGTCATAGGCATTTATGATCTGACCAATGTGGAATACGTTGTCACCGCAACCAAGACCCTTATCGTCTATCAAAACAAGACCGTACACAAAATCATGTACTTTATTGATGTGAAATTCACACGAATAAACCGAAGACAATTCTATTCCAACATTTCTTGGAGCTGAGGTGATAAAATGGTTCTTATCCTCAGTGAAATCTGGGTAGTTGATTTGGCTTACAGCTAAGTAAAATACTTTGCCACCCTTTCTTTCGCTATCGGTTCCGATATATATAGCAGAAACGTCAGGTTTCCCTGTATAAAGCAATTCGCCATCCATAAAAACACTGTAGTCTGCATTGAATTTTACAGGCTTTGAGGTACAATATATTCCAGCACTAATATGTAGGTCTTTCTTGGTGTTCTCGCACGAAGCTATTAGATTAGCTATTTTTCCACTGTTGTCGATATTGGTGTCCATACTCGGCACCAAACCATACCACTCGCTTTCGATTCTCCCATTTTCAATCGAACCTTTTAAAACAGTGTTTTCCAACTGAATTCTACCCTGTAGGTATGTCCCATTGCATTTTAATACTCCGTTGCTCACACTGCCACCGTCAAACTCCAGCGTACAATTCTCGGGTATAGTTATGTCACCTGCTAAATAAAAGTCTTTACAGACAACATATATCGTATTCTTGCAGTGGAAATCCTTCTGTGTTAGGACAAACTGATTATCAATACCAATGTTTTTTGCAGTTGAGCCTTCCAACACAACTCTTTTTAGGGTATTCTGCGCTGCAACACCCTCATTTATTGCAAACAGAGCAACAGCAATAACAATAACTTTCAAAATCCTCAACACGACACCTCCGATTTATTATACCGATGTTTTATTATTCTCTATACAAATTAACTATTAAATCTTATAAAGATTTATTCCATTAAGGTACTGCTCCTGAACTTCCGCCATCTTTATGTTCTCTTTTTTCGACACTTTACTGAAATAAGAGCCATTAGAAAGCACAGATGCCACAAAATCCTTTATTTCATAGCGCAGTCCTTCACCCACGAACGGATAGAAATACTTTTTGTTTTGATTCTGGTCCTCATAACGCACTTCAAAATAGTCTGTCTTCCACCAAGGAGCAGGAACATAAACATAACCCTTTGTCCCAGCAATGGTCATTGAACCTTCCGTCTTAACTCCCAATCCAACCTGAAAAGAGGCAACTGCATGATCATAGCGGAAAACAGCCTTTGTAAACATATCAACGTCATTCTTCATCTTACTGTAAAAGTTAATATTCCTAAAGTCCATTCCCAAGAACTTGAAGATAGGCAGCAACGGGAAACAAGCATTTTCACTCATACTTCCACCAAAACGCGTGCTATCCAGCTTCTCCGAACTTTCATCTGTCAAGGTGGTCACAGAAGCATTTACCTCTACTATATCCCCTATTACTCGTGATTTTAAAAGAGAGAAAAGATGGCCAAAGGCTGGCGTATAGGCCGTTTTCAAAGCTACCATCAATACCAAGTTCTTTTCCTCTGCAATTTGATAAAGTTCCTCGGCTTGAGCTTTTGAGAACACAAAAGGCGTTTCACAGAGAACGTGTTTACCTGCCATCAAAGCAGACTTGACATACTCATAATGTGTGTAATGAGGGGATGCTATATATACCGCATTACAATTGTCATATAACTCCTCCAGCCCATGAGCAGTTACAGACACCTTGTACTGCTCGCAGAATGTAGTATTTTCTGTCTGATTGGGATTATATGCAGCAGTAATATTAGCACTGTTCACATTGTCAGATTCAGGAACAAAACGTGATGCAATGCTACCTGTACCTATGACACCAATATTAACCGTAGGTCGCTCCTGACGTAGTTGGGTTGATGAGACACCTTCGGTTCTAGGCAGATAAACAACTTGGCAGAACTCATTCAGATAATCAAAATATCCTTCCCAATCGGAACCTATGGCGAATATATCAACACCATATTTCTGAATATCATCAATCTTCTGTCCCTGGTACTCCTCAATGACAATCTGATCAGCAAGACCAGTAGCCTTTACCGCCTCGATACGTTCCATTACATTATTACAGGTGTTCATCTTGCCTCGCTCAAGGTCAAAATTGTCGGTTGTCACACCAACAATCAAATAGTCACCCAGAGCCTTAGCTCTTTCTAAAAGGCGTTGGTGACCATAATGGAAAAGATCATAAGTTCCGTATGTTATTACTTTTTTCATTATTTATACTTGGAAATTCTTTTTTCTGAAAAAACCTATTTGTTGCATTTTTCTTGCAAAAACATACAACAAATACTTTCTGAATGGTTTATTGTCTTTTTTATTCCATACCATTAGGGCATCTGAGTTTTTGAAATCCTGATACCAATCTTTGAAACCCATTTTTCCTGTTTTGACATATCTGTTATAATCAGTAAACTCATTCATAAAATTAATGTGAGTTTTGACTACCTCTATTGTATCTAGACACAATTTTCCGTTTTCTTCCGATTTAGCCCAAATTTGATTCAAATTAATTCCCATTGTTGTAAATGCGTAATTCCACATTGTATCCCTCAAATTGATTTCAAGAAAATAGTATCTATCCTGCTCATCAATAAGAAATTCCACTTCAAAGACACCAGAATATCCAATTAATCGTAATAGTTTTTTTGTGTTATCAACCAATTCTTCATGTCCTTGGCATTTTCAAAATAGCCATATGAACCATAAGCATTGGATGGAAATCTATGGTAAAGGCCTTGAATAGGTATATAAACCTCTTCACCCCCATTAATAGATACTCCTTCTAAAAAAAGTTCATTTTTCTTTACTACAAATTCTTGTAACAAAATATCAGGACACTTCAATTGCGCATATAATTGTAATAATTCGTCTTCCGATTCAATAATATGAGCACTACTTTTCCATGAAATATCGTATGAATCCGATGCTTTAGTGAAAATAGGATATTTGAGACCATGGTCGCAATCCCCCACTATCATTAACTTTGTTTTAGGGACCAAAAATCCACATTTATCTGCCGCAGCGCACAACACTTCTTTTTGCAGAAACATTGATAATCGTCCCTGTTCACCAGCATTATAGAAAACAAAACTATCTTTTAACCTGTCATAATTTTTATCAAGTTCCGCAATCAATCCATCACCTTCTACAGAAACAAGTAATTTAACATTGGGTCTTTTGAATTTTTTTATTAACAAATCCACAGCATCTTCTGCTGTATCAACATCATAATAATCTTTGATATAGCGGCTGTATTTTACTAAATCCGCCCTCGGTCCAACCCAAATAACAATCGGAGTATACCCCACTTCACCAAAACTTCTTGCTTTGCCTAAAGTGTTTTTGTTATTATTTCCTATTAAAATAACAGTTTTTTCCTTCATTACAATTATACCATTATAATTCAACAACACAGGTTAATTCCATTTTCCCAACAGGGACGAGGCTGTATTTCATTCTGCTTATAGAAATAATACATATTCGAAATTTGTTTATCAGATAAACTTCTTTTCACGTAAATCCATGAAAGCGTCTATCAATTTGTCATAGTCTTTTTCAGACAAACAACCAATATGCCCCACACGAAATACAGTATCTTTCATATCACCTCCATTGGGGCAAATCCACATGCCATATTCATCTTTGATCTTGAGGAAAATCTCATGGGCAGATTGAGTGGCCGGGTGTAATGGCGTTACAGCATTGCTCAAACTCTCACTGATAATCTCGAAAGGCAGATTATACTCTTTGATTTTATTACGGAAATAGTTGGCCAATTTGGCAGTACGCTCTATCTCAGCTCTATCACCGCCAGCGGCATCAATCTCCTTCAAGCGGACATTAATCTGACGAAGCACACCAACAGCAGGTGTCCAAGGAGTTTGGCCTCTGTCTTGGTTTTTTAATGCAATCTTTAAATCAAAGTACTGGCAACAGCACCTGGCGTTTTCAATACGCTTCAAAGCTGATGGAGCCAATGCCATCACAGCAATACCCGGTGGGCATGCCAAAGCCTTCTGGCTACCGGTTATCATCACACCAGCACCTAATTCGGCCATGTCGAATGGGTCGCAAAGGAAAGTGCTGATGGTATCGACAATCAAAAAACAACCGTTGCGCTTGCAGAAGTTGCTCACAAGATTAATATCATAGTGTACTCCCGTGGAGGTTTCATGCTTTTGGAGCAAGAATGCCGTATATCCCTTTCCTTCGTATGGGGCTAAATGTTCTGGACGGAGTGCTTTCCCATGCTCAAGTTTTATTTCTGTAAAAGGAATTTCATGCAAGGTTAACAGTTCCACAAAACGCTCGCCAAATGAACCGCCATTAATAACTAAAGCCTTGTCTTCCTTAGTCAGACAGTTCATAATGGCAGTTTCCATTCCTCCTGAGCCAGAACTAGTCAAGAAAACTACACGGCTATCCTCTGTGGTGTGTGCAAACTTTTTAATCAACTGCTCATTTTCCAACATGAGAGCAGAGAACTCTGCTGTTCTAAAATACGGCACCTGTTCGGCACCTATGGCCCGCACTGCGTCACTTGACTGCACGGGGCCTACTGTAAAGTTTATCATGTATCTATTTATTTATATAATATGCCGTGTAATCGTGTGACGGCTGCTGTTGCTCAACAGGTGGTAATTGCATATAATCACCGTATGCCGTGCGCAAGTATGTGTCATAACCAGCCATAGCTCGAACGATAACATCTTCAAACTTCAAATCTACATAATTATCAAAAAGTGAAGCAGGGTACTGTTCATAAGTGTTGTAATTAACCCATACTATCTTTTTGTTAGTGTGTTCACCTTCATATTTGGTGGCAAACCGCATAACATTTTGATTGATTTTCTCCAACGACAAGGGAGCGGCAAGCACATGGGAAATTCTTTTAAAAAAGTTCCTCAATTTATCGTTAGTAAGAACCGTACATTTGAATCTTGCCAGAGTAGCATAATGGTCAATTTTTTTCTTTTGTTTCAGCCATTCCGATTCATTATCGGGACGGCTATCAACAGGGAAGATGGTCAACCAAACACCAAAAGGACTTTCAGGGAATTTATCGAATTTGACGTATGTGTTTGGATCAACAATACGGGCAAAGAACTCCCAACGTTTCTTTCTCATTGGCACTAACAACTCGTATTTTTCACTCTTCCAAATCTTAAGGAACTTTTCAAATTCAGAGCGTATCATGGTCACGTCGATGTCGTCGTCCCAAGGAATGAAGCCTTTGTGACGCACTGCGCCAATCAAGGTACCGTATGCTACTGAATATTTTATATCGTGAGAACGGCAAAAAGCGTCAAGTTCGCGAAGCATTTCGATCTGAATCCGTTTGGATTCGTTGAGTGTCATTTCTTTCATTGCACTAATATTTATTCATTAAACATTTTTTCAATCATCATCTCATTGGTCACTGCCGGTTTCCAATCAGTATCAGCCATCAACTGTGAAATATTGGAGCCAGCGGTAGATTCGTTTCCGTTGTCATTGGTTACAATTTCAATCTTATAACCCAACTTCTCGCCAACCGCTTTTACGGTTTCTGCATATTGCTTTAAGGAATATTGGGCTCCGATGCTGAGGTTATACACACTCTTCCAATTCGATGATGACACTGAGGCCAAAGCAGTGAGCGCAGCAGCGGCATCTTCCACATCCAATATGGAAGCATAAACACGTGGCGAATCCAAGTGGATAACACCCTCTTCCTTTGCGCTTTTCACAAAATGGTAGAGAAAACGTTGCTTCATGTTCAAACTTGCCAACCTTACATTGGTAACATGTTTAATACCCGATAAATGAAACATCTTTTCTGTCGCATACTTCGACATACTGTAAGTATCTATTGGCTCAATGGGAGAATCCTCGCGTGAAAGCTGACCAACCGGTAAACGCTTATACACACCTTGCGAAGAAATATTAATCACACCTTCAATGTCAGCCTTTCGGAAACCCTCAATCAACTTTGTCGTAAAATCGAAGGCCGAAGCCAACTGCTCGGCAATATTGCTACGCGCAAAGGCACAATTGATCACAACATCGATGTGAGGCAATTTGCCTTCAAATACATCGTCGTTCAATACAACCTTCTCATTTGGCTTGGGCACATAGGCTGTTTGTTCAATCGGCATGATTGAAGAAATAACTTGAAAGCCTTTCTGCAATAAATGCTTGACCACGTTACTGCCCAACAAACCCGACGCTCCCGTTACTAATACAGTTTTCATATCAATACCTATTATAATATTACATTCAAAATATCTTTCTCTTCAATTCCTGGCAACACAAGATTTTCTCCCTTGTCTGAAATAATTTGTATTGTGTCCTCAATTTTTTTCATCATGGGATACAACTGTGTTTTGTCAGCCACAGTACCTATAGTCCTAACCGCTATCTGTGCCAACAAGCCTTTCATTTCTTTTGTGATGGTATGACCTGGATAGTGAGCACACACCGAATCAATCACTTCAGGAAATTCCATCACACACTCCAAGCCATTAATCTCCTTAATAGTTCCCGGTGCACAAAGGGTAGAAACATTAAACGACGGCTGCATTCCACAAGAATCTATTTTTTCCCCAACATCTTCATTCCACATCCTACCCGTCACAGCAAAATTTATCATCATGGCCAATGTATCATATCCGCAAACACGCTCCTGAATTTTATATTCACGGGAACCAGTAAGGCGATAGCCTATATCATAAACATAACATGTTCCGTCCTCAACTTTGCATTGCATAAACATGATACCATTTTTAACATTCACAGACTTGAACATTCGCTTGGCATTTCCTACGACTTCTGCTTGGTACTTGGGTGTTAAATAGGAAGGAAATGTATATCCGACTGGCAATGGAATAATATTACCATTCTGGTTATGCTTCACATGCCTGTTGCCAATCATGGTGAGGTAGTATTTACCATCATCAAAGAGCCAAAAAACAGTGGCTTCGGGACAATCCATATATCGCTCGATGATTACTTTGCCCTGACGGGAAGAAGCTTTTGACTGAGCAACAGCTTCAGCCAACTCTTCCATGCTGTTGCAGATGATCACCCCTCTTGAACCGCTACCGTCAATAGGTTTTACCAATACAGGAAACTTTATATTTTCAGCATCCGCAGAAAATTCCTCAATAGTTGGAACCCCAAATTCCCTGCACAGTTTTTTATATTGGGCTTTATTGGTGAATATTTGGAATTGCTCCTTTGTGCCATAGCAAGGTAAACCTGTTATCTCACAAAGATGTTGATACGGCAACAGGTATGAGTCGGTAAAACCGGTCAGAACACCGTCAATATGATGTTCTTTGATTTTTTTTGCCAACTCATCGTAATCTTCTATGCTAGTCATCCAATACTCGTCTGCCAACAGTTTAGCAGGCGACCGCTGGGGATCATACCAGTCAGTAACCACAACATAAAGTCCCATTTCATGGGCTTTGTTTACTATATCGCAAGTTAACACATCACCTCCAAGAAGAAGCAACTTTTTACCCGTATGTTGGCTATTTTTATTTATTGCTTGTTTTTCCATGTAAAATTTGCTGTTTTTGTTATTGGGTCAACAGTATAAGATAAAGATAAGGCACGAGGGCTAAAGTTAAGGTCGTCAACTTGCTTCATATCTCCAGCCCCCTCGCCAATGTCTTCGTGTTTTAGTACATTTTTTACTGTAAACCAAATAATTTTAATATCTGTCCATAAGCTACAGTGATTAACATACCATACATCCATAGCGAATTTCTCGCTCAGTTTACAATGATTGCGGCCATGCACCTGAGCCCAGCCTGTAATACCAGGACTGACATCATGGCGACGACGTTGTGTGTCGTCATACAACGGCAAGTAAGTAACTAACAATGGTCTTGGACCAATCAAGGCCATATCTCCTTTGAACACGTTGATTAGCTGTGGTAACTCATCTATAGAAAGGCTGCGTACTATTTTACCCACTTTGGTCAATCGCTGAGCATCAGGCAAAAGCTTACCATCTGCATCCCGCTCATCGGTCATAGTCTTGAACTTTATAACTTTGAAGATTTTACCATCTTTGCCCGGACGTTCCTGCGTAAAGAACGCACCTGCACCCTTATTGGCAAAATGGAGGAATAATGCTACCAACAGAATAAACCAACCGATAAGCAATAAGGCTATCAGCGATATGATAAAATCAAGAAGGCGTTTGAAAAAATTTTTATACATAACTAACCTCTATATTTCGGGAAATAACCTGTGTTTCTGTCAAAATTGGCATCCTCATTGGCTCGTGCCTCTACAGCCTTATCATACACATCTTGATTAAAAATGTAACGGCCAATATAGAACATCACATCTGGATCAGGCGTGAAGCATCTCTTATACTTATATATGCCGTCGTCTTTATGATAGCCACCACCAAGTATAAACTTTTCGCGACCAGTGCTATTGCACCATTTCAGAATCTCGTTCTTCAAGAAATCATTGGGGCGAAACTCATAAAAGTCTGCCAATGTACCACCCAAGAATGAATAGGCATATTTCTCAGAGCAAAGCACCAATTCGGTGGAAATCACCTTGCCATCTTTCAACACATGGAAATACATGAAATTGTCAGGCAACAGCCTTTCGATGTTCAAGAAATACTCCTTGCCAAAGTAATAATAGGAGTCAGCATTGTTGCGATCCATGGTAAGGTCGTAAATATTCAAGAAATCATCCAAATGATTGGTATTGTTCTCAATTATGATTTCAAGACCATTTGACTCGGCTTTCCTGACATTCTTTCTCACCTTGCGGTCGTAGCGGTTCCAAATGTCGTTTTCGAAATCTCCCATGGTGTTCACCACCACGTTAGCTGACAGTTCAATGGTTTCCCCGAAGTAGTTTTCACGGAAATCCACATTGTCGAACAAATGGAAACGATGGAACTCGCAGATGATATTGTTCTCCTGGCAATGCTTGGTGAATGCCTCCTTGTAAGCAGTCATCAGTTGCTTCATATCAGTAACATTCTCGCAATAAGGGCCACCATAGCCGTATGGCGTTACAATATCATAATAGGTCTGTCCACCAATGGGCCACTTGATCTTACGTAGAATAAATGTATAAGTTATCTTGCCAAAAGGACATTCAAAGACATAGGTGTCGCTGTCTCCGTCAATATCTTTATAGACTTTGGCGTAGTTAGGGTTGAAATATAAATCGGTCATTTTTTAAGGTATTCTTTTATTGTTTCCAGAATTCTATACATGTCGAAGTGGTCATACCGCTGGTCGCAAAGCAGCGAAAGTTCGCACTGGTACACTTCTTTTGCTGTATTAGAGATTGTATGCAGTTCCGACAAAGGCCAATGCACTGGGCAATAGATACTATGTTCAATCAAAAAGCGACGCAATTCATTTCTGTGCTCTGCTTGAACATATATAGGCACAAACAGCGGTGTGTCGTGAGCACCCATTTTGTTTACCAAACCATGAACACGTTCATCAGCCATATCAGCAATGCCGTTCATTAGGATACGGGCGTTGTCTCTACGAGACTGCACAAGATAGGGATAATCTGTCTGCTTCAACACATCAAGCGAGCGTTGGTCAGGCAAAGTATGATGATAGTTTTGTTCAAGCATCTCCTCTGCTTCGTTAATCCACGATAGGAACTGCTGCTTGTCAACTGGCTCATCATTCATGAAACGACTCTTCTGGTCGAACAAGCGGGCACGCATATCGGTGTATGCGTCAAACTGTTTCCAATCAGATCCGAATTGAATGCCGTCTTCATTTTTAACAGCCACAAATCCGCAATTCACATCCATCCATTTGCGATAGCTGCCGAAAACATAGTCATAATCCGAGTAATTGAAGTCGGAATAGATGGAATGAGTGGCATCGTATATCACACATTTTCCGTTGGCCTTTTGTTCCTTTGCGATTAAAGCCGTTTCAGCATCTACAAAGCCAAAATAATCCAGCAAGAAAACCACGTCACAACCATGGTTGGCATCAAACATGCGTGTCAACCCTGATTCGGTTGAAACCACATCGTAAAACGTCACGGTCATGCCATGCTTGAGGAACGGTTCAATCATCGTGTGGCAGCAATAGGAAGACATATATACCGATTTCTTACCCTTCTCGACCAATCTCTCTACGATATACTCCAATGCCACACGCCCGCTCAAGGTTTCCTTTAGAGTCCAACCTTGTATATGTGGCCACACGCACCCATACTTCCCTTGTGGGCTACAACTAGTCCAGAACTCGCTGCCTATTTCCTTCTTCATATAGACAAATAAAATAGTTCGCTTAATTATTAAGTTACTATGCCATTAAACTAAAACAGCTACAGGAGCCATCCTCCAATCGATTGACTTATCCGCTTCGGTGAGATTTATAAAGTCAACCTGCTCAATCAATTTCATAAGTTTCGACATCGCTCCATTTTTCCCAATATTTCTTTTAAAATATCTTGAATACCTTGCCTTCAAAGTTCCAGGTTCCTTGAAATACGTTTCGTAAGCCTCTTTACTCATCACACTATGCGATTCTGGTATTAAATCGCCAATATGGAAATAGCTCATAGAATATGAGGCTTTGTTTATTTCGTTTTTCACAAACCACAATGGGAAGAAACGGAAATAGCCTCCTCCTGAATACGCCACTTTCTTTCCTAATATAGTTGTCATGGGAATTGGAAATTCCTTTATAGCAATTCCATTATGTCGGATAACACAAAGGTTTTGTTGACCGAAATCAGTAAAACCGCCAAAGTCACGGGCTGCAGGGAACACAGACGAATCACGTTCAATACCACATTCCACTAGAATGTCGAATACCCACAAGTTTTTCTTGCCTATTGAAAAAGCAGGTGCACGATAGCTTAGTACCTTTTCACCAATGCATTGTTCTAAAGCGTCAATAGAGATACGGGTACCTTCCAGCACCTCTTCTTGTGTAACCTTGTTTAGCCAAGTATGCTTAAAAGAATGACACCCTACTTCATGACCTCGAGAATGAATCAACTTCACTACATCTGGGAAATCAGTACCCATCAAACCTGTGCAGAAGAAAGTGCCTTTGAAACCACGTTCATCCAGAGCATCAAGTATCTTGTTTAGATAGCCATCATACTCCAAATATCGTTTAGCGGTTCCATAACCACCTGCTTTAGCTAAAGCCCACTCTTCTATGTCAAATGTTAGTATGTTCATCTTAGTTTTTTGTTACGTTTGCCTATTTTCTTTACCCCCTCAGCCAACCATGTCCACCATGTAGAAATATCCTCTTTATAGATGTCCTGATAATAAATATCCTTCCCAAAGAAATTGAACCAGCACGGTGTTGTATGAAACCGATTGGGTGATTTTAAGAACCACATCAAATCTAGTCCCATATAGCGCATCGTCTTGCCCGGGGAGTAAGTGTAAACAGGAACATCATTTCCCATCGCGTCATTGACAATAATTTCGGGAAAGTTCACGCCTGAAATAGCTGCACCTCTCAGACTAGCTGGAACTCGCGCGTTGATTTCTATTATCTTATACTCACCATTATCTAACCGCTGGAGCACATCAAAATCAGCCATGCCAACCCAGTCTAACTTATCTAAACAGTCTGCACATAAATCCACCAACTCATCATTCTCAACAGTTACACAGCAAGAACTACTTCCTCCGCCAATCGGAAACATCCTTACTATTTTAAGGATAGCACTGGATATAATCACACCTTCTTTATTACGGTAGAGCATTACATTGTAATAATAGTCATTATTATCAATAAACTCTTGTAGCGTACAGCTACCATATTTCTCGGAAACTGCTGAGAACTCTAGTATTAACTCATTAAGTGAATTCACCCGAGTTATACCTCTAGCCCCTACTGAATAATCAGGCTTTATAAGAGCAGGAAAACCCACCTCGGATGAAACCGTAACCAGATTATCAAAGGATAATCGTCTCGTTTGAGGATGTGGAACATTATTTTTCTCACAAAAAGACATAAAGCGGCTTTTATCTTCCACTATATATACTTTCTCATAATCAGGCACAGCACACTTTATATGAAACCGTTTTTCTAAAACTTCTTTGTTCTTGCTAACTATAGGAACCGAAAAGTCACTAATTGGAAGAAGAACATCAGTATGATTCTCTTCCAAAATATTATATAATTCACTAAGGTCACTTTCGCCCAAATGATAACAATGTTTAAAGAAACGACTTTTTAAAGACTGAAAGCTTTTACTAATGACCGAAACAGTATGTTTCTTAAATAATGATTCCCCACAAGACAGTCCTTGAAGACCTCCACCTACAAGCAAGATGTTCATAATCCACTATTATTAGATTTACCTCACTAATAATCTATTGCTCATTGCAATGTGTCTTTTACAATTTTGACCATTTTTTTTGACAGTACCTCATAATCAAACTGCCACGCTATCTCTGAAACTCTTTTGCACATGACATCATATTCTTCCTTTGAAAGATTTTTTAATTGAAGGATTGCTCCTGCACATTCTTTTGCATCAGTAAAATCATCCGACACACCGAGATTATATTTTTTCACCAAATCGTAATTGTTTGTAGTATTGCAGCATATCGGCTTTCCGGAAGCAAAAGCCTGAAACAGTTTGCCGAGCGACAATCCGTACTTAAAACCTTGTTTATGACAAATGATGTTTAAATCACATTGAGATAAAACATAAGGGACGCATTCCAACGGTATGTGTTTTTCCTTGAAAATAACATTTGTGATTTGATTATCCATACAGTATTTTTCCAAACTTTTCCGTTGATTGCCATTACCGTATATCAGAAACCTGTAATCCTTTTCAGATCTCAATTCATCAGCAGCCTTTATGAAAACCATCAAATCGTTTGACTGAGATACGCTTCCCATATAAACTGCTTTATAAGTGGATGGGTCTGACAAATCCGTATCTTCAAGTCTATATTTTTCTGAATTTTCAATCGAAGCGGCAACATCTACTCCATTATTGATATAATGCACTTTATTCAAATCAATAGAGCCACCACTTTCCTTGTCCCAGCCCATATCTCTGATATAGTCCTTTCCACCTTCCATTGAAAAGACCACGCTATCAGCATTTTCAAAAAACTTTCTATCAATACAGAAAATAAATTTTGACAATAAACCATTTTTCTTCACCATACCCTGACGCACAAAAGAATAGGCCCACATGTCCCAATCATCAGCAATATATTTAACCTTCATTTTTTTTGCGCACCAATATACAGGATAATCAAACGGTTCATGAATGTTGTGTATAATCAAAGCCGGCCTCTCAAAACGTCCTTTTAACAAAAAGAGTCTTAGTGCAAATAAAAAAATGGCAAAACCTCGTGACACATTTCCCCTAACTTTAGACGTTTTTATATGGACATACTGATATTCACCATACTTTACAATAACATATCTCTTTGTTGCGGCAACGACTTCCCCTTCTTTTCCATCGTATTCACATGCCGTAAAAAGCACTGTATTATATCCAACATCTTGAAGATACTTGGCAAACATCAGATGACGAGCATGTTTTATTCTGCTAGGTTGTTGATAGTAAAAATTTACAATCCAAATATTCTTATTCATAACAACAGATAGAATTAATCTTTGAGATGAAAAAGGCTGCTTGTTTCTCCCAATTATATTTTTCTTTCACGGCCTTACGCCCCCTCTGCCCCATCTCATAAGCCTCTTTCTTATTATTCAAAAGGTATAACAAAGCTTCCTTAATACTATCAACACAATTAGGATTGACACAAATGCCGCATCGGTACTTCTCGTTTATCTTTCTATACAACGGCACATCGGCAAACAAGACCGGAAGACCTGCTTCCATACTTTCAAACACCTTCATCACGCCCAGCGAACCATCACGTTTTCCAAAATCACGAAAAACATTACTAATGGTCGAGCGATTAAATGTTTGTTCCAATTCAGACAGGGTAAAGCCGTCTTGAAATTCAACTTTATTCCAATAAGGTAAATTCATGATATAGGAATCACCTGAATGGATTTTACCTACGATAACATATTTAATCTCCGGAATAGATTCAAGAGCCTTAAAGACATTTTCTTGCCTGCTTGAACTATAAACTGTACCCTCGTAACAAAGAATATTGTCTCTGTTTAAATAATTCTCTAATGAAAAGCTATGATTAGGATTAAATCTAGGAAAATTGGTAAGAAGAAAGACCTGTTTAACTCCAAAATCCTCTTTAATTATATCTATAATCCAATCTGTCACGGTAAAGACAACATCGTATTTAATCAGATAGTGTTTCATATAAACATTTGTGTATAAAAACGATGCGGTTTTTCTCAGGGGACTTGGAATATAGAATTTCCCCTGTATCATATCGGGATAGTATTCCCTAAGATTGAACACTACTTTTTTCCCAAGACGTTTCAGAGGTGACACAAGTCCCATTAATTCCGGGTCTGATATTTGATATATATCAGCATTTATTTTCTTTGCGTAAGCTAATAATAGATGTTTTGAATGGAGGAATCTGTCCTTTCGTGATTTAAAACATCTTCCAGTAGAAATAATCAAAATTCCGTCTTTTTCTTCATGTGGCTTGGAGTCGCAAACAACAATGGTAACTTTATATCCAGCCTCGACAAGGCTTTTACCCTGACGTTCAAACATCAGACCGTCGTATCTGCCATAAAGCCCAGTTATAAAACAGAAGTGTTTCATTTTGAAGAAATTAATAGTTGTTGTGATAATAATTCCCTTTTTTCAATTACACTAGGTACAATGATGATACTTCTAAATAAAAACAAATAGTACAGAATAAAGAATCCTGGTCTTTGTATCAATGTCAAGGCTATCACTGCCAATGCGACCAAAGCCGATTTTGAAGACTTCGAAAACCGAAAAGCATAAATCGTAAAAAAGACAGCATACAAGAATAAGGTAAATACACCATATCCTATGACGGCATTATAGATTGACGCACCATCAGAATACTTTTCAATCAGCTCTCTGTCTGAAACACCAAAAAACCATTCACTTGAAAACTCAATAGTTTTTACATATTTTTTCAAATCATCCGTAGATCGAGAATCGACAAGGGCTTGTGCAGACTTCCGACCTTCAATTCTCTCCCAAACCAAAGTATGTAGGATTTCATTATTGTAACTGAAAATAGCAAATCCAATTATGAGAACTACAAAGCCCAATTTAGTTCTTAACTTAAATTTTCCTTTTGAAAATAGTATTATCGCAATATAAAATGTCGATGCCAGATAAAAGAACAAAGACATTGAAAGTAATCCAGATATAAGTATTATAATATTCCATTTGTTCTTAAAATCAAACCCTTCAACACTTAAAAAAAGAAAAGATAATGTACCGACAACACCAGGCTCATCATATAAACCACAAAAACGATACATTGAACCAAGACTCTCAAAATTTATTGAATCCAAGTTCGTTCTTACTAAGAAAGGATAGACGGCATAGTTGTAATCCTTGATTTCAACAAGGGGCTCAACCACTCTATAAGGAACACTTATTGACAAAATGACAACCAACACCCACATAAACATGGATATTAATATTGTTACCGAATATATTATATATAATTTGTTGTAGGTTTTGGTCAAATACTGTTCTTTCAAAGAAAAAACTAAACCATATGTCAATGGCATCATAATAACACCAAGGATATTGTTTCGACTACACAAAGCAGCAACAATAATTGTTAAAATCCAAAAAACAAAATAAGGCTTAGTGACAGCCTTGAAATCTGAATTCAGGAAAAGAATAAGAATTGTAGGCAGTGTAATAAGATAACTCCAATCCCCAATATGCCACACAAAATACGGCAGAAAATTAAGAAATATTAAGAATGCTAGAAGCCAGCTTTTTTTCTCGCCTTTGTGGTCACTTATTTTGTTTCCAAACATTTAAATACCTTTATAAATTTCTCTGTATCAACCATAAAATCAGAATGAACATCAGCTTTACCGGCTTTATCATCCTCATTCCCATAATAGACCATTTTACAGTCGGACAAATAAGACAATGTAGAAAAAATGGGGAAACCATATTTTACACTGTCCACAATGCACAACACCTTACATCCAGGCTTGCAGAATACCAAATTTGAAAAGGCAGCCCCCGAACCTCCAATTATCCAATCAGCATTAGAGAATAATGAAATCTGTTCCTCGAAAGTCATTGTTTCAGGACACACTAATTCAAATCCATATTCTTTTATTACACCTAGGACATCCTCTTCGTTGAAGCTCCTTTTTGTTACATTAACCCTGCTAATGAATATTTTTGAAGGAAACTGATGGGTAGAGGCCTTAGGCAAAAGAGATTTCCGCAATTGCTTTATATAGTAATCATCATAAACATAATCCTCCTTAACAACAACTTTTCGGTCTCTCAAATGGGCAGTCACAATATTGATTGGGGTTATATAGTATAATACATGGACATAATACAATTCCCGATCACCGATATAAACCACATCTCTTCCCAATCCTTCCGTCAGATAGTCTAATATCTTGCCAAAAGAATCTATCTTACGAACAACATCATCAACAATTATGGGTGTGTCAGATGGAATATCAATTTCCCTGATCACCAAAAGTTTTATCAAATTTTCATAAACCTCGTGATAGTAGTTTTTGGAGAACTTACCACTAATGACTATCCCTGATTGCAATACCTTATCGGTTTTCTTCAAACGGTCACGAAGGATAGAGACATTTTTTCTCATCCGATAAAGCACTCCATCGAAGACAGTGTAACGTTTGTTTAAATTGAAATATTTATCGTTGACAACGCATTTGTTCTCTATATCAATTACCAAATCAGAATCACCGTGTATGTGAACATTTTTAAAAGTCATCAGATTGAGGTCTGGTAATTTCGTTGGGATAAGAACCTGCGGTTCATCGTTTGTATTAAATATGACATTGCTTGTATATCCTGTTCGATCTTGCCGTATATCCTTAATGGTCAGTTTGCCAGTCCTATCACTGTATTCCTCGCTTTTAACCACAGGTAAAACTGTTAATCCAAGTAAATGCAACAATGCATAAAATCCCTTTTTCCTTAGCCTCCATAGACAGCTTTTCCGTGAAGAATACTCAAACTTCTCGACTTTATTCCCGATAAATGAAGCAATCAACACCTTTATTTTCTTTTCCATATCTTATCTTTTACATATTGGGATATCGCCACTCTTTTGTTAAGTTCCTTATATGAATAATAAACAGAGGCCCCGATTAAGAGGGAACCGATAGGATAAGAGACCCAAGCATTGCCTATCAACTTTGTTGCCAATGTCAGCAATACCATCATCATTGTTATTAAAGCCATAACAATGGCACTCCTGTCAAATCTGAAACCATAGTGCCGGCTTGTTACAAAGTATAGTTGAATAAAATACAAAGTATATTTAACGAAATAAGAGATGCCAAGTCCTGTCAAACCATAAAAATAATAACCCAATATATTCAAGATAAACCCATAGATAACGGCAACAATCTCAGTATTGAAAAACAACCTGGAATCACCTTTGGCCAAAATCGAATAAGACATAGACCAGGCCATCGCTTTGATGATGATAGCCGAAATAGCCCAATAGATAAGCCCGTCAATTGCTAGAAACTGCTTTGAATAAAGCAAGGTTACCATTAGTTTGGCAAAAACTACAAATACCACTACAATTGGAAAGAGCAGTATTATTGAAATTTCGGCCTGGTGATTAATTGTATCCTTGAATAAAACATTATCTTTTGCAATCTTCGACAATCGAGGATAATAGTCCTTTGCCATAGCTGTGAATACCAAGCCTACATACGACTCCACCATGGTGAAACCCGCATTAAAAAGACCAACATCAGCAAGGCTACCATAACGACCGATAAAAATTTTCAAAAGATAAGCAGAAGCCAAACCCAAAATACCACTTAAGCTAATCAACACGCCCATTTTAAGCATGTCGTAGCCTTCTTTTTTGAAGGTCGCAAACGGAACTTTTACTTTACCTATCTTAATCCTTTTATAAAAAATCCAGGTAAGTAAAAATGAAATCAGGTATGAGGATACAAGAACTGGAACGATGGCATTAATTCCTAAAAGATAGTAAAGCGGAATGGTAATCACAAGACCTATAGTTGACCCATAGACACCGCAACGAGCCATATCCCTATAACGCTGCAAACCTTGTAAGACGGAAGTTTGACAAGCAGTAAATTGCATTAAGAGGACGTTTACTGACAATATAAGGATTGCCCAGCTATAGGAAGTATCGCCAAAAGCGATTTGGCTTAACCTTCGCGAGAAAACAAGGCATATTAAAGAACCCAACAAACTTGTTACCCAAACCAGTTTTCTAAAAACAGTAACAACAATTTTAAGCCTGTCATTATCCTCTTGTTTGGAAGCTTCGGCAATATTTCGTACAGCGCTGGTTGAAAGGCCAAAATTAGTTATGGAGGAAACCATCTCCACGGTAGAGTTCAGCAGCCCCATTATACCCATTCCAGCCGGGCCTAACAAGACGGCAGCAAATTTTGAACGGAGAATCTGGATTATGATAGAATAAACCTGAACTCCACCGAATAAAGAAGTTGCCTTCAGAATATTGCCATACGAGTTGTTATTTGTATTGTCGGATGTCATTAGTTCTTACTGAGTAATCACTTAAAAGAGTTTATCATTTCCAAGATGTTTCTTACTTCATCAAGCTTGATTGCTGGTCCAATAGGCAGACTCAGTTCCTCATCAGCAATACGTTCAGTGATAGGGAAACTCATGTTATTCCATTCCCTATAACACTCCTGCTTGTGAGGAGCAATAGGATAGTGAATCACTGTGCCCACCCCATGCTGATCTAAATAATCATGCAAAGCATCACGCTTTCCATCAGCAACCAATATCGGGAAAAGGTGATAGGCATTCTGCTCATCTGGCAAACGATTGGGTAAAGTGACGACCGGATTGTTGATATGGTCGTAATAATAGTTTGCTACTTGTTTGCGGTGAGCATTATCCTCTACCAAATACTTCAGCTTAACATCAAGAACAGCAGCCTGAATTTCGTCCAAACGGCTATTACGACCTGTGTATTTGAATACATACTTCTTTTGGCTACCATAGTTGGCCAATGTGCGGATAGCCTCAGCTAATGCATCGTCATTGGTCGTAACAGCGCCACCATCACCAAGGGCACCAAGATTCTTGCCAGGATAGAAGCTGTGACCGGCGGCATCGCCAATAGAGCCAGTAGTGCGTCCATCAGTATTTTTGCAACCATGAGCCTGAGCGTTGTCCTCAACCAATTTTAGATTGTACTTCTTGCACAGAGCTCCAATCTTATCTGTGTAGGCATTGCGACCATAGAGATGAACAATGCAAATGGCTTTAGTCTTAGGGGTGATACGTGCTTCGATAAGGTCGTCATCAATTTCCAGCGTGTTGAGCTTAGGTTCCACCAACACTGGTATCAGTCCATTCTCCGTAATGGAAAGAATGGTAGCTATATAAGTATTGGCCGGAACTATCACCTCATCACCTGGCTGCATCACGCCAAGCTCGATATAGGCTCTGAAGATCCAAATCAAGGCATCCAAGCCATTGGCACAACCAATGCAATGCTTGGTACCAATAAAATTGGCATAATTAGCTTCAAAGCGCTTGTTTTCCTCACCTTGAAGGTACCAACCGCCGTTCACCACACGGGTGACAGCCTCATTTATTTCCGCACCATGAAGGGCGGTAACTTCTTTAAGCGATAAAAATGGAATCATTGTATTGTTATTTATAAGTTTCGTGTCCATATTTCTGAACCCAATGGTCAAATTCGTCAATTATTGTCTTTATTCTATCGGATGTTGGGTTAACATCGTTCAAGACATAGTTAGTAATTTCATCGGTATAAACTTCAAAACCATACTTCTTGATGGCATATGTGTTCACACTGATAGGTTTATTTGGTATGTAACGCGAGAATGGTTTTATGTTCTTCATTACTACAGCACCAGCTGCTGCAATTGAATACTGACCTACTATCGTATATTGATTCAGCGAGCATCCTATGGCAAGATTGGCTCCTTCAAGGATCTTGGCAATACCTGCCAACACACACATAGGTGTGATAACTGCTTTATCATACACATGAGCATCATGCGGGATGTGAACCGACTGCATCAAGAAAACATCATCGCCCAAAAGGGTAATGTCTTCGTAGCAGGGTTTTTGGATAGCCGTAAACTCTCTTATGATATTGCGGTTTCCAATCTTAATTTTACAATTCGATGAATCGTAGTATCTGTTACGTGTGTCTTGACCTGGTGTGCCAATCACCACATTAGGACCAATGATGTTGTCGTCACCAATTTCAACCGGTCCGTAAATCACACAATTGGGGAGGATTTTGTTGTAATTTCCCAACTTAACATCCCCCTCTATAATTACTGAAGGATGGATGTTATTCATATCAATTTAATTAATGCGGTTCCGTCAACAACAATATCTCCTGCCTCGTTACGGCAAATGGTTTCAAGTGTAACTATCGGTTTGTCTTCTCGAATATTGATAATAGTACAAGTTGCTGTCAATAACTCATTATGATAGACAGGCTTTCTGAAATTCATATTCTGGTTCAGATAAATCGAACCATTACCAGGAAGAATTGAACCTATAATACCCGAAAAGAGGGAGGCGGTTAAGAAGCCGTAAACAATGCGGTTTCCAAAAACGCTGTTTCGTGCATATTCCTCATCAAGATGGACGGGATTTTTGTCCATGCACAAATCCGAGAATAATTCAACCTCATGTGAGGTAAAACGTCTGCTTATTGATGCAGACTGTCCAACATACAATTCGTTGATTTTCATATACCTTAGCTTTTTAATTAAGTTTCTAACTAAGCAGCCAAGGTATAACGGAAGGTATTAAGAATTACCCCCCCCCAACTACTTGATTGTCAATTAACTGTTTTTCTTCTTGCCATCGCTCAAAACCTTTTCCTGCCCATGGCATATTGCGTTCAAAACGCAACGGCCAAGGATAATGGGACTCTCCTGTTTCGCGGTCTTTAATTTCACGAACATCTTTCAACACCTTAGCAGGCACACCAACTACAAGCTGATAATCAGGCACATCTTTGGTTACAGAACTGCAAGCACCCACAAGGCAATGCTGACCAATCTTAACACCTGGCAATAAAACACTACTCGTAGCAATTTGTGAGAAATCACCTACTGTTGGACCAACACAAATGTCACTTGGCGGAGTTGGATCGTTGGTGAACACCACGTATGGGTAAACAAACACATAGTTGCCAAGCGTGGAGTGCATACCAATATGCACATTACTATGCAGACGGCAATAATCGCCAAACACGGAATGACCTTGAATATCATCAAGGGTACCAAGGCTACAATGAGTACCAAACACAGTATTTTCACGCACCGTTACACGATGACCGGTCTGGAAATGGTCGCCCATTCTGTTACCGGCGTAAATAATAGTATGACTGCGAATCAAAGAATTCGCACCTATAATAGTTTGAGGATTCTTGTATGAATCACCCTCAAAATAATAGGCGTTCAACGGCTCACCGATCACACAATCGTTGCAGATTATGGTGTTATCCCCAATTACAACATTGTCATAAATAATAGTATTGTCGCCAATCTTAACGTTCTTGCCTATTTTTGCAGAAGAACTGATTCGTATACCAATACCTGAAAACTTATCTAATATCATAATTCTCTGAATTTTAAAAATTCTTGATAATCTCTAATATAATCCTCTTTCTGATATACTTCGCTCGCCAATACCATGGCTACAGCACCAGAAGAAAAGTCAACAAGATCACGCCAAAGTCCAGGTTTGACATATAGTCCTTGGTAAGGACGATTAAGGAAGAAACTGCGCTTGCATTTGCCGTCATCTAAAGTAACCGTAAATGACCCCGAGGCTGCCACAATCAACTGTTCAAGTTCCTTATGAGCGTGGGCTCCACGGCTTTCGCCACCAGGTATATCATAAAGATAATAAACACGCTTCACGTTGAAAGGAAGTGTAATGCCATTTTCAACGACAGTAAGATTACCTTTACGGTCGCTATGATGCCTATCCAACTCCACCATGGAGCAATCAAAAACATTATATTTCTCCATTTTGTTTCACTTTAAGGTATTCGTCATAATCACAAACATAATCATTCCTATCATAATGGATTGAACCAAATTCCAATGCAAGTGAATTGGTGGAGAAATTCTTCATTTCCCTCCATAAACCAGCTGGAACATATAACCCATAATAAGAGCGATTCAAAGTAAAAGTCTTCTTGTTTTTACCGTCATCTACAACAACATCGAAAGCACCGGATAAAGCCACTATAAACTCTTGATTTTGACGAAAAGCATGACCTCCTCGCATTTCACCACCAGGAACATCATATACCCAATAGGTACGCTTTATTTCAAAAGGGATGTGATTGTTCTGTTCAGCAAACGATAAATTGCCACGAACATCCAAGAATTTGGGCAATTCTATTATTTTTACATCTGAAATATCCACTGTTATTGATTTAGATGGTTTTTAATTTGCTGATCTAAACGGCTTAGCCAATGTTTCTGAATTGATTTCTTCCTTCATTTCGTCAATAACCTTGAGGAGATATTGACCATACTGATTTTTCAGCATGGGCTTAGCCAACTCTCTCATTTTTTCTTCAGATATCCAGCCATTGCGATAAGCAATACCCTCGAGACAAGCCACCTTAAGACCTTGGCGTTTCTCTATCACTTCCACAAAGGTGGATGCTTCAGAGAGGCTATCATGCGTACCAGTATCCAACCAAGCAAAACCGCGACCAAAGACTTGAACTTTCAGTTCTCCGTCTTTCAAGAACTCTTGGTTCACTGTGGTGATTTCCAGTTCTCCACGTGCAGAGGGTTTAATGTGTTTAGCAACATTTACCACCTTGTTGGGATAGAAATAGAGACCCACCACGGCATAGTTGCTCTTAGGCTCTTTCGGTTTCTCCTCAATAGAGAGGCAATTACCTTGTTTATCAAATTCAGCCACACCGTAGCGCTCAGGATCGCTCACCCAATAGCCAAACACGGTGGCTTTCTTGTTTTCTTCAGCATCTTTTACAGCATTTCTCAGCAATGCGGTGAAGCCACTTCCATAGAAGATATTATCACCTAACACAAGACAGGCACTGTCGTTGCCGATGAACTTCTCACCAATGATGAAAGCCTGAGCAAGACCATCTGGTGAAGGCTGCTCGGCATACTCAAAGTGAACTCCGTAGTCAGAGCCATCACCTAGCAGACGCTTGAAGCCTGGAAGATCGTATGGCGTAGAGATAATCAGGATATCTCGTATACCCGCCAGCATCAGAGCACTGATGGGATAATAAACCATAGGTTTATCATAAATAGGGAGCAATTGCTTACTCACACCCTTAGTAATAGGGTAAAGGCGGGTACCAGAACCGCCTGCTAAGACTATACCTTTCATAATTTATCTATTTTATGTTTATTATTTCATTGTATTCTTCATATCAAGCAACCTTTTGACAGGTATCATATATTGCTCAAATTCTGAGTAAGTCATATCTTTGAGATATATCATGCCATACGCGCGTTTCAGCATGGGATCATCACTGCGGTAGAAATAATCTTCGCCTAACAACTGACATACATCACCATGTTGCTCCACCCAAACTTTTTGCGCCAACTCGCTAAACGGGCCATCGTGCTCATAGCTCGGGAACTCGGCTCCACGTTGGCTGAGGTAACAGGTATCGAACATGTTCTTGATAACCGCAAAACTGTTGAGCGAGACAGGAATCATGGTATTCACTTCGCTCATCTGCCAACGTGACCAAACATTTCTGTATCCCCAAACATGAAGGCCTATTTCAGGATACGCTTGGGTGTATTTTTCAAGAGCTGCACTCAAGGCAATAAGCGTCTTGAAATGAGTATCTGGTCCACTGCCTTCCGGATCAAGAGCCAATGAGACAATGGTCGGTTTTACCCTTTCCAGCAAATCCACTATCGGTTTTACATCATTTTTCGGGTCGGGATAATGCGGAAAGATGTCATCACTATAGAAAGGCAAGCGCAAATGGCTCACCTGCTCACTACCTATACCAAAGTGTGCCCACACCAATTCGGCCTCCATTTCGCGCAACCAGCCTTTGGCTGTGTGGAAAGTTTCGGGTTCACGACGGCCTGCTTCAAGCTTTTCAAGTTGAGAAACCTCATCTTCTATAAAGCATTTCAGACCTTTTAAAGAAACGAACTTCATCTTCTCCATCCACTTGCGCGCCATGCGACGGGCCACCGCATAATGCTGCATAGAGGTGTTCAAACTAGCGATCCCTCTCAAATAATGGGTCAAATCTTCCTGATAAGTGGTTTCAAAAACTGACTCCATGTTTTCCTCTCGAAGGGCTGCCTCCTGGGGATTGATACGCTGAAGCAAATCACGATACACGCTCAGCAAATAGTCGCTTGTCACCGAAGTGTAACCACTGGTGCAGTAGGCAAAGTGGTTTTGGATGCTCTTGGAGCGCACCAAGTGATGCAGGTAAGGGAAGTAGGCCAGTTCCACATCATCGTGATGAGGCGAAGTATGCAGAATAATCGCATCCTTTGGCATATTCAATCCCTGTTTAATTTTTGCACGAACCTGAGCCTTAGTAACCTTAGGCTGCTGTTTTTTAACGGCAGGCAGTTCCACAGCCGAAGCCCGTGTGATGAAGAAACGAGCGTTAGATAACTTCTGCAAACAGGTAGCAGGGTATTTTTGCGTGGGTTCATTCAACACTGAGCCTGCTACCATCTTGGCTTTCGATTGGCCGGCAGCAATGATGATAGCTACACAGTCGGGATTGTAAGTAATGGTTTCCAAGCCCATAGTCACCACTGCTTTGCGACGCACTGCACTGATTCCGCCCAAATCACCAGCCGCAGCCGCTTGGCTCTCGTAATTGAGGGTAGTGAGTCGAGTATGCGAGAACGGGCTGCTACCACGAACATTAAAGGCTATATGTCCGTCTGGTCCAATGCCACCCAGGAAGAAGCCGATGCCGCCAAGGTCACGAATCTTAGCCTCATAACGCATACACCATTCATCAAATATACGGATAGCTCTTTGCTTCAATTCCTCTTGTTTGCTTTGAGCTGTGCGCGTGCGAAGAGACAAATCCACAATGCCATCAGTGAAAATCTCACCCATGTTTTTCGCACCTTCCAGCAACTGCTGCTCCTCCTTGTTGAGGAACCAAGTGTTGATGAGGTGCGTCTTGGCAGGGTCAAAACCCATCTGATTGATATAATACTTCTTCACAAAGTATCGGAACGAACGCTCGTGCTCTGGATTAATCGGGAAGAACTCATCGAGCTGGAAAAAGTGGAGTGAACGGAAGTCGGGCTTCTTCAATCCTAGCTCGCCAATGATTCCATTTTTCTTCAACCTATCCCAATTGTTGAGATAGTATTCCATCCACTTGATGAAGAACTCAGGCGTTTTGCCCGTAGGCAAAGCCACCACTCCACCCGGATTCAACCCAACCCACTCAATAAAACGCAATGCAGTAAGCTGGCCAAGAACAATATAATTGTCGGTCACCAACGTACGCGTGCGGCAACAATTGAGATTCTCATTATATAAAGAATCAAAACCTCCGAAAAACTCTTCTACTCTACTTTCGGTATTATAATGCATTGTCGCTGTTTTTGGTTAGGCCTTTTGCGTAACGTTGATTTGCATCACAATGAAGTGAACCAATCTGTTACCCTTTTTCTCTTCCGAACTTATATTCTGCGTCATGTTGTAGGTTACCTCAATTTGAGGATCGATAGTGTTCAGATAATTGCATGCATCACGAACCAATTCCTTTTCAGTTCCCTGATAGGGAGAGATGCAATCAATCTGCAACAACGGGGACTTCCCAATATTTGACTGCAAAAACGAAGTCAAGGTGTCTGGGCGATTAAAACGATTTTGTATATAAACCAGTGTAAACATAAATTATTTCCGTTAGCGATTTTTATACATCGAGTCGTAATAGCGCTGGTAGTCACCACTGGTGACGTTATCCATCCACTCTTGGTTGTCCAGGTACCATTTCACAGTCTTCTCTATACCTTCCTCAAACTGCAAAGAAGGCTCCCAACCCAGTTCCTTTTGCAATTTGGTGCTGTCAATAGCGTAACGAAGGTCGTGACCAGCACGATCTGTAACATACGTTATCAAATCCATATCCGCACCTTCTGGACGGCCCAAAAGACAGTCAACGGTATTAATGAGGACTTTGATGATATCAATATTCTTCCACTCGTTGAAGCCACCAATGTTGTAGGTTTCAGCAATCTTTCCATTATGGAAGATAGTATCAATGGCACGTGCGTGATCTTCCACATACAACCAGTCGCGTACGTTCTCACCCTTGCCATAAACCGGCAATGGCTTGCGATGACGGATATTGTTGATGAACAATGGGATTAATTTCTCGGGGAACTGATAAGGACCATAGTTGTTTGAGCAGTTGGTCACAATCGTAGGCATCCCAAAGGTGTCGTGGAATGCACGCACAAAGTGGTCACTACTGGCCTTAGCTGCACTATAAGGACTATGAGGCTGGTACTTCAAGTCTTCGGTGAAGAACTTTTCTCCATAAGCCAAATGATGTTTTCCACTACTTGCCTTTGTAGTAAATGGAGGTTCTATACCCTCAGGATGCGTCATCTGCAAAGCACCATACACCTCGTCAGTAGAGATGTGGTAGAAGCGCTTACCATCGTACTTCTCAGGAAGGCTTTCCCAATAAGCCTTTGCAGCCTGAAGGAGGCTTAATGTACCCATCACATTGGTCTGAGCAAAAGTGAAGGGATCTTTAATGGAACGGTCAACGTGACTCTCAGCAGCAAGATGAATAACACCATCCACTTTTTCTTCCTGCATCAACTTATAAACGCCATCAAAGTCACAAATATCCATTTTGACAAACTTATAGTTAGGTTTGTCCTCAATATCTTTCAAATTTGCAAGATTACCAGCATAAGTAAGCTTATCCAGATTGATAATCTTATACTCTGGATACTTGTTTACAAAAAGGCGAACAACATGGCTTCCGATAAAACCGGCACCACCGGTGATGATAATATTCTTCATATTAATGAGTTTTAATTATTCTTTGAATACTTTCTGATGGCATCCACTATACTGTCGGCATTCCAATGAACATCAACCGCCGAACGATTAAACACTTCGTGTGAGACATATTCTTGCCCGCGCGGGATAACTCCAATCACATTTAATCCCAATTCCTTAGCCTTGTCCATTTCCCACTGCATCCATTCGCTATGCGAGGCATATACTCCTGAAATTGCCAATAACACATCCGATTCTTTCAAATATTTGGTTATATTGGATTTTATCACACCTGCATTATCTGATTCAACAGGACAAGACTTCTCAATCTGCGTATATTCAGCAGGGAAGTAGCTTCGACTATTCAGCAAGATCTTCAAATCCTGCAACACATCATCGTAATCCCAACTGTGACTGATAAAGAGTTTGTACGTTTTTGCCATGGTTTCTTTTTTCTTGATAATTGAGAGGAGGGCGAACCCGCAGGGAATTGAACCATATTTGAGAGACCTACGGGTTCTGCTCCTCTATAGTGTGGGGCGGTGTGAGCTGTGCGGAAGACCCTCCTGCCCCGTGAAGCGACACTAGCTGCGCGTAAAGACTAGTTGGTCGCTATTTTAATCCCTTCGTTATAGGGTTATAAATCAAATACTTTGATCCTATCTTATAGACCTTTTTACCATTAATAGTTACATATACCAAATAAAAGAGTTGTACAAAGTCATCGGTAGATATTTTAATATCTTTGTCTTCACTCCATTTGACAATTGGATCGATAACATCTTTGGATTGTTTGCTTATTTTATAAGGCAGTACGTACGTTGACTGATCATCTGCCTTAATAAAACCAAGTTTTTCATCTAATTCCTCAAAGGATGCACGTGTAGCATCTTCAGAGAAATTGTAGGTCAATATCATTTTATAATACATACTCTTTTCTTTTATGTACGTTACTAAAGGCTTCATAAAGATAAACTAAAGTTAAGATGTCTGTTATAATCCCGGGGGGATTAACCGATTTAGATGTATGATGTATGATGTGTGATGTAGGATGTATGATGTGGGGAGATGTGGGATGGATGATGGATGATGGATGAGGTATGATGTTATTTTTTCTTTTCGTTTTTATCATCGTTTTCATCGAGCTTCTTACACCTATGAGTCAAAACTTTTACTAGTTCTTCGCAGTCGTCGTAGAGGCTTTGGAACTCAACGTCGTTCAGGTACTTGTTTCGATGTAACAAGTCTAACCAATATAAACTTTCTCTTGCCTCTTTAAGGGCTATGTAACTTTTACTTTTGAAATCTGCTTTACTTATTGCACTTATCGCCTCAGTATTATTCGCTCCTATTGATGTGCCTGACCTCAACAACTGGTTAGCTAAAACCGCAACTGACTTGAGATAAACGGGAACTCGTGATGTAGGATGTTTGATGTAGGATGTTTGATGTTTTCCATCAGACTTCCGACATCCTCCATCAGACAAACTGCTTGCAGCTTGCTCCAACAAGTAATCATTCAACTTGATTACCCGGTCTGCAAAGTTCATGCACTTTTCGTGGATTGCGTCACCGATTGAGCTCATACTTTGTTATGTTTGATGTAGGATGGATGATGTTTGATGTTCGCCTGCAACGCTTTCTTACTTCATACATCTTACATCATACTTCATACATCATTATGTTTGATGTATTATTTGTAATCCCGGGGATTAACCGAAGTTAGATGGATGATGTCTTTACTTTAAGTTATCGGGGCGAACCAATTTCTTATTATATTCTTTTATGAATTGGAAGAAATGTATTCATGGGCGTTACCAAACGTATGAATATCGACAAGAATTTGATCATCACGAAATGAATAGTTAAACTGAACAACTCCATATTCTTGCTCTAGTGCCATGTTTTTCAGTTGTGTCATAAAAAGACGACGACCATTCTTGATGTATTTCTTTTGAATATCTTCATCTGGTAGTCCCGATGAAGTATAAACCGTTGATACGGCGAAGTCAAAATATGGACCTATATTATCACATATAACTTCAGCACCTTTTGAACAATGATGTGGCACCTTAATCCAGCGCATATTTTTTATCAACTCCTTTTCAATATCTCCTGCATGGTCATTTTCCGTATCGCCTCCAAAGAAAAAGTCATAACCATCGAGACTCATAATGAATGAGATTGACAAATCGTTCGGTCGATTAATTTCATTACCTTTGAGAACATATTTGTCTATCAATCTACCACAAGGGGTCAGAAAATAAAAATCCAGATCGCGACATCTTCCATCGTCTGTAACCATTTTTACAGGGAAATGGGTTGTAATGTCTCCGTTCCCTATTATTGTCTTTCGCACATTTGATTCCTTATCTTTCTTTTTCAAGATATTTTCCAAAGACATATTGGCTTCTTGTGTAAAAGCAGATTCTGTTTTGAGTAAATCCGGATTCAAATTGCCGAAATAGAACTTCGGCATAAAAAACCACATATCCGGCTTGAAGTAATCATTTACAATTTCATCAATCCCTGGTGTATGATCACAGTGAGGATGTGTCCAACAGACCATGTCCAAGGCTGTAACACCATTGTCTTCTAATATCTTTTTGGTTAAGAAAAGCCCTTCTTTTTTGTAGCAATCTATAACAAACGAAAACACTACCTTGTTTTCATCACCTGCGACATCTTTGAACAATACGACTATTGACTCTCCTATGTTCTTATATCCAATCAAGTAAAGACTTACCGTCAGGTTATCAAATGAAGAAAGATGTATCTCTTTTTTATAACGTTTCATGATGCATCTCACCACCCTCTATTATTGGCAAGCACCCCCAACATATCTGATTATTTTGTGTGCTGGAACTCGAATAAACAACTTCCCTGATTTCCGATAGTTCTTGAATTGATTGCCATTGGTCTATTTTTTGAGTACCGGAACTTCCACTTAAATATTCTATTACATTCTCATCCATTTTGCTGTTGTTTTGCTACTTTGCATTTCTCCAAATAACTCTTTGAAGCAACTGACACAAATAGTTCAAACATCTTGTCTTGCATTTCTGAATCAAGAAAATTTGTTAACGTCTTCTCATCGCATATTATTTCATTTATATCACCATTTACAATGAAGGCATCTACATCATAAATGGCTCTTTCAAGAAACTCTTTTGTTCCATCTTCTGTTGAATTCTGTATTCGGTCTATATATTGCACTACGTTGAAATGCACTTTCCCAATTTTGAAAAATTCAGCATGATTAACCTTATCTTTAGAAAAGCCTCGCCAACTATTTAGGGCAATGAAATTTTCATTGAAATAATTTTCAATTTTATCCTCCTTCCCGATAATTTGTGCATCAATTTTTCTAACACCTATTCTCTCTACTGAAATAAATTGGTCAAAACTCTTCATCTGTGTAACAAGTTTACTCATCAAGTCTGTATATCGTTTACTTCCTTGATAATTAGAACGACAATCTATAGTAAGACAAACAGATTCAGGAGTTATGTCAAGAATCACATTGAGTCCGGAATCATACTTACACTCCGAAAAACGATAAAGGACGCTTTGCTGTCTTTCTGCCGTTGGGAAGAGTCCTGTTTGAGGGTCAATCTGCGACATACTTAACCGATACTTAGGTGCATCTATCCTTTGAAGAGAGCCGAATGCATTCCTGATGAGATCATCCTGTTTTATTGTATCAACAAATTTTCTAATGTCAGTACCACCAGAATAGTCAAACCTGATAATAACAGTCTTCAACATCTCCGAATAGATATTATCTCGTGTGTATTCAGACATGCTATCTTTTATTTCTTTTATCATTTTCTTAATATCATTATCATTGAATGACCTAATTATAAAAAGAGGTATTCTTAACGCTTTTGAAATTGATTTTGCCACATCAATTTCAACATCCTGATTACGACCAACTGTTACTGCATCATAGTCAAGATTGTCTCGTTTCTTCAACCTCTCAACAATAATGTCGGGATTATCGGCTACGACAATCAAGACATTTGGTTTACAAGCATCAAACACTTTATTGGGAACAGGTTCAATCCCTCCATTCTTATTCAGTATAGCATAATGACCATCAATTAAAAACGTTTTGTCGGCTTGTATAGCATTTGGAAGAAGAACAGTCAACAAATCCTGATTAGCTTGCACATTCTCAACAGTTTTATCTTTTGTGGTCCAGTGAAGAAGAGCACTTACTGACACATAATCACAAAAAATATTTTGCTGCAATAAACGGCATAGATATCCTTTCCCTACACCATGAACACCTCCAATAAAAATTGTAAACCTGCTCACTTGTATTAGTTTTTATCCCAACTGTTCTGCATAACAGAATGATTGTGGTGCATGAAATCCTTTTATAGTTTCATATGGATTTATTGGGGTTTTATAACGTTTAAATGATTTAATCTCAAGCGCATATCCAACAGACCGACTCATAAAATACTCATCAAAATAATGTTTTGTAATACCTGAGCGTTGCGAAGTCTGCGACCAAATGTACTCTGGCGATCCCTCTAAAATTTCCCCTAACTCAAACTCACCAACTATGCGACAGATCGGGCTGGATGCATAAACAAAAACCTTTCGGACATTCTTCTTAAAACTTTGTTTACGGAACTCATAGCCTTTACGACCAGCAATAATCTCATTAACAAATTGTGGTTTAATCGATAAAATAGCGTTCATCTGTTTTCCCTAACTTTATTATTTTTTGATATTCACCATCACTCAGTTTATATATACCCCAATATGAGTCACCATTCATACCTGCTGTTTCAAGGAGTTCTTTACGAATAACCCTCTTTGTAAAAGCCACGTTGTACAACATCTTGATGACAATAAAATTACTATTGTACTGATACCATTTTTTTCGATCTATTTCAGAAAACACACTATATTGAGTGTAGTACAGAAAATCTGACAAATCCTTAAAGTGGATATAGCGTTTCACCTCCATCACTGTGCATATAGAAGTAGCAACGCTCCTATAGTAAGCAGATCCCTGACCATCACTTGTGCGATATATAACCACATTGTCACCACACTTTAACATTGCCGCATCTTTCATCCAGCAAATGTATATTTTATATATGCTGTTTGTAGGGGTAATGTCTTGAACGAGATCGTATGATTCATTGTTAAGAATTGAATCAGGAAACAATTTTGTGTGATAGTCTGGGCGTATTGATAACAGATACTTATCTGTTTTTCCCACTTTGACAAAAGGATAATCTTTTTCTACGTCTCCCTTCCATGATCTCATATTTTTAAGCAACACAAGTTCACTACCCCTTTCACCGTGAGGTTTATTAGCGACGTGTTCAAAACCAAACTTTTGGAATGAATTGATAAGATTCTGCAACTCAGGCTTTGGAAAAATAGTGACATATATTTCGTCCACATCATCTGCCACTGCACGATCCATTATTTTTTTCATAAACCTTTCCCCTCGGCGAGTCCCACGTGACTTAAGTTTGAATGTACCAACCTTTAACCTCTTTTTCGCTGGTAGTATAGGTTCCACATCATTCACCGTTTCTGTTTCAATTTTCAGATAAAGAAAATCGCTTATTAACCCATCTTCTCCATAAAACACGTATGCAGTGTCCTCCTCTCTAGCTTTCTTTGCAAACCAATTATCGAAACCCTCATAACTGTCTTTCAAGCTGTCAAAAAAAGGGTCAGCCAAATTTATTTGAGAAAATTTTTTAATTTCTAAATCCATACTTCCTTTTTTTATTTTTTCAAAAACTTTCAAAACATTACACCTAAACACATTGGCCGTTTTTATTCCTTCCACGTTCACTACATCTATCTTTTCAAAAAGCTTTTAGTCTTCAGCTTTCTCCATGAATGCAGTTGGTCAATTAAGCGAAGAGTTGGGTTGACTGTTGGCATATTCAAAAAATTCTTTATCTCTCTTTATTCTGAAAACACTCTATATCTCGTGAATTCTTCACAAAATCTGTCAATGACGTTCGACATTAATTTGTATAAGAAACTGCTGGACCTTATTTCGACAGCATTACAGACTGATGAAACGCTCTTCACATCAACATTTCCGTTGCTTGATACTGTTGCTATGAAAAATTTGTGCAAATCGGCATCAGACTCGCCATCTATCACATCTATATCATATTCACGTTTTCTGTCTGGCAGGACATAGTCAATACAAAGATTTGAACTCTGATGGTGATATAATATCACTGGGGCCAAGATTGAGACATATTCTATAGGGTGATTTTCTGAAATTTCCCTAATTCTATTCATGTTCCCATTCAACTGTTGGAGATAAAACAACAGTCGCGTCAATTGACAATCTGTGGCAAGACTTTTGCCGTCGGGGAGGTCAATGCTGCGAGTACGCAGGAACGACTCAAAATTATCGGAAGACACTTTAGAGAGCGAACGAACGCTGTAGCTGTCTGCAAAAATAGTCTCAATAATGTCCTCGTCTAAGCGGCACTCACGAGCAATAAATTGGAGAACTTCCTTCCTTGCAATTGCAGCCACACTCTTGAGATAAAAAGGCTGGGACGATAAGAACTTGCTGATGTATCCTTCCCATGAATTCTCAGCGTCAATTCCAAAATATTGGTTATACATGTCCGTCGTCTGCTTGTAATCGAGAACGAACACAATTTTGTCGAAACCGAACTTGTTGGTCTCCGCCTCCTCTCCAGAAACATAGCGACAATCCAAATGTGCGCCAAACACGTTGAGCAAGCGGAAAATGTTCTTCGGATCAATGCGGTCAAGGTCTTCAATAATAAGTACCCACTTTTTTCCGTCACGTCGACGACCTTCATCAAGTCCAAGACGAATCATCTCTGTATAGACATCTCGCTCGTAAATGCTGCCCGCCTTTTGGAAACCTTCCATAAACTTGGAAACGGTTTTCTTCTTATCGTCATACGTCTCTTTGGCCTCCATACCTGCCTCAATAGCATCTGCTATCAGGTTGCCACCGGGAATATTGGCCAACAGGCGTGTGGCCAGTTTTCCTACATTTTCAGGAGTGAAAATGGCTGAGGCTGCTTCTGAAAAATCGGTTTTTTCGGTAATATACCCCTCTTGTACCAATTGGAAGATGACGTCGTGCTTGATATACTCCATGATATCCGCACTGTCAGATACCGCATAGTTGATAGGATAGATAGTTATCGTATTAAACTCGTCATAGTAAGTCTTCTTGAACTCATCAAGCATATAGCTTTTCCCCGAACCAAATGCCCCCGAAAGGATGACATTCCGGTTCAATGCCACATGATGATGGAAATCCTGCACAATATCTGATATGTCGATATGATTCATAAGAATGAGTTTTATTTTTTTATTGTCCCCCGCGCCACGTTGCGTCAACTCATTTTAACTTTTGTTCCCGCTAAACTCTTAAGCGTCTTAATCCTCGGGAGGGAGTAATCGATTTTAGAGGTATGTTGTTTTGGAATAACCTCTAATAGTAACCAAAAACACAAATGAAATAGGATATTTATGTATCAACAGGTTTTATTTACACGAATTTTTCTGTAAATTTACTTCATTTATTCACCTTTTAAATAAGGTATTACATATACTTTCACAAAACCCGTAAATATAACCAATACTCCTATAATAATCAGGAGCATCAATATACATTTTTGTTCCTTCAATGCAAAACCTATACCGCTTATTCCTAAGCTTACACTAATAAATCCTAAAAACTCACTTAGCTTTCCCGTTTTTTTTGAGGCTTCAAGTATCTTTTTGTTTGCCAGCGAGAGATTGTGGATGTTTTGAAACAAATCTATGTCTATTGAATTTTGCAAATTGCCACACTTCTTTCTTATTCCCTCTATATAACGTATACTATTGCGAATATTAAAAGCTCTTTTCCTACAACGGTCTTTCTCGGTTAGCTTATTCCTTACCGATATGTTTTTTTCATAGTATTGATTAATAAGTGTTACTTCTCCATCTGAAAAAGTGGAGTCATAACGGTAAATGTTGTTGTATTTTGATTCCAGCAGGGTTTTACAATAGATGTATTCGGTTAAGGCATTATTACAGGTGTTCTGAATGTTGGAGATTTTCTTATTGATTCGTTGATTATCATAAACAGGAATATTCAACAACAAATCTTTAATTTCATCTTTTTTCTTGTCAATATCCTTGATTTTGCTTAAGCGAGACAAATGAAAATACCGAAATTCATCATAATTTTTTTGTCCTATAATTAATTTTTGCTGAGAGTCATTTATAATCTCGTAGCAATATTTTTCCCACGATAACCTCACAATGGCTCTATTGATTTTATCATCATCCTTTGTCCTCAACGCATTGTTGCCGTCCTCCTTCAGATTTTTAATTTTTGTCAAATGATAGATTGCTGCTCTATACATTTCAGACACGTTGTAAGCGTATTCAGTGAATTGACGTTCGTATTGTAACAAAAACCAATCAATAACCTCGTTATCCCTGCTGTTTATATCAGGTACTTTTGTAAGATAATGGATATCTTCCTCATTGCGAAATGTTCTGTAATAGGCTTTTAAGCGCCCGTCTGATTCATGAAGCACCTCATGTTCATGATAGAACATTTTAGCATTATGATAACAGTTGAGAAAAAGTCTGTCTATAACAAAATCTTCAACCTCTTTTTTTGAGGGGACCTTCCCGTTTTTTTCTGTGATAAATTTTATCAATTGATATTCATTATCATTCCCCTTGAAAAAATAATCCCAGTATGAATTGATTATCCCTTGACGATTGAATGAATATACTACAAAACCATTTCGGGAATGTTTCACATATTTAAATGTAAACTCGAGAAAGTCGTTGTTCTTTTTTAAATCAGACAGTTGTCGTTTTTCCTTAAATAGATAATAGTGTAAGTGATACGCCTCTTTTCCATGAATTTTTTCCTCCTCAATAGCCATGAATAAAGACTGCTTGGAGCCATCTGATAAATCTATTGGATCCAGAGAAGTCACAAGATGTCGTTTTTCCTGATGGAAAATTGTAGGGTACCAAAAAACAATATAATTCGTCTCTTGAGATACGGCAACCATTTTTACAAATAAAAAACTTGATTACTCTATTTCATCAGCTAAAGATGAACACAACTCCAAATATGCCTCCTTAGCACATTCCCTTCCAAAATCGGTGGTTTTAAACCGGGGAACAGATAACGCATCCATTCCAAACGTTATATAGCCCAAAGAGGCAAACTCTTCTAAGAATTCTGGTTTTAATTTTATTTGCTCCTCGCTTTCATTATTAATAATAAAACCATAAGCCTCTATTCTTTCTTGCTTTTCTTTATGACTATAATCTCTCATTTTTTTTCTTTTTTTTCATAAGGGCTATATCTTATGAATTATTAATATAAATCCTTATATGCTTTTTTAATGCATTTTAGATATTTTTCACATTCTTATATCAATGATAATCAGCTGTTTCCGTTATATTTTTATTTATACGAATATTTTTGCAAATATACAAATTTTTCTATTCATCAAATATAAGACATTTTTTCTTTCTTAAAAAAAGTTAATACTCGTGGGTTTAGATATATGGTGTTTGATGTATGATGTTAGATGTTTGATGTTAATTTAGTTTACCGTTTACCGTTTAAGGGTTCAAGGGTTCAAGGGTTTAAGGGGTTCAAGAGTTCAAGTTCAAGGTTCCAAGTTCCAGGTTCCAGGTTTATAGTTTACAGTTTACTGTTTACTGTTTATTTCATGTTTTGGGCGTGGCAGGCGTCAACTATTGTGACGGTGTCGCCGTCGATGGTGTAGGCGTAGTACCATTTGTCGGTGTTAGCCATGTGGTAGCCTTGCCAGCGGCTAATAGTGGGCTGGCGACGGAGGAGCGTACGCTCTATATCATAGATAGCGTGTGTGGCATTGAACACGTCACGCTTCAGGTCATCCTTGTCATACGTGTGACGGTACTTTTTGGCCACATTACCATAAAAGGTATAGATCTTTCGGGCCGCACGAAGCTTAATGATGTACTGCATATCAGTCTTGTGCGTAAATATAATCTATCTCCTTCTCGATGGCATCGTACAGTTCCTCGGGCGTCATATCGCGATCTGGCATAGCATAGACGTTATGCACCGTTTTGTGAAGCATCTCACGAGCTGTCTCAAGGTCGATTGCCTCGTCGTCATCGTCAATAATCTCGGATGGTTTAAGCAACAGCTCCGGGTCTTGCTCAATGGCATGCCACAGATCCTCCTGCGAATATTTCTTCGTCAGTGGACTGTGAGCACCACTGGTGGTGTAAACCGCTGTGGGCTCGGATGCCATTGGGGTGGAGGGGGAGGGGGTTTTGTATTTTTTAGTCATATCTTGAGGTTCTATTGTTGAACTGGTTAGGAGGTTCCAAGTTCCAGGAAAGAACGAAAACGAAAACGAAAACGAAAAGTTTCGACCAAAACGATAACGAAAACCAAAACTACTGTCGGAGTGAACGAATAAGGCCTGCGAGCTGCTTCTCAATCTCTATAATACCATTATAAAGTTCGTCGTACGTCAACGATTTTTCGTTTTCGTTTTCGTTCCTGATATATCCAACTTTGTTGGCAATCAATAATTGTGTCTCAACTTCGTATGCACTGCCAAGGGCAGTATCAAGAAAACGAGCGAAATCGGCGTTGGTAGGCTTGGCTGAACCTTCGGCAATGTTGCTGCTGATGCTTACGGCAGCACGCTGCAGCTGGTCGCAGAGGCCCTTCTTCTCGAACCAAGGCATCTTGTCGGTTATCTGATAAACCTTGGTGGAGTAGTCAACGGCATCCTGCCAGACTTTGTAGTTGCGAAAGTTTCTCGCCTTGTCCATAATTTTTCAACCAAAACTTTTTTCAACGAAAACCATAACGAAAACCAAAACTGGCTATCGCCATCGGCTGCCGCATCACTTTTTTCGTTTTCGTCTTCGTTTTCGTTTGTTTATCGTTATCATTCAGCTACTTCTTTTTGAACATGCGGTTGTCGGGGTTGGTAAGGCACGAATAGATGTCAACCACGAGTATCACGTTGTCGCGTATTTGGTACTCTATGCCGTAGCGCTCCACAAAGAGGATTCTCACGCCTGGGAAGTCGGTCATCCGTCCAATCTCTGGAAAGATGGCCAGCGTCTGTATCTGGCTGTGAATCATACCCATCAGCTTGCGGCTGTAGGCATCACTACCATTGCGCTCGTCAAAATACCTGAGGATGGCCTCCAGGTTGTCGGCAAACTGCGGACTATAAAGTATTCCTAAAGCCATTTCGCGAAACGAGCTTGGAAATTCTCTTCGGTGAGGCAGTTGCCGTTAGCGAGATCCTGCTCTGCCTTATGCAGAGAGGCTTTCATTTCTTCCGTTAAGATAATGCGCTCTTGGGCGGGGAGTGTATTCACGGGAACGCCGCAGGTGCTACTCACATTGTAAGCAACGGAGGGTTCTTCCGCCATTGGAGTTGAATCGTCGGGGGGGGTGTATTCTTTTTTCATACTTCGTGTTTAGTTAATAGATAATAGATAAAAGATAATAGTTTTTTTTCAGTTTATAGTTTAGAGATAATAGATAATAGTTGTTTTTTAGTTTATAGATGATAGATTATAGATAAAAGTTTTTTTTAGTTTAGAGATAATAGATTATAGTTGTTTTTTTGGTCGCTGTCGCGCCCAACTATTATCTGTTATCTGTTAACTATTATCTTTCGTCTTTTTGATTATCGCAATCAAAAGACGGAGTAGCTCGTCGTTGTCTGCTTTTAGCGAGTTGAACTCCTGATTGGTGAAATATTCAGCAGAGTGGATCACATCCAACCAATAATCGGTTTCACCGGCTTCCTTCAATGCGATATTTAACTTGCTTATAAAATCTTTTCGACTCTGTGCGTATAATCCTTCTCGAACATTAGCACCAATACTCGTACCCGAACGCAGAAGTTGCTTCGACATCACTGTCTCTCGCTTTCTATCCTTCAGATGGCGGTAACATTTCGCTATGCGCTTCCCAAAAGTCAAACTTTTGTCTCCTACAATGCTCTGCGTAGCCATCAACTATTATCTATTATCTGTTATCTATTAACTTCTCCTGTTCGCTCGCTTTAGTTAGAAAGTGATCTCACTGCCCGGGAGCCAGTCGGTTTCGAGCTGAAAGCCGGCAGAGGAAGTGGGGGCGGTGAAGAGGGGGCCGCGGAGGGTGGTGATGCGGTTGCGCTTGAAGGGGACAGCGGGCTGGGTGTGGGTGAAGAGGACGTTGTCGTCGGTGTCCAATACCTCGATGGTGATGTCTATGTCTTCCTCGTCGGTATAGAGGAAGGGGAAGCTGCTCACCCTGATAGTGGTTCCAATCTCCGTAGAAGGATTGTTGGTCTGCGAGAAGCCAGCGTCAGTGAGCGCCAAGCCCGTGGTGGGGTTGAAGCTCTTGCCGCCCTTGGCGTAGGTGGTCCGGATCTTGGCAATACCAGCCGGACGAGTGTCGGTAGACTGAATAGTAAGCCCGGAGACGATACGGTCGAGCGTAACGTTGAGATCCAACGGATTGGTGTTGGTCACCATCACACTCTGCGTCTTGCAGAAAGTTTCGCGAGGGCGCTCGCTGGTGAAACCGGCAGAAGTGGGGCTGGTGAGGAAAAACTCGTCACCATCAGAGTAAGCATAGCCCACAGCTACCATTGTGTAATTACCCACCTGGAGATTGGCTGTGAATTCGCCAAAAGTGGTGTAAGTGCCATCGTCTTCGATTTGGGTGGTCTTGTAGACTTCGGTGCCAACAGCATTATAGAACGCCAGGGTAATGGAAGCTTTTGAAAAATAGCTTGCCGGATTCTCCTCATTCTTCGAGGGGAAGTCGTCCTGAGTAATGGTGAAGTTGTTGAAGTGAACGTTAACTTTGGCAAAACGGGTAGTGGGGTTTTGCACTTTCTCTTTGCTGCAGCTTGCTACCAGCAGGCTTACAGCCACTAATAAAAATAGCTTTTTCATAATAATTGAATTTAATAGTACATTGACGCTGCAAAGATACTACTTTTTTCAATACAAAGCTATTTTTTTCTAAATTTTTTATTTTATCAATTTAAGACAGCTTACGAGCCCATGAACATCTTGTAGTCGTCCTCTTTGTAGAACACCCAAGCAGTGACGATGAGGAAAGCCAGAAATACCCATACAATGCAAATCTTGGAGCGGCTGGGACCAGCTTTCTTAACAGGAACCGTAGCGCTTTGGAGGGTGGTGAAAGCAGGGGTATCTTCCTGTACCTTGGCTTCGGCCGACAAGAGCTGACCGGCCGCCTGCATATAGGCATTGTATTGCAACTGCATTTCGTTTTCGAGAGCTACCTGCCGCTGGCGCACAGATTGCAGGATGACATTCTGGTTGGCATCCACATAGTTAGAGTAGGCAGCACGAGCCACATCGTAACGTTCCTTTGATTCTTCTGCAATCTTTCTGTTATACTCAAGGTCACCACGGGCCTTGGAAGTACGGTAATCAGTAATAAACTCCTGCAGATGGCTCTTTACCGAGTCGGCCATCACGGCACAGATGACGGGGTCTTCGTCGGTGACATTGATGGTAATCACCATGGTTTTCTTATCGACATCGCACTGCACCTTCTTATCGAGAGACTTGACAATTTTAGCTTGTTCCTCAGTTAGCCGGAAAGGATCGACCTTATAGGGTCCCTCTTCCTCATCTTTGGAGAAAAGTTTTCCTATTAACTTCATAGGAGCAGCAAGGGCCTCTTTCCACCACACCTTTTTCTGCTCATCCTTCAGGTAGTCGAAATAGGGCATCGTGCGATTTTCCTCACCCTTCTTCTTGGCCTCGACAGTGACTGGAATGGGAAACAAGGAAACCTTGAAATCCACCGAATTGACCAGTTCGGGATAGAGCGTGGGATAAAGTGCCTCTGTTCCATTAGCTGCGTTGGGAAGTGTAACCCCGAAGGTGGAGGCCATAGCCGCCAAGCCGCTTGCAGACTTCGAGCCAGACAACTCGGGGGCAAGCTTTACGGTACAGGTATAGTAGTTGGGCAAAGCCAGCGAGAAGATAGCCACCACCACAAAGGTTATCGCCATCACGATGACGTAGCGCCATTTATATTTAAGAATATCGTTAAAAAGCTTGCGAAAATCGATAGAGGATTCCTTTTCCTCTATCACTTCCTGATTTTTGTTGTTTTCTTCCATAAAACGATTACTTTAAGAGGTTAGCAACAGTGGCCACCATAGTGGCAAGAGAAGCGAAGGTTGTACTGAGACTTGCAAAAGCCATCAGGCCGGTCATATCGGGCTTACCCCTCATAGGCACAATCAACTCGCAACCGGGCTCGATCTTGCCCTTACCCACTTGCGAAACCGTACCATTCTGATAGACAATAAAACTATGGCTCTTGCGGCTGCGAAGTCCAAAACCACCCGCCTGATTGACATAGCTCTTCCAACTCTTGCCCGCCTGATAGGTCACCGTATTGGGATAAAGCACATTGCCTGAAATCTTCACCATCCCATTATATTCAGGCACAATCAGACGGTCGCCCTCGCGAAGCACGATATCACAGTCGCTACCAGGTTTGGCCAAGGCTTTTTCCAGATCGATGCCCACGATGTAGGTACTGGCTGTTGCCAGCTGATCGATATCAAGTGAATCCCTAAAATTTACATTCCTACGCATAATATCCAATATTACTTTCAATCGGGCCCGTTCCTCCGCATTCATGGCACGCTCTAAACGGGCACCACGCACGTAGGCATCTTCGGTCAAACCACCGGCTGCCTGCACCAAGTCGGACAGACGTTGATTCCTCGTAGAAAGGGTGAAACTACCTTCGAAAACCACCTCACCCGAGATGTACACACTGCGAGGGGAGGCATAGCCTGGGCTGCGACGCACATGCACCACATCGTAGGGCTCGAGAATAAAGCCCTGGTCACCATCAATTACCAAGCCATCCTTCAAGCTTAAAGTGAAGTTCTCGGATATTCTATTGGACTTCTGAGTTGATTTGGGGTCACGGATTCTACGCGAAATGTCCACCTTGCCTGTTGAAGCCATATCGGTAAGACCACCCGCCATCACGATGAGGTCTTCGATAGTAGTGTTGTCGGCATATTCGTAGGTGCCTGGGCTCATCACCTCACCGGTAATGGTAAAGGTTCGCTCGACACGCAAATCCTTTTCGGTAGGGATAAAGAGCACATCCTCATTCTTCAAAGGGATGTCGGCTACCGTACCATTCATAATACCCTGAATATCGACCGATATGGTCATGAGGCTGCGGTCTTCCTTCAAGCGATGGAGCACAGCACGAGCGGTGAAAGCATCCTCGGTCAAACCATCGGCTGCCTCGATCAAGTCACGAACAGAAGTCAGGTTGGAATTCAAGCGGAAAAGTCCAGGGCGGAACACCGCACCTTTGATTTCCACCATGT